>ENA-ORMX01000194-ORMX01000194.1-human-gut-metagenome-genome-assembly--contig:-NODE-194-length-44662-cov-185.572847_pt1 | contig 44662 bp, 48 predicted proteins | sample MGYA00242108_ERZ509007 | MGnify/ENA primary metagenome ERZ509007 (study PRJEB26280, sample SAMEA2338745) | human gut metagenome | biome: human gut; feature: human-associated habitat; material: faeces...
AACAGTCTGTAGTGTGTGCCCCTTGTGGCCAGGCTGTCCACCGCTCGGCTTTCCGCTTGGCTTGCGAAGAGACTTTGTCCTGCGCTGCTCACGAGAAGCGATACTTTCTTGGGATGGAGGGATACTACTGTTGCTGCTGTTTTTCTCGGGCTTCCCTGGTGTACTTGACGTATCGTCAGCAGCTTCCTCGAGTTCCTTGATGCGCTCTTTAGCAACGGCAAGTTCTGTCTTTAGATTATGTATCTCTACGTCCTTCTGGTTAATGACACGGTTGAGGCGTCCGATCTCCTCTGTCTTCTCGGAGTCGGACTTCTCAAGCTTGCGCAGACGCTGGTTTATCTGGCGCAAAACAATATCTATGTCAGTACAGTCGTTTGCCATTGTTTTTGGTGCAAAGATAAGCATTTTTATCCACATGGCAAAATCACGATTTACATCCCTTAACGCAGACTTTTGACTTGTGGAAAATGCAAAAACGTATCTCCTGCCAGATAAATTGTTGAAGGGCGATAATAGCCAAAGGAGACTTGCTGGCAGCATCACCGAAAAAGAACTCGCAAAATGAGCTGTTTTAAACAACCTACGTCCTCACCGACTCAATCATTAAAGAGTTTGTAATGATGATGAAAATAAGCAAAATCAAGTTTATGCTTTATTAACGAGAAGGTTTCTATAGGGGTGCTGAGTAGTTACTAGAATGAGAAACAATGAAAAGAAAGGTTAAAACTATGTCTATAGAGGATGCCATCAAGGAAAAATTCCCTGATGCTACTATATATGAAGTTAGAAACGACCGTTTTGGCAAATGTATATTAGGTGTAGTTCCCACCAAAGATGGGAAAGATCATATTGTCGAATGGGATAAAAGCGGGACTGCTTCCGAATGTGAGGTAGGCGGTAGAGACTTCCGGGAAATCAGATGGAACGAAGAGGAGCAGCGACCAGAATACATCCACACCAAGCTACTTCTCCACGACGATAGATTTAACGTACAAGTAGATGCCTCCAAGTAAATGTCTAAGCTGCCCAATAGGGGTGAACTGTATCAACGGAAGATACTGCCCCCTATTTCGCAGATATATAGAGCATAGCTCTGAACCACTCGGATGTACACCTGAAAAAATAAACGAATATGAAAGCAATAATGACACTGGAATCAGGGTATAAGGCTATCATAGATTTCCTTACCCCCCCACTACGTAAAAGATTCGAGACACAAGCGGAATTCGAAATCCGCATTCTCTCAGAAATCAACCGATCTCAGCCAAATGCTGTCAACAAAGCCGTAAAGCTACATATCCTAAGGCATTAAGGCTATCGGCAGCAAGTATTTTGTTTTGAGCCCGCAAACATTTATCTTTGCAGGCAGTTTTTAAAGGAAAAGAAATATGATCAAAGCAGAACAGATTTACCAGGCAACCGATGACGGACTGGACATAATCATCGCATTATACCCGGACGCTAAAGAATGCGTGCAGAAATACTGCACAGGAACGCCCAAGAAGCACTTTGCCATCCGAAAGGAGAATACCCCATCGTGTTCCCTGAAGAAGTACAAGGAATGCTGGAGAGTAACAGACTTTGGAGGCGAAGGAAATGCAGAATCTCCTATCGATCTCTATATGAAGGAGAAGAATATCGACCGTTTCCCTGATGCCATCCTTCGCCTGGCAGCAGAGTATAACGTTACCGATGAGCTCAAGAAGGATGTAAACAAGCCTACTTTTGCAGAACGTGATGCCACCATCGATGAGAAAGATGGTACCCGCATCTTTGAACTCAATGATAAATTCACGGAAGATGAACTGAAGGTTCTTGGTCCAAACGTGAAGCAGGAACATGTGGATGCCCTCAACTGGCATTCAGCCAAATGGATTGGATATGTCAAAGACCGCAAGGTCAAGATCAAATACAGCAATGAGCACTACCCTATCTTCATGCGTGAGTGCCTGGTTTCTCCAGCTGAAGGAGAGAAACCGGAAGTAAAATTCTACAAGATATACGAACCACTCAACTTCAGCAAACAGTGGAGATTCTCATATACTCCTGATGGTGTCAAGCCTAAGAAGTACATCAATGGTCTGGCTGAGCTCAAGAAAGCATACCATGAGTTCAACGCCAAGGAGATGGCTGAATTCAACAAGACCAACGTCGATGAATCGAAGGTCTATAAAGAGCAGAAACTTCCTGAAGCATTCATCTGCAGCGGAGAACGAGACAGCCTCTGCTGCAAGTCTCTCGGTTACCACCCTCTATGGTTCAACTCTGAGACCTACAAGCTCAGCGAGGAGGAATACAGAGAAATCATGAAGTATGTGGAAGTGCTCTATAATATACCGGACATCGACGAGACCGGCATCTCCAAGGGAACGGAACTTGCCCTGCGCTACATTGACATACATACCATCTGGCTGCCACAATGGCTCAGGACCTACCACGACAACCGAGGAAAAGGCCGCAAGGATCTCCGTGACTGGATGGAGCTGCGCAATACCCGCAAGGACTTCCGCAATCTGATGACGCTGGCCATGCCTGCCCGTTTCTGGGTGAGCAAGCTCAACAAGAAGTCCAACACCTGGGACCACTATATCGATACAGCGTGCCTCTACAATTTCCTTCGCCTTAACGGTTTCTACACGCTCCACGACGAGAACTCCACCATCACGAAATATGTAAGAATCACCGGTAACATCGTGAAGCTCATCACCACAAGAGATATCCGTGAGTTCTGCCGACAATGGGTCATCGACAGAGCAGAAAAGCGAGATATTCTCAACCTGGTATTGAATACCCCGAAGCTCTCCAGCGCTGCGCTCGATTCACTCCAGGAAATAACGCTTGACTTCACCAATTACACCAATCACTCCCAGCTGTTCTTCTTCCCTCGTGTCAGCATAGAGGTAACCAAGGATGGCCTGATTGAGTATCAGCGTGAAGGAAGCTCGCTCAAGAACTACGTATGGCAGGAGAACGTCATCGATCATAACTTCAAGAAGCTCGATGATATGTTCACCATCACGCGTACCATCGATGAGGATGGCAGACCGAAGTTTGATATCGAGGTCAAGAACGTGAGTTCTCACTTCTTTGGCTATCTGATCAACGCCTCACGCACCTACTGGCGCAAGGAACTGGAATACAACTTCGAGGAGAGAAGCGTTGATGAAAAAGAAGCATATCATAAGGCTCACCTATTCGATATCGCAGGTGAAGGCCTGACCGATGTCGAGATTGCCGAACAGAAACAGAACCTCATCAACAAGATATTCACATTCGGGTATATGCTTCATCATTACAAGTCTCCCTCACGAGCATGGGCGCCTATGGCCATGGACAACAAAATCGGTGAAGACAACGAATGCAACGGCCGTTCGGGTAAGAGTTTCTTCTTCAAGACACTCTCTTTGCTGATGAAGACCGTTAAGCTGTCCGGTAGAAACCCGAAACTGATGGACAACCCTCATGTCTTCGACCAGGTAACCCAGCACACCCAGATGCTGCTGCTCGATGACTGTGACCGGTATCTCAACACAGGACTCTTCTATGATAATATTACTTCAGATATGACTGTAAACCCAAAGAACAACCAGAGCTTCACTATACCTTTCGAGGATAGCCCGAAAATTGCCTTCACTACTAATTATGTGCCGGCAGATTTCGATCCGTCTTCAGAGGCGAGATTGCTGTATATGGTGTTCTCAGACTATTATCATCAGCGCACGGAGGATAATGACTACCAGGAGACCAGAAGCATCAGAGATGACTTCGACAAGGATCTATTTTCCAAGACCTATTCTGAGGCCGAATGGAACGCAGATATCAACTTCTTCCTGCAATGCTGCCGCTTCTACATATCTCTCGTGGGAGAACCCGTAAAGATACTGCCACCTATGGAGAATATCGTTAAGCGCAAGTTTAAAGCTGATATGGGTGTAAACTTCGAGGATTGGGCCAGTTCTTATTTCTCTGAGGAGAGTGGAAGACTCGACGAGTTTGTCGTAAGAGAAAAGGCATTTACAGACTTCAAACAGTTCTCTGGCCTTAACAAAGCAACGACACAGAGCTTTACCAAGAAGCTGAAGGCATTTGTGGAGCTATGCCCATACATTGAAGCCCTGAACCCGGATGACCTCTGTAACAGCCAGCATCGCATTATCAGAAGAGATCCAGCGCATCCTGATGGAAGCCCGGTTGAGATGATTTATCTCAGAAGCAAGAAGAGTGATTCTCCAAAAGAAGAAACTCAAGCAAAAAAGGGTGATTATCAATCGACAATCGACTGGAGCAAGATAGATACTAATAGTAACGAAGCTTTCTAACCCCTACATATATAATAGGGTATATAGCCCCAAGTTATAGTGCAAAGGTACAAAAAATATCTGAATTATGCAAATATTTTCGGCAAAATTTTCAAGCGAAATTCGCTGATTTTTATATTTCTTTTCTCATGTTACGAGGGAGTGATGAGCATCTGTTCATCGCTCCCTTTTTCGTCTTCACCAGGTATGGCCAGCTCTGCCCGACAGGCTCATTTTAGCCCTTTTCCCCCGCCTACCGCTGTTTTCCCCACTCCCCTTTCTTATTTATTATACAAATCTTTTGTAACTCTGTAACAGAATGTTGGTGAAAGAATATAAATAACTAAAAAAGAGCGAGTTAACCAAAACCCGAGCCGTTACAAAGTTGCGTTACATCTCAGTTACAAAGTTTTTGAAGTTTGTAACGAACTGTTTTTGTAACAGCGCCCCACCTTCTCATATAGGTTATGTTACAACTTTGTTTTGGCTCACTTTTTTGTATCGAAAAAATGTATCAAAAGAATAGCACTGATTATCAGTAAGTTACAAAGCCGTAGTTACACGATACAAAAATACAAACTTTACGGACGAAATTACATCACATCAAATTTACTAAGAAATATTAGCTTTTTACCAATAATTATTAGTTATCTCAATTTTTATTTGTATCTTTGCCGAAAAATGGCATATGAATAGAGTAGTTTACATCAAAGTTCCTGCGCATATCAGGCAATGGGCATACCACAGTTATGGGAATCCAATTATTTTCCCTATCATCGGCAACGAGGTTGCCGTCATACGTCGGTTCACAAGTAAACCGCCTCAGGCTAGACTGTCGCCTGTAGAACAGGAGAACCAGGAAGAGATGGAGAAGGCGGATGCCGCCTCACTGCACCAGAGCGTGACGAATACCTTCAAAGATGAGGAGTACGAACAGAGCCGATGGCTCATTCACCCTAATGAGTATATCGCCATCTCGCTTCCGGAATCCAAGGCGAAGCCAATACGTGAGTACAACTACCTGGGCCCACGTGCCAGAAGAGCCGTGAAGGAGATGATCACCGACCTTTTCAAGATAGACCTCTGGGCATCCCTGAAGGACATCGCTGACCGCTCATGCAAGCTTTCATCACTCATTTCAGCCTGGTGCGAGCAACATGGCATTGGCATTGATTATGAGGATACCGTGCGCCAATGCTTCTACAGAATGCGCGATCAGCACGCAAAAAAGGGCGTAAATTTAAACTCTACAACAAGATTTAATAAAGATTAATACAATTTTTTCCGTTTCGGCGAACAACTCCGAACAGAATAGAAATATTCGAAATAACCAAACAACTTAGAAATATGGCATACATCAAAAACATCATCAAGATTGAGATGACAGAGGCAGAAAACCTCAAAAGTGTCGTCTTCCCTATAGATCAGAGATGCATTGTACCGTCGACTGCTAACTTCCGGTCAATTCAATGCAAAGTTCCGTCAAGTTGCGAGATTTCCGACAAAGTAGAGTCAAAAGTCCGCATTTTCACCTCCAAGCTCACCTTCAAGTCGTGCGAGCAGATAGATCCGAACTACCGACCTCTAGCCTTCAGAATCACCACGGCAGATGGCATCCGCTACCTTATGGGCTGCGACCGCCGACCATATCCGGTACTCACCCGTACCGAAAACCTGCCAAGTTCACATACGGAATCATCCCTGATTACCTATACAGCGACTTGGACAGACGTCATCAGACCGCTCCAAATCATAGAATAAGTTTTTTTATTTCTTCTCCTTATTATATAACTTTGCGGCAATCAAATTCGCTAAGTTGTATGAAATATCAAATATCTATCACCGGTTATATAGGGTCGTGGACCAAGTTTATGGTCCGCGATATCCTTAATAACAACAAAGGCAAGCACGTCGATGTAGCCATCGATTCGCCGGGCGGTGCGGTTTCCGCAGGTCTCGCCATCTGTCAGATGTTCAAGGACCATGGCGATGTGACGGTTGACTTTCAGGCGGGCTTCTCTGCATCTGCCGCCACCATCTGTGCGATGGGCGCCAAGAAGATTCGAATGAACAAGTACAGTTTGCTCCTGGTTCATAAATGTTCCACGGAGCAGTTTGTATGGAGCGCCCTCAATGAGGAAGAAATCGGTTCCCTCATCGAGCAGCTGCAGAAGCAGCAGGAAGACCAGCAGAAGATAGACAATATCATTGCCAATGTTTACTGCGATCGCTCGGGAAAGAAGCACGAGGATATCATCAAGGTGATGTCTGAAGCCAAATGGCATACCGTGGATGAGTGCATCGATCTCGGTTTAGTCGATGAGTCGATGGATGGCAAGCCGGCTGAAATCACGGAGTCAACACAGAACTTCATCAAGTACAACAATCTTCCAGCACTGCCAGAGGTCATCAATTCCTGGTATGAGAAGAAGCCGGGCTTCCTGGAACGAATCTTCGGAAAGGAAAACTCACACAAAAATGTTTTAGATATGATTAAGAAATGGACTCACATCAACAATGTTCTCAACGTAGAGGGCATTGAGGCAGAGGAATCAGCCAAGGACTGCACCATCTCCCAGGAGCAGATGCAGAAGCTGGAGGATAAGATTGCTGCCGACTCCAGCTCGATCAAGACCAAGGACGAGGAACTCGATAAGGTCAAGAACGAGAATAAGGAACTGGAGGATAAGGTCAAGAACCTGGAGAAGGATAAGCAAGACCTTGAAGAGAAAGTAAAGGATCTGGAGAAAGAACCGGGTGGCGAAACCCACACTGCCGTAGATGACAACAAGGCTCAGGACTTCTGCTCAGATCAAGTATCGGACGTTTTAATTGATTTTGCATAATATGGCAGAGAATGATAAATTTGTTGCACCTGTTGACGTACAGGAACAGCTGCAAAAGACGGCAAAGATCTACCGTAATAAGTTAATCACCATGCCTACCAGAGGTCTGAAGAAGTCACTCAGCTACATGACTCTTCGCCCAGGCATCCGTGTATCAGAGACCGTAGGCGAACTTACAGGCGGTGCTGAGTTCGGTCCATACGATGAGAACCGCGTAGCTGACGGCAATGTCAAGATTACACCTCGTATCCTGGAGGTGTTCTTTGGCAATGTCGATATCAAGTTCTCACCTAACTCAGTTTATTCCACAATCTGGGGCGCCAACGTCACTAATGGCGATGCCCTGAAGAATGTGCCTATCACGCTGCAGGTTCTTCAGCTCCTCGCCCTGAAGCTCGGCAAGAACCTCGACAAGGTTCTGTTCAAGGCAGTACGCAACCCTACAGGAACAGGTTCGGTTGACCTCTTCAATGGTTTTGATACCATTGCCAAGACCGAACTGGATGCCGGCAAGCTTTCAGCCGGTCTCGGAAACCTTATCAAGATTGCAGATATTCTGGGCGACAACAAGACCATCAACGACGACAACGCCGTAGATTTCGCACAGGGCATCTGTGAATTCGCCGATGAAGAGCTGATGGCAGAGGATAAGGTTTACCTTTACGTTCCTCAGTCATTCGTCAACCTCTACAACCGTGCCTTCCTCAAGAAGTTTGGTGCTGCTCCTTACAACAAGGATTACAACCACCTCACCGTAGAAGGCTTCGGCAACGTAGAGTTCGCTGTCCTTTCCAACAAGAAGGATGCTCCTTTCTTTGAGCTTACTACCAAGAGCAACATGCTGGTGGGCGTCAACGAGATCAACAACAACGATGCTGAGCAGATTAAGGTCGAGAAGTATCACCCATGGAAACTCGACTTTATTGCTACCAAGTTCTTCGGTACCCAGTTTGAGAGCATCAACAAGGAGCGCGCCCTGTTCATCACCGATGATGGTACCAAGCCACTCATCCAGAAGGCAGCCACATCATCTGCCAGCCAGACTGGCGGCAAACAGAGTGGCAAGGACGCTACCGCTGACGGAAACGTCTAATGTTTCACCTTATATAATATAGGAGATTAAAAAAATGGCATGTACTAACAAAGATTTATATAAATCAGTGCGCAAATGTCCGGGTACGATTATTCGTCCCGGCATTAAGCCGAAGTTCCTGGCCATCCCGCTTTCGCAGATTCTTGCATGGCCAAAGCTTCCAGATCCTGGCGATACCACCAAGGGACTGGAGGAACTCGCCACCTATAAGGGTGACTTCACTCTTGCCGCTGATGCCAAGTGGCACGCAGTTGACCTCGTAGCACTCAAGTCTTCCATCACAACGGAGACTCAGGGCGAAGCTCCATCAGCTACCTTCCTCAACAAGGCAGAGTATATCATCGGCGGCACTGATGCCGATATTACCGGTTTCGGCCGTATGGCGATCAATGACGAACTGGTCTATGCCCAGCAGGATCCTAATGGCCGCTTCCGCATTCTCGGTAACGAGATGTTCCCGGTGAAGACCACATTTGCCCAGAACAGCGGCGCCGGAGCTACCGACTCAAAGACCTCAACTCTCGGCGTAGAGGCCACCGATTTCTGCCCTGCTCCATACTATGATGGCAAGCTTGAGACAGATGAAGGTGATATCAAGGGCAGCGATGGCTCTGCTTGGGAAGCAACCGGTCACGCGTAAGATTTGCCCAAATTTACATAACTACACATACTGATTTGCTTAGGTGGCTCTCGCTTCGTGCCTGAGCCGCCTTTGTTTGTTTTCACCTTATTATATAATTGAATATGGATCATCAATTTACCAGACAGATGCAGGAGTGGCTCAACTCCAAGCACGAATCGGATGCTGAAATCATCAAGGGAGCAGATATGCTCTTCCGTCTCAACCGAAACCGGTTCTATCATGTCCGAGCAACCCGACAGCCACAGGCATACCGCACCAACATAGAGTATGAACTGAATAAGTTCCTCAAGATCCGTCTCGACAACATGACCATCGAGGAGGTCAGGAAGATGAACGATATCGTAATTCCTGAAGCCCAGGCTATCATTGCTGAAGGAGAAGCGGAGAAAATCGGAGAAAATCAGGGAAAATCGGAGAAAAACGGCGATTCCATCGAGGAAAATGCCTCTACCGATGATACAGAACTCCCGTCCTCGGATAGCGATGGAGTGGCTGTTGTCCGTAAGGGCAAGCGCAAGGATCACGATTTCCTGCCCAAGGAAGTAGCCGACCTCTGGGATATCAACGCCAAGCGATACAAGGAAATCAAATCTACCTTCGAGACGCTCAAGGCGATGGAAGACAAGGAACCATGCGACCGATACGAGCATCTGAAGATTCTTTCGGATCTCGACAAGAAGTATCGTGCCGATATGCTCACCTACGACTCATACCAGGTAACTCGTGCCGACCGTGACCGGGTAGCTAAAGCCAGACTCGCCGAAAATGCCAGCCAGGATTAAAGTTGCCGATATACTCAAGCCCATCGATGAGGTGAAGACACAGGCATACTTCGGACGGCACCTGCACACACTCGGACTCATCAAGTGGATCCTTTCACAGATTGGTCCTGCTGATGTGTGGGTGTCTTCCTACTCTACCTCCGAGGAGTTCCTCAGAGGTTTCCGCCTGATGCGGGATTCGGGCAGCATCTCGTCGGCAAAGATGCTGCTGGATGTGAAGGCAAGCAAGAAGACCGTACACCTGTGGCGGCTTATGTCGGCATGCTTCGATGATGTCTATCTGGGCGAGAACCATTCCAAGGTGACGCTTTTCCGGAATGATCAGCATGTTGTTTCGGTCGTCACGTCCCAAAACCAGACATACGGCAGCCGTGACGAGAGTACCATCATCACCACGGAACCACAGGTCTTTGCCGACCTGTTCAATGGATATACCAGTCATTGTGACAATCAAAGCTTAAGAATCAATGGAAATTACTCAGGAGTTACTCAACAAAGTGCAAGAGCTGGCAGAGAACCTGACTCCGATCTCGGAGATGTCCGTCCTTTTGGATATTAAGGAGGATGTTCTGCGTGAAGAGATTCTCGACCCTGCATCAGAGCTCCGGCGCGTCTATTATCTGGGCATGGCAAAAGTCAGGCAGCAGATTCGCAGGAATGAGCTGGAGCTGGCTGCAGCCGGCTCACCTCAAGCCGTACAGCGCACACATGAATATCTGAATAAAATGATAGAGGAGATCAAGATATGAGAGAACCAGCCAACATCGATGCCATCATCGACCTGATGGACCGCACACCCGAAGAGATGGATGCACAGAATGTTCCCGCACCCGTGCGTGACCGCATTCTGCGCATCCGGGCTCTTTATGCCTGGTGGCTCATCAATCCACGCAAGACAGACCAGGAACTTGTCTTCAAGGATATGCAGGACTACAAGGTTCAGCGCATGATGGCTTACAATGACCTGCACCTCATCAAGCTCATACTGGGCAACCTGCAGAAGGTTTCCAAGGACTTTGCCCGGTACCGCTTCGACCAGATGATTCAGCGCACCTACGAGAAGGCAGACAATATGGGCGATGCCAGAGCTATGGCTGCAGCTGCTGCCGCATACGGTAAATACCACCTGCTCGACAAGGAAGACCCTGTGGATAACGGCTACGACATGATCCAGCCTCAGGTATTCATACCTACTACCGACCCTCGCCATCTCGGACTGAAGCGCATACCGAACGTGATGGGTACCATCAAGAAGCTCATCAGGAAATACACCGACAACTCCATGGATCTCATCAGGATCGAGAGCGAGGATTATGACGAGCAGCTCCTGGAATATACACCAACAGAAGAAGTCAAGGAAGAGGAGAATTCATTATGATAGAACAATATTTCAATCCGGCACAGCAGGAAGTAAACCTCATCAATGCCCGCGACTCTGTGGTCGTGGGCGGTCGTGGTATCGGAAAGAGTATCCTGCATGCCACCTTCAACCTGCGCAACATGCAGCGTATGCCCGGAAGCGACGGAGGTTTCGTATCAGCCAACACCAAGCGATGTCTCACCAATACGCTTCCTTCCATGCTCCAGCACTGGGAGCGATGGGGATTCCACCGGGGCAAGCATTATCTCATCGGCATCAAGCCACCCAAGAAGCTGGGATGGCCGGAACCGGTAATCCCGCCTTCCAACTGGGAAAACACCATCTCTTTCTATAACGGGTCTATCGGTACCATCATCTCGCAGGACCGCAAGGGAACCTCCAACTCCCTCTCGCTCGATTACCTGGATATCGACGAGGCGAAGTTCATCAACTTCGAGCAGCTGAAGGATGAAACCTTCCCTGCCAACCGTGGTAACGTGAATCTTTTCGGGCGCCACTACTACCATCACGGCATGCTCATCACCTCGGATATGCCCGTAACCAAGAAGGGTTCCTGGTTCCTCAACTACAAGAAGGACTGCGACCAGCAGCTCATCGACGCCATCTCTTCGCTCGTGGTGGAGGAATATGATATCCGCAACCGCATCAAGACCTCAGGACACATCAGCCTCTATGCCAAGCGCAGACTCAAGGAGATTGGACTGCACCTGGCACAGCTGCGCTCCAAGGCTCTCTTCTATAAAGAGTACTCTTCAGTATATAACATCGAGGTGCTGGGTATGGATTTCATCAAACAGATGAAGCGAGATCTGCCTGCCCTCACCTTCCAGACCTCCATCATGTGCAAGCGCCCTTCCATCTCGCTCGACGGCTTCTACTCCAATCTACGGGACGTGAACCTATATACGGCGCCAAACCTCGCCTATCTGGACGGGCTGGAGTATGATATCGACAAGCTTCAGCATGTGGATTCACGCATGGATGATGACGTGGATTCCGACCGCCCGCTGTGCATCGCCTTCGATGCCAACGCCCTGATCAACTGGATAGCCGTAGGACAGGACAACCTGCGGGGTGAAGCCCGCTGCCTGAAGAGTATCTTCGTGAAGTATGAGGAGAAGCTGCCTGCCCTGCTCGATAAGTTCATGCAGTATTACGAGTATCACCGCTGCAAGGAGGTGAACTTCTACTACGACTCCACCTTCGTGGGCAACAACTACGCCCTGATGAATGATGACTTCCACACCTTCATCACCAACTACCTCACAGACCATGGCTGGTATGTGAACGATGTGTATCTGGGCAACCCGATGGGACATCTCGAAAAGATGCTGCTCCTCAACCGTATGTTTGTGGGAAGAGCTGAGCACAGGATAATGATCAATAGCGAAAACAATGAAGACCTGCTCATCTCCATCCGTCTGGCAGGAGTGTATAACGGCAAGAAGGATAAGCGTGGAGAGAAGCTGGCTGAGACCGAAGAGGATAAGCTGGAGGCCCGCACCGATGGTTCTGATGCCTTCGATACGCTGATGATTGGTATAGAGAAGTTCCCGCAGTCTGATGGGTACATCGCTACCGGTTCTATGCTGTAACAGATAAGCTCTCATAAAAATTGTTCTAATGTAAATCTGGTGGTGGCATTCTTGCCCGACCGCCGTTGAGGGGGAGTGCGCTGCGAAGCGTGCTCCCTTTTCTTTTCCTTTTACCTTCTTACAAATTCTTTAACGGTCGTTTACATATTCCGCCCGTCTCAAGGAGGCAGGAAGCGCCCTCGGGCGTAGGGCAGTGGGGGGTCCTTTCGGCGACAAAGGGGAATTATTTTCCCTTTGAATCCCTAAAACCCCGATAAAATCGAGGTTTTCCAACCTTTGGGTGTGGAAAACCTGTCGTAAAACGACACATTCGGCATCTTCAACTTCGAGGTCGAAGCCTGCCGAATGTTGCGATTTCATCGGTCTAAGGTATGTTTTCCGTTCCAAAGACCGCAAAACATCGTTTTTTCATAGCGCAAATTCCCCATCTCCCTGTATTGTATATTTTAGTTAAAATTTGCGCATTTTTATGCCCTGCTCTTTGTTCTTTTGGATATTATTTATTATCTTTGCACCTACAAAAGATAATAATGCTATGCATGATTCGGGCAGGCTTCGTGTAGAGCAATATATAACGATATACAGCTGTAATGGCTCGTGCTGAAGGACTGCCCTCTGGATGCACGAGCCGTTTTTTGTTAGAGAATGATTACAATAGAACAACTTAATGACTACGTTCAGAAGGTTCAAGAGTCAACAGGCTATTGGATGGTACGTACTATGGGCGGAGATTACTACGAGGAATTCGACAAGGAAGGATTCGTTGCCATTGGATATAACGAAATAACACGCCATGAGATAAACAAACTGGATGCTGATTGGAATAAAGCAAATGTGCAACTTAGAGAAAAGGTTAAAAAACTCTTTCCTGATGTACCTCGTCCTGGGCATATAGCTTCGCAGTTGCTGAGATTTTGTCGTTCTATAAAACCAGGAGACCTAATCCTTGTGCCAAGCCATTCGTCATATAGAGTGAGTATATGCCGAGTTACTGGCTCCGTGTATGACGAAGCCAATGTAAAAGACGGAAATGGAAAATGCCCTTTCATCAAGCGTTTGCCGATAGAAGTAGTAAAACACACTACTCGACTAGACCTTCCTCCTAAAGCTCAACTTATGTTTAATTCCCGCCACCCGATATCAGACATTTCAGGCTACGCACCATATCTTGACAATGCAATATCTGATTTCTATAGCAAGAGTGATGAATTCCATTTAGTTCTAAAGATAAATACTACAAAGGATGTTTCTACCTACTCTTTTTATGCTCTAGATAAGATATTCGGTATTATTGATGGCTTTTGCGGGGAACAAAATATAGCGAACCAAAAGAACGATGTTATCCTAAAGGTTCAGATGGAATCTCCGGGTAATCTCCATTTTATCTCAAGCAACAAAACCAAAATAGCCATTGCAGCGTTAATAATACTGGCTATCAATGGAGGCGGCTTTAAACTTGATTACGGAGATATGCATATCGATTTATCTACCAATGGGTTCATTAAAAACCTCAGTGAGTACCTTGACCGAAAAACGGATAGGGAAACTAAAGAATCGATTAAAAACGCCTTAGACTCTTTGGAAATTAATACTCCCAAGGCATTCCAAGATGCAGCCGTAGAACTATACAAGGCTCAAAATAATGCCCGCAATAAATACTAAGCAGGATAATAATAATAAGGAATAAGAAGAGAAGCTGCTATAATCCCAAGGATAATAGCGGCTTTTTTTTGCACGCTTGTTGTGTAACCGCAAGTTAGGACAAACAACATATTAAGTACGCTCGACGTGATAAAATATATCAGGTAAAACGTACAGCCAAATGCCAATATGTTTCTGAAGATGTCCATATATACAGTTTTATTTTCGCTGCAAAATTAGTGATTTTTGCTGAATTGGCAATGATTTAGTATGTTAAATTATTGCCTAATTCCATTTTATTGACGTTTTTATGCTTTAATTGTTAAATCTTGCTTAATAATACGTTTTTTCGTAGTAAATATTTGGATAATACGAATATTTGTAGTATCTTTGCATCGTCTAAAAAAAAAAGTGCGTATGAATTTAAAGTACGAATTAAACGAAAAAGAAGCGGAACTGATAGAGGCTATCAGGAATTACAGGCTATCTTACCCAGATGGTTATCCGCAATTATTATGGTATGCCCAGCAGCTTTTTGATGACTTGGTTGACATGCCAGAGTAACTAACAAAAAGCCCTCCCTTCGGGGAGGGCATTAAAAGCAACGGAATTATGGAAATTGTAGCAAAAACAAACCAGGTTAAGGACAGTGCCGTAAAGCAGCGCATTCAGGATATCCAGTTATTGGTATCATGGCGCGAGATAGCACGCACTTATTTTGGAAAATCGTCGTCATGGCTCTACCACAAGCTTGATGGTATCGATGGTAATGGTGGTGTAGGTGGTTTCACCGAAGAGGAAAAAGTAATGCTCCGTGGAGCACTATGCGAGGTTTCAAATCGCATTCGTGCCGCTGCGGATAGAATCTAAGAAAAAAATGAGGCTAGGGGCTAAGCACTCCCCTATAAGACAAAAGACACCATAGCCTTGTGGTGCTAATCATGCGATTAGGCATGGTTAAAATTCAATTAACTAAATAAATATATAGAAGCAACAAAAATTAATACCCTCGGTACTTTCCGCACCGGGGGTATTTTTTGTATCCAAATGTTAAAATTGAACTAAGCATAACATTTTTATTATGTAATATTTGCGTATATCAAAATTATTATGTACCTTTGCAATCGAGTTAAGGAACATGTTTAATCAATTAAATTTTTAAGCTATGCAAGAAGATTTAGAAAAGGAAATCGAGAGAAAGAAAAAGGAAATCGAAGACTTTCTCCGAATCGTAAAATTCACTGGTCTTTCGCAGAAGGAAATAGAAAAGAGACTTGATTATCTCTTGGACGACCTTTCAAGACTGATGAAGAAAAGAAAGTAAAATTCAACTTCCCCTCCTTCGGGAGGGGATTACAAAATATATATTGATATGGAAGATATTAAAATCTTATTGGAGGAATACAAGTCTCTTGCTGGTAATACCGATGCAAAGAGCGAAGAGCGAAAAAACGAAATTATCGCTAAGTTGGAGGCTATGGATAAGGGTGCCGTGGCCGAAGTGGCAAAACCATTTGTGGAGGAGAATGTAACTCGCCTGGAGGGCGAAGTGAAAGCTCTCCGCAGCCAGATAGATGCAGAGGATTACAAGCTGCTCCCTATCTCCTATATTGCCAAGAACTATTTCAACAAGAGTGCATCATGGCTTTTGCAGCGTCTCAACGGATATCAGGTACGTGGAAAGGTCTATACGCTCAACCAGGAGCAGAAAGGCATCTTTAACCAGGCGGTCAAGGAAATAAGCAATCGCATCAGCGCATTGCAGTTAGCATAGCTAACATGTTCAATAACTCAACTCAGTCCCCGGCACGATTCCGTGCCGGGGACATTTAGCAAACTAACTGTTATGATATATTCAAAAAGACAGATAAAACTGGCAGAAGCCATCATTGAAAAACTGATGAACAATGAAACTTCTATGCCTAAAGACGCTATTATGGGATTTGCGGATAATATGGCAAATGACTGGACACTTGAAAACGATGTTCTCTATATGCTCGAAGAAGATGAACTCATCACATATACAGGAAACATCGGATGGCGAATGCAGCTTACCAATAAAGGATGCAAAGCCGCAAAAATGGGTTTATCGCAATACCTAAAGCATCAAGACTTAATGGACAGACTCAATGAGTACAAGCTATACATCAACATAGTTTGTACCTTCATTACCATCGTGTCCATGATTATAACAATAGCCCTTACAGTTGTTAACGCAGTAAAACCGTAACCATACATGCCACGGAAACAATGGCACATATTATGTTGACCAGCATCAGGGCTATATTCAAAGCGAGATCTTTTTCTTCCATACCTTATAATATATTATTCTATTAAAATGAAAAACGATGCAAATATAAGGAATTTTATTGAGATTTCGGGGAATATGCACGGAAAATCGAGGAAAATGCGGGGAAAATCGGGGTATTTCCGAGGAATCCATTCCTCGAAGTGGAAGAACCGAAGGGAGATCCTGCGGTCGTTTCCGGTCATTTCCGGTCATTTTCGCAGTCGTTTCCGGTCATTTCCGGTCATTCCTGGTCATAATTCCGATTGATTCCGCAGAATCATTCCGATTCGTTCCGAATGATTCCAATTCATTCCTTTTCATTCCTTTTTCGTTCCTCAACCCCTTGTTTTATGCTCTAAAACATAAAAAAGTCATTTATTTCAAAATTTCTCGCTTTTTTTTTGGCGGTTCCAAATATTCTTCGTACTTTTGCCAACGGTTATAAGATAGTAGTAATCTACTCAGCGATGGCGACTGTTTCGCCTAGGCTTCACGCCGTGGGCTTTTTTTATGCCTATAAAGTATCATTTTCCCGGCAGCGGGAAAAAGGTCTTTTCAATATGGCGGTTGCATGATCCGTAAGATACTTGCCCTTCGCTGGGAAAGCTACCATCTTATAACCAACGGTGAATGTGACCGCCACCATTGTATTTATACATCAAGGTCGGTCTATAATGGTTATAAGATGGCAATTATGCAGAATTCTATTTTAATTAGTGATGCGCAGGTGAGACCTGTAGGCATCAGCGTCAACGAGGGCATCCATACCCTCAAGTGTGCAATCAAGCGTGAGGCTAAGCGCCTCATGACTACCAGGAGCGAGACCTTCAGCTGTCTCTGCGATGAGAGCGTGACCTATGGAGAGGTTGTGCTCACCATGGTTGGTTTCGCAGCTGTGATGGCGATGGTCATGATTGGTGGTTTCATTTTCGGAGGGGAGGTAGCATGATGGTGAGCAGAATGACTACAGAGCTGTTTCATGCTCAGCTGGAGGAGAACATCGTGAGAGCTGCTGACGAGCGCAAGCGCCATCAGGCAGAGCTGCAGGCTATCAGCCGGAATTACGAGGAGACGTTGGGTAATATTGAACGCATGGAGGATGAAGCAGGGGAAAGCTACCGCTGTGCCCGTAATGCTTTCGAGAAGGCCAAAAATGAATATCAGGAAGAACTCCGTAATTGCAGAAAGCTTCGCAATGAGGCAGGATTTCGCAGAGACAAGGCGAAGGTCGAGGAGACTAATCTTTGGACACTCAACAACAATACCATCCAGAGCGACCGCCATAACATCTTTGAGAGATACCGAGAAGCGGGGGGGTACTTTCGGGAGCAGAAGAAGGACTCCTGCACCCAGGCTGGACCAAAGACAAGAAAGGAGGAGTGAGTGATGAAGAAAAGTAGAAACCGCAGAAGATGTATAGTCAAGCTGACTACCAAGGACATCAGCAAGTGCAAGTACTTCATGAATATAGGCAAAAGTATGAACGCCCATAAGGTGGAACTCAAATTTCAGAGAGCCAACAAAACTATTGGTTCTGTTGCATTCATCGAGGATGCTCCACATAAGCAGACTGTTATCCGATGGCATGATCATCGCTACTTTGCTCTTCGATTTGGAGCTAAAGAGGCTAAGCCACTCAATATGACTCTGGCCAAGTGGAAAACCATAAACAACGATTAGGCATGAACGAAAATAATTCAACCAACCTGCACATGACAGCAGACGTCTGGAATGCGCTAGTAGATATGATGAACGTTGACCAGCTGGACAACTTCATCGAGACTCTTGAGTTTGCTCAAGACAAGTTTATCTCAAACGAGGTAATAACCAATGCCGTGGATGATTTTGGCGGTGCCGGACAGGTTCTCCTGATGCTCAATGCATTCAAGCGCATGGAGAACCTCTTCAAGACCATCAACCAGGCTCTGAAGGCGAAAGGAGGTGTGGCATAATGAGAGAACGCAAACGTATCGTGGGATTCTCGCCTAATGGCAACTCCCCGGAGCCAGCCGTAGAGGAGAAGGAAACCAAGGAGAACTATACCCGCATGGCTCTGGACCAGTATCTGGCAGACTACCAGCCGTATGATCCGGAAGACAACAACGAGGTTGACTTCAAGACCTCGAAGGAGATACAGAACGACCTCAGGGATATGGTTATCGCTCCCGTCTCCACCATCACCGAATATATGGTGGAGCGAGGTTTCAAGATGGTTAAGATAGAAGGCGGAACGCTCGCCTGGCATCTGCAGTACGACCATCCCTTCTAGAAAAAATCAAGCTTTTGCTTTTCATTTTAAATAAACACAGGTAAGGCTAAGCGTAGCCTACACACCATACTGATAAAAATTAAATAAGCAGTACCCGGTCACCGTGAGGTGGCTGGGTATTTTTATATTCACCCTCCCTATCCTATCTTTGCACAAGTTTAATGAAACAAAGATATGATTACAGTTATCCATCAACCCAGCTCGCCGGTATTTACCAGCGCCCTCGACACCTTCCCGTTCAGGATAGGCGGCGAGAATGCCACCGTCACCATCTCGTGCAACGGTGAAGAACTGCTCAGCGAGACCTACTATCCTGTATCGGGCAACATCACCATCTACGACCTCGGTACCCTCATAGCCGATGCAGCCAGAAGAACCGTGGCTGCCACCTGCAAGATCAGCATCACGGAACATACGGGAGACAAGAATATAGATACCTGGAGCAAGGAGTTCAGCGTATATTATGCCACCGTTGACGTGAACATGAGCTGCCAGGCATTCCTGGACACCTTCTTCCTCACCCTGCTCGACGGCACCAAGCTTACACAGCTGGGCCATCGGGAATACCTGCATGCAGCAGGCGAAGAGAGTACCACGCCGGAGGTGGTTGCCAGCTACTACAACAGGGAGTCGGGCAGCATAAGCACCGCCACCATCGATGCCTCTGCTACCCCTACCCATACCGTGAACGGCATCACCACCTTTGACGTTTCGCCCGACAGATACTACGATGAAGCCAAGGGCAGCCTCTTTGCCTATACCGTGACCGTGGGCAGGCGAGTGCAGGAGTACCAGATAGACCATACTCGGGCAGTGGCCGACCCGGTGCTGCTCTTTACCAACTCGTTCGGATGCCAGGAGATTTTCTACTGTCTGGGCAGAAAGAAGATAGCCCCTACCTTCGAGCGCAAGCAGGCGGTAATCTCCGGCAGGAAAATCAATTATGCCGTGAAGGAGACCCGCTCCTTCGAGGGCGACACCGGCATCATCCCGCCATCCATGGCACACTTTGCCGAAGACCTGCTCAGAAGCGATGAGATCTATCTTTTCAGGGATTATACCAAGGACAAGGAAATCACCTTCACCGACTCGAAGAGCGAACGGACCAACGAGGAAGACGGCATGGCAGAGTTCACCTTTACGTATCAGTATGCCCAGAGAGTGCAGAACGTAATCTTCAGGGATGTAGAGAACACGGGAGGCAGAATCTTTGATGACTCTTTCGATGATACGTTCAACTAGAAGTTTCACCCTTATAATTTTGTCGCAGATATGAAAGAAAAGACACCCAGAGCTATCCATATCAACGAGCTGAGACGTGCGCTCGACATTTCGCGCATAGACCGCACGCCCGTGAACCTGGACTGCTGGAAGGCAGCCGACGGCTCCATCATCCAGTACCGGGGCTGGCTGGTGAAGAGCAGTTCCTGGCAGCAGGGAACCCACAACCTCTACAATCCGGTGAATCACCAGATACGCAAGGTGAGGGATATCTTCATCTTCAGATACAATGACCATCCAATATACTTATAATAATTATGGCAAACAACAACAGCAACAACATAGACATCACCTATGCCACCATGGGCGAGGTGATGGATTATCAGACATCATCGCCCACGAGCGGTTTCACGGAGTCGTCCACCGTCTTCGATGATGATGGTACCACGCCTCTCGTCAGCGTGGAAGTCGGGGGAAAGGAATATACCTATGTACCCTTCGGCTACGAGAACCAGCTGCCCTACGAGCTGATCAGCAACATAGGCAGGAGCAGCGTGATGGCTCAGAACAAACTCTTCAACGTGCTCACCTGCTACGGCATGGGCTTCCAATATAACGACATCGAGACCAAGCTGCCTACGAAGGACAGGGAGGTGAACCTGTTCCGGATGCACAACTCGATGAGCCGCTTCTTCCTGGAACAGATTACCGACATGAAGTATTTCTTCTTCTGCGTATCTGCCATCGTGCTCAACAAGAAGGGCGACAAGATTGTGGCGGTAAGACACAAGGAGGCGTGCTACTGCCGGTTTACCAAGAGCGTGAACGGACGCTCGGAATATGTGCTCTATGCCAACTGGAGAAATGCCACTGTGCCAGCCAACATAGAGGTGCTGCCGCTGCTCGACGAGCTGGATCCGCTGGGCGACCTGCAGAAGCGCATGGGGCTGGACGGCCAGAACGGCAAGGTGAAGGCAAGACAGTCGGGGCAACCGGGATGCAAGGACAGGGTCTTCGCCATCGTTACCCGCTTCCCTACCCCGGGCTGCCAGTACTATCCCGTGCCCTACTACTCCGCCATCTTCAGGGACAAATGGTATGACATCTCCCGTCTCATCGCCATCGGCAAGATGGCGAAGCTGAAGAACCACGCCACCATCCCCTACCTGGTAGAGATACACAACGACTACTGGCGCGGCATCTTCAAGGAGGAGCACATCACCAGTACGGAGGAACAGAAGAAGCGCAAGCTTGCCGAAAAGGAGAAGATACGCGACTTCATCTCGGGCATAGAGAACAGCGGCAAGCTCTGGATAGCGGGCTACTATACCACGCCCGACGGCAAGGAGGTGAAGATGGTGCGCATCACCCGCATCGATACCTCGAAGGACGGAGGCGACTACAGCGATGATATCGCCGAGAGCAACAACATGCAGTGCTATGCCGACAACATCCATCCCAACCTGGTGGGCGCCACTCCCGGCAAGAGCCAGAGCAACAATTCGGGTTCCGACAAGCGCGAGCTCTTCACGCTGAAGCAGAGTATAGAGAAGGCATTCCACGACCTGATGGAGACGGTTCACTGGGTGATCATCTACTTCAACCACTGGGAGGAGAAGGTTTATCCGGATGTGCCGCTCATCATGCTCACCACCCTTGATGAGAACAAGGATGCCAAGAAAGTGTCTAACAATCCAAATTCAAAGACAGATGATTAATATTACCGCAGAACAGTTTGAGCAGCTCCTTCCATTCGTGGGGGCTGCCACGGAAGACGTCTTCACGAAGGCTCTGCCATCGATGGAGAACGTTTACTTCGACCTCGTGGCCACCGTCATCGGTTCCGACTTCGAGGATGCCGCCTGTGCTGAAGGCAGCGCTTTACTGGGCAATGTCCGCTCATACGTCATCCTGAAGGCATTCATCCTGCGTCTCCGTTCCAACGATCTCATCATGACCGACAACGGTTTCGGTATCGTTTCCAACGAAAACATATCGCCAGCATCCCAAGCCAGGGTGGATGCCCTGCTCAGGGAGCTGACCTACAAGCAGGACCAGCAGCTGCATGGCGTGCTGAACCGCCTGCGCACGGTGGAAGGCTGGAGCGAGACGGTGCAGGCATGCAACAACATCGCCTCTTTCTTCTGGTCGCCATTGACGCTGAGAGCTTACTCGAGTGTACGGGGTTTCGTCACCTTCGACGACCTGGCAGCCCACCGCAACGAGATAGGAATGGCAGAACTGGTGCTGCGCAAACAGTTCTCCGACTCGCTCATCGAGCAGCTGCTTGAGGAAGAGCGCAAGGCACAATATGAGCCATTCCATCGGCACGCCATCGTGAAAATGTGCCATTTCATCGGTGCTCACATTTCTACAAAAGAGGCTCCTGCCGACCCTCGATACAAGGATCTTGCCTATGCTGCAGCAGCCAACTTCATAGAGGAGAACATCGATAAATTCCCAAAATACAAGGATTCACCGGCCTACAAGGCCAATCACATGCAAGCGTATGACAACAAAGCTGACGACCCGACCTTCTTCTTTGCAGGATGACGGAACACTGAACCTTCACGTTCCCCACTCCTGGAGTGAATTGACACAGAACCAGCTGCGCTATGTGCTCATCCTGCTCACCCAGGGATGGGAGGAGTGGCACGTAAGAACCTACCTTTTCGCCCGGTTTGCCGGCATCAGGGTGCTCAACGAGAAGAAGGACGGCTGGCTCTGCGAAACCAAGACGGAGAAGGGCGGAAAGGTGAGATTCTTCCTGGAGCTGTGGCAGGTGCAGAGCTTCTGCGAGGCATTCGACTTTGTGTTTGAAGATACCGGGGCTGAAAACAGGCTCGATTCCATCGGACTCTACAAGGCGGCAGACCTGGAGCTCTACGATTACCCGTTCGAGTATTACATCTGTGCGGACAACTACTTCCAGCAGTATCTGCAGTCGGACAAGACGAGCGATGAGCCGCTGAAGGAACTGGCACGATATCTCTATCTGGACAATGAGGGCAACCAGGCAGCGCACATCAAGTGCTCTACCTATGAGCTGATGGGTGTGTTCCTCTGGTTTATGTGGATAAAGCACAACTTTTCCACAAAGTTTCCCCATCTCTTCAAGCCTGCAGCTGAAGGAGGCGAAGGAGAAAATGACATGGAGGCATCGATGAATGCACAGATCCGGGCACTCACGGGCGGGGATATCACCAAGGAGGAGACTATCAGGAAAGCCAATGTGTGGCGGGCACTCACCGAACTGGATGCCAAGGCACGCGAGGCAGAGGAGTTAAACAAGAAACTGAATAAATCATGATCAAGACAGAAATCAATACCCCATCGGTACAGGTGGGCTTCGATGCATTCTCTTACTTCAGAGACCTGGCAAAGCGCAACAAGCTATGCTGCGAGCTGGGGTTCATTCCTACCACATGCTCTACACCACAGGCTTTCGAGGGAATGCTGGCCAATATGTCGAAGGGCAGGAACTTCATCGTCATAGATGATACCAACGACGGCAACGTGGCCATCAACGGCGACGGCAGTTTCCGCAAGGTTGTCACCTATACGGTGTGGATCCTGATGCGATACAAGTTCAACGACATGAACGACCGCCAGGAGAAGCTGAACACCTGCAGAAAGATCTTCCGGCAGTTTCTGAGCCGTATCATCATCGACAAGATGAAGTGGGAAAGCGACTTTACCTATCTGCTGAGCGACCAGGTGGACAACCGGGAGATAGGCGCATATTTCATCAACGGACTCACTGGCGTGGAATTCCACATCGACGTGAGCGAGCCATTAGATCTGGTATATGACAATGAAGAATGGAACGAATAACATCAAGACTCCCGTATCTCAGGAAGACATCCATGCCTACGAGCGTGGATGGGCAGAGGAGATGGTGAAGATCTGGAAGGAGAAGATCATGCACTACCGCATCCGCCATACGGGTGCTCTCTTCAACAGCGTGCAGGCTACTTCCTTCGGAGGTTCCAGCCGCACGATTGCCCATAAGTTCCTGCTCTACGGCCTGTATCAGGAAGCGGGAACGGGCAACGGTTATTACCATGGCAATCCTGGAGATCTCCCGTTCCTGGATCCGAAATACCGTGCGCAGCATCATCTGGGCGAACCCAGACAGAGGCGTCCATGGTTCAACCGGAAGTATTATGCATCCATCATGAAGCTGAACGATATGGAGGGCTATTTCTATGGCGAGGAATACCAGGGTCTGATGGCAGACCTCTTCAAGCAGATGTTCGGAAAGATATGATGTATTTTTATATTGGGAAATATCTTTGTATTTTTGCTCAAAAATAAAAACAATGGCAGAAAAATTCGATATCAACAACCTCAGAGAAGCTTTCGAAGCGATACGCGACGAGAGAATCAAGCATGCCAATACGGCTACACGTATTGGTAATGCCTTCCTGTCCCTGCTCGACTATGCTTCCTCTGCTGACAACGATAAGCTCTCCGCCATCAACGATGATACCGCCCATGGGCTCATCACCTTCTTGAAAGGCATCAAGATAGGCAGTCTTTTCTCCTTCTCTAAAGAGGGCGACATCATCGCCAATTCCATTACTGCAGATGATTTTTCAGAGGCTGGACAAAAAGGCTTCTGTCTGGCTACAAAAGAGGATGGTGGATATAAACTCTGCATCAAAGAGATCCTGGCATGGGGATTAGCTACCATCGGTGCGCTCCACGTCAAGGGTACGGCTCGCTTTGATGATACCATCGGCTCTCCCGCCTTCGTCTCAGGCTTCCTCGACGGCAAGGGCTGGCGGCTCAAAAACGAGCCAATAACCAACGCTGCCGGGGTACAGGAGAATAAATACAACTTAGAGTTGGACAACCTCGTCGTGCGTGGTACCATGCGCGTCTTCGAGATGATAGTCTCTCAACTCATGGGCGAGAATGACAACCGCATTTTTACTGCCATGCTAGAGGTCGATCACTATGACCCAGAGACTGGCAGGGTATATCTCGACACCCACGAAGGCAGGATGTACAATCCATTTCGCAAGGATGACTATGTCATGGTTCAGCAGTACAACGGCATGCCGTCTGTCGAGAACAACCACTATGTCACCAAGCGCTACGAGCTCATCGTGACAGAGGTGGGCAGCGAGGGAGAGGGAGAGGAAATGCTGGCATGGGTCAAGTTCAAGAACTTCACCTGCTCAATGGAGGACAGTACGCCCGAACAGCTCATCACCAAGCGAGATACCTTCGTGCGTGTAGATAATCTCACCGACACTGAACGCAAGGGCATCATACAGATGATGACAGTGGGCAGCGATACGCCCTACATGGATATTATCTACGGATTGAAGACAGACCCAGACAATGCCCTCAAAGGTCGTCTTGGCAACCTGCAGGGCATCACTCACCCGCTTTTCGGTGCGCTCTCAGGCTTCGGTGAGTTTCTGCAGAACCTCTATGCCACGGGCGATTTCGTACTGCGCCGCACAGGCGAGAGCATCGACACCAAGATACAGATGTTGCAGAACCAGTTCGCCACCCGCTTCGCCCAGACCTCATACGAGGCGACAGAGGAGAATAACTACCTGCATAACGGACAATTCCTCACAGCCACAGGCTCAGAGAATGACAGTCCTATCATAGATGGGTGGACCATCGACGACACCGACGAGGCTCAGTTCTGGGTAGATGCCAACGGCTTGCCAGTGATGGTGAACGGTGCTGCCACCGTGAGCGGCAATCGCCGGGTGAGCATCGATAACAACGAGGGTCGCAACATGCTGCATATTCAGAATAGCGGCGTAACCCAAGCCAACGACATCATCCGCAAGCCCAGTACCCACAAGGAGTACACCCAGCCATCAGCCAAAGAGGGCGAAGATGGCATGAAGGCTACAGGCGACGGCTACCAAGAGGTGCAAGACACTCTCTACGTGAGTGCTCGCATCTACGCCAAGACAGCAGGCACTCTCACCTTTGGCTTCGAGGGATGCAAGACGGTGAATGGCAAGACCAACGACCTGTCAGCCCAGACCAGCAGCGTGCCATACTCAACAGAGTGGCAGACCGTACAGCTGCAGGGCAAGTGGAATGGCACTGGCTATTTCGTGCTCAGATACACAGGCGACATCTACGTCTCGCTGCTCACCGTCACCGACGAGCCGCTAGACAACCTAAGTAAGACCGTATCCACCCAGATACTGCAGACGGCGAGCAACATCAAGTTATTGGGGCAAAACATCAACAAGGTCAACGGTACCACCACGAAGTTGGGCATCGAGCTGGATGCCGAGAAAGAGGCTATCCGTTTATATGTCGACAAGCAAGACAACAAACTCAAAGAATCGCTTTCATCCAGCATTGACATACAGGCTGGCCGCATCGACCTCATCAATAAATGGCAGGACGGCACCAACGGGAAAATATCGGGCATCTACACCGACATCGACAGCATCACGTCACGTGTAGAGAGCGTCACCAACACCGCAAATGGTACCAAGACAGCTCTAGCCGAGCTAGAGATAAAGGTCGATAACATCAATACCACGGTAGGCAAGGCTGCGACAAAAGCCGAGCTGCAGGCTGCTAAGAATACTTTGCAGGGGGCTATGTCTGACAACTATAACGCCCTTAACAGTTCCGTTGCTGAAGCCAGGAAACACGCCGACAGCGTAGGCTCAGGCATACGCAACGATTATGGTCCGACAATATCGCTTGTCAGTCAAAACGCCGATTCGTGGTCTTCGGCAGTGGCTCGCTTCGATGCTGAAGGCAAGCTCAAAGATACCAGCTATATTATCACGACCGCCGACTACAATGCCCTGATGAGCGAGCGATTCAATCCAGATGGCACGCTCAAAAACACGGGAGGCTTGCTTGTGACAGCTGACTATAACGCATTGACTTCAAAAATTGAGGGTGTCGATGGCAAGATTCTCTCCGAGGCTACCATCAAGACTATGATTACAAACGGCATTGCCGCCGCCTCCATCACGGCAGACCAAATCAACCTGAACGGTGTGGTCACTGCCAACAGCAACTTTAAAATCAACATAGATGGCTCCATGGAGGCCATGGCGGGCAAGATAGCCGGCATGCAAATCAGTGGTGATGGTCTTACCAATGAGGGGTTTGAAAATGATGCCTATATTGTCCTGCGCAATGACACCCACAAGGTCTTTGCTGGCATTGGCGGCAATGTCCTGCCAGCATCGACGGGTACTAGGGCAGTGGCTAGATTTACCAACGAGGAGAGTGGTAGATACTATGGTGACATAAATTACGCCCTTTTTTGCGGGGCTAAGGGTGCCGTAACCAATGTGGCTCTTGATATGACATTAGGTGGATATATAACTGGTCTCAGGATTAAAAACACAAGACTATCCTCTGGAGGCAGCTCCTATAACTCACCCGTCGCCATACCAAAAGGCACTAATTCCGTGATATTGGGCGGAAGCGGTTATTATCAGCTACCTAAGATGAACAAAGAGGATGACGGGTATGTTGTTTTCGTTAAGAATGATTATGATGGTGCCGTACATCTCAGATCCAACACTTCAATAACATCGACAGGTCTAAGTCGCACCTCTTTCATCCTATATGATAGAGGTTCTAACACGACAGATCTGGTTATAGATTCCCGAGGCGATGCTATGATCTTTGTTTATCACCGAGATGTTAATATCGCTGGCGAAGAAAATACCAAGGTAGGATGTTGGACGCAGTACAAGTGCCCACGTGACTGGTAATAACTTATTATAATTATATAGATATGAATAGAAATCTCAAGGTAGCTATGAAGGGCTACGACGGCAACGTATTAAAAAACGACAAGGGTGAGCCACAGATGGTGAGCGATGTCGTAGGGTTGTACCTCTATACAGCAGGCAGCAAGAAACCTCTTGAGCCTGCCGATAAGATGAGAGCCTACAGGATCAGTATCAAGATGCAGGAAAACCCGGAATCGGTGAACCTGGAGGCTGAGGACATCACCCTCATTAAAGAGGTCATCAGCGACCAACTAGTGGCTGGGGCTTACGGACAGATTGTAGAACTTCTAGAGCGAGACTAGCCTATGAATATAGAAAACAACCAAGAGTTCGAGGCGCTATGCGCCAGACTCTTACCAAAGTTCAACGAGTACCTGCAGCGGCACAGCAAGAATATCTTCAGCTGTGAGCTCGCCACTTCGCTAGATGGTATATCGTCGATGCCAGCCCTCTACAGTCTAAAAGGCGTGCAAAAGCAGGTTATCGCTCCACTGGAGCTCTTAACAAAAGATGTAGATGTCAAGATTGAGGAGGCGAAGCAGGCTACAGAGGCTGCCAACACCGCAGCTGGCAAAGCCAATGATGCAGCAGCGAGCGTTACCCAGGCGACACTCGACCTTACCACCGAGCGCAAAAAGGTGGAGGATGCTGTCAATGCCAGCAAGACGCAGACCGAGGCTGCCAAGCAAGCAACCGAGGACACGCTCGCATCCAAGGCTAATATCGAGAGCAACGAGACCAAGCGACAGGCTGCCGAGACTGACCGAACAAAAGCGGAGCAATCCCGGGTAGATGCTGAGGTGGCTCGTGCATCCAACGAGACCAAGAGGCAGGATCAGGAGACCACCCGACAATCGCAGGAGTCGGCAAGGCAGAAGGCGGAGCAATCCCGAATAGACGCTGAGAAGGCTCGTGCTACAGCCGAGACCACCCGACAGAGCAAAGAGACAGAGAGAGTGGATGCCGAGAACAAGAGAGCCGCAGCAGAAAGCGGAAGGGTCACGGCTGAGAATACTCGAGCCACCGCCGAAACCAAACGGCAGAAAGACACAAAGGCCGCCATCGCCAGCTCCAAGGCTCAGACCGACCTAGCCCAGGAACTCAACGACCACCCGCCAAAGATGGGCGACAACGGCAACTGGCACCAATGGGATTTCTCCAGCCACGCCTATGTCGATACGGGCATCATCGCCCGAGGCGGCGCCATGTATCCAGCATTCAAGCAGCATCGCAACAAACTCCTCATGATCGACTACAGCAGCCATGTCGCTGAGCATGTGGTCAAGCGCAGAAACAAGTTAATAATCAAAGTTTGATAGAAATGGAAGATAACACAAACATCATTGTCGTGGGCAATGTCGCCTTCACCGACCAAGGTACCTGGCAGTCGAACTACTCCTATCAGGACGAGGACGGCAAGACCGTCAAGGGCTACGACGAGGGCGACATCGTCCACACATCGTCAGGAGTCTTCGCCTCCCTGGAGGACAACAACACGACAACTCCTTCAGACACAAACGACAAGTGGCGATTGTGGCTTGACAAGACACCAACCGTCAAGGCCCAGAGCGCAGCCGACGATGCCAACAAGGCAGCAAATCTCGCTCAGAGTGCAGCCAATACTGCACAAGAGCAGGCTACTGCTGCAGCAGCACAGGCAGCACAGGCTGAGACAAAGGCTACAGAGGCAGATGCTGCCGCCAAGCGAGCCGATGCCAAGATTGCACAAATGGATGGATTGGCAGGACAAATAGCCACAGGTTTCATTGCGCCATCGCGAATGTTCCTAGACTATCTCCCGGAAATCAGCCTACGCAATAAAGTGGCGCAGCGCATCGTTGCCAATCTCATACCGAACTACCTACCTCAGAGCGTGCTCTACCAGCGTGTAGATGGTGATTCGCTGCAGGTTGATCCGAGCGGCAACCTCACAGTCAAAGGCGTGGGAACTACTAAGTTCTGGATTATCCCTACCGCCAATACACCTCTTTGGAAGGAGGTGAGCATTACAGTTCGCCAGCCACGCCTTCGCATGGCTGCGTCAGGAAAATTGCGCAAGGTGGGAACATCATTACGTATTGTTTAATCGAATAAATATATTATTTTATGGCTTTAACATCAGAAGAAGAGACAAAGGTCAAGGCTATCATCGCTGCGTTCGATGGGGCTAAGCAGGTATCAGACCTCCCTGCAGCAGATATGACCGCAACAGACAAGCAGATAGAGGTCTATGACAAAAAAACGGGTACTGCGCAGCAGATGTCGCTCAAAGACGCTGTAGATATGGGTCAGAATCTCTGGTGCGGGCGTGTCTGGAATATAGACAACGCAACCCCTCAGGCAGTAACCTATGTGGGATCGCTTGAGCTCTTGAGAGAGCTGCCTATTCAGCTTGGTCTCGGTTGCTACCTGGTCAAAAATGACCATAGCCGCCGAAAACTCGACTCCAAAGATCATCATAAATATGCCACAGGAGAGGCTGCAAAGCTAGACGGATCAGAGGGACATTATCAGTGGGGATGGAACCGCAAATTCTATCTGGCATTCAAGACTGTAGGTCGTCTGTTCTATATGATGGTGGGACTCACTCCTATCAAAGGCGAATACAACTACACAATCCCTATCGGCTCACGTTCTGCCTCTGGCCATGCCACTTTAGAGCGCAGCACAGGTCGTCTGGTTAGCTTCCTTAATACAGGCGCAGACTACAGAGGTGGCAATAACGATGCTACCCTCGACAACACCAACCGCTCGCTCCTCGGCAAGCCAGCCTGCAACCAAAACACAGAGTACTGGCGAGCTGCGGCCAGAAAGAACGGCACGGGGTGGCTCTGTTCCTCGATGCGCCACTTCGCCGTGACCGCTGCGCTCTTCGGGGTTATCTTCGGCACCCACTACGCACAGGCGGCAGTCAACACTGAGCGAGATGCAAACGGACTCTATCAGGGTGGTCTTGGTCCTGGCGTGACGCAAAAAGACTGGAGTGCGTGGAATAGCTACAACGGCTGCCGCCCGTTCGTCCCGATGGATGCCGGTCTCGACCTGGGCGATAGCTGCGGAGAGACTACCGTCAATATACTCAACGATGACGGCTATACCTGGTATGCGGCCAAGGTGAACTCCTTCTTCGGTCTTAAAAACTCTTACGGTCATCTCTGGTATCATATGGATGATGAGTTCGTAAGGGTCAACGAAGATACGACTGTCACCCACCTCGTGGCACCATCTATCTATGGCACATGGACAATCGGCAACGAGACGGGCATGAAGGCCTACAGCACCTCCATCAAAAAAGGTGAAGGATGGGCGACCATGCTCTCCATGGACAACCTGGAGAATTTCCCTACCGCCATCGGCGGTAGTCAGAACACATACTGGTGTGCATATTATTGGAATACGTCCGGCGCAACAAGCGGTTTCCGTCTCTGCCTTCGTGGTGGTGCTGTTGGCGATGGTGGTCGATGCGGTCTTTCGGCGCTCAGCGATGACAGTGATGTCTCGAGTGCCAGCGTGAGCTGCGGCGCCGCTCTCTGCGAAGCAGTAGAGGAGTGGCCAGTCGAACCAGTGTACGTGGCGGCCTAAAGATTACATGAGCTTGCTGGGTGTCCATAAGATTACAGGGTGTCCGTAAGAGACCTGAGTACACACGGCGAAGCCGAAGCACCCAGCGAGCTCTGCTCGCTTCAATAACCGCCTTTGGCGGTCGGCGATAAAAAATTTTAGAAAAAAGTTCTTTGACATACTTCCATACCGATTATTTTTAGTATCTTTGCAGCGGTATTCATAATAATACCAGGTTGTGACCCTAGGTGCTGGTTTCCGTCTCTGCCTTCGTGGTGGTGCTGTTGACGATGGTGGTCAATGCGGTCTTTCGACGCTCAGCGATGACAGTGATGTCTCGAGTGCCAACGTGAGCTGCGGCGCCGCTCTCAACTTTAACATATCTCAATACGGGGTGTTTGCTCTCCGTTCGAGACAACAGGGTCAGACCTCGCCCCATGGCGAAACATACACATAGTTCATCTAGCTGGTAGATGATGACAATAGGGTCATCCGGTCGAAGGTTATAGGATAAAAAATAGCAGACAACAGACATTACACAGTTTCACACAATTACACAGACATTACACCGCTTATGAAAAGATTTGGTAACATATCTCCACAAGTCGAGACAAATGACAACTTTCGTCGGGCTTTCTATAATTATGCCCGACAAAAGATGTCTCGCAGGGGTGTGCAGAAATTTGATGCCAATCTAGATCATAACATAGAGCGTATGCTTGAAGCATACGCAGCCCAGACATGGCATACTTCAGGGTATGTATCTAAGGATATAGAATACCCGAAGCATCGCCAGGTTAACAAGTTGCCAGTCATAGATCATGTCATGCAACACGCAGCCCTCAATCCTGTAGAGGATGATATACGTAACACCATCTACTACCATTGCCCAGCAGGTTCTAAGGGCAAGGGCACTCACTATTTCTACAATCTTGTCAAGAGAGATATATTCAACTCTCCACAGCAAGATACATTTTATTGCCTTCCTATGGATATTCACCACTATTTTCAGTGTATAGATCACAACTTGCTCAAGAGTGAATATCGCCGCAAGATTAAAGACAGAAAGCTCCTCTCCTTTATAGATGAGGTAGTTGACTCGTTCAACCCAGGAATCGTACTTGGAGTAAAACTAGCCCAGCTACTGGGTCAGCTCTTTCTCGCCCGGTTCGACTATCTGGCACTCAGATGCTTCGATATCATCGACGACCCCGAAAAGTTCCACTATTGGCAAGCTCGCTATGTGAGCGACATGCTTGTTACCTGTCGCACTCAGCAACAGGCTCAACTACTATGTGGGGGGGTCAGCTTTCTTAATGAGCGTTTTGAAAAGTTCTGCCGTCATGGGCTCCATCATTATTATCGTTTCATGGACAACATCTATATTCTCCATGAAGACAAAGTTTTCCTGCGTCTGATGGCGGAGTTAGCCGTCATGCACCTAGCTCGTGATTGGCATCTCTCTATTAACAAGTCGTGGGGAATCCATCGAACTTGCGATGGTATAGATTTTTGTGGACAGGTCATCTATGCCGACCATGCGCTCTTGCGAAAACGGTTTAAACATGATCTCTGCAAGCAGGTGGCTAATCTTCGCAAACATGGGTTTACACAGAGACAAATAGAACTCAAGGCAGCTTCACGCCTTGGGTTAGGAATTCACGCCAATTCAAAAAACTTATATAAAAAAATCGGTATGGAAAGATTCGGAAAACTCGTTAAGGCTCGCAAATCTCGTGTGCCTTTCGAGGGAATGGAAAAATCACAGCAGCAATCCATCGAGGACATTATCTGCCGTGAGGGTCAGGATGAGAACAAATTTCTCATCCAGGTGATTGATTACAAGGTTGACGACTCAGTCATAGAAAAAGAGGTCGTACAGGTAGAAGAGACCGCTGCCGATGGCAGCACTCATATGGTCAGCAAAGAGATACCTAAGAAGCGTCTATCACTTCGCTATCGTATCATCGACCATTTTGAGGGAGAGAGCGAGGTCTGGCAAGCGGTAGAGCACTATCTATATACAGGTTCCAAGATTCTCATAGATCAAGCCCTAAATGACTTCTGTCGTGATGAACTTCCATTCTCCACCGTGGTCGCAGAACTTCACAACAAGTTTAAAAAGAAGTTCTATAAATTCACTTAACGATGAAAAAGGTATATTTATCTCGCAAGAATTTCGTCAAATTTGACGAAGAACATTTCCTGCTCTACATTGGTGAGCAAAAAGTAGAAAACTATCATCCAGAGACTTCTGGTACTTCAGATACAGAAGCTGAAGCTTCCGAATCCGAGGGTATAACCGCCTTCAGTTACGATGGCGATGAAGCAGATGGATCGACCAAGATTCAGGCTAAGTCTGCTACTTACGATGATTTCACGGCAGGTTTGGTACGCACCAAATACAGCCAGAATCAGGTAGAGGCAATCTTAGCCAATCGAGGAGATGGAGATAAGAGCCACGAAGCAGAGTTCGAAGCTTATCAGGCTTGGAGACAACAAGCCAAGCAGATAGCCCAAGAAGTTCTTGCAAGAGAACTCTAAACGTTTCATAATACGAGATCGTCTGGGGCGGTCTCGTATTTTTATTAATCCCCTACCCTATGTATCTTTGCAGTGAATTAAAAAGATACATTATCATGCAGAAGAATACAAAAGAATGGATTCAGTACGGATCGGCAGTAGTATCACTACTCCTCGCTATCATACTGGTTTATATTAGTTACTTCACATCGCAATCTCGCGACGTGACAGACAACGTGCTCTGGTATTTTGCCCAGACACTTATGTACGCAGGCTCCATCTTCGGAGTTGGCATCGCCATCGACGCGAAATTCGCCGACTTTAAAGACAAATTTTTAAATCACAATAAAAATGAGACAGATTAAACGTATTTTCGTTCACTGCACAGCAGGTTCGCAGAAGCAGACTATCGATGACCTCAAGGCTGAGTTCCGCCGGAAAGGGTGGAAGAATCCTGGTTATCACTATGTCATCACCCCAAATGGCGGTACCCACCAGCTTCTCGCCATCGAGGAGGTAAGCAATGGAGTGCAAGGCTACAACTCCACAGCTATCAATGTAGCTTATATGGGCGGCATCGATGCCAATGGCAAGCCTATAGATAACCGCACACCGGAACAGAAGGATGCACTGACCCTCCTGCTGCATAAGCTTAAACAGATGTTCCCTGATGCAAAGATTATGGGACATCGGGATATTTGGGGCACAGATAAGTCAAAATGGAAAAAGATGTGTCCTTGTTTTAACGCCATCGAGGAATATAAAGATATCGCATAACAATGAAAAATCAAAGAACCATTATCATATTTCTGGCAGCCCTGTTCATCATAACAGCGGCTGCCTTTATCCGATCAGCTTACAAGAACGGAGAACTACAAGAAGAGATCGAACGGCAGAAAGGAAACGTGGCAAGCATCAGCTATGATATCCAGTACGATAAATTGGGTGACACTCTTCCGGTAGCGCAGAACACAGCCATACAAGCTAAGTATAAAGAACTGCAGCAGCTGCACCTGGCAGATACCAAGCTGATCAAGGAACTCAAGGTAAAGCTCAAGGATGCTAAAGCCATCCATACCCTATCCTCCTCTACTACAGATACGGTAAGAATAGAACCTGTACCCAATACGGTGGATTCCGTATTTTCATACCATGATAAATGGCTATCACTGCATATAGACATCCCTGGCAGGTTATGCCAGTACTCCAGCCGTGATAGTCTCATCACCATCGTGAGTAGAAGCTACAAACACAAGTTTCTGTGGTGGCGCTGGGGGACAAAAGGATATAAGGTTCAAATCGTCAACTTCAACCCTCATTCCAGGATTAACTACTCGAGATACATAGATGTAGTTAAATAACAGGGTTAAAGCAAAGATTTAACATAAAAAACTTGCATATTTCAAAGATTATTATTATATTTGCAACAAAGATAATAATAAACTTTCAAATTATGTTAGGCATATTGATTTTCTCTGCGGTTTTGACATATGGGACATTTGCTTTATTCCATATTTTAGGTAAGGTGGGCGATAGCATCAACTCTGTTCCTCGCTCGTCTATATCAAAATATTCGCCAAACGGAGAAAATTATAACGAGCCGATTCAACTATTGTCTCATAATAATTCAGCAAGCAAAATCACCTACAAAGATGGTCTATTCTATATCACCATCGAAAATTCTATTACGGGGGATAAAAAAACACTAAGCCACAAAAATAAAAAATATCTTTGCTGGGATGCAGAAGATGTAGCAACAAAATTTGCTCTGAGAGAAAGAGATGAATTTAACAATACAAACAAAAATACGAGGTCGTAATACAACGGTCTCGTATTTTTGTTATTGCGCATTTAAGTGTATCTTTGCCATAATTTATAAAAGATTAGATTATGGCAACAAATACAGAAACACATGTCAGCAGGGTTATCCTAGACACCAAAGAAGCCAAAGATAGGCTGAATGAATTGGAACAAAAACTCAAAGAAGTTCGCAAGGCAAAAGATGATGCTTACGCAAAAGGCGAGTCTATAACCGCATTCGAGAGACAAATCAAAAGATTGAAAGCTGAGATTGACAACTACAGCACTTCTCAGCAAAAAGTCAACAAAATCTTAAAAAATCTCTCATCCGCCTCATACAAGGAGTTGCAGGTTGTAGCCAAAGCTCTTAATAAAGAGCTGAAGAGCGGAGCTATCGAGCGTAATTCTAAAGAATGGAAAAAGTTGCAGGGACAACTCAAAGATGTGAGAGCAGAGATGCAGCGCATCAACAACGAGGGCAAGGCTTCAACTAGCCTTTGGTCTCGTTTCGTTAACGTGCTCAACACCAACTGGGGAGCTGTCTCGCAGATTATAGCTGCTTATGCCGGTCTATCTATGACCTTGCGCAAGTGCGCCCAAGCCTACGCCGACATGGAGGAGTCGATGGCCAACGTACGCAAATATACAGGTCAAACCGACGAGCAGGTCCACCAGATGAACGAAGACTTCAAACGCATGGACACCCGTACGGCTCGTGAGCAGCTCAATGAACTGGCTGGTTCTGCCGGTCGCCTGGGCATCACCAGCAAGGATATGATTGAAGAGTTCGTCGATGGAGCTGATAAGATTAACGTTGCGCTCGGCGATGACTTGGGAGAAGGCGCAGTCGATAAAATCGGTAAATTAGCCCAGATGTTTGGCGAGGATAAGACCAAGGGACTCCGTGGAGCCATGCTCGCCACTGGTTCTGCCGTCAATGAACTCGCCCAGAATTCATCAGCCAATGCCGGATATATAGTCGATTTCACCGCCGATCTTTCCGGTGTAGGCATCCAGGCAGGCATGACTCAAGCGCAACTGATGGGTCTCGCTTCTGCACTAGATCAGAATATGCAGGAAGAGGCAACCTCTGCTACTGTGTTCTCTCAGCTTATAACCAAGATGTATCAGGAACCGACTAAATTCGCAAAGATTGCCGGTGTAGAAGTCACGAAGTTCTCAAACTTGATGAAGACCAATGCAAATGAGGGATTGATGACATTTCTTTCTGCCATGAAGTCTAGAGGTGGGTTTGCTGAAATGGCTCCTATGTTTGAAGAGATGCAGCTGAATGGTACTCGTGCCGTTGGCGTTCTCTCTGCAGTAGCTTCACACCTGGACCAGGTAAGAACTGCCCAGGATCTCGCTACCCAGTCATACGCTTCAGGCACAAGTGTCATCAATGAGTTCAATGTCCAGAACAATACTGTGCAAGCCCAGCTGGATAAGGCAAAGAAACGTTTTGAAGACCTCACTGTAGAACTGGGTGAACAGCTCATCCCAGTAACCAGATATGCCATCTCTACCCTGAGCATAGGCATACATGTGTTATCAACATTGATAACTTTTACGGTCACCCACGTCAAACAGCTCGCAATAATAGGTTCCGCCATCGCTGTCTGCACGGCTCTTTGGTATAAGGAAACCATCGCCATCAAGCTGAGAACAGCAGCCGCTGCAGCAAACGCTGCTGTGGATAAGGCTTATATCGCCACTACAACTCTTTTGCGCACAGCCATGGTTGCCCTACAGGCTACATGGGCACTTCTGACAAAGGGGGTGCAAGGTTATATTATAGTAATGAGAGCAGCACGCTTGGCAAGTCTCACCAATCCATGGGCTGCACTCGCCACCGTTCTCACAGTGGTAGGGGTTGCTGTCTATGGTACAGTGAAGGCATTTGCCTCGTATAATGAAACGCTTCGGAATAATACCCAGGAAGCCAAGAATACCAGGGCAGTTGCAGAACAGCAGGCCAGCCTGGCGAAAAAGGTTTCAGATGCAACCATCGATGAGAGAAACAAGATTGATATGCTCAACAAGATCATCCACTCCAATGCATATACCGTGGATGAGCGAAGAAGCGCCATCGCCAACCTGCAGAAGATTATCCCTAATTATCATGCCAGCATATCCAACGAAGGCAAGCTGTATAATGATAATATAGAGGTAATAACACAGTATATCAACAAGCTCAACGATGCAGCAATGGCAGAAGCCATTTATGAGAAGAAGGCAGAAATTAACAAAAAGAGATTGGAACTGAAGACGAGAGAAACCAGAATCAAGGGTTCGCTCAAAGCTGTTCAGGCAGAACGTGATGCTCATCCAGAAAGATATACATCGGAAAAGATCTTCCGCCCTTCTTTTGGTCCTGGTTCTGAAAGCTCATATTTCACTAAAGATAGCGAGGCTCTTAAAACAAACAAGAAACAGGAGGAGATCCACAAGAAGAGACTCAAGATTGTTCTTCTCGAAGAGAAGACCCTGGATGCTCGAGAAGCAGCACTCGACCTGACGATCAAGAATAATAAACAGATAAGAAAGGCCCTGACTACAGTCATCAAGAAGAATACAAAGATAGACAGCGGCAATGGTACAACAACGTCATCTGTAGGTTCCAGCGGTCATTACACAACAGAGAAAGAGAGAAAAACTGCAGAAAAGGAGCGAAAGAAGCGTGAAGCTGCTGCACGTAAAGCAGAAATCAAGCGAAAGGCAGACCTCAAAAAAGAGCTGGATGATGCCAAGAAAAGTACCGAGGCTCAGCAGCTGGAAGCCACTACCCTCTACTCTACCGGTCAGATTCGCCTGGCGGAATACAACGACCGCATGGCAAAGATCAAGGAGCAGGGACTTCAGCAGCGCATGGACATCCTTCGCAAATACGGAGAGGCTGAGAGTGAGGAGTACAAGCGTCTGAATGCCCAGAAAGAGAAGATCTCTGCCGATTATGAGCGCAAGCAGACTCAAGACCTCCAGGACCTGGAGTACGACCGGCAAGTGGCAGAACAGGCCATCACTGCCGAATATTACAATAAGGACTCCGACCTCTATCATAACGAGAGTGCTATCAATGAGGCGCTTTTTCAACTCGACCAGACGTTTCTCAAAGAGAAACAGGCACTCTATCTGAAGTCCTCTGACGAGTACTGGCAGATAGCCAGAGAGATAGAGCGCAGCGAGCAGCAGCACCAGTATGACCGCCAAAAGCAATACGATGACACGCTGATGCAGCTCAAGCAGGAGTATCTCACCCTCGGCAATGAACAGCAGATGCAACTGGAGCTTGCAGGACTGGATGATGTTCACAAGGCTGGTCTTGTAAGCGAAGAGGAGTATCAGCGCATGAAGATGGGCATCGTTAACAAGTATGCATCCTACAAGCCGGACGCCAAAGATCAGGCAAAAGACGATGCAACCACCGCTCTCGATACCGCCAAGAAGATGACTAGACAGACCGATGACCGTAGCGGTTCGCTCGGATCAGATAATCTCGCTACCATTACGGGAGGCGCCATTGCTGCCATCCAGCAGCAGAAGATGGTTAATGATAATCTTCAGAAGCTTCGAGAAGAGGATAAGATCAGCGAACAGGCATACCAGGATGCCAAGAAACAGATGAATCAAGAGACCTATAAGAATATTGCAGCCATAGCTGGTGCAGCCTTCAGTAGTATCAGCAGTATGATGGGAGCAGCTTCAGCCTACTCTCAGGCATGTTCCGACCTGGAGGTAGCCAAGATTCAGGCGAACTACGACAAGCAGATTTCTGCGGCCGGCAATAATTCTGCCAAGAAGAAGCGACTCGAAGCGAAACGAGACAAGGAGATTTCTGCGGCAAAGACTAAAGCTAACAAGAAAGCGATGAAAATAGAGATTGCTCAGGCAGTCGCTTCTACCGCTATGTCGGCTATCAATGCCTACTCTTCAGCTGCAGCAATCCCTACAGTGGGCCACATCATCGCCCCTATAGCCGCCGGACTCGCTACTGCTGCAGGTATGCTTCAGATTGCCACAATAAAAAAACAGCATCAGGCAGAGGCAGCAGGATATTATGAGGGCGGTTTCACTGGTCCCGGTCATTGGAAGAAAGAAGCTGGCGTGGTTCATGCAGGCGAGTTCGTGGCGAATCATAACGCTGTGAATAATCCTCAGCTCCTTCCTGCCCTTCAGCTCATCGATGCAGCACAGCGCAATAATACCGTGGCATCGCTCACAGCCCAAGACGTAAGTCGTGCCATGGGAACTGGCAGCGCTGCCGTTGTTGCACCTGTTGTCAATGTTAATGCAGACAACGAACTGGTAGGTGCATCTCTCGATAACGTGAGTTCAACCATTGAAAGGCTCAATGAGCAGCTCAACCTGGGCATCAAATCATACGTGGTCATTACGGGTCCAGATGGTTTCGACCGCAAATGGAGTCAATATCAGAAAATGAAATCAAACAAATAGTCTATGATTACATGTGTTATTAATGGTATGGCAGCCTATCCGGCTGCCAGCCAATCCATCAAGTTAACATACGCCAACCAGTACGTCACGGATGATGGAGAATATTCATACGACATTAACTTCCCGATGTCGATTATGGATAACCGTAGAGTTTTCCACAATGTGAGCCGCTTCGATGTATCTAAGGTTACCCAGAAGTTTGATGACTGCAAACTGTACGTGAGCGGTCGTTTGATTCTATCGGGTGTAGGAACCATCATCAGCGTAACGGAGGCTGAAATAAAACTGCAGATTGTGGGCGGAAAATCCCGCATCAAGTATAATGACAGGATGACCAAGCATTATATCGATGAAATCGCAACATTTGGCACAGCTGACAAACCTGGTTATACTGTCGACAAGGGCTGGTCTCAGGGATTTAAAAACCTTCAAAAGATCAATGACATCTATAGACTTGATGAAGATAAGTCGAAGTTCCTGGGAGTAGAAGGTAAATGGTGTTTCGTACCTGTACGGGACGAAACAAATGATATGATTGCTAATTTTGTTGGAGTGGATAAAACTAAGCAGTTCATCGGCTACAATGCGCCATTTGTCATGAACTTGGCTGTTCAGCCCAACCTGATGTACATATTTCGCAAGGTGGTGGAGTACGAAGGATATACGCTCAAGCGCAATGACTTTGACTGCAAACCATGGAATCTCCTGTATATCGCTTCAGCCTACAAGACCCGTGAGCTTCGCAAGGCGCTTCCTCACTGGTCCAGTTATACCTTTATCGAAGAATTCCGGAAACTCTTCAATGCCACCATCGTTTTTGACGATATTAAGAAGACCTGCTCAGTCATCAACGCATCAGAACTGACAACCGCAGATTCTGTAGAGATCGAGCCTTTGGATGAATACACTACGGATTACGATGAAGATGGATCCTTATCCACGTCATCTACAGCAAACCTGGAGTATAATCTGGGAGATTCCGCCAATAGAGATAATTACGAGGTTATCAATAAAAAAGTTTTCGATAATTTTGAGATAGTTCATAGTGCAGAAACCTGGGGACCTGATTATCAGTTCAAAGGGACAACACTGTCATGGTCTGAAAAACAAAAACGACAGACCATCATAGAGCATAATGGTAGTTACTACATATATGTAGAGAATGAGGACGGTTCGAAAACATGGCAAATGGCAGGCGTTTGGTCACCATTAATCAGGGACAGATCTTCGGATGATTATGTCAATCTGAACATATCTCCTGTAGCACAAGTTGTAGAAGATATCAATTTCAAATCAGCATTCATAGGCGAAGATAATTACTACGAGAAGCGATGTCTTCTGTCAATACCTAATGATAAGGAGCCGGATTCCAAGGAGAGCGATGTTGATGATGACGGATATAGCTACACATCCGTGCAGGATGCGATAGAAGATGAGTCAACGCTCGACAAATCCGAAGATGATCAGGAATGCATGAATATATTCTTCATTATTCCAGGAGAAGTACAAGTAGACAACAAATTTGGTTGGGTTAGAACGAAGTCTAGGTGGCCAAAATTCAAAACCGACTACCGAATAAACAAAAAATATTGTGGTAGTGTTGTAGGAGGTTTTGGTAATGGTGGTGGAGGTTCTTTCAAAGAAGAGTATCCTTACTCTCTGTCGATTTGCGCGAAATCGACCAATGATGTTGCTCTGAGCAGCTTGCATGATAATGGTCTCAAGATCGACAACAAGAACTGTCTCCAGGTTAAGTTCAAAAGCGAAGTCATCCCTGATCCTTCCAACACCTACATCATACACAACAAGAAATATGTATGCGAAAAAATCGAGTTGGAAGTCAAGGATGACCAGATAGAGCCAATCTTCGTTGGCTACTTTTACATGATGTCGTAATCTCCGAGGAGACTAAAGCCCACCTTTAAAGTGCTTAGTCTCCTCGTTTACTTTCATCTGATTCTTGATATAGCGATTAGTCACAGATATATCGGAGTGTCGTGCCTGCTCCTTAGCAACAACTATACCTTGAGCATTAGCCAAGTCTCTAATGCCGGTATCTTTCAAACTGTAGAACTGATACTCCTTAGGAAAGCCTATGGCATCACGCATCTTGCCCCACTCTACTCGCAACTGATTATAAGCCGCTCTCTTTTCACCAGGTTTCAGACTCTTTCCGAAAATGTAGCAATGGCTAGGATGCTCGAAGATCTTCAGTTCTATCATCAGCTTCAGGATTTCATCATTAAGGGCAACCATTCCGTCCTTGCGGTTCTTACTGATGGCAGAACTGATAAAGACAGTCTGATTCTTGATAGATACATCTCCGATCTTTATCTGGGTCAACTCATTCGGACGGATGAAAGTATAATACTCAAAGAGACAAGCCAGAAGGAAATGCTTGTCATGAGTATAGAGATAATCCTTCATCTTCTTGAGAGCTCCAGGAGTCAATGGATTCCGGAACTTCTCTGTTTGCGCAATATTGCGAATATCGATGGCAGGATTCTCGGAAATATACTTTCGATCCATCAGCCAAGTACCGAACGAGACAAACCAGGAACGATAGTTATTCCTGGTTGTAGCTGATACATCACGATCATACATCAGATGATCCAGGAAGTCAATGGCAAAGGCTCGGTCTATCTGATAAGCATATTTGATACTCCTACACTCCTCTATGAAGGTTTCGAGCATCTTGAGGCGGCTGAGATAGTCAATAGAGGTCTTTTCCTTCATCGACTTTTTATTAGTCATCGACTTAATATAATCTCTATATCTACTAAAAATTATTGGTATTTCCGTAAATTGGCGCGACTGGTCAGCATTCACCCATGGGTTCCATCCTGCTGTCAATTTCGCAGTAATATTGTGAATAAGAAGACTGCCCATCATACGCTTTTTATGATCAGACTTATACTTGTTGAGCATATACTTCTTGCGCTTCATTACACCGGAAACTGGGTCACGAGCATAAAAGTCAACATACCAGTACCCGCCCTTGGTATGCAACACAGGAAGCGTGAATCCTACTATTTCACGCGAACTCAAAAAATCGATTTCTTTTGCATTCATTTTTTTTCATTGTCCGTTTTACTGGCCAATGATATTAAACATCTGCTAAATCTAAAAAGTCCCGTTTCTAAAACGGAAAATCGGATAAGAATGTTGAAACCAACTTCTTACCCGATCATTGTTGCGGCGGCAAGACTCGAACATGCGACCTCCAGGTTATGAGCCTGGCGAGCTACCAACTGCTCCACGCCGCGATATAATCAATTCATTTCTGAATAGCGAGTGCAAAGGTACAACTTTTTTCGATAACCGCCAAATATTTCTAGCAAAAAGTTATCTAATTAACAATGTTTTAACACTTAACAAGAAAAATGTAGTGATAAATGATAAATATCACCACAAATAGCTAATAAAAGGTTGTCTATCTAAAAAACAGAAAGAGACAGAAAACAAAATCCGACCTATCCCAGCGGGACAGATCGGACATATCAAAAATCAATTACTTTTTCAAAAGCTTCATGACCTTCTCAAAATAGCGCTGGGTTCTCTTCACACTGTAGTGATTTCCACCATTCCAGGCACGAATCGCCTTCTCAATGCTATTAAGAGGATTGTGGACAGACTGCATCAGAAGAAACATCTCCTTAGATTTAGAAATACTATATCTATCTGCTAATGTGTAACGCTTCTTACTCTTCCTTTTCTTCAAGATGTCATTACACTCTGCCACTAAGATTGGGGTAATCTGCATAACACCAACAGAATTACCACTCTTTGCTTTGGGGTTACCCTCACTCTCTACCTGGATAATCGCTTCCATCACTGGAGTCCAATCGAAATCATTAGTAGAGGATACATTTCCATTTGTAGCAGCCGACGCTGTACATACTTTCATAACCAGCACCAAGATGCTGACCAATACCATTGTTATTCTCTTCATATTTTTTGTTTTATGGAACCTGAAAAGCTGAAATACAACATCAGTGATTTCGCGGTGGCAACTTGTGAGAAAAAGAAAGGCTGCTCACCTCAGTTCCGTTAGATACCTTAACGGATACCAATCTATGCGAAAACGCATAAACATGCTATCCTTATTCTTATCGTTTGCAAAGGTACAAAAAAAAATCGAAATATGCAAGTAATCTATTGATTATCAGCGCTTTTTTGAAGTTTTTAAACACTTTATAACAAAACGTCTTGACCTTAATCAAGCAGAAAAAAGGTAAAAAGGTAAAAAAGTAAAAGGGTAAAAGAGTAAAAAGGTAAAAGGAAAAACAGCTAAAAGAATCTGCGCCATCTGCGAATTGAAAATCGGCGGCCGAAGGGAAAGCCAAATCTGCGTGACAAAAAAACAATCAGCATAAAAAAAGCAATCAGCGTGAGAAAACAAAATCCGCATGAAAACAAAAAAGCCCCGACTACTTTCGTAATCGAGGCTTCTGATAAAAGAAGGCGGCTACCTACTCTCCCGCATTGCATTGCAGTACCATCGGCG
>ENA-ORMX01000203-ORMX01000203.1-human-gut-metagenome-genome-assembly--contig:-NODE-203-length-44087-cov-5.130564_pt1 | contig 44087 bp, 28 predicted proteins | sample MGYA00242108_ERZ509007 | MGnify/ENA primary metagenome ERZ509007 (study PRJEB26280, sample SAMEA2338745) | human gut metagenome | biome: human gut; feature: human-associated habitat; material: faeces...
TCGACTCTGACTCTCGTCTGGCCTTCACCGCTGCTGTTCGCAAGGTATTCCATGACAAACCCGGTGAGTTCGATCCCCGTAAGTACTGCGGTCCCGCTCGCGACCTCATGGAGCAGATGTACAAGCACAAGATCATTGACGTGCTCGGCTCTGACGGCAAGCTCGCTCAGCTCGACTAATATCAACCTCGCGGCTTAACAAAGCCCCGATTGATAAGCAAATAAAATAAGGCGCACGAAACATTCATTTGTTTCGTGCGCCTTTTCTTTTTACTGAAGGCTTAGGGGGATGCATAAGCCCTGCTTAGTGTCGAGGTTTTACTCCTCGCCCCACACATTATTAATATTAAGCTGTGAGGCGCCTAAGATGCCAGCGTTGCCTGGGGTGAGCGTGCCGCCCTCAATAGGGATATAGGTGCCGCCACCCGATATACGCAAGATGCCCTCATTGGCCTCAATGCATACCATTAGTGTTTGGGGTGTAACATATTGTTTCTTTTCCATTATTCAAGCGTTTTATTTCACTACTATTTTCTTTCCGTTTACCACATAGATGCCTTTCATCAGGCCCTTCGTGCTGTTGGCTACATACTGTCCGGCCAGCGTATACACCTTGCCATTGGTATAAGCAGTGGCGCCATTGATGTTTTCTATGCCCGAAACCACACCTTCAATGTTTACTTTAGTATTGGCAACGCTGTTAATGCCCTTAAAGTAGGCACGGAAGCCGCGCAGCACATCGCCATTCTCTTCGGCAGCGTTGGGCAAATACAGTTCGCCATCAGTGCCCAGGAACACATCGCTCTCGCTAAGCTGTGTGCTGCTCATAATGCCACAGAAGCTAATGTCGCCACTGGTAGCGTTATTAACAGCGTTCAGCACCGTTTGGTCTTGCAGCAGGAAGCTCTCCTTAGCCTCAACAGGCTTAATAATGTAGGGCTGACCTGCCACAATAGCATCGGCCGTTTCAAAGTAAATAACGTTTTCAGCAGCGTTCCACTCCTTCATCTGCTTCAGCACGGTGCCCTCGCCAAAGACGGTTTGCACAGCGTCGTTGCTCATACTGAAGGGCAAGCACAGCGTGTTCCAGCTATCGGCCACCAATGTGCGCTTCAGCATCACGTTCACCTCTTTGCCATTGTTTTTCTCCAATACAGCGCTATTGTCGGTGGCCTCGTCAAGGCCAATGGCGCGCTCAATCTTCACATTGTCAAGGAAATAGCAACCCGCTACGCTACATGAGAACGTAACCTTTGTGTGGGGCGTAGCATCTTTTATAAACACCACATAATCGTTAAACTGTTTTTCCAGCGATACACTCTTCTGGCTAAGGGTGCCACCACCCGACACCGAAAGGTTGATTGATGTAGCAACATCGCGGTTTTGGGCAGCACGGAAGAAGATAAAAGCATCGCCACTCAGTGTGGCCAAAGCGGGCGTGGTAACCGAAGCCGACATCTCTACACGCACACAATGGTTAGCGGTGCCATTGCTTCCACCCGTGTAGCTCCAACCCTGATTGTCGAATTGACTGGCAGAAAGATTACCGACTAAATTGCCCCATACACTGAAATTGTCATCATTGCCACCCTGGCCGTTCATCTTATCAAAGGTCTCGGTAAAGAGGTTCTTTCCATCAACCACATTAAAGTTCTCCAAGGTAACAATGGCCTTGGCATACTTCACCTCGCCCTTTACCGTAAACGTTACCTCGGCAGCCTTGCCCGTCCACGTTGCAGTAGCGTCGTCAAAACCTTCGGCAGTAAGATGTGATAAGCCCTCGCCATCAACAAACTGTATCTTTACAATGCTTTTTGTTGCTGAAAAGGTGAGCGATTTGTTACCAAAATAGGTTTTAGTCATGTACTTATCGGCAGCAAAAAGTGCGTTGTCCGACTTCATCGTCACGCCCTCTTTCTCCACTTGGTCAGCACCTGCTTTACCTTTCCAGTCGACCTTTACATTTTTACCTTTATCAACACCAGCCACAAACTCAACCTCGATGGCGGTTTGTGCTACACTACTTATGCCTACCAGCATCAGGGCCAGCATAAGCAAAAACTTAATTTTTCTCATTCTATTATTTACTTAATCGTATATTATCTTTCAGACTCATGTTCTTATCAGCTCAGCCACACGGCTTTGCTGCTTGCTAAAGCAATACTAATATAATAATGTGCAAAATTACAAAAAAAGATAAACATACGTTTACATTTTTTAAACAAGACGACAAAAAGAACAAAACACAAGTGTATCTGAACAAGAATTAAGCCAAAATAAAGACCATCTTTAGCGCCACTAAGCCGAAAATAGCGTATATTTGCATACACAAAGAGATATCAATAAAAAGAACATAACACTATGAAACATATCATCATTGCCCTTACTGCCACCATGCTGTTAGCCAGCTGCGGCACCTACACCGGCCAGGGGGCTTTCACCGGAGCACAGTTTGGTTCAATATTAGGTTCGGCCATTGGTGGCATTAGCAACGGCCCACGCGGTAGCGACATCGGCACCATCGTGGGCATGGCTGGCGGAGCCATCATTGGTGGCGTTATTGGGCAGCAAGCCGACCAGCAGCGCCAATCTGACCTCGCCCAGTATCGTAACGATAAAGCCGAGCGTGCAACACGTCGCAACAATGACAGCAGCTATTATAATAACGATGGCGGAAGCGATAATTATGGTTACTACGGCGGAAACAGCAACTATAACAACTATGATGGCAGCAATTATAACGACAGCGACAATGTGATTGACCCCACAAACAGTGGCGACGACCGCCTGTACGATTTTTCGTCGTCTGACTATACAGGCACCTACAGCGCCCAACAGCCGTTCACACAGATGCCTGCCTCGTCGAGCGTTGACGACCTGTTACAAGGCATGAAGTATGCCCCACACATCGAGATACGTAACGCCCGCATTGTTGATGCCAACCAAGACAACATCATCAGCCGAGGCGAACTGTGCAAAGTGATATTCGAGGTGTATAATACAGGCCAAAGCACCTTGCACGACATTCAGCCCACCGTGGTAGAGGCCACTGGCAACCGCCACCTCTTTATCTCGCCAGGCATGCACGTCGAGCAACTGCAACCAGGTGCGGGCATACGCTACACCGCCATGCTGAAAGCCGACAACCGCTTGGGCGACGGCACGGCCCACATCTGCCTATCAGTGGTGCAAGGCGAAAATGCCATTTCAAAAGTAACCGAGTTTACGGTACCAACAAGCAAAAAGGAAATAAAGTAATAGGCTGACAATCACTATATTAACACAAAACAAGCAGTTATCTGTGCCTCAAAAGCCATGCTTTCTCATCACAATAAGCATTGGTTCAGAGGCCCAATAGGCGGTACTTGCCTCAGTACTTGCTTGAGATTACTCCAGTACTTGCTTGAGATTACTCCAGTACTTGGCCGAGATTACTGCAGTACTTGCTTGAGATTACTGCAGTACTTGGGCCAAGTACTGAGCCATACTATTTTTATTTTGCTCGCAAAGTATTGCATTGCTTGCGTTTCTTAACCACATTGTTTTAAAGAAACGCCAATGAGCATGAATGATACAAGTAGGACGGTGCCCTCCGTGCCCCGTCCTCCAGCGCCCAAAATATACAGCTCCAACCCCTCCTCGCTGGAGAGGATGCTATTCACTCCCCTCTCCAACGGGGAGGGGGAAGCCGCATAAGCGGTGCGGGGGAGGGGCTTTTATGGCAAATAACCAACCTTTAACAGAACATTATCAATAAAAACTCAAAAATCTTTCATCTCATGCTTGGGGTACGAAGATTATTTATTACTTTTGCAGTGCAATAGGTGGCAAGAGATGACTATTTCGGCCTTTTGCAATGTAATAAATCATTCATAAACTAAAAAAAAGAAGAAAAGAAACAGACATTAAAGAAGAATGAAACGCAAGTTTGGATAAGCAATACAAAACAATTGCTGTCCTACAACATCAGAGACTTTTACGAGGTGCAAACCTCAAAATTGTTAATGGGCGTTTACGTTCTACGACTTTTAAGATATTGAGCTTTTAGCTCTTGTTCTCTTGTATCGAATACCGCCAATATTCACTCTACGAGAACAAGCAGATTGAAAGGTTCATGCCATCTATGGCGTGAGCCGTTCTGTGCTTGTTGTAGAGTTGGTCACTTGGCGGTAACCAGATACAAAGCAAGCCACGAACGGTTCTACGCCTTTTTTTTATACCCTTATAATGATAAACTTTTCAAAAGCAACGTTTGCTTTGTTGCTTCTGTTATCGGCCGTGTCGTGCAAAAACAACAAGGTTGATATGGGAGACTACATGGCAGAAAGAGACTCTATTATACAAGAGAATAAAACAAAGACACAACAACTGAACGAGCTGAACGGCATCATTACCACTATTGCTACAGGCTTAGACAGTATTGCCCTTCAAGAAAACATTCTTTTCACCAACCAAGGGCGTGACGGTGTAAAACTCGACCGCCACCAGATAGCAGCCAACCTAAACCACATGGCCGATATCTTGGCGCGACAAAGAAAGAAGATACAACTGCTTCAAGACTCTTTGGCCAACCGAAGCTCGTCTGAAAGTGTTGAACGCCTACAAAAGGTGGTTGAATTTCTTAACCAACAGTTGGCCGAAAAAGATAAGGTGATACAATCGTTGCGAGCCGACCTAAACAATTCGAAGAAAGACATCACGCAGCTGCGAGCATCGTTGTCTGACATGCGCACGCGGGCCGATAGGGCTGAAAAGAAATCGCAAAAGCTAACAACAGCCTTATCAAAACAAGACGAGATTATAAACGAGTGTTACATAAAAATAGGCACGAAGAAACAACTGTCGGCAGCAGGATTGCTGAAAGGCGGCTTCTTGCAAAAGAAGAAAGTAAACTATGAATATGTAGACAAGAGCAAGTTTAGCGCTGTCGACATTCGTAAGTGTCGCGAAATATCGTTGAAGTCGAGCAATCCGAAAATCCTGACGCCACAACCCAGTAACCGCTCTTATCATTTTGAAGAAAGCGGCGATGGGCATTGTGTGCTCGTTATAACCAACCCCACCCTATTTTGGAGCGTGAGCAATTACCTAATTATACAACTATAAAAAAACTTACCACTATGATGAAGAGAACTATTCTTTCACTGCTTTTTGGCACCGCAAGCATGTTTGCAATGGCACAGAACCAAACCGTTTCGCACGTAGTGCAGCGTGGCGAAACCCTTGAAAGCATTGCCGAATATTATAATGTGAGTGTTGAAGATATTGATAAGGCTAACCCTAATATGGATGGGGTGGTGTATGTGGGGCTGAAACTTACCATACCAACAAATAGTACCATTCAAAACAGTGTCACTAAAGAAGAGAGACAAAGTGTAAATGAAGATACGAAACGTAACGAACAGTTACAAAACACGGACAGTTATGTTGCCAAAGATAACGGAAATATGTCTAACCACCGAACAAGCTCCAATAATTTGTTAGAATATGGAGGAGGTAGTAGCTTTTCATTCTTATACCAGTCAGATGCAAAGCTGTATGGTTTACAAATGGAGTTGGGCACGAATTTATTTTGCTTATCAGCATCTATTATTAGCAACTTAAAATTTGGGGGAAAAGCCACATCAGCTTCAACTGCTTGGATGGGAGGAGGAGTTAGACGCAAGTTGGTCATTGCAGATAATTTTCTCATTCAAGGAAAACTTTACCCTTATATAGGACTTTCTCAAAGTAACACGCCTAAAAACATAGAAATTGGTCAAGAAGCAGAAGATAAAACCGAGTTTACTTATGGAGCATCTGCCGATGTATCTGTTGGAATAAAATTGTGGAATACAGGAAAAGGAAATTCTACTTTTTTACACATTGGTTATGTAATAATGGCAAGTGAATTTAAAACCAGAGATATGATTAAAGGTGGATGCTTAATGGTAGGACTTACAACAGTAATAAAATGAGAAGTTTCTTTATATCGATCTTTCTATTAGGATTGACAAGCACAACAATAAAAGCCCAAGATGCCATCATCTATCGAGATGGCCGTGTAAAGGAGGTGAAGATTATTCAGACCAACAACGACAAGACGTTGTTTAAAGAGGCTGGCAACAAACATGCTGCGGAAGAATATGTTGACAACAAGCAAGTGTTTATGCTAAAGTTTAAAACGCGCGGCAATGTAGTGTTTAACGCCAATGGCGAGCGAATACTCGCCACCTCAGAACGCATACAAATACCGAAAGACGCCGTTGTGGTTTATTATAAAGATGGCCGAGAGGTGCCAGCCTATAACCTAACGATGGATGCTAACGTAGTATCGTTTAAGCTGGACAAGAAAGCTAAGAATAGACCGATATATTCGGCAAAGTCGGAGGTGTTTATGATACGCTATCCTGATGGTACACGCGACATCTTGACCAACCTTGCCGTTGAAGAACAGCGCCAGCGTGAACGTGAAGCTGAAGAGGCAAGGCTGAAAGCGCAGCGAGAAGCCGTAGTGGCCGACTCGATAAAGCAGGCAACAGTAGAAGCCGCAACCTCGGCAACCAACCCGAAGAAAGCCACCATCATAACAAAGAAAGGCATGCGCATGAAGGTTTGGGTGTGCAGCGAAACAGACAGCATGGTGTCGTATAAGAAAACAAATTCAAGCAAGGCCGCCATCTTCAATATGAGCAAGGCCAAGATAAAGAGCATTGTTTATTAAAAAGAGCGGCATATATATGAAATGTTTTTCTCGTATAATAGCAATGTTTGCAATGGTCTTCGCTTCCTTTTCATACAGCTGTTATGGGCAAGATATTGTAAACCTAAGCCATATTGTGCAACGTGGTGAGACGCTTGAAACGCTGGCCGACAGGTATCGACTAACGACAGAAATGCTGAAAACCGTAAATCTTGATATGGACACCTTCTATACAGGTTTAGAGATAGTGGTGCCTGTTGACAAAAAGTATTTGTGTCTACGCTCGGAGGAAGATGGCGAAATGATTCTGGAAGACATGGCCGGATATTTTTCTGAGTATCAAGAAGCATCACGAATATTCGACTTGGGCAACTACAAGAAGGCCAACGACTTGTTTGAATCTACCATACGCAATCATGGCAAATATCTGCCTTGCGAGGAAGCCTATTTTGGCAAAGCCATGTGCGCCTATCATCGTAAGAAATGGAGCACGGCCGTTGAAAGCTTTGAACAGGTTATCAGCATAGAAGCTTGTCCTAAAGAGCTAAAAGAGCAAAGCCGTAAACTAATGGCCGAGGCGGAAGAGCAACGTGATGCACGAGCTGAACGCACGGCCAGCATTTTTAGCAGTCTGTTTCAAACCATAGCCGAAGCGGGCACTGCCTACATGGCGGCCAGTCAGGCTAACAATGGTATGCCTGGATACAACTATGCGTCTATGCCACAAGGCACCAGTTTAGGAACTATGAACAATGCAGAGTTTACAAACAATGTAAATACAAGCCTTGGTCAGCTTGCCAACTACTCGATGATGCAAGTGGCAATGCAATGGAAGCAAGAAGAAATGCAAATGAAAACAGGCTTCGCCTCATCCTATCGCCAATTGCACGGCAAAGACCCATCAGAAGAAGAAGTGCAAGCCGCATACAACAGCTATATGCAAAGCAAAGGCAATGCATACCAAACCGTGCAGCAAGCAAGCAGCGGGTTGTATGACAGAGAGTTGGGGATGAGTAGAAATTCTTCTTCAGCATCAGCCAGCTCTGGTGGCTACAAATGCAAGAAACTGTCAGCTACAGACAAGGCGCATTGCAATGACACTGGCGTATGTCAGAACTGTAACGGAAACAAGGTCACTCTTGACATGCTTGGCAATACGATAGAATGTAAAGTGTGTTATGGCAAGGGCGTTTGCCCATCATGCCAAGGCAGATGATAACGAAAATTATTAAATTAGAGATTGCGCACGACACGAATGAAGTGCAGATAAGAAATGAAAAAAATAAAATTATTTTCATTATTGTTCTTTTTTACAATGATGGGTACTATGTTGACAGGTTGCAGTTCTTCAGAAGATGACGATGATGAAATTGTAAACAATGGAAACAATTCTGGTGCAGGCACTAATGGAGAAAATGGCGGTAATGCGAACAAAAGTCCATACAAATCTTGGCTTTATAATCCATTCTCTCTTAAAAATACATACATTGAAATGTCTACTGCAATAATGAAGATAGAGCTGCATCTTGAAGCAATTAATAACACAGGTACTAATTGGAAGATATTAGCATTAACGAGCAGCGATGGTAATTATCAGGTATGGATAGAAGAAAGTTTTTACCAATATGAGATACCTACAAACCCTTTATGGTATGCTGGAACTTATGAAGTAGGAGGCGGTAATTATAAACATAGCTATGCGTGCATGGCAAAAATCAAAGGCTCAGGCTGGATTACTATTTATGGAAAAGCAAAGATATCATATTCTGGCAAAAATATAATTATTGACATTAATGGTAATTATGATTATGATGACCAAAAACGTCATATATTGCACTACGAAGGTACTTTCAGAAAATGATAAATTAGTAGACCAAAAAGAATGAACAGAAGAAGCCTATATAATTAGCCGTAATAGCAGACATTACAAATATGGATGTTTCGTAAATATTAAATGCAGATATAACCTTTAACCACAAAAGCCGCGGATATACGGTTAGAGGTGTTATTCATTTATAATTATTCACTTTAAAAGTTGCGCACGACACGAACATAGTGTACGAAATTATGAGAATAAAAACATTAGCATTGCTCGCAATCCTTTTTATGGGATTGTCATTTGTCAGTTGCTCAAGCGACGACAACGATGGCGATGGTGGTAACAACACAGAGATTGTAGAAAGTATCGTTGGCACATGGAAATGGAGTGATAGTCAAGGATACCAGCTCATCACTTTCAAATCGAATGGAAAAGGAACCATGAAAGAGGTTGACGAAGATGGGGTATACGAAGAATCTTTCAGCTATTCTTACAATGCCAGCAAAAAAGTTTTGAAGATTAATTGGGATGACGATGATCCAGTAGAATGGACAGTCACTTCTTTAACAAGTAATAAACTTGTTGTTAAGGATGAAGAAGGAAACAAATTAACATTGACGAAACAATAATTGAAAACACCTTTCAGCCTCGCGTATATTGTGAGGTTGCAAGGTTCATTACACAATGGCTATGAAATTTTTCAATACAAAAGCCACCGCATTTTCACTTTTGTCCTTTGCCATCATTGTTGGTTCTTTATTTACGAGTTGTAGTTCAGACGATGACGACTCTCCATCTAACAAAGAACACGACTCATCTCTGTATGGAGAATGGGTTGCAAACGATGGTAACAAGTATGTTCACGATTATTATAATTTCAGTTCTGACGGAACAGGTATTCACGGTTCTTTCGAGAGCGATATTGAATGGGTGAACGAAGAAGACAATATAACATGGTACACTGTCGACAATAAGTATTTATATATTGACGGCACAAAACGCCAATACTCATGTGATGGTTCTACACTACGCATAGGAAACAAAACTTATTACGAAAAATAATCACTTTCAATTAATTTAGAGGTTGCGCACGACACGAACATAGTGTATAAAATTATGAAAAAGATGAAGTTATTCTCCTTGATGTTCCTCTTTGCTATGGTAGGAACAATGTTTACAGGCTGTAGTTCTGATGATGATGATAATGATGGTAACGAACTTGTAGGATATTGGGTTCTATATGAAGATAATGATCAGTATATGGAGGAGTATGGGTTCTTTGCCGATGGAACTTGCAACTATACCGAATCATATGAACCTGATGACGACAGTGACAACTTAGAACCTGAATACGAATTCGAAGAAGGAACATATACTGTAAAAGGGAACAAATTGATAATGACATTTGGTGATGAGACTGAAACATGGACATATACCATCAAATCTGTCAAGAGTAAAAAACAGCTCATTCTAAGAGATGATGAAGGTGACACCTACACCTATGACTATTATAAAAAATAAGATACAAAAAAAGCGTGGATGCTCTTTGCCTAAAGTTGGCAATTGAGCATCCACGCTTTTATTGTTACACCCTTTAGGGTTTCACTTCTTATTGTTTAAGCCTCGTTAGCGCGAAGCGTTTGGTGTATAGTTGGCCGTTAATATCTTATTGTTGGTAACAACCTTGTTTGTGGCAGATGTAGGATGTTTTGCAGCATTATGATGTTTGGCCAGTGCCGTCGTGTTCTTATGTTGCACCTCTGGTTTCAACCAGCTGGCGCCACTGAACGCAAGATTATCAGTGTATTCGAAATCGAGCTCGGGCAATGACAGTGGGTCTGGTTTATAGGGAACGTGTAGTTTTTCTACCACCTCTACCTTTACCATTGCCACGCCTTGTGAAAGCATGCCCAACTCTTTGGCGGCTCCCCACGACAAGTCGATAATGCGTCCGCGTTTAAACGGTCCGCGGTCGGTAACACGTACCACCACTTCTTTGCCGTTAGAGGGATTGGTCACTTTCAGCAGTGTACCAAAAGGGTGTGTTTTGTGCGCGCAGGTAAGGCTGTCGTGATGCAGCCTTTCACCATTGCTGGTGCGAGCACCAGTGGCGCGTTTCGAATAGAACGAAGCCTTGCCAGTTTGCTGTTTCTTTGCCCCACGGCTTTTACTTTGTGCACCAGCCTGAGCAAGGCCCATTATTAATGCAATTACAATTAAAAATAATACTTTAAACTCTGTCTTTTTAAAAATCTTTTTAATGATCACGTTAAAAAAAGTTTGGTTAAACAGGGTGTGTGTGGTTTACACGATGCCCTGAGCCATCATGGCGTTGGCCACTTTCATAAAGCCAGCCACGTTTGCGCCCTTCACATAGTCGATATATCCATCAGGCTGTGTTCCGTACTTGACGCATTGCTCATGGATGGAGTGCATGATATAATGCAGCTTTTCGTCCACCTCGTTTTCGCTCCAGTTTAAGCGAATGGCATTCTGTGTCATTTCCAGTCCCGAGGTTGCCACACCGCCAGCATTGACGGCCTTCCCCGGCGCGAAGAGTTGATGTGCTGCCACAAACTTGTCAACGGCTTCGGCGGTACAACCCATATTCGACACTTCGGCCACACACATAGTACCGTTGTCGATGAGTTTTTGCGCGTCGTTGCCGTCCAGTTCATTCTGCGTGGCGCACGTGAGAGCAATATCCACCTTTTGTCCCCAAGGCTTCTCGCCTGGGAAGAATGTGGCGCTGCTGTATTCGTCGGCATACGGCTGGCAGATATCGTTACCCGAGGCCCTTAATTCGAGCATAAAGTCAATCTTTTCGCCGCTGATGCCTTCAGGGTCGTAGATGTATCCGTCGGGGCCACTGATGGTTACCACCTTGGCACCCAGCTCAGTAGCCTTCTTTACGGCTCCCCATGCCACATTACCAAATCCGCTCACGGCAACGGTTTTGCCTTCGAGCGACAGGCCGCGTGTGGCCAGCATCTGTTTTACAAAATACAGCGCACCGAAACCGGTGGCTTCGGGTCGGATTTTCGATCCTCCCCATTCAAGACCCTTTCCAGTAAGCACGCCTTCCCACTTGTGGGTAAGCTTTTTATACATGCCGAAGAGGTAGCCTATCTCGCGGGCTCCTACGCCGATATCGCCGGCGGGCACGTCTTCATCGGGTCCGATATTGCGGTACAGCTCGGTCATGAACGCTTGACAGAAGCGCATAACCTCAGCATCTGACCGCCCACGTATAGAGAAGTCGGCACCACCTTTACCGCCACCCATGGGCAGTGTGGTAAGTGCGTTCTTGAATGTTTGTTCAAATCCGAGGAACTTGAGAATAGAGAGGTTTACCGAAGGATGAAACCTCAATCCACCTTTATACGGGCCAATGGCACTATTGAACTGCACGCGGTAGCCAATGTTTACATGCACCTCGCCTTTATCGTCGGTCCATGGCACGCGGAACGTGATAATACGTTCAGGCTCAACCAGTCTTTCAATGAGTTTTGCTTTTTCAAATTCGGGATGCTGATTATATACATCCTTAATTGACAGCAACACTTCTTTTACAGCCTGAATATATTCGGGCTCACCCGGATGTCTACGCTCCAGGTCTTGGATAATTTTCTCAACGTTCATAGTAGCAATCTTAGTTAGTATATTATAGTAAAAGGTCAGGTATTTGTGACTTTATGTAATGATCACGGTGCAAATGTAGTCTTTTTCTCTTTTAACGCCAAATATTTTTGCAGTATTTCACTTTTTTTAGTTGCATAATGGCTTGTTAATGTTTAATTTATCGCACAGGCGGCCCCTAATGTGTTCGAGCACAGCTTTTAATTGTTGGGCCAAACGTTCGCGCTCATTGGGTGCCGTAGATGCAATATTAGCAGGCGTGATTGGCAAAAAAACATCGTGCTGCTGGGGCATGAGCATGGTGAGCAGTGGCAACGCTTTATGTGCCGCCTTTGCCACCTTATTTATATAGGCGGTGTGGCGTTCAGCTTCTGGCATGTTGTTGCTGAATGAAGGCACGTTGTTGCTGGATGTAGGTGTAAGAAGCGCCAAATATTCGTCCAGCGCCTTAAGGGTTTGTGTAAGGATGTCGCGTTCAGCCTCGACATCGCCCTCGGCAAAAGCTGTAAGCGGAGCAAAGAAGTCGGGGACGCAGTCGGTCTCGGTTTCGGGTGCCACGTTGTTCGGCACAAAAGGCTGCCTTGTGATCTGTGTGAGCGTGGCTGCCAGCGTGTGCATTGAGAAAGGTTTCAGCAAACAGGCATCAAAGCCCGCTTGGCGCAGGCGGGGCACCATGCTATCATCGTGCGCTGTCATGGCCACCACCTTCATGTGGCTGTGGTCGATATGGTGTATGAGGTCGGTGCCCGACATTTCTGGCATCTCGATATCGGTAAACAGCACGTCGGGGTGTTGTGTTGCGATGTTTTCCAGCGCCTCGCTCACGTGCTGCGTGGCGAGCACCTTCAGTGGTGTGCCCCCCAACTGTGCCAGCATCTCGCCCAACAATTGCAGTTGCAAGGCATCATCGTCAAGAACTAACAAGGTTAGCCCTTGTCGTGCCGTAGATGATAGCTTAGGAGCGGGCGTGGCCGCACTGGGGGGTGAAGCCTCAACCTGAGGCACTACCTTCATGGGCAAGCGCACCGTAAAGGTAGAGCCCTTGCCCACTGTTGATGTAACACGAATGGTTCCGCCCAGCAGTTGCACGGTCTCGCGCGTGATAGACAGGCCCAGACCTATGCCCTCAATGCCTTGAGCACCAGGCAAACGGGTAAAGGCATCAAACACACGTTGTTGCTCGTCAGAGGTCATGCCACGGCCAGTATCGGTTACGGCCAGCGTCAGCCAGCCAACGACCAGGCGCAAGGTGATGGTTACCCCACCCTCGTCAGTATATTTTAGAGCGTTGCCCACCAGGTTGTTCAATATCTGTTTCACGCGGAAAGCATCGGCTCTACACATACGTTGTGCCCCCTCGTCGGCATCGGTATGCAGCGTTAGGTTCTTGGTTTGTGCCATGGGGCGCATCTCGCCCACCACCTCATTAGCTAAACGTAGCGGCACAAACGACACGTTATGCAGTTCGGCCTTTCCGCTTTCTAACAAATGATAATCGAGCAAGGCTGTCACCAAACGATGCAGATGAGAGGCCGAACTGCCTATATTGTTCAGATATCCTATGGCCTTAGCGCCTTGCACATAAGGTTGCAGCAGTTCGATAAAGCCCGCGATTGATGCCGCTGGCGCCTTGATGTCGTGCGTGATGGTGAGCAAAAGGCGCTCGCGTTGCTGCATCAGTTTTTCGGTCTCGGCTTTGGCCTCAACAAGGCGCTGACGGTGTAGGCGGTCGCGACGCACATCGCGCAAGATATAGGTGAGCAATATGGCAGCCGACCCAATGGCCATCAACGCCAGCAACACAATACGAAGGATGGCACCTTCGCGCGAGGTCATCGATTGGTCGACGGCTTTTCGCAAGGCTCGTTGCTCTGACTTTTGTATATCGCGCAACAGCTGTCCGGTGCGGTCGGCTACCACCAAACTAACCTGTTGCAGACGACGGTAGCGACTGCTAACGGCATCTTGACGGCGGTTTGAAGCTTGCTTCTCGGCCAGCTGTATATCGGCCAGCACATGGGCCACCGAGTCGGCAATATTAATGGCCTGCTGCATGCTGTCGGCCTGGGCCTGATGGGCAATGGTTGTGATGCCCACCGTATCGGCATGCTGTCGGCGAAAGGCATCGCCTAACCTACGAAAGAAGCCTCGTTTACTGCGTTCAACCTCATACACCGTTTCGTGTCGCAACACGTTTCCGGTGGTTTTGGGATGGATAACCACCGAGTCGCGCCCATCTTTCAACGCCTCTACCCTACTGCGATAATAGGCTTCGCGATGGTCGGCGCCCAGCAGTTCGGTCACCTTTTGGGTGTTTTCGCGTTTTTGCTGCATATATACCAACAAGGTGTCGACACGCTTGCGCTGGTTGCCCGCCACCAACAGCTGGCGTAGCTGCTGCGCCTTGGTCATCACCTCGGTGAACGAACGGTCGAAGTGTGGCCACGCCTCGGCATTGCCCAGTAGCACGGCGCGCTCGGCATTGCTGGTTTCGAGCATAGCACACACCAGGCTGTCAACCACATCGCGACGGTGCACCATCTGGTCAGAGGCTTGGTTCACGGCCACAAGCGAACGGCTATTGTCGTAGGTCATCCATGTCGACACTACAAGCACACATGCCAGCACGCCATAGCCTGCCCATATTTTTGCTTTTATTCCGAATTTCTTCATACAGTAAAAAATGTATCGTCAACACCTTATGACGATTGGGTTATCATTCATAGTGCAAAGATAACGATCCTTGCGCAAGTATGCAAATTATGCATTAACCGAAAGCATAACACGCTGAACAAGGGGCATAGAAACAAAAAAATGCCGCCTACACGTTTCGTTAACGAGCCGTGCGGGCGACAATTATCATTTTGACAAACTTTATACGGGGAAATAGGAAACCTATCTTTTACTCGGCAGGAGCTTCAGTAGCGGGGGCTTCCTGTGCAGGAGCCTCAGTAGCGGGAGTCTCTTGTGCGGGGGCTTCCTGTGCGGGCTGTTCTACAGCGGGAGCCTCTTGTGCGGGGGCCTCTGTAGCGGGCTGTTCAGTGGCGGGCTGTTCAGTAGTGGGTGTTACCGAGTCGGTACTGGTGATAACCGTATCTATTGGCGCTGCGCCAGTCTGGTTCATTACATACTCGTGAGCAAAAGCGTTGCTTACTGATACCATAACGATTGATGCGATAGCTGCAAAAAATAACTTTTTCATATGTGTTATGTTTTAAAATTAATAATGTTACTTTGTTTTACTTAGTGAACATTGTCAACTTAGTTGTTGTTGTTGTAACTTGTTGCGCCGTTCACTTATCATAGTGCAACCAGCGTGCCAAACACAACTGAAAAAGTTTAAATCATTGATTATCAACTCATATACCGCATACCACAGCAAAAACGCGAGTGTAGAAAGTGTGGAAGATGTGTAGAAACATTCCACACTTTTCTGTAGAAGGATGTGGCGAGAGGGCTATGCCATTCCCCATTTTTCCATCTTGTTATAGATGGTTTTGCGGTCGATGCCCAGCAATCGGGCAGCCTTGGCCTTGTTGCCACCTGTTTGGCGCAAGGCCTCTTCTATGCGCTGGCGCTCGTCGGCCTCGTCATGAAGCGTGAGCACAGCGTTTTGGCGCACAGGGCCCATGGCCTGTTGCAGCTCGGCGGCCGTTATCTGTCGGCCACGCGCCAACAACACAGCACGCTTCATCACATTATTTAGTTCGCGAAGATTGCCTGGCCACGAGTGCTGCACCAACAGTTCGGCAGCGGCAGCATCAAGGCCATCAACCTGTCGTTGCAGTTCGGCATTGGCTTGACGAATAAATAGGTCGGCAAAGAGGAATATGTCGTTACCGCGCTCGCGCAACTGGGGCATATATATCGTAAACTCGTTGATGCGGTGATACAAATCTTCGCGAAAACGGCCTTCGGACACAGCCTGTTCAAGGTTCTCATTGGTAGCACACACCAAGCGTATGTCTACCGTCAGTTCGCGGTCGCCACCCACAGGGCGTATGCAACGCTCTTGCAAAGCACGCAACAGCTGCACCTGAACATCATAACTCAGATTGCCCACCTCGTCAAGAAACAGGGTTCCACCATTGGCTACCTCAAAAGCGCCACGCTTGTCGGCATCGGCACCCGTAAACGCACCTTTCTTATGGCCAAAAAACTCTGAGGCGGCCACATCTTTTGGTATCGCACCACAGTCGAGCGCAAAGAAGGGTTTGCCCTTGCGCGCACTGAGCTCGTGTATGCGGCGCGCCACATACTCTTTACCAGTACCGCTGGCGCCAAGGATGAGCACCGACATGGGGGTGGGCGCCACCAGTCGAACATAGTCGTATAGCTGACACGAAGCTTCGCTCCTGCCCTCTAAATATTTTGGCACTGAGGCCGAGGCATTGGCCGTAGTATATGAAGCGGCAGCATTGGTTGAAGAGGCCGAAGCAGAAGTATGAGTTGAATGACTTGAAACAGAGGTAGAGGCGGCCGAAACGGGAGCCGAGGCTGCCAACATTGTCTGAGAAACAGGTGTGGCGGCCGATGCTGCTTGCAAGGCATCGTTTATCTTTTGCAGCAAGATGTCGGGCTGCACAGGCTTGGCTATATAGTCGGCAGCTCCCGACTTCATCGCCAGCACTGCGTTCTGCACTTCGGCATAATGCGTCATCACAATGAAGGGCACCGCAATATTGCGTTTACGCATCCAGGTGAGCAAGAAGAGGCCATCGTGGTCGGGCAGACGCAGGTCAGAAAGTATCAGGTTTACACTGTCGGCCCCTCCCTCTGTCAGCCATCGGGCGGCGGCTCCTACATTGGTAACCTTTTCTACATCGAAACCTTTTTTCTTGAGCCATGTTTGCAGCATTGTGCCAAAGGCCAGGTCGTCTTCCACTATCAATATCTGTTTCATCTTACGTATCGTCTTTTTTATGCTAACGTTCTTTGAACAATATTATACTGTATGCAAAGTTACAAAAAACAGTTGTAACACGCTCAAAGCCTTGATACATTTATATTTTTAATACAACAAATGGTAATTTATCAGCAACAAATACTTTACAATACCCACTTTATTACACACAAAAAGTAGAAAAAAGAAAGGAAAAACGTTTGTTTTTCAGATATTATGTTTATCTTTGCCACATATAATGCTACATTTTGTCATATTCTTGCAATCTTAAAGCGACACGTAACAAGGAATAAAGAGAAATACTACCAAAACAGTAAAAACATACCATAAATATTTACAACTATGCTGAAAGGTTTACACACATTTCTCGCGTCATCACTGACCGCTGCTGCCCTGACCTTTGCTGCACAAGCACAGGCCCAGAGCTACCTCGTGAACGAAGGCTTCGAAGGCGAAGGGTTTCCACCCACAGGATGGAAGGTGATTGATGCCGATGGCGACGGCCACTGCTGGCAAATAGCCAAGCGTGGCATGGCTACACTGAACGGTAATCAGATAGCCATCTCCTACACCGTTAACCCTGAAAACGCCGATGCCTATGGCGCCCAAGACAACTATCTGGTGCTGCCGCCCATCACCGTTACGAACGACAGTTATAAGCTGATGTATCAGTGCTGCGCACAAGACCAAGACTCGCCAGAAAGCTACAGCGTATTAGTGTCGGAAACAGGCACCGAGGCCGCCGACTTCAAAAAAGAGCTTTTCTCTGAACGCCTTGAAAACGGTTACGACGATGTTTCGCTGCACGCACGCGACCTGTCGCTGGACAATTATGTGGGTAAAACCATCTACATTGCCTTCCGTCATAAGGGTGTAAACTCTTATGCCTTAGGCATTGACGACGTAAAGGTTACCAATGGCCTTGGCCCCATGAAGCCCTCAACCCTGAAAGTTGAAGCAGGTGCCGAGGGAGCCTTAACCACTACTGTAAAGTGGACTAACCCCTCGACCAACGGTGTGAAACGCAAGCTAAGCGCTGTGCAAGCCGAAATATACCGCGATGGCGAGCTCATTGCCACACTGACCGATGGTGTAACACCAGGCGCCACCTCACAATACACCGACACATCAGTGAGCAACGGTAAGCACACCTATGCCGTAGTGGCCAAGACCGACGAGGGCCGCTCGTTGCCAGTATCAATGAACGTGTTTGTGGGTTTGGATATTCCAGACAAGGTTGAACATTTAACCGTTACCGTAATTGACGGACAAAACCATCTGTCTTGGACAGCCCCCACCACAGGTGCCAATCTGGGCTTCATTAAAGCCGATGCCCTTACCTATAAGATATACCGTGTGGTTGACGAGGCCCGCACCCTCATTGCCGAAAACGTGGCCACTACAAGCTATGTCGATGCAGCTGCATCGGGCACCGTAGCATCGTATGTCGTGATACCCGTAAACACTGCTGGCGAAGGCAAAGAAGAACAGAGCGGAGAGGTAGTTCACTTTGGAGCCGAATATAAAGACATCAACGTAGCCCCCAACGCCAACGTTGCGAGTGGCAACATAGCCCTGCCTTTCGACACACGCAATAGCAGCACCGCCACCGAGATGCTTATCTACCCCGCCGACCTGTACCAGGCTGTGGGCAAGATGCAAGGACTGGTGTTTAAAAACAGCTTCTCGGTAGCCACATCAATGACCAAAAATATTAATGTGTATATGGGCGAGACCGACGACGAAGACCTGTCACAGGGATGGATACCCGCCTCTATGCTCACCGCCGTATACAGTGGCCCCGTTACCATGAAGGGCGGACAAAACGACATTAACATACCCTTCACCACACCCTACACCTACACAGGCAAGAACCTCGTGGTGCTGGTGGTGATGGAAGCCCAATTAGGTATGGGCGGATATTTCGACCGCTTCTATGTGCAAACCCAAACAGGCAAGGCCGACCGCACACGCACCCATTCAATATATGGCGAAACGGTCGATACCGAAACGTTGCGTCCAAGCAATGGCACTCTGACCGAAGCGCTGCCCTCAATGCGACTGATTATGGCCGCCGACAACGCTGGTTGTATAGAAGGCAAGGTAACCACCACCAATGGAAAGCCCCTTGCTGATGCTAACGTAACCATACCTGCACAAAACCTCAGCGCCACCACCAATGCCGATGGCAGTTTCCGCTTCTATGTGGTAAAGGCTGGCGAAGAAAAATTGGTGGTTTCGGCTCCCAAATATCAAACCCGTAACATCACCGTACAGGTAAAAGCCAACGAAACCGCTAAGCCCACCATCGCCTTGAGCGAACTGACCAAGGTAAACGTGAAAGGACAAATAAAACTTGAAGGCGTGGGCGCCACGGCTGGCATCAAAGCCACACTGACGCTGAACGGCGAGCAAACCACCGCCACAACGGCCGCCGATGGCAGCTTTGCACTGCAAGCCTACTCGGCATCCGACTACGTCATCACCTTCTCATCACCCTTGTTCGACAGTGTTGAAAAAACCTTCAACACCACCACCGACATCACCAACCTTGACATCACCCTATCCCGAAGCCCCATCGCACCACACACCGTAGAGGCAGCAACAGCGGCCGATGGAAAGAGCGTAAACCTTACATGGGGCAAGCCCGAAACACGCACAGGAAAGGTGCAGTGGAGCCGCTGGGGAAAGTCAGAAACTAACGACAACCTGGGTGGCGACTACTCGGCAACAGACTACTACGTAGCACACGCCTACACCGCACAAGACCTGAAAGACTCGTGCATGGTGGGCATGAGCATCACACGTATGCGCGCCTACCTCAACGGCAACGGAACAAAATATACAGCCATGATATGGCGTGGCACACGTGCCGAACATGAGGTGGCCGACTCGGTAGTAATAAACGTGCCCGAGGGTAAAGAAGGATGGGTAACCGTAAGCTTCCCCAACCCCGTTGAGCTGCGTGCCGACGAAAACTATATGGTAGGCGTACACTGTATGCAGGCCGTTGATAACAATTGTGTAGGACAAGGTCCCAACTACTCGAAGGTGAAAAACAAAAACAACCTGAAATGGAGCGACAACAGCGCCGATACCAACAACGGATTTTATGCTTGGAACCTCTCAGCCTACTGCTCAATACCGGGCAGCAATGGCGAGTATGGCACACCTGTAACCACACTGCAGGCGCCCACCTATAACATATACCGCACCGAAAACACTGAAGGAGCACCCGACGTGCTGCTGAAAGAGGGCGTTGAAGGCAACACCTACAACGACCCGCAATGGGATGCCACACACCCCGCCACCTATCGTTATAAGGTAGCGGCTGTATATGCTGGCAACAAAACCTCGCTGGCAGCCGTATCAGGCGCCATTGAGCGTAAGGCCGATATCGACACTGGCGTTGAGAGCATCATCTCGCCCGTAAAGAGCAAGAACCTGCAAGACGCCGTAGAGGTGAAAGTGCGCCTGCACAACTATGGTGAGAAACCCGCTACCAGCGTGCCCGTAGTGGTAGAACTGTCTGACGGACAAAGCCTCAATGCCACCTACAAAGGCAACCTTGTGAAGGGCGAAGGTGCCGACTTTACCGTGGGCACCATAACACTGAAGCCCGAAACCTACTACACCATCAAGGCTTACACCAAGCTTGAGGGCGACGTAATATTGACCGACGATACCGCATCAACGTATCTGCCCAACTACACCGATGTAAACCTACAGGGCTTCCGTTGGGATGCATACGACTATGTGGGCCTCATCGACTTCCATGCCAACGTGCCTGAAGAGGCTACCTTCGTAACCGAGGTTCGACCCAATGGCAACCTGCTGCAGGCAGGCGAATATGTAGGCGACAAACTGTATGGCTTCACTGGCAACAACGTGTATGCGCCCCAACAGTTTGTAGCACTCAATACCACCTCGTGGTCGCCCACCTTTAGCGCAAGCACCATGGATTTGGTATTTGATATGACCTACGACTACACCACCAACACCATGTATTCGCTCAGCGTGTTCGACAATCAACAGTCGATAAGCATCGTAAACCTGAAGACTGGCGACAACGACTGGGTAGCCAATACCGACCACGCCTTCTCAACACTGGCATGCAGCCCCGAAGGCAAGCTATACGCCATTGCTAACGATTATAAACTATACACCATCGACAAGACCACTGGCGTATCAACACTGGTGGGCGACCTGGGCATTGACGATGTGCGCCCCCTACACTCGATGACCTTCGACCGCAAGTCGGGCCGCCTGTTCTGGGTACAAAACGGCTTCAACACCGCTGGCAAGCTCTTCCAGATCGACATCACCACGGGCAAGGCACAGCTGCTGGGCACCGTGCGCTATAAGGGTTATCCCACCGAGATTGTAGGCTTGAACATTGCCCCCGATGCATCAACCAACGGCATACAAACCATCATGGGCAGCAAGGCAAACGACGGCATACAAGCACACATTGATGCTGCCGGACGCATACACGCCAACGTAGCCTTAGCCGCTGGACAAACCGCCACCATCAGCGTTCACAGCCTATCAGGTGCAAAGGTAGCCTCGGCCACCACCGCCCAGCCCCACACCGTGCTGAGCACTGCCCTGCAGCCTGGTCTTTACATCATTAGTGTAAGCACCAGCGATGGCCGCAACATGAGCGTGAAGGCAAGAAGATAAGCCGAAATGAATATTTATACACTCGGTTTTGCATAAATATGCAAACCCACTTTACAAAAATTAATTTAAGAGTTGTTAATTATGTTTCAGATTGAAACTAATTAGCAACTCTTTTCTTTCACTTTTCAAAGTTGATACTTCTCATTTGCAAAAGCATGGGTTTCAGGCTGTGAAATGCTGGGTTTTAGGCCGTGAAATGCTGGGTTTCACGATGCGAAAACAATGCTTTCAGACTGTAATTTGATGCCTTTCACAACGCCATTCCATTTTGCATAAATATGCAAAACGGTGGAATACCTTTTTACATACAAAAAAGCCAGCCAAGTTACTCAGCTCCGAGCAACCTGACTGGCACTTTTCACTACGGCATTTTTATTTTAATGGAAACGTGAATTGCTTTTTCACTTTTCCGTTAACATCTACACTCTTCACATCCATCTTACCGTTTTTAATATGGCAAAGAAGATAAGTATTGTTGCTGTTCACCAAGTTGGGGAAATTAATTACCTCATTAGGTTGTTGATAGCCATCGGCATGAAGATGTCCTGAAATCATTACTGAAACATTTAGTTTGTTTAATTCGGGCACCAATGTTTCTAGTAGGTGATATGGGCCATGCCAGTTTTCTAATGTTGGCGGCATGTGACAGAAAACCACCAAAGGATGCTTACCCACCTTTTGTTCTTTACGAAGGCTTCGTAACCATTGCGCCTGTTTCACACGATACTGGTCAAAAGCCACGATACCACTATATTCAATATCTTCGTCAGGCTTATCCTCACCCGAATCAACAAACAAGAAGTCGACGCCAGCCACATGCTGTAAACGATAATATTTACCATTATTTGTAGGGAAATAACGGTATAAATAATCAGCAAACGGGCCACGAAGCTCATGATTGCCACGATTGAAGAACAGCGGCGTATGCGTTGCAAACATGTGTACACACGTATCTAAATAAGCCTCCATCATGTGCTTCTGACTATTCAATCGGTTCGACATATCGCCATTGAGCAAGACGAAGTCAATTTTATTAAAGTCGACATTTTTACACAAGTCTTTCATAAACGCGGCACGCTCATGAATATCGTTCATCACCAAAAACGTTATCTCTTTGGGTTCAGATGCGAAAGTAGTGAATTCGTGCGGTTTGCCACGCCACACATCAGTACAAGCAGTGCAACCAAAGGTTACCCAATCGTCGTAACGCCAGTCGACCACCTTCTGCGTAAATACTCGATAGCGATATTTAGTATTAGACTTTAAGCCCTCAACACGCACTCTGTGCACGCTGTCTTTAAGCATTTTTCGCCCATTAAGCACATCATAATACCTTGGGCGGGCCTTTCCATAGAAATGGTCGGCCGAATCGGGTGCTATTTCTACCCACGACAATCCTGGCTGATCAGTAACCCACAAAATAGTAACGCTTGTGCTATCCATGTCGCTAATCCATGGGCCATGCTTTATCTGTATGCCTAGAGCCGATACAGAAAAGAGCAACATGAGCCCCATTAATATATGTTTCATCTCATTTAATGTTTATTTGTTTACAGTGTTCGTTAATAAACCACTTTCCTTTTAACGTTTATTGCTTTTCTTTTCCATCCCATACAACATCTTGCTGCTGTAGGTCTTCACTATTGGCACCTACCATTACTGTAAAGGTGCCTGGTTCAACAATATATTGCATATTGTTGTCCCAGAAACCTAAGTCGCGGGCGTGAAGCGTAAACTCTACATGCTTTGTATTGCCTTTGGGAATGAATACCTTTTTAAAACCCTTCAACTCTTTTACGGGGCGCACCATTGATGCCACCTTATCGGCTACATATAGTTGCACAATTTCTTCGCCATCTACATTGCCCTTGTTAGTTACATCTACCGCAACTTGCAGCACGCCATCAGCATCAAACTGCGATGCACATTGCATCTTGCCATACGCAAACGAAGTGTAACTTAAACCATAGCCAAAGGGATAAAGGTTTTTGTTGGGCACATCAATATGGCGCACCGTTGAACTGTAGGGCATATCGCCAGGTCGGCCAGAGCGTTTATAGTTATAATAATTGGGTATTTGCCCCTCAGTAAGCGGGAAAGAGGCGGTAAGTTTAGCCGAAGGAGTGACATCGCCGAAAAGGATGTCGGCCACAGCATTTCCACACTGCGTGCCAGGGAACCACGCTTCAAGCAAGGCGTCGGCTTGTTTATCGATCTTTTCTAAGCACAACGGTCGGCCATTCATCAGCACAACAACCAGCGGTTTACCCGCTTTTTGCAGCGTATCAAGTAGCGTTTCTTGCTGTCCTGGCAAACGAAGAATGGCCCTACTACGCGACTCGCCACTCATCAAAGCTTTCTCACCAACAACAGCTATCACCACATCGCTTTGCTGTGCAGCTTCAAAGGCTGCCGAAAACTCTTGCGTTGAAGGTTTTAAGAAGTCGCACCCTTGAACAAAAGTAACGGTAACATTGTTGCCCAGTTTGTTCTTAATGCCCTCGAGCACAGTAACCACATCTTTTTCATCGCCACGAGCCTTCCACGAGCCCATTACCTCAGAACGGTTATTAGCCAATGGACCAATGAGCGCAATGCGCTTTGTTTGCTTTGACAAAGGAAGCATATTATGGTCGTTCTTCAACAACACCATTGACGACGACGCTGCCTTTCTGGCCAATGCTGTAATGTTTGCTGACCGCACCTCACGACGTTCGCGCTTGGCATCAAGAAAACGATAAGGATTATCGAAAAGGCCCAGTGCATATTTAGCTCGCAATATTCGTTCTACCGCAGCATCAATGGCTTGCATGTCAACTTGGCCTCTGTGCACCGCCTCTTCTAAACAACGATTATACAGGCCATCGGTCATGTTCATATCTACACCAGCATTAAAAGCCAAAAGCGCTGCATCTTTATCAGTTTCGGCCACACCATGTGCCTTCAGTTCTTGAACAGCATTCCAGTCACTTACCACAAAACCATTAAACTGCCATTTATTGCGCAAAACATCGGTCATCAGCCAGCGATTACCTGTTGCTGGTACGCCATTAACACTGTTAAAAGCCGACATAAATGTTTTTACTCCAGCATCAACACATGCCTTAAACGGAGGCAGATACACCTCGGCTAAGGTTGATAATGAGAGGTCGACAGGAGCATAATCGCGACCAGCTTGCGGTGCGCCATACGCCACAAAATGCTTTGCGCAAGCATAGACCGAATTGGGGGCGCCAAGGTTCCATTGAAAGCCTCGCACGCGGGCATCGGCTATTTTGCATGCCAAATAAGTATCTTCGCCAGCGCCCTCAACGATTCTTCCCCAGCGAGGGTCACGAGCAATGTCTACCATCGGAGCAAAGGTCCAGTGTATGCCTGAAGCCGACGCCTCAACAGCCGCTGCTTTGGCCGTTTCGTACATAAGATTTAAGTCCCATGAACACGATTCTGCCAAAGGTGTAGGAAATATTGTTTTATAGCCATGAATAACATCGAAAGCGAACAATATAGGTATCTTCAACCGCGATAATTGCATGTTCTTTTCCTGCAATTTTCGCAATTTTTCAACGCCACCCACATTGAGGATAGAACCCACCATACCATGCACAAAAAGCGAGTCGGATAGTGCATCGCTTTGAGGTCCGGTTAACAGTTCGCCACCCACATATTGCGACAGCTGACCTATTTTTTCTGCCAATGTCATCTTTTGCATAAGAGAGGTAACAAAAACCGTCTCTTTATCTTCAGATGCATCAATCTTATTATGCACCCGCTTTTGGGGCTGATGAGAGACGACTGCGTGTGTATTGGCTACAAAAAGCCAGCTCATAGCACAAACTACCAATATGATACTGCGTTTCATATAATGATGATTGATTTCACTTCGATTTTATTTCAATGGTTTGCGACTCTAAATCTACGCCCTTTGCTGTAAGCGAAATAGTAGCAGGCGTTTTACCCGACTGTATCACCACCAAGCACTTACCAAAGAAGGCATGACGCTCATGAGCCTTGAAACGCTCCATTGAGAAGGGGCTGCCATTATCAACACCAGCTATTGTTGCGTCGCCCGTTAAAGAGAAATAGATGTTGTTTTCAGCCCAGGGACACAAGTTTCCTTTCTCGTCTACTACCTCAACAGCAACAAACGACAAGCTGCGGCCATCGGCCTTTATCACTTGCTTATCGGGGGTTAAACGTATATGATGCGGGGCGCCAGCCGTTTTCTGTGTCTTCTCGGCTATAATCTGTCCGTTTTTTCTGGCTACCACGCGTACCTCTCCAGGTTCATATGTCACTCGCCATGCCACATGATATTCGTGGTCGTCGCGTTTTTTGCGCACACCTTGCGACTTTCCATTCACATACAGTTCAACCTCATCGGCCTGATTATAATAGCACCATAAGTCAATGGTTTGTCCTTTAATCCAATTCCAGTGTGGAAAGACGTGTAACACAGGTGTCGTGGTCCACTCGCTCTGATACATATAGTAAGAATCTTTGGGGAAGCCGGCCAAATCTACCAGTCCGAAATAGCTACTGCGTGCGGGGAAATTAAAAGGTGTGGGCTCGCCTATATAGTCGAAACCTGTCCAAATAAACTGTCCTGCACAATAGGGCGTGTGCTTCACTACATCCCAAGTGGTTTCATGAGTTGAGCCCCAATATGCGCACGAGTTGTCGTATGCCGAACAAAGGAATGTAGGATCAGTAAACGGACGTTTGCGTCCTGGCATACGATAAAGCGAGTCGCTCGGCATTCTATAATAGCCACGCGTTTGCAATGCCGACACCGTTTCAGTCATTAAGAACGGCTTTCCAGGAAAATTCTTCTGCACATCTTTCACCTTTTGTTGGTGATAGTTAAAGCCTATAACATCTAAAGCGCCACTTTTAAACAAGTTGTTATCGGGCGACACCTCGTTGCATCCTGCCGTTACAAGGCGAGTGGGATCATAACGACGCACGATAGCAGCCAACACCTGAGTAAGTTTCGACTTCACATTGAGAGTAGTATCATTCGACAGTGCACTCTTTTCGCGGCTATTGTTAAGCAAGATGTTAACATCTTCAAGTGCCATGCCCGAGTTATCTACCTTATTCCACTGCTCAAGCACCTCGTTTCCGATGCTCCAAAGAATGATAGAGGGGTGGTTACGGTCGCGCAAAACCATATCGCGCAAATCGCGTTCATACCACGACTTAAAATGCAACGAATAGTCGTAGGGTGTTTTGCCTTGCAGCCAGCTGTCAAACGATTCGTCAACAACAACAAAGCCCATACTATCGCAAAGGTCTAACAGTTCGGGAGCGGGAGGATTATGCGAACATCTAATAGCATTGGCACCCATCTCTTTCATCATGATAAGCTGACGATGAAGCGCATCTTCATTAACAGCAGCGCCTAAACAACCTAAATCGCCATGCAAGCAAACGCCATTAAGCTTAATATTTTCACCATTTAAGAAGAAACCCTTTTCAACATCAAATGCTATAGTTCTAAAGCCTATGGTAGTGGTTTCAGTATCTAACACACGACCATTTTCCACAATTTCGGTTGTTACCGTATAGAGATAGGGCGAGGCCAACGACCACAATTGCGGCTTTTGCGCACGCATTTGTTGGGTAACGGTGGCGCCTGAAGCCTCAACATTTAAAGTCTTCGTGGTTTGAGCCACTAATTGATGAGCCTTATTCCATAGTTTTTGGCGCACTGTAACCTTACGATTACGTCCGCTTGGGTTTTCAATCTGTGTGTTAAGAGTAAGCTTCGCCACACCTTTCTTTACTTCAGGAATGGCTTGCACACCCCATTGGGCTACACGAATATCTGTCGACTTCATCAGATATACATGTCGATAAATGCCACACCCAGTATACCAGCGGCTATTGGGTTGTTCAGAGTTGTCTACCTTTACGGCCACAACATTATCGCCCTGTTTGTTCAAATAGGGAGTAAGGTCAAAACTAAAGCTAATAAATCCGTAGGGACGTGTTCCTACAAGTTTTCCATTTACATACAACGATGTGTTCATATATGCTCCGTCAAAGTGAAGAACATAACGAGATGTGGCATCGTTATCGTGTAACGTTAAATGTTTTCTGTACCAACCTATGCCACCAGGCAAGGCTCCACCCGTTGCGCCAGATGGATTTTGAGCATAGAAGTCGTCTTCTATCGCCCAGTCATGTGGTAAGTTCAATAAGCGCCAGCCGCTATCATCAAACGACTTTTGATGGGGCGAATTGCCTTTATGTAAAGCAAAACGCCAGCCTTCATCCCACAAACAGCGTTCGAAAGCATAACCTTGTAAAGAGAAGAAACATAACATTATCACCATGAACGTGAATGTATGTTTAAAGAAAGGTTGGGCAAAAGTTTTCATTATAAATTGAGGTCCTTATGAGTTATTAATAAGAGAATTACTTTTCTAATATCGTTTTCTAACCATTCGCACACATGCGCCATCATATCAAAACAAACAATTAAGATAATGCATAACGATAGTGGCTTATTATTTTTTAAAGTATATCCTCCATATTCCTAACATGTAAAACATAAAAAATAATGGAGGATATACACTTTATATTATACGTTCATTTAACTACGACTTTACGTCCTTCTACCAGATAGATACCAGGAGCCAATGTACCTTCTTTAAAGCTATTAGCCACCTTTATACCTGTTAACGAGTAAACAGCGTTGTTATGGGTTTGATGAGAAACTACCGAATTGATAGCACTGGGGGCTTTCTCTTCGCCCAAAATACGCACACTGCGCAAGTAATATCCATTACCTGTTACGGCCAAGCCATATTCTTTCAACTCTTGAATACCCTTGGTGCTCAACTCTACAGTGTATGTTTTTTCTTCAACACCTTCATCCAAGTTTACGATATGCCCGTACTTCTTATCTGAAGAAAGGTTGGGACGGTCGTGCTTATCTGGTGCAGGATCAGCAAACAGGCGCAAATACACCTTTGAGCCTTTCGATACATCTCTAACCGTGAGTTCCAATTTCTGTCCCTCGGTAAGGTTGCTAAATTGTACTGCTGGGATAAGCGACTCACCCCACTTAATCTGTTTAAAGCCAGCCCATTTGGTATTGGATGCTGAATAACGGCAAACAGAGAACAAACGTATATTTTTACCTTTCACTACACAACCATTTGTTTTCAGTTCGTTAAGCAAGGTTTCGTTGTCAACAACAAATGTTACCTGCGCATCGTTTTGCGTTATCTCGGGTTTCACCGTTGTGATAGCGGTTCCAGCAGCATTATAGATATCAAGTGCGGGTTTTCCAGGATTGCGATATTCAGACACGCTAAGGGGGTCAAAATCCATCACCAGCTGATCGCCCATTCTCAAATCAGCAAAGCGTTCTGCCGGAATGGTTACTTCAGCTGTTTCAGCTTTCCAATCCCAACTTACAGGCACCGAACCTAACCATAGTGGCTGGCTTGCACGTTTGTAAACACGTAGCCAATCAATATTCATTTCATAATTGCGAGGCACCTTGTTCAAATCGCCACCATATTGAGGATCTAACTCGGGATATAAAATGCCGCCACCATTTCCGTCGGGTTTGCCACCAATACCACCTGTTATTGCTACATCCCAGATATGATCAATGTCGCCCTTAATGTATTCGTCTTTCAGCATCTCGTTGTATTTATATATAGAGGTGCCTTCAATCTTATGCTCTTTCGTAGAGAACACTGAACGCACTCTGCCATCTAACAAGAAGCTAACAGCAAAATGAGTGGCCGAGTCGCCTGGCAGCGGATCAATCTGTGCGCCATATACATGATAATCGGCAGAGGGATCGAACGAAATTTCTCTTACGCGCTCTGAGAATGGGTTCAGATTATACGTATTTTTCACTTTAATATTATTGTCACTATCCTTGTAGCGTGTGAGGCCATGCACCGATTGATGAATAGTTTTCTTACCCTTAAACTCGTAGGTATGTCCCTCCCAACTATTCGTAATATTGGCATCGTCGTCATGTACGAAAAACTCTTCAAGGTCAATCTCAAAAGTGCTTGCGCCACCATTACGATGACGTAGCCATAAAGCCATCCATACACCTATTTCGTATGGTATTTTTGCCTTTACCTCGATACGCGAATAAAGAGGATAATATTTGTCGACATCTCTACTTGACAAGGCGCCCGACCACCATCCTATCGTTGTATAATCATGTTGGGGTTTGAGTGGGTAACGCGGAATAACGCTATAATCGACAGTAGGATCAGTATAACCAGGGTTACGAAGACCTGTTTCAATGGCATCGCGTGTAGCACGAACGGTCAGAATACCATCGTTTACTGTTACCATGTTATCACGATAAGTTTGGGCCATACCCTGACTAGTATTATTACCAAAGGTTTCATAATAATAGTTACGGTCACGATCACCGTAAAGGCCCCAAATAGATTTGTCTACTTCTGTGCCCTCAAACTCATCGCCAGGCAAATTGTTCCAACCTGGTAAGAGCGGTATTTGGGTCACTTCGGTTTGCGCATTTGCGCCAACGGCACCCATACTTAGGAAGCAAATAGTAGCAATAATTGTTTTCATAATTCCTCTTTTTAAGATAAATTTGTAAATCAATAGTTATAGTTTGATGAAGCATCTCTATCCTTTAAACGCATATCTGAGTAATATACCCAACCCGTTTATTGGATAGAGATTGCTTCTGCGATATGATAGAGGTTATAATCTATTATAATAGAAAGAAACGTCTTATATCATAGAGGGCAGAATAGCCTTCGGTTAAGGCTCTTCTATTACCGATTTCATCGTAACGAAGTTGATTGTTATCTTCGTTCCTGCCTTCCATACATAATCCTTATTAGGCTCACCATCTCCGTTCTTACGATACAAGAAGTCGCCTGTTTCAGGATCAACATACACCTCACGTTTCCATGAGCCAAAGGTTTTTATGCCTTTTACGGCTGGTATCTGCGGATATATACGCATACGACCACCCTTGGCAATGGTTGCGCTCATGCTTTGACCATCATCGTTAATTGTGAAATTAACCGATGCGCCACCGCAGTCGCCAGAGAGTGTCAATGGCTGGATAGCAATTTCGCGCGTGTCGAGACCCACATAGACCATATAGATACCCTCTTTTTCAACTACGGCCTTATCATTTTCTACCTTATAATCGGTTACCTTTTTCAGCTGTGCAAAGTTGCCCTTGCCAAAGGCTTTATCAGTAGAGAAGCTTAGTGTTTCGCCAGCTCGCATATATGAGATATAGAACCAACGCGAGTCGCCCGCATAACCGTTCTCCATAGATACAACTTTTGAAGAGGTCCAATCCCATTCACCAAAGCTATCACCAATCATATATAGCTGCTTCACGCCTTCGGGTATAAGAACTTCAGGAGTGGTTCCTCCAAAAACGGCAGTATTATTTGCCACATCAAGCGTTACCGTCGTGCCCTTTGATACGGGCAAACCAGGCATCTGATCAACAGAGGTACCAGGATAAACAATTTTACCGTTGCGTACGGTCATCTGCATGGTTGACCAGTTACGAGCATTTTGGTTAGAGGTAGCAAAAATGTTAAGGTTACCTGTTTCGGTTGTTTCTATCGACATGTTGCTACCATTTATTTCTAATGGTTTCTCATTATCACCTAATGCAGCGCCCGAAGCATATACTTGCGGCGTTTCAAAGGCTATCAACTTGCGGTCTAAATTAGCATAAACCAGATAAAGTGCTGAGGTTTTTACGGTAGCCTTTCCATCACTAGTCATCTCTACACCTTGCGTGGTTTGCCATGAAGAGAGTAGCTGTGAACCATCCTTCGATGTTGACCACTCAACCGATTGTCCGGCTTTCAAATAACACAAATGCCAGAACTCGCCATTACCTACAGCACCCACAGGGGCCATCTTTACAACGTCATTACTGTTCCATACGCCAAAGTTGCTACCACACATATACAGGTCGTTGGACATACCTGTTACCTCAACACCTTTACCGCCCATTCGAGCAGTGAATTTTCCTGTTAAAACGCTATATTGTATTTTTACACTATACTTTCCTTTCAACGGGAATTTAAGCTTTACTGCCGACTGATTGGTAAGAGGCCGAAAGGTTTCATCAAGTTGATTGGTACGTTCGGCCGCTGCCGTACCGGTATAAATGGTCGATATGTTATAGTTCTCAGTTTCGCTATCGCGCAAGCTAAGCTTTTCACCATCGTTCATTTTAAAGATATATTTACCTGGCAGCAACTGCTTCGTCGAGTCGGCGTTACACCATGTTACGACGTGTGTGAGTCGGTCATAAGTTACATCGCTAAGAGGTACATCATTGTTTCCTTCTTCTGTAAGGGCATTGTCACCTTGCATAGTAAACTGAATAGGAATAATGGTAAGCTCTTTTCTTGCTTTATTAACCACTACCTGGTAAAGGCCCTCGGTGGGAACAGTAAAGCCCTCGCCGCCTTGTGTCAAGCTATATGAGGTGGCATGAGCATTAGCAAGCTCCAGTTTAGAACCCATGCCATAGGTTTGGGGCTGTCCATCAGTATCGACAAACGATATCTGAAAACGGCCATCAGCCTTCAACCAAGCTCTGATGCTCAACATATTTTCATTGTCGCTCTCAACAGCCCTCAATCGTCCTGTTTCTATAGGCAAGGAGAACTCAGAAGAAGAGCCTGAAAGATAAATTCCCTGTGGGACATTTATCACTTCATCGTATGCAATATTATTTTCGCTGCACGCCATCACACTTAAAGCAAATAGCATTGCAACTATGTTTTTTACTTTTATCATAGCTATCAAATATTTTTTGGGTTACCAACCGTTATTTTGACTCCATTGCTTCAGTTTGAGCACTTCTGACTGCGGTATAGGATACCAATACATATTGGGCTGGAATACTCGTTGCTCAACCTCTACAGGTGTATAGGTATATCCGCCCGTTTCCTTTTGCTCTACACGCACACCCATGAGAGGCTTACCCAGTGTAGAAGAAGCTATCTTCCAACGACGAACATCCCAAGCGCGATGCTCTTCAAAAGCCAATTCTATACGGCGTTCATGCTGGATAAAGGTACGCATCTGTTCTTGTGAAAGGCCAGATGGGGTATCGGGCAAGAAAGCGCGGTTACGCACCTTGTTAAGATAGTAGGTAATATCAACATTTGTAGGATCATACTCATTCAAGGCCTCAGCATAATTAAGATAAATCTCGGCCAAGCGGAAAAGCGGAACAACATGTCCGTTGCTGCTGCCACCAGTCTGTACATTAACATCTTCGTTAAGGTATTTACGCAGATAGTAGCCCGTCTTAGTAGCATTGGGTTTGGGTTGTGCATCAGCACCTCCTACATAAGTGGCAACTTTTTTCCCTTTAAACGATGCCGCATTCATTAAGATTGTAGCAGCTAAACGTGTATCTCTGTTGGCGAAAGGCTGTGCCGCTTTGGCAGGATCGTTCCAATCAAAAGCAGTGCCATCCAGCATTTCATAGTCGTCAATCAAGTTTTGCGACGGGTTTGTGCCTCCCTTGCCACCAAAGCTTACAGGGAAATTGCTCTTCTCAAAGTCCGAATTAGAGTCGTATCTTCTTACAAAGATATACTCTTTGAACTGGAAATTGTTCTTAAACAAATTGCCATAAGAGGGAGCCAACTCATACTGGTTAAGGTCGATTACAGCCTTTGCTGCATCGGCAGCAAGTTTCCACTTAGCGGGATCAGAAGGTTTATTTGCTTCGTTTGTATCGCCAAATTCGAGATAAAGCGGACTGGCTGCATAAAGCAGCAATCGGCTCTTCAAGGCCAAAGCAGCACCCTTAGTAGCACGACCAAAGGCGTCGTTATCATTACGCCAGGGGGTAAGCTCAAGCGTTTCAGCAGCGATATCACACTCTTCAGCAATAAAATCAACTACCTGCTGCATTGTAGGACGCGGCATGTTTTCATAATTTTCATTGATGCTAAGCGTCGACTTAATAATAGGAACGGGGCCAAAACGCTTTAACAACTCAAAATAGAAATAGGCACGTAAGAAGTGGGCCTCAGCACGCCACATCTTGATGTCTTTCAAGCAGTTTTGATATTCTACTTGTTTGTCAGGGTCAAGACGTGAAATATCCAGGTTTACATGGTCTGAATTTTCCAGCAAGGTGCAACATTTAGCTATTCCTGCGAAATATCGGTTCCAGGTATCGTCAGGATTGTTCAAAGCATTCCATGAGCCATTATTAAATTTTTGTATATCGGCAGTTTCAACTGCAAACTCGGCATCGTCAGTAGCTGAAGCTAACATAGCTCCATTTGAAAAACGATTCAGTCCATCAGGAAGCAACGAATAGGCATAGGTAAGATACTGCTTTGTTCGATTATACGAATCGAACGTAGCAGTTTTATCTATAAACGAATCTTCCTCACGGTCCAAGAAATCATTGCATGAACTGAGGGCGAAAGCGCCGCTAAACGCCGCTAAGATGAAAGTATATTTTAAAAACTTTGCGTTCATAGGATATAGTTCTTTAGTTAGAAATGAGTTAGAAAGCAAGTCTCAAGCCTACACTAACGGTACGCATGAGCGGATAGCTTAACAGATTATCTTGCTCAGCATCGCCCAGCTTTCCGAGATGGTCGATTGTGAACAAATTGGTAGCATTTACATAGAAGTAAATATTGCTTAAGCGCACGGCCTGAGATACAGCAGCTGGCAGTTCATACCCCACCTGAACATCGCGTAACCTTAAGAAGCTGCCATTGCGACGCCAGAAGGTAGAAGTGCGATAGTTGTTACTGAAATCTACTGTTGACAGACGCGGATATGATGCATCGGTATTTGAAGGTGTCCAGCTATCAAAAGCGAGATTTGAGGCTGTTCCGTTATTTTGGAAAGAGTAAACACTGGCACCACTCAGATAAACATCGCGCTTAGCAACACCTTGGAAAACGAAGCTCAGATCAAAACCCTTATACTTAAGACCACCACAGAACATATAGTTCCAAGCGGGAACGGTTGAATTGCCTACAGGATGTGCATCATTTTCATTAATGACGTTATCGCAGTTATAATCTTTATACTTGATGTCGCCAGGTGCTACATGACCAAACTGAGGTTGAGGAAGACCAGCCTTTAATTTGCCTTCGCTATCAAAGTCGTCGGCAGTATAAAAACGTTCAGCTTCAAGCACTATAGGCTTCCATACCGAGTGACCTTTCTTATAAAGATAGTTTTCAGCCTTCACGTCTTCGCCTTGTTCTTTTACCTTGCTCATAGCATACCATGCTCCAGCCTCGGCATAATAGGTAATTTTGTCCTGTATCTTTCCTTGATAACGTGCCTTGAACTCGAAGCCATGATTTGTTACCTTACCCACATTCATCAGCGGCAATATGTTTCCATACGAAGCACCTACGATGCCAAGCACCTGAGCGTATGGAAGGGCGAGAATACCCGACTGGCTCTCGTTGAAGACATCAATATTTACTGATAAGCTTTTCCACAAAGTAGCATCAAGTCCTACGTTAAAGATATGTTTCTTCTCCCATGAGACAGAGGGGTTGGCCAGTGTTTTCTCAGAGAAGCCCGATGACTGCGAACTACCAGTTCCAAACAGATAACTACCCTTGCTACCATAAGCCTCATCAAAAATATATCGAGCTGATGTTTGGTTGTTACCAGTAAGACCATAAGAGGTACGAAGCTTCAAGAAATCAATACAAGATACCGACTTCATAAACGGTTCGTTGCTCATAACCCATGCTACCGAGGCTGCGGGGAAAACGCCAAAACGTTTACCACGAGCATAATTATTGGTTCCCATGTAAGATGCTACAACCTCGGCCACATATCGCTTATCAAAGTTGTAGTTCAAACGACCAGCAAAGTTTACATAGCACTCGTCATCGCGCACACCATATACACGATAACGATCGTTCATCATCATCATCATAGCGTGCACACCATGCTTACCAAACTGACGCTGATAATCGATCTGTGCCTGTAAGTTTACACGTGTATCGCTGGTTCTAAATCCTTCGCTCGATGTGAGCGCTGCATCTGAACCATATTGTGTATAGCTATAAACAGGTTCACCCTGGGCATCGATGCCCGACTGTGAAAGTGCATAACGTGCATAGTTACGCGACTTGGGTGAGGTCTCAGCCATAAAGTTATGATAGCCAAACATTACTTTCGCGCTTAATCCACGAACTAAGGCACTAAAATCATACTTTAAGCCAAATACCACCTGCATAGAGCGAGAGTTCTCTTTATTTAAACCGCGGTTTAACAAATTGGCCACAGGGTTTGTGTAAAGAGATGTTCCGCCTATGCTACCATCTGGGTTATAAACAGGAAACGCGTTGGGAGGAGTGCTCCAGATAGATTTCAGATAATCGCTGGCGCCACCGCCACCAGGTGTATTTTTTTCGGCAAAGCTTACACCTGAATAGAGAAACGCGTTAAAATAGCGTGTAATATCAACATCAAGATTGGCTCTGAAGTTATAACGAGCGTAGTCGACATTAGCATTTTCGCGCTTCTTCGAGTCGGTGCCACGATATAAACCACCATTATTCATCAGGCCTGCCATTACATAATAGTTTAAGCCATCACCTCCTCCACGGAACGACAGTTCACCCATCGTCAAGGGAGCCGTGCTTCTGTAGACTTGCTTTTTCCAGTTCACATTAGGATAGAGATAGCCATTGCTACCTGTTTCATAGGCCGTAAAGGCATCAGTATCGTATAGCGGCCTTTTGTTATCGTTTGTAAGAGCCTGGTTGTAAAGCTTAGCATAGTCGGCCGAATTCATAGGCGTATCCATAACCGTAGGCATCTGTATGCCCGTTTGCATACGGAAACCTATCTTGGGTGCCGAACGATAACCTTTCTTAGTGGTTATTAACAACACGCCATTAGCACCTCTTGAACCATAAATGGCCAAGGCAGCAGCATCTTTTAACAATGACACCGACTCGATTTCTTCTGAGGAAAGATTGTCTAACGGAGCCTCAAAGCCATCAACGAAAATAAGCATTTTCTGATTGCTATTGAAAGAGCTCACGCCACGTGTGAACATATTTTCCATATAAAAGTCGTAACCAGGCTCTCCCGATTTCTGCAAAATCGATAGTCCTGGGAGCATACCTTTTAATGAATTTCCCACGGTTGGCGATGTTATCTCCATCAGTCTATCGCCCTTTACTGTAGAAATGGCTTGCGATTGTGCCCACGAAGATTGTTCTCCGTAAGCTATCTGTACTGCTGTAGTGTCAGTGACATCTTGTGCGTTTACTGGCGAACAGAGCTGCACGAGAGCACATCCTATAATAAAATATCTATATTTCATTGTTCTATCTTTTTACGTTAAGGTTCACTTTATATTACCATCCAGGGTTTTGAACGAGATAACCCTTGTTCACTTCTGACTGGTCAATGGCATACAAGTAGCAGTTATCATTCCAGAAACGATTTTCAAACACATAGGGTGTGTAATGAACATGGGTTTTATTACCATCTATCGAATGAATCTTTAAGCCATAGAACTTACCTTGCATCACCCCTTCATCACCAGCAATAAGCCATCTTCTGATATCCCAGAAACGATGATCTTCAAATGCCAACTCAACCGAACGCTCGTTGCGAAGCTTTGTACGGAAGGCTTCTTGGCTCATACCAGCAGGAAAAGCGGGCATACCAGCGCGTTCACGAACAATGCTTACTGCATCGTAGGCCTCCTGTGGAGGTGCACTGTAATATTCGTTCAGAGCCTCAGCATAATTCAGATAAAGTTCGGCCATACGAAACACAGGCCACTGCACGTTGGTCTTATTGCTACCATTAACATGCAAGATGCGGGGCACCCACTTATGAAGCAGATGGGCAGTACGATCCATGGGCGACTTTTCAGAACCGCCATCGAGGAAATTGATGAACGGTATTTCATCATTCCAACTACTGCTATGATAAGCTACCGTTTGCTTAAAGCGTGGGTCTAAACTATTATAAATAGCTATCAAATCGTCGCCACCATTCATATCCCAATCGGCAGGTTCACCATTAGAACGCTTCTCATAGTGCTTAACGAAATTGAAGGTAACATACAATCCTGCATCGCCCCAAGCCTTGTTCATAGCCCAGGTGGGAAGGTTTGCAACCAAAGGACGGTTTGTTGTCTTGAAACCTCTGTATTTCATATTACCCAAAATAATTTCCTCATTATCAGGTGTGGTCCATACATATTCATAGTCGGTTTCAGGATTACCCGTATCATATATCTTATAATGTCCTGAATTTACAGCTGCATCAATAGCCTCTTTGGCAGCATCGGCAGCCTTCTTCCAACGTTCTTTGTCATAATTGCCATAACCTATCAGTTCTTCATTACCAGGCAACGACATATAAGGCTTGTTCGTATTAAACAACGGACTTGCTGCATACAGCAGTACCCTTGCTTTCAGAGCTAAAGCAGCAATACGTGTAGCACGGCCTAACTTTGCGTTATCGGTGTAATAATCGGGCAAATAATGCGTGGCACGATCGCAATCGACAAGAATCGAGTCAATACAATCAGAGAAACTGTTACGCTTACGCTCAGAGAAGTCGTTCGGAGCAATAACCTCTCGTACAATAGGCATACCTCCATAACGATATACGCCCTCCCATAACAACATAGCTCTCATAAAATAGGCCTCGCCCGTAGCACGCTTATTAAAATCAGGATCGCCCTCATCATAGGGCACATCATTAATACGATTTAAGATAAGGTTTGCCACACGTGTGGTGTGATTGCGCAAATAGAAGCGGCAGTCTTCATCCCACGAAAAGCTACTATTGGTATGGTTGCCTGCGTTCCATGCAGCATTGCCCATGGCCCACGTACCTACGTCTTCGCCTTCATCACAAGCCGAAGCCAATGTAGAAGAAGATAACAGTCGGCGATCAGTATTTGTACTGCTCATACAAAAGCCGTAGGGCATTCCTTCAGCATAGAGCGTGGTTAATAGTTTTTCGGCATCTGCACGCGTTGAGAACACCTCATCTTCGCCGTAATCGACAGAAGGCGGTGTCTCTAAAAAATCGGAACAAGACACCATAAAGAAAGGTGCCAATGCCCATGCTATATATTTAAGTTTCGTTTTCATACAGAAGGTTTTTAGAATTGAATGTTTAAACCAATATTATAGATTTTTTGTAACGGATAAGTATTAATCTCAGTGTTACCTCCCTTTGAAGGAGCCTCTGGATCAAGATCAATCACATTAGTCCATGTAAACAAGTTAGTACCACTTACATAGAGACGCAAACTCTCTAAGCCTAATGCCTTGAGTTGATTCTTACGAAGTGTATAACCAATTTCTACATTCTTTAAGCGCAAATACCTAGCATTGCGTATCCAGAAGTTTGAATCTTGATAGTTGTTATCAGTGTCTCGCGAGGGGCTCATCGACAAACGCGGGAAGTTGATAGGTTCACCATTTTCATAACGTTCCTGTGTCCAGCGCTCTAATATCAAGGTCTTTGCACTATTATGAGCATTGATAAATGGCCATAATGCACGACCGAAATACTTAATAGACACGTGGTCGGCACCCTGGAAGAGAGCTGAGAAATCAAAACCACGCCAACTGCCACAAAACGAGAATCCGTATATAATTTCAGGCGTAGGCGAATAGCCTATTGGCACCATATCATACATATCAATCTTTCCGTCTTTATTAACATCAACATAGCGCATATCACCAGGCTGCAAACGGTTGTTGTTCCAGCTGCTAACAGGGCGATCTAACGCATTAATCTCTTCCCATGAATTGTAGAAACCATCAAAAAGCAGACCATAAAACTGACCAACGCGTCGGCCTGTACGCATTTGGTAAGCATATTTTTCAGGCACTTCATCTTGGAACAAAATTTTGTTACGTGCAAACGAATAGTTGAAACGTCCCCAATAGTTGAAGTCGCGTATCTTGTTACGATAGTTGATATCAAACTCAAAGCCCGAATTTTCCATCTCACCCATATTATAAGCGGGCAAAGTGGCACCAATCAGCATAGGCGCACTGTTTCTATTTGACAGAATGTTGTTGCGACGCTCTTTAAAGTAATCGAACGATACCGTAAGATGATTCTTAAAGAAGTTTACATCAACACCCAAGTTTAGTTTACGTGCTTTTTCCCACGTAAGCAGCGGGTTACCCAAACGTTTCTCGGCAACCATTTGTGAGTAGACGGGGTTTGAAGACGAACCAAAGTTATAGCCTGACAAGGTGCCACTGGTATTACCATAAACCGAAGGAAGATACAAGAAGCGGTCGCCACCAATCTTATCGTTACCCACCTCACCATAAGTAGCTCTAAACTTCATGTAAACGAGATAATCGTTTTTGGGGAAGAAGGGTTCTTCACTAAGTACCCATCCTGCCGACACAGCGGGAAAGAAACCAAAACGACGTCCTTTGGCAAAGTTCTCAGTGCCGTTATAACCCATATTAAATTCGGCTAAATAGCGGTTGGCATAACCATAGGTTACACGCCCCACGATACCTTGGTAGGCATTGGGCACATGGTAAGCCAAACTAGGAGCATAATATTTGCTTTGGTTATAGAGCAAGAGGGCTGTAGTCTCATGCTTGCCAAATTTTTGGTTATAATGAAGTCCGGCTTCAAAATAAACTTTACGATTCTTACTATATTCAAAACCTCCACCCCAGGTATCGCCTTCATTTTGTGGAATGAGAACAATCTCGTTGGGGTTTTCGGGGTCTCTCTTTGGCACAAAAGTCTGCATCTTCTTTATTGACAGACGCTTACTATTGTAGTAGCTATCATAAGAGGTACTGGCATGAATAGACAAGCCTTTCAGCAGCAAACGCGAAAGGTCATATTCGAAACGCAAAGTGGTATTAATAGTGTTAGCGTTAATATCGTGATAACCATTATTCAACAAAGCTTGCCAGGGATTTTCGTCATCAATAGTATTTTCAAGACGAACCAGTTTTCCATCTACCATGCCAGGGGTACCTAACGGCGTAGCCCATGAAATTTCCTTCCATAGGTTACTGTTACCAAGTCCGGGTGTACGAATATTATTTATTTGGGTTGATAATTGAACGGTTGCTTTAAAGTCTTGGGTTACATCAAAATCGAGGTTTGAGCGAAAATTGTAACGTGTGTCTGAAGCGTTCACGTCATGGTGACGGTCTATCTTAGTGTACTTATACATACCTCCTTGATGAAAATAGCCTGCCGAGATAAAATACTTCACACGGTCAGTACCACCAGAGATATTAAAGTTATGCTGTGTACGCAATGAGGCCTTACGCAAAAACTTTCCCACCCAGTCGGTATTGGGGTGCATAATAGGGTCGGTACCATCGCGATACAGTTTGATATCATCACTCGTAAATCGAGGCACATATGTGGTTCCAGTGGTATAGGCATCATTCTTCAATGCCTCGTTATACATTTCGCAGTAATCAGCACTATTTAAATAATGAGGAAGGGCTGTGGGCGACTGGATAGCGACATTGCCTGAATAGCTAAGATGTGGCTTGCCTTTCTTACCTTTTCGAGTAGTAATCAAGATAACACCGTTTGCACCACGTACACCATAAATAGCTGTGGCAGATGCATCTTTAAGAATACTCACCGTTTCAATTTCATTAGGGTCAAGACCGTTATAGTTAGGGCGCTCTACGCCGTCAATCATCACAAGCGGAGCAGTATTGTCTGAAAACGTACTGACACCACGAATTAACAATGTAGAGGAGTCTTCGCCAGGAGCACCACTTCGCTGCATAGCTATCAAGCCAGGCATCTTACCCACCAGCATATTACTGATGTTTGCCTGTGGAGTTTGCACCAAATCTTTTGTTGTTACAGAGGCAATAGCGCCAGTAACAGTTGCTTTTTTCTGTGTGCCATAGCCAATAACCACAACCTCGTTCAGCGACTGAGCCTCATCTTCATTTAGGGTTATCTTTAAGTTTGATGATCCTTTTACTGAAACCTCACGTGTTGTAAAGCCTAAATATGAAACTAACACCGTGCTATTTGCTGGTACTTCTAATGAAAACTCGCCACGAATATTTGTTACAGTACCTATCTTTGTACCTTTCACAAAAATACTCGCGCCCATGATAGGGGTTCCATCAGCTTCACGAACAAGACCCGATATTTTATTCATATTGGGCATTGTTTGTTCGGTTTCATCAACAAGTTTCGCTTTCTTTTGCTTCAAACTACCGTTTTTGTCTCTCTTTTTGTGCAAGACAATGGTGTTATTGTTAAAAGAATACTGTATACCAAAGGGAGAAAACACTTCAGACAAGGCTTTCTCTAATGGCCAGTTTTTACAGACCAATGTGACTTTCGTCTTTGGGTTAAGCACACTGTTACGATACACGAACGTGTAATTCGTTTGTTTTTCCACTTGCCGAATAAATCGACGCACTTCTTCGTTTTGAAGATTTAGGGTTACATTTCCGCGCTGCGCCTGTATAATCATAGGCACCAATAGTAGCCATGTTAAGGCCACAAAGCGCAAAATGCAATTTCGGTTACTGTTTAAATTGTTTGTCATCTTATTTAGGTTTTAAGTCATCACTTCATTCATCTATTATAATATGCTATTCTATTATAATATGCTCGCGTTCCATTTTATATTTAAAGCCATATTGCATACTTAATGAAACCAGCACACTTTCCAAGGTTTCTTTATAAAAAGCGCCAGTTAGTTTGTCATTGGCCAAACACTGATTGCGTAGCTGTATTTTTACACCATACCAGTTTTCTATTTCTTGAAGCACTTTACTAAATGGTAGGCTATTGAAAGCCAAATATCCATCTTTCCATCGTGCATCGGTCAATCCATCATTATCACATATAGTGATTTGGTGAGACGCAGGCCTATAAATTGATTTCTTACCAGGTCTAAGTTGGTAGTCTTGTAGTAACGAATCAGACGATAGTTGAACAGCGCCCGATAACAATGCCGTTTCAATAGCATCTTCATTCAAACGTACATTAAACTGCGTTCCCAACACTTCTATTAGCATATCATTAACATGAACACGGAAAGGGCAATTGGCATCTTTGGCTACATCAAAATAGGCCTCACCTTTCATCAATACCACTTCGCGATGTTTTCTAGGTTCTACATCGTAGCGCAATTGGGTATTTCCGTTAAGAGTTACGTTGGTACCATCTGGCAATGTTATCTTGCTCTTATTTCCTGGTAATACATTTACATAAGTATAGTTTGGTGTTGGCGCTGTCGACGATGTTAGCCACCAATAGCTACCACCCACTAAAGAAACTATTAACACCAGCATTGAAGCATAACGCAAACACTCATAAGCCAAAGCATACAACTTCTTTCTTTTTATTTTGGCATGTATATTTTTCAACATTCTTTGCTGGGTTTCGCAATTCATCTTTGCCGTTTCGGCTGTCATTGAATAGTTGTCACACATGATGTCCCACAGCTCCTCATCTGAAACTGTATTTACATCATGCTGCAACTGCTCAAAATCTGCCTGAGACAACTGCCCTGACAAATACTGCTGATATAATTCTTCTATTCGGTTTTCCATACAATGTTCGCTTCTATTATTAAATACGTAAAGATATAATGTCAATACCTAAAAATAACACTTGTTAACGTTTCTCGTTATACATATTGGTTTTCCACCTAATGCCTATAAAGATATTGGTCATTGTTTTAATGAAAAAAACACCTAGAGTGTTATTTTTTCAATTCTTTTCTAAATATTTTAAGTGTAGATGTTAGATAATTCTTAACGGTTTGTGAAGACAAGTGCAACTTTTCAGCAATCTCATTGATGGGCATGTTCTTTTCTCTACTCATTTCGTAAATCTGACATGCCCGCTTGGGCAATCGTTTTTTCGTTTGTTGCACACGGTCAATGAATTCATGACAATCAATTTGTTCTTCTACTGTTGGATAGGTTGATACCTTTTCACAAGCCTTATGATAATCTTCAAAGTCGATGCGTGCTATCTGCTTTCTGAAAGTATCAATAATCTGATTTCGCGCTATCGTATAAATCAATGCTTGAATATTTCCATTGCTATCTAATTGTTCGCGCACGTTCCATAATTTTAGGAATGTTTCTTGAACAATATCTTCAGCAATAGTGCTATTTTTTATTTGGGCAAATACAAAGCTGTATAGGTAGTTTGAATATTGTATATACAATCTTGAAAAAGCGTCATACGAGCTTTTCTTCAATTGTTCTATATTTTCATAATTATTCTGTTCCATTTTAACAAGTAGTTTTTAATAATCACAGAATTTTATTAGTTATCGTAGATAATGGTTTAATAAGATATATACGT
>ENA-ORMX01000207-ORMX01000207.1-human-gut-metagenome-genome-assembly--contig:-NODE-207-length-43872-cov-63.721661_pt1 | contig 43872 bp, 41 predicted proteins | sample MGYA00242108_ERZ509007 | MGnify/ENA primary metagenome ERZ509007 (study PRJEB26280, sample SAMEA2338745) | human gut metagenome | biome: human gut; feature: human-associated habitat; material: faeces...
ACTACTTCAAAATTTGAAAGTATCTCTGATGGCAGAATCAACTGTGCCAATGCTAATAGTCCTTGATTGTTCATGGTGCAAAGGTACAAATTTTATAAAGAATTAAAGAATTTTCCTCCTGATTTATCGGGTGAGCCGAGATATGTGTTGGTTTCTGTGTAAACTCAAGCGAGATCGCTCTTGACTACGGTGACAACGCTTCCAATCTCGCCGAGATTGTAGGTTTGCTGACCGACGTTCAGCGCAATCCCAATATGGAAATTACGGGTGTGTCGTTCTGCGGCTCAGCTTCGCCAGAAGGCAAGTCTCTGCAGAACAAGCAGCTTGTGGTAGACAGATGCGCAAGCCTTGAGCATTATATCAGGCAAAGGGTAGACTTGCCAGACAGCGTAGTGTTCAAGAGCGACAAGACAGACGTGTGGCAGAAGCTCGCCATATATGTCGAACGAACGGACATGCCACACAAAGACGATGTGCTCTATCAGATAAGGCAGACTCCAGAATACACCTACAACGCCAAAGGTACTCTTGTTGACAGTCGCAAGAAACGACTGATGGACATGAATTTCGGACGCACATGGAATTATATGCTGCGAGAGTTCTTCCCCTTGATACGCAATGCGAGCGTACTGATGGTATACATTAAGCAAAATGAAACTAAACAGACAGAAATACCCCAAGAGGTAAAAACACCCGTTCAATCTGTTGACACAATACCCCAAGAAACATCACCCGAGGAAACTCAGCCTATGCCAGCCGCGAAGAGTAGCCGCTATTTCGCCATAAAGACGAATATGCTCTACGATGCGCTTGCCATTCCAAATGTCGGGGTCGAGGTGTCGCATGGCCGACGATGGTCTTTAGCAGCCGACTGGATGTACGCATGGTGGAGCAACAACAGCAAGCATCGCTACTGGAGAGTGTATGGCGGAGGACTGTCGGCAAGAAAGTGGTTTGGACACGCTTCGGAGCAGAAACCCTTGCAAGGCCACCACATCGGAATAAACGCCCAAATCCTGACCTACGACTTTGAGTTTGGAGGCAAGGGACAAATGGCTGGCGAACCTGGAGGCTCGATTTGGAGCCGACTGAACTATGCCTTTGGTGCCGAATATGGCTACTCAATGCCAATAGCCGAGCGGCTGAACATCGACTTCAGCCTTGTGGCTGGATATATGGGTGGACGCTACTACAAATACATTCCTATCGACGGACACTATGTGTGGCAATCTACTCACAACCGACACTGGTGGGGACCTACAAAGATTGAGGTGACGCTGGTGTGGCTCTTAGGCAATAACAATTATAATGTGAAGAAAGGAGGCAACAAATGATTAACGTGATGAATAAAGGCAGAGTGGCTGCCTGGGCTGCGTCGCTCGCCGTTGCTACCATGACTTCGTTGTCTTCATGCGACCATAAGGAGCTGTGCTTCGACCACAACGCCCATGCGCCAAGATATCAGTTGCACGTGAGTGCCAACTATCAGCAGGAATGGGAGGTAGGAAAGGATGGGTCGACCCACTGGATTGACTTCCCCACATGGCTCGAAAGCTACGGTATGCAATACGACGACCTGCGACCGCTGATTCCTGCCGGATTACGAATGCACGACTTCCCTAAGGAGGGACAGAGCGACATGATAAACATGGCGGCTATGGGCGAAACCGTTGGTCTGCGTCCTGGAGAGCATCAGCTGTTGTTCTACAACAACGACACCGAATATATCGTTTTCGACGAAATGTATTCGTATGCCTCTGCTAAGGCTACTACACGTACCCGTACTCGATCAACCTATTTGGGCAATCCATTCAACAGCCAAACCGGAGCGAAGGAGAACACCGTGAACATGCCCGATATGCTCTACGGCAACTACAACAAGAGCTACACCTCGGAGAGAACCTCAGAGCCTACGCTTATGGAGGTGACAATGCACCCACTGGTGTTCAAGTATCTTGTGCGCTATGAGTTCAGCAAGGGATTGGAGTATGTCAAGCTGACGCGTGGAGCCTTGTCGGGCATGGCAGCCTCGGTTTATCTGAATAGTGGCTACACATCGAAGGAGGCGGCAACGCTGCTCTACGAATGCACTATGGAGCCGTGGGGAGTACAGGCTATAATAACCTCGTTCGGCGTGCCCGATTATCCCAACGGGTTCTACTCCCCAACACGTGCCCCGCACAGTAATGCCCTGAATCTTGAGGTGCGACTGAAAAACGGCATCATAAAGAACTTCAACTTCGACGTCACCGAACAAATCAACAACCAACCGCAAGGTGGAGTGATAGTGGTGAGTGGCATAGAGATTTCGGACGAGGACGGAAAGCAAGGCAGCTCTGGATTTGATGTCGGAGTAGAGGGATGGGGCGAGTTTGAAGATGTCATTATTCCTCTAAAATAATAGAGGCAAAAATAACTTTTACTTTAAAAATAATAATTAACAGTTTAAAACCTATCATTATGAAAAATCTATTTTTAATGGGTATGGCTGCAGTTAGTATGATGTGTGCTTCTTGCAGTAGCGACGAGAATGTAGAGATGGCAAACAACAAGAATGCTATCGAGTTTAAAACTTTTGTGAACAATAGTACACGTGCTACAGACTTAACAACAGCTTCCCTCATGAAATTCAAATTGTGGGGTAGAATGGAGAAGGAAGATGGAACCAATAAGGGTGGTAAGCCGTTTGATGGAACTGACTTCAACAGAACTGGTTCAACTTGGAATTATACTGGAAATGTTTACTGGGAGAAGGACTATAAATATAGTTTCCAGGCTCTTGCTCCGCACGATGCTTATACGTTCAATGCTCCCGACAATTACGGCGAATGGGGTTCACTTTCCTTTGATAATAAAACTGGTGAAACCGACCTTATTTATGCTGGCAAAATAGCTGATATATATAGAGGTGGAACATGCCCAGCAGCAGTAAATCTTAATTTTAATCACCTTCTTTCACGTGTTCGTTTCCTGTTTAAGAATGCTATGGACGACGGTTCTGTAGTTACTGTTTCAAAAGTTAAGATAACAAATGCTTACTCTAAGGGCACAGCAACCCTTGGTGAGAATTTGGCGGATGTTGTTTGGACTCCAACTGAGCCTAAAGAACTCGTGTTTGGAAATATGACAGGAAAGGTAGATGAAGTTACTGGCATATCTGACCATAAGTACATGATTCCTGCAACAGCAACAGATTATAATATAACATTTGAGGTAACACGTGTTCACCATGGTGTAACAGATATATATAATCATAGTGCAAAGATTTCTGGTTTGGTATTGGAGAAGAACAAGAGCTATCAGTTGGCAGCTACTCTCGATGCAACCAACATCGATCCTGAGAATCCTGATCTTTGTAAGATAGAATTTAGTGTTACAGTAAATGAATTTGAAGACTTTGTAGACAATACAGTGACAGTACCTGGCAACTAATTCTTTTCGGAGGGGGAATAATGTTCCCCCTCACATTTAATTCATTCATAACCCCTTAAACCCAAACCCAAATGAAAGGAAAAAAACTCTTACACAAGATAGCTGGCATGGCTGCTGTGCTCCTGTCGTTGTCACTCTTTTCATGCAGCAGCGATGGAACATTAGACTCTTTTGGCAAAAGCCAGACTGATTGTATCCGCTTTGGCATTTCCGATGCCGACAATGCCACACGTGCCAACGGCGAGGACGTTACTTCTACCAATTATGTGCTCAGGTCGGATGAAACGACCGACACTTTGTATGTGAGTGCTATAGTGAGCGACGGAATAGAAGCCAACAATAAGCAACATGCCACACGTGCCAGTATGCTTAAGAGCATGTACGACAAATTCAAGGTTGTGGCACAAGTAAAGAACGCTGACGGCACCTTCGGCACACAACATTATATGGATGACGTTGCCACAAAGAAAGGTTCCTTGTGGCAGTCGGCAAACATCTACTACTGGCCAGGCAACCGACAGCTGAACTTCCTTGCATGGGCTCCTGCGGATGATGGTGTTTTCACGGAGACGCCTGTTTATCCTGCGCCTAACGTGAAGAAAACAACTATAAAATATACTGTACCCGACGATGCTATAAAGCAGCCCGACATTATGGCTGCATACACAGGCTTCATGTCCAATCCAGGCACGAGCTCGACGTGTGCTCCAGTAAACCTGCAATTCAAACATCTGTGTACAGCCGTGAGGATATTGACGGGAGCAGAGATGCCCAATGGCTCCATTCAGAGTGTGAAAATTACTAATGTGCACAAGTCGGGAACCTACGACATGGCTACTTCGAAATGGACGCTCGACGGGGAAACCACCGACTACTCTATAGCTCCAAACTATCCTACCACCACAACCACGCCCAACGGCACAATACTATACAACGGTGAGGCGGCTTTCATGCTGTTGCCACAGAGATTGGGCAAGGACAGCAAGCTCGAAGTGGTGTATAAAGATAAGAATTCGGGTAAAGAACGAACCATTAGCGCGTCGCTCAATGGAGCTGAATGGCCTATGGGCAAAACCGTGACCTATAGGCTCTCGATTTCGCCTTACTACGAATTGGAATTTACCGAGGCCCCCAAACTGCAAGATGCCCACTATGTGATTTGTCCTATCAAGATAAGGTCGAAGTATCTGGAGAAGGGATGGACGCTGACATCAAAATCGCCAAAGGTGACGCTTTGCAAAGAGCTTACCGACTTGACCTCGCTTGGATACTGGGTGGAGGAAGACCGAGGCACGTCAAGCATTTCGGGCACAGGCGATGGCGAAGTGACGGTGTATGCCTTCCTTGAGGAGAACATAGATAGGGCAAACCGAAAGGTGGATCTTGAGCTTAAGCCAAACGACTATCCCAAACAGGCTCCTGTGGTATATACTATCGAACAGTTGTTCCCAAGCTGGAATACCGAAGGATTGGGTTGCGAGCGTTTCGAGGACAAGGTGTCGCCGTGGGGATTCTTGTGGGATAATTCGATGAAAATTACCTATGATATGAGTAAAGCTGGTGGCACCGGTTTTTGGGGTCCGTTTAGAAGATGGATTATGAAAATCCAGATTAAGTATTATGGTGATAAGTATCAGGACTATATCACTTATACACAATATTGGGGACAGCTGAGAACTGTTACTATCGACTTCAGTAAGGTGCCTAATCTTGATGTGTCGGACGATCCTGACGATGGAAACATGAATACTTGGGAATTGTATAATTTCAATGGTGTTAGTGATGTGACCGGACTCATTAAGCAGCTGGAAGATTGGGGTGGAGTAGCAGATAAGCCTTTACCGGTTGACCCAGCAGAATATGCTGCCCGAATGTGTATATTGAAGAATAAGTTCAATAAGGAATTGCTGGACACCGACGCGCAAGGCAATAAGGCATATCGCCCGGTACTTAAGCGAGAAAACCTCGTGTGGTATTTGCCTGCCAAGAATGAGTATTCGAAGATAAAGGATTATGACTATCCGCTCTCTGGCGAGTATTGGACTTCCACGGCGTCGGATGTTGCCAACGACAACGAAAACGCTTATCAATATACCGAAGGCGTCGTAGGTGCGAAGTTGAGAATAAGAACCGCCAATCTGAAGCACCGTGCTGTGCGCAAGATGCCAGGAACAAAATAAAGGTTAGAGAAATAGAGTTCATTCCGCCTAAAAGTTAGGCATATATAAAGTTATGGAGTCTGCCGTATTTAGTAACTTCGGCGGTCTGCCATAACTTTTTTTATGCTCATTTGCTGATATGTTCAGCATGTGCAGTCTTGCAGTCTTAACACATTTTGCAGGGACAGAAACATACTGTGTATTCGGTCTTCCATCCGCGCAAGGCAAAGATATCGTCATACAACGATACACACCTGTTTGCGCGGATATTAAAATGCCGACTGTGCTTCTCTACCAATAGTTTCTCACTGATATTTTTAGTTACTTTGTATTGATACTTCTTTGTCAAATAAACCTAACTCGTTAGACACTTTGTTGGACGAATGAGACGAAAAGATATGCAATGATTAGACTGATTAGACCAGCTGATCATTGCATATTTTTTTCTTTTGACATCCTTTTTTTTCGCTTTACCTTTGCTCATGGATTTCAGAACCATCGCCGAGTTCTGAAGTTCGTGGACATTCCTGTGTATGCCATGTTGTAAGTGGGACATAAGAATGATTTTGCCATCCACTCGCTCTTTGACAAGGTTGAAACAACAAGAATGATGGTCTTCTGCCATGAAAATCACATTTTGTATTCAAAACATAGTATTAACCATTTTAATAGTTATAGCATATGAAAAAAACTAATGAAAAGGTTGTCGGTAGCAAGGCTGCTGCCAACATGGAGGCATCTAATGTTGCCAATCATGAGAACGCCATCCGGGTGATGGTATTTGAGTGCTCTGAGTTCGGATGCATCCGCATCTTGACCGACGAGAAAGGTGAGCCTCAGTTTTGCGGAAATGACGTGTGCAAAGCTCTTGGATATGACCAGGCCCGCAAAGCTATCTTGCGCCATGTGAAGCCTACTGACGGTACGAAACGTACCGCGAGTGTGACTATACGAAGAAACGGATCTGTGTATGAACAAAAACGCAGTTTGCATTTCGTCAACGAGAGCGGATTCTATGCGCTGGTGCTTGGTTCGAAGCTCCCCACAGCGCAGCGGTTCAAGCATTGGGTCACCTCGGTGGTGCTGCCGCAAATTCGCAAGACGGGCGGGTTCATTCCGCTCCACGAAGGCGAGAGCGATGAGGCGGTCGTCCGCAAGACTGAGGAGATCCTTCGCAAGACGCTTCGGGAAAAAGATTCCTTCATAGCCCAGCAGAACAAGCTCATCCGTGAGCAGAAAGTGCTCTTGGAGCAAAAGAACAGACGAATAGCTGAGCAGGATGTGGAAATCGACCGACTGCTGCCCAAGGCTCTCTACACCGACAGCGTGCTCGAAAGCATCTCGTGCTACACCACCACGCAGATAGCCAAGGAATTGGGGATGACGGCGCAGGAACTGAACCGATGGCTCTGCGCAGAACGTATACAGTACTACCAGAGCGGACAGTATATGCTCTATGCCGACTATGCCCACCGCGGACTGGCGAAGAGCCGAACCCACTATGACCTCTTTGTGGGAAGAGACACCGTGCTAACCCGCATGTACCTCGTGTGGACGGAGAAGGGACGGGAGTTTATTCATCTGAGGGCTAAAGGAGTTAGGGAGTTAAGGAGTTAAAGGAGTTAAGGAGTTAAGACAACAGTCCTTGTGGGTGTTTCATTACACAAACTTCCCTTGACTTCCGAAAATACGAAACTTCAATTACAAACTAAACATTTTTTAAAAAACATGGAAACAATGATCATGAAAGTAGTGATGCAGGGAGAGACTTCCCTCGTCGATTCGCAGAAGAGTGAGAACGGGAAACTCGCCAAGTGCAACATCGTGTTGCAGGAGTTTGGCGGAAAGTTTGAAAACCAGTTTGCCGCGGTAATGCTTGGCAAGGATGCACAGTTGAGGTTCTATGCCGGAGAGGTGGTCGTGGTGAAACTGCGCTTTCAGACCCATGAGTATCAGGGACAGGTGTATCAGGACATCCTGGTGCAGGACATCGAAAAAATAATTAAACATTAAACTAATATGGCTTTTGGAATATCACAAAGCGTAAGGAGCAGGGAGGTGCAAGTATGCACCCCCGAGCTCTTCCACCAGGCTACTAAGAGCAGCAGGGTGAAGGACGTATGCGCACAGATAGAGGATGCACTGGAGCGCAAACGCCGGGGAGAGATAGGGCAGGAAGACTACGACACGATGAAGACACGGCTCAAGAGCCAGTTGCCCATACTCACGCCCCACGCCACCTTTCGCAATGGCCGACGACTCAACGCCGACGCCATACCCAGCGGACTCAGCATCTACGACAAAGACCACATCGCCGACCCTACGGGATGGTGGAAAGCAAAGAGCGAAGAACTGAGAGTGAAGAATCCTCAGGTGCTGGCGAGAATACTGCTCGTGCACGTCACACCGTCGTTGGAGGGCCTCAGGCTCGTCTTCGTCATGCCAGAGGGTATGAACCTGGCAGAGGCTCAGAAGTGGATGTCGCAACAGCTCGGCGACGAGGAGTACGACGTGTGCGTGAAAGACCTGGCACGGCCCTCGTTCATCGTGCCCGAAGACTACATCCTCTTCATCGACGAGGCACGGCTCTTCGCAGAGGTGGAAACCCCTTCGGATGCTGACGATGCTGCCCCTCATGCGAATACCCACGAAAACACTAACCACAACACAAATGAAAACCCAAATGAAAATGAAAACAAGACCGAAAAAGAACATCGACCTGAGAGCGATAATAGCTCTGCTGCTCTTCCTGCTGGCACTGCTGTTGAGCATGCCCAGCCTGCTAATCATGATTGTGCTGATAATCATCATATCGGCAATCATGGAGTGGATCAAGATCATGGCGGAGAGGAGAAGCAACAAGACTTCGCCCAAGAATACGACGGAATCCCCTATGAGGCGATAACAAGCAAGCTCGTAGAGCTGCTCGGAGGGGAGCCACAGCACGGTTCGCGCAACTCGTTTATCTTCACGTTGAGCTGCTATCTGCGCTATCTGTGCGACGACAACGCCACGTGGATCAAGCAGGTGATTCCCACTTTTGGCGAGGAGAAGAAGCGGGCCTTCATCACCGTCGACAGTGCTTGTCAGAGAAAGCAGTCGCACCGTATGCCGATGATTGTGCGCAAGGCCATCAGCCTGTGCCAGCAAGAGCAGGCAAGGGGGAAAGCCGCCGACTATGATGCCGACGAGTTTGGCGACATCCAGAACCCCGACTCCTACTTCTATCGCATACACGAGATGCCACAGAAACTGCCCCGCCTCATCCGTCTGCTCGTGAGCAAGACGCCCGCCATCTATCAGCCTGCCGTGTCGCAAGCCGTCTTCCCAGCCCTGGCAAGCCATCTGTGCGACACCCGCTTCCGCTACATCGACAACGTGGAGCATGAGGCCACGCTGATGAACATCCTCTGTGCGCCTACAGGAAGCGGCAAGGAGAGCATCACCCAGCCCATCAACCGCATCATGGCGGACATCAGGGCACGCGACGCCCAGCAGCGTGAGCGGGAGAGGGCATGGAAGGACGAATGCAACCGCAAAGGCTCTAACAAGGACAAGCGAGAGCGACCCGAAGGACTCGTCATACAGGAGGTGAACATCGACATGACCAACCCTGCCTTCGTGCTGAGAATGAAGGAGGCAGAACGGCACTTCCTCTATGCCAAAGTGAATGAGCTGAACCTCTTCGATGCCCTCAAGGGCAAGACCAACCAGCACTTCCGCATCATGGAGCTGGCTTTCGACCTGGGCAACTATGGACAAGACCGAGTGGGCGTGCAGTCGGTGACCGAGACCGTGAAGGTGCGCTTCAACTGGAATGCCTGTTGCACACCGAAGAAGTGTCGTGACTACTTCCGAAGGGTGGTGACCGACGGACCCGTGAGCCGCATCTCGTTTGCCACCATCGAGCGACGCCCGTGCGGTTCGGAGATTCCCGTCTATGGCTCCTACGATGCCTCCTTCGACGAGGAACTGAAACCCTACATCGACAACCTGTTGAAGGCCCGCGGACTGGTGGACTGCCCCCAGGCTCTCAAGCTCGCCCGCAAACTGATGGAGGAGAACGCTGAGTTTGCCCGTCTGTCGCAGAACTATGTGTTCGAGAACCTTTCCTTCCGTGCCAACGTCATCGCCTACCTCAAGGCCTGTGTGCTGTATGTCGCCAACGGCATGAAGTGGGAGAAGTCGATAGAGGACTTCGTGCGCTGGAGCGAGCGTTACGACCTGTGGTGCAAGCTGAAGCTCTTCGGACAAATGATCTACGATGCCGATGGCGAGCAAGACAAGGTGAGCCGCACAGCACCCAACGGTCCTAAGAACCTGCTGTCGCTCTTGCCCGACGAGTTTACCATGGACGACTACGTGAAGGTGCGTCGTGCTCAGGGCTTCGACAACGACAATGCCAGGCGCATCAGGGATGCCATACACCAATGGGTGCACCGTGGATATGTGGCTAAGGTGGAAGGTGCTGACACTGACACTGACAGTCCGATTTTCCGCAAGGTGAAGTTCTTGAAAGGATGAGAGTTTTTCATAAAAATACTAAACATTAAACGTTATCTTAAAAGATGGAAATCATATTGAAACGCATAGCCAAGAGAGCTACTTACACCATCGGCCGACTGTATATCCTGCCCGATGGAAGTGTGGAACGAGAGTTGATACCCGGAAGGAGGAGGGACGACAAGCGCACCGTGCGCTGCCGTGTGGATGAGAGCCTGCTCACCACAGAGCATTACTTCTGCGACACCCTGGAGCCTACATGGCGCAACCTGCTGGGCATTCCGCTTGCCCCGAGGGAGGTGGATGCTCGCCACGGCAGGGTGTCGGGCAAGATGGCCCGCAAGGTGCAGGGCAAGACGGCAATCCCCGAAGGCTCTTACACCGTGGTGGTGAGCAAGTCGCCACGATTCAAGAGATGGTTGCCCCTACTCGTGGGCGTGCCCCTCTTTGAGGGCATACGCATCCATGCTGGCAACTATCCTGACGACACGCAGGGCTGCATCCTGGTGGGCGAAAACAAAATGGTGGGCATGGTGGTGAACTCGCAACAGCGGTTGCGCCAACTCATCGACCTCATCACCCAGGCTCAGCAGAACGAAGAGAGCATCTGGATCACCGTGGTGTGAGAGGGTGTGAAGAGTAGGTCGTATAATTTCAGAACGCTCCTGAGCGTTTAGGCTTGCCTGTCTCGGTGAGGGGCAGGTGGTCGATGTGCAGAAACTCCCGTGGCACCCAGTATTTGGGCAGGGTGTTTCTGCATATTTCTTCAATGTGGGTCAGGTCGGCCGACTCGGTGAGGAGGATGGCCTTTTCGCCCAGCATCTCATCTTGTTTCTTGACGATCATGAAGGGCGCCGACAGGTGCGGACGCAAGGTTTCCTCCACCTCCTCTATCTGAATCTTGATGCCGCCACTGCACACTACGTTGTCCTTGCGGCCCTTGATGCGGAAGAGCGTCTTGCCCGTGCGGTCGTCGGTGCGTAGCTGGGCGATGTCGTTGGTGACAAGGGGTTCGGCACATACCTCGGGGGCGTCGATGACAAGGCATCCGTCGGCATTGAGGCTTATGCCTACGCCGTCGAAGGGGGTATACCAGAGGCTGGCATCAGGACCGTTGAGGCGGCGCAGGGCGATGTGCGACAGGGTCTCGGTCATGCCATAGGTGCTCCATACGGCATTGGGCAGGGGCTTGATCATCTGTGCCAACTCGTCGCTGATGGCTCCTCCGCCTATGATGAGGTGACGGATGTGCATGAGCCGTTCGCGCTCGCAGGGCACTTTCAGGGTGTTGTACACCTGCATGGGCACCATGGCGGCAAAGGTGAAGCTGGGCAGGGTTTCGTCTGCTAAGGGATGGCTGCTCGGACGCACGGAGGTGAGCCGAAGGTCTCGCTGGAGGCTTCGCACCACCATCATCTTGCCTGCGATATAGTCGAGGGGCATGCAGAGCAGGGCGGTGTCGCCCGGCTTCAGTCCTAAGAAGTCGCAGGTGATGCGGGCAGAGTTGAGCATGCGCCTCTTCTCCACCATCAGGGGCTTGGGTTTGCCCGTAGATCCGCTGGTGTGTACCAGAATGCGGGGGGTGTCATTGTGCCATTCGGCAAGAAATTCGTTCAGTTCCATAAGGGGAATGTTTCCGAAATCAACCATTAACAAAGATCTTCTCTCCCTTGATTTCCAAAGGCATGGGAATGTTGTCGGTGAAGAGTTGTCCGGTGCCAAGGCCCTGAGGCATGGAGACCCCGGGACCATAAGTCTTGGCGCAGAAATGGGCGATGGCACTGAGCCCCACGTTGCTCTCCAAGGCCGATGTGATCCAGCTTCCGATGCCCCGTTCGCTTGCCATCTGTATCCATTCGCGGCATCCGTAGATGCCTCCGTGGAGCGAGGGCTTCAGCACGATGTACTGAGGGTGTATGGTGTCGAGCAATGCCTGCTTCATCGATCGCACGTTCACGCCGATGAGCTCCTCGTCGAGGGCGATGGGCAGGGGCGACTCACGGCACAGGGCTGCCATCTTGGGCCACTGGTGCTGGCGTATGGGCTGCTCTATGGAGTGGATGTCGTACTGTGCCAGGGCTTCCAGTCGGCTCATGGCATTTTCGGGCGTGAAGCCACCGTTGGCATCCACGCGCAGCTCTATCTGCTCCTTGCTGTACACCTGGCGTATGCGCTTGATGAGGTCGAGCTCCTTGAAGAAGTCGATGGCGCCAATCTTCAGTTTCACGCAGTGGAATCCGCTCTTCAGCTTCTCCTCCAGTCGGGCGAGCATCTCGTCGTAGGTGCCCATCCATACCAGTCCGTTGATGGTGATGCCCTCCTCGCCCCGTGCGAAGGGCGTGTCGTAGAGGCTTGCCAGGTACGTCGCCCATGCCGGCACGTCGATAGCGGGGCACTGACGGAAGAAGTCGGCAAAGGCGGTCTCCAGTCCGAAAGTGATGCTGGGGTAGGCACGTATCATGTCGTAAGGTATGCGCCCCATCTGTTCCACCATCTGGCACACCTGTCGGAGCGTGAGCTCGTATTCGGGCTTGGCGTCGCAGCTCAGGTCGGGCAGGGTGGCACATTCGCCCACGCCCCTGATGCCCGGATGTTCTGCCGAGGTGAGGGTGAGGTAATAACTGTGCCGGGTGGTGTAGACACCCCGTGAGGTTCCGGCAGGCTGCTTGAAGTGGAGCGTGCGCTCCGATATGTCGATCTTGTACATCTTTATTTTTTCTTCAGCTCATAGAGGTCCTTGCGGCGGTCGCGCAGGTTGCGCACGGCACCATAGGTGTGGAGTTCGTTGAGCAGGTTGAGGTCAACGTCGGATACGAGAATCATCTCGGTGTTGGGCGTAGCCTCCGATCGCTTGCCGTCGTTGGGGAAGGCGAAGTCGCAAGGCGTGAACACGGCACTCTGAGCATACTGTATGTCCATGTTGTGCACACGGGGCAGGTTGCCCACACTGCCCGCAATGGCCACATAGCACTCGTTCTCGATGGCACGGGCCTGGGCGCATACACGCACACGGGAGTAGGCGTTCTGGGTATCGGTCATGAAGGGCACGAAGAGTATCTGCATGCCGTCTTGAGCCATGAGGCGTGAGAGCTCGGGGAACTCCACGTCGTAACAGATCACGATGCCTATCTTGCCACAGTCGGTGTCGAAGGTCTGGATGCGGCTTCCACCGGTAAGACCCCAGCACTTCTGCTCGTCGGGGGTGACATGAATCTTCTCGTACATGTCCACACTTCCGTCGCGTCGGCACAGGAAGCCCACGTTGTAGAGGGCGCCGTCGTCCTTGACGTAAGGCATGCTGCCCGTGATGATGTTGATGTTGTAGCTGATGGCAAGCTCACGGAATCGGTCGCGTATCTGCTCGGTGTACTGTGCCATCTGTCGGATGCTCTGTGCCTCGCCCATATTGTTGAACTTAGCCATCAGAGGGGCATTGAAGTATTCGGGGAAGAGGATGAAGTCGCTCTTATAGTCGCTCACCGAATCGACGAAGAACTCCACCTGCTCGAAGAGGTCGTCGACGGATGCATAGGGGCGCATCTGCCACTGCACGAGACCGATGCGCACGGTGGGCTTGCGGTCAACATAGGAGTCCGTAGGTGGCTGATAGTAGATGTTGTCCCACTGCAACAGGGTGGCGCAGTGTTCGCTCTCCTCGTCGCTGGGCAGATAGTTGCGTATCACACGGCGCACGTGGAAGTCGTTGGACAGCTGGAAGGTGAGCACGGGGTCGTAGATCTCACGACTGCGCACTTTCTCGATGTACTCCTTGGGGCGCATCTGGTCGGCATACTTGTGATAGTTGGGTATGCGTCCGCCAAACATGATGGCCTTGAGGTTGAGCTTCTCGCACAGCTCCTTGCGGTATTCGTACATGCGTCGGGCCAGTCGGAGGCCACGATAGTCGGGGTGGATGAAGACCTCGATGCCATAGAGGATGTTGCCGTTGGCATCGTGGGTGTTGAAGGTTTCATTGCCTGTCACCTGGGCATAGGTGTGGTCGCCCTTCACCATGTTGTAGTTGACGATGATGGAGAGAGCACATCCCACGATCTTGTCGTCGACGATGATGACTACCTGACCTTCAGGAAAGATGGTAATGAGCTTTTTGATTTGAGAACGTGTCCAGAAAACGTCCGAGTCGGCATAAATGCGCTTGAACGATTTCGCCAGTTGGTCGTAATCCTCCATGTGGAGGTTGCGCAAACTTACTTTTTCGATTTTGCGTGTTGAGTCCATTGTTTTCTACTGTTATTGACTTATTCGGGTGCAAAATTACAGCAAAAAACTGATATAGAGAAAGAAAAGAGAAAGTTTTTATAATCTAACTCAACTTTCGCAATAACCTAAAATCCACATTCTGCCTGTGGGATAGCCTCGTTGTGGTCGTTGAGGTAGAGCAGAGGGGCGGGACGATAGGCAGGGCTCGCCAACGACTCGTGCTCTTGGCGGAAGCGCGTACTGATGCCCCCGATATTGAGCATGGTGTGGAAGGCGGAACGGCTGCTCTGTGCCTGCTTGTGGCGGTTGGCGGAGAGGGCCTGTGCCACGGCTGGCTCCTGATGCTGGAAGCTCTGCGATGTCCATACCAGGAAGGGCACATGCAGCTCGTACTCCGAAGCTCGGGGCGAAGCATGAAGGAAGAGCTTATGACTGTCGTCGAAGATGTTCTCGCCATGGTCGCTCGTATAGAGCATGGCGCTCATGCCTCCGTGTGCTCTCAGGCGCTCTATCACCCCACTGAGCACAAGGTCGGTGTAGCGGATGGTGTTGTCGTAGGCGTTGATGAGGTCGGGACGGTTCTCCTTCTTGGCCTCGCAATGCGTGTCGGGCTGGAAATGCGCCATCTGTCGGGGATAGCGGTCCATGTAGTTGAAGTGAGAGCCATAGGTGTGGAGCACGATGAACTCCTTCTTGCGCTTCCGGGCCAGTATCTTGTCGAGGATGGGCAGCAGGTCGGCGTCATAGTAGTTGCCGTCCTTGCCCGGGGCTTCGGCAAGCTCACGTCCAGTGGGGTTGGCATCGCCCGTCTTGAGGAAGAGCCACTGGTCGGCCTGTTCGCCCAGGAAGTCGATGAACGAGTGGTTGGGGCGCTGATTGCTCAGAAACACGGTGTGGAAGCCTGCCTCACGGAAGGCCTGCAGGATGCCTTTCTCGTGGAAGAGACGCTCGAAGTTGGAGGCCGAAGCCTGCGAGAGGAGCATGGGCACACTCTTGTGGGTGGTGTTCGACTGGGTGGTGACATCGCTGAACGTCACCAGTCCCGGGGTCTTGCTGAGCCGTGGATTGGTGTCGCGCTGATAACCATAGAGACTGAAGTTCATGGCTCGTGCCGTCTCGCCTATCACCATGACGTAGACCTCGCAGGAGTCCTCGGGATGGGACGGCCTGGCATCGAAGCGGAAACGGGCAGATGCCTCCTTGTAGTGGATGGAGGCGTTGTTGCGCTTCACGGCAAGGTAGAGGTTATAGAACACGTTGACGGGGTAGAGGTCGTTGAGTACGCTATAGTGTGGGGCGTGATGGTCGTCGAGCTGTGAGTTGTCGGAGGGACGGGAGAGACAGGCCGTGGCAACAAAGATGCATCCCACGATGGCCAAGGCTGAAGCCCACAGGGCACATCGCTTTCTGAGGGCAGAGGACAGCACGGGTGCCTTCTTGCTCCGTATGGACACCACGCCCAGGATGAGCAGGGGCAGATAGAGGATGAAGACACTCGCCACGCCAGGAATGAGGTTGTCGAGCAACTCCATGGCCTCGCCAGGATTGGTGGTTACGAGGTTGAGGAACATATCCACGGCTATGACGCCCTTGCCGAAGAGATAGAGCAACACGATCTGGAAAGCCGCAAAGAAGATGATGGGGAAGAGCCACCACACCATCTTGCCCGGCTTGCGAGAGATGCTCATCAGAGCCATGTAGACACCAAAGGGCAGCACGATGTTGGCAAGGGCAGCCCATGTGCTGAGGTGCTCGGTGAAACAAAGGGCCACATTGGGCACTGTCAGTGCCACGACGGCATAGGTGTATATCAGTTTGTTGAGAGATTTTGTCATAGTGCCCCTTTTACCTTTTTTACTTTTTTACCTTTTTACTTTTTTACCTTTAGAATGCCTCGTTGATATTGAAGAGGAATCCTCTCTGTCCGCCCTTGCCGAAACCATAGTCGAGACGCACGTTGACGTTCTTCTTGAATTCCCATCGATAGCCCACACCAAAGTTGGGCAGGATGTGACGGCTTCTCATCTGGCTGAACTTGGGGAAGACGGTTCCTGCACCGATCCAGGCCGTGAGCGAGTTGCGTTTCCACACGTGCTGGCGAAGTTCGACAGTGGCTTCTATCATGTGCTTGTCGCGATATCTTCCCTCGTAATATCCGCGCAGGGCATTGCTGCCTCCTGTCTGTGCCATCATGCCCCACGAGGGATTGCCAAAGTTGAGTGTGGAACGAAGGTCCTCGGCCAGTACGGCTCCTCGCCAGGGTTGCTGGTAGGCGTTGAGCTGCAGTTCGGTGGTGCTGAAGGCATAGTCGTTGCCCATGAAGCGCGGACGGAACATCTGGGTGAGGTTCACGTAATACCCCCGGTGGGGATAGGTGAGGTTGTCACGGTTGTCGAACATGAAGGTGAATCCCACGCCATAGTTGTCGGTATGTCGGTCCATTCCCGCCAAGAGCTCGGGGCGCTCGATGTCCTTGCCGATGATGTAGTCGTAGGCCACGGAAGGACCGAGGAAGAGGTTGCTGCCAAGGTTCCACAGGAAGCTTCCCTTCACGTGCACCTGCCATCGCTTCATGTCGCTCTCGTTGTCGTCGTTGTCGCCCATGTCGTATCCCATTCCCCAGAACTTGCTGGGGAAGGAATAGAAGTAGAGCGTGTAGACGGCACGGTAACGGTCGTGGGGGAAGATGTGGGTTCCGCGCACACCGAGCAGATAGAAGCCCACCGTGCTGACATCGCCAAAGAGCGACACATTGGAGGGAAGGAGGAGCGTGTCGGCTGGGTCGGAGCGATAGATGCCTGCTGCCACTAAGCCTAAGCCCAACTTGGTGTCGGTGGCATAGTGTGGGCCTCCGATGATGCTGAAGTCGAACCGCTTGTCGTTCTTCTTGTTGGCATCGTTGAAGTAGTCGAGAAAACGGGTGATGAGCGATTTCTTCTTCTTCTCGTCAGCTTTCTTCACTTCCGCCTTCTCGTCCGCCTTCTTCACTTCCGCCTTCGCTTCCACCTTCACTTCCACGTTTTCGTCCACCTTTTTTTCTATTTTTACCTCCTCTTTTTCCATTCCGGTATGTGGCGTGAAGGTAGAGTCAGCCTCCCCTGCCATACCAAGAGTAGGCAAGAGAAGGCATGTAAGGCATGAGAGTAGAAGCTGCTTCATGTGTTATGTATATAATAATGTGTAGGGGGTGTTAATATGTGATAAACAGTTAGTATACGAGTGACACGTTGTCTATCCAGAGCGTGTTGCCGGGCGTTCCGATATAGGCTCCGCCATGACTGGAAGAGAACTGCAGGATGAGGTGGGTAGGGGTCTCGTTGGCAGAAGCCCATCCTGTCTCCTTGATGATGACGCTCTTGCCTTTGCTATTACGAGCATAGTCACAATTACGAAGTCCCATGAGCGAGGCGTTATAGCCTGCCATGTGTCGGATGTCGCCATAGTGGATGGTGTAGGTGGCGTCGTTCACCCATCCATTGGTGCTCTTGCTGTACTTCACCACCATGGTGCCTACACGCTTGGCCGTGATGTTGCCGTGGGCATCCTCGTGACGCTTCTGCAGATAGAGGATGGCGACAGCATAGTCGCGTCCTGCCACTTTCGATGCACTGCTGAAGCCGTTCTGCTTGATGCGGGTGGCTGAGTTGGGCAACAGGGTCTTATAGTCGAAACGAACCGCCTTGGGACGATGGGTGAAAGGAATACCCCAGTTGATGGCCTTAGGACCGTCCTTGGTTCCGGTGATGGGTTCGCGCACGTCGCCCAGGAAGAGCGAGCCTGCTGCAAGCACCTTGATATTGATGAGTCCCAATACCTTCACCTTCTCGATATGGGTGACGAGCTTGGCACAATGGCCGTTCTCGTGCTTGTCGCGATATACTGAGTTGTTGGTCTTATAGATGCCTGACACGTGGGCAAGCACATTGGAGGTTCCCCAGGGCGAGCCGCCCTTGTTGGTGTAGGGGGTATTGCCATTGATGGTCATCGACGGACCTACGGCATAAACCACCTTCTTGTTTCCGCCTATGATACCTGATTCCTTGATGTTTCTGATAACCCAATTATCCATGTTTCCATACTTGATGGGTACAATCTTTTCGGCACTTTGCGCTCCCATCGTGCAGGCGAGGCAAAGTGACATTGTCATGCTTAAAATACGATGTTTCATTTCTGTTATAATAAAAAGTGGTTGCAAAGTTAGGAAAATATTTGTATCGTTATAGTTTTCTTTCTGTATAATTATAGTTATTTAAAGATTATTTTATAAAAATTAAACTGACGGATGTGGAAAGGTGTAGAGATGTTAGAGCCAATGAGACAAAAATATGCCCAGAACCAACGATGACGAATGGTTCTGGGCATCATGTATATGGGTTTCAACTTTTCTAAACTTAGAAGCGGCGATGTCCGCCTCCTGGAGGTGGTCCCATGGGAGGTCGTCCGCCATTGAAGGGGCGTCCGCGGAAGTCGGGGCGTCCGCCATACATCATCGTCTCGCGTGCCTGTTTGCCTCCGATGATATTCAGTCGGTAGATGACGTGGAGCATGGCATAAGAGTTGATGCTGTTGTACTCGGTATCGGTACGGGCCATGGCAGTAAGGGCACGGCTCAAGGTGCTCTGCTGGTGCAGCAGGTCGTAGAACTGAATCATCACGGTGAGGGGTTTGCCCTTGAGGAAGCCTTGCGAGAGTTGGGCGTTCCATACCAGTTCGTTGGTGTTCATCGACTGGTCGCTGTATCCTCGTCGGCTGCTCTGGCTCAGGTCTGTGCTCAGGCTCATGCCCCAGGGCATGGTGGCTGTGATGCTCGGTCCGTAAGAGAACTGCCAGGTGTTCATGTTGCTCGATGCCTGAAGCTTGTTGCGGGCATGGTTGTAGTTGAGGGTTCCGTTGAGGTTGACCTCAAGCCAGTTGTTGCGATAGCCCATGGCGATTCGCTCGCCCACCTGAGTCTGCTTGGTGGTGTTCTTCTGCGAGGTCTTCCCGTCGAGGCTCAGATAGCCCACGGCATTGGTATAGGCGAGGGTGGTGAAGGTGTTGATGTTCCATACGCCAGCGCTGTCGATGGCTGTATTGAACATGAAGGCGCCTCGTGCGTTCCAGTTGCCGTTGATGTTTTCGGGCTGTGTGGTTCGTCCACCGGTCTTGTCGTCGTAGGTCACCATGTCGCTGATGCTGTTGCGTGTCATCGAGAAGTTGACGAAGGTCATCAGGGCTCGCTGGTGCTTCTCTATATAGTTGTTGTAGAAGAGTCGGAAGTTGTGGGTGAACGATGGCTTCAGTCCTGGATTTCCCTTCTTGATGTTGAGCGGATTGCTGTCGTCGGTGATGTCGAGCAGGTCGGTCATGGAGGGTTGCGAGGTGGTTCCGCGATAGTTGATGCGCAGGTTGCTCACCATGCTGAAACGATAACGGAAGTCGAGGGCTGGTGAGAAGTTGGTGACGTTGCGTGTCGTTTCGATGTGCTGCCCCATATAGTCGTAGATGAAGTTCGACCTCTGTGGCTGGAGCATAGCTCCGAAGCTGAGGTTGTACTTTGGTCGGATGAATCGCATCATGAGCTGCATCTCGTGAATGTAGTTCTTGTACTCGGAGAATCGGCTCTGGTCGCTGTCGAAATACTCGTCGAGAGGCGAGCGCAGAGTGCCCAAGTAGTTGCCCCATCCACGATACTCGGGAGTGATGGAAGCCCACTGGTTTGCCTCCTCATCGCTGAAGTCGGAGAAGTTGTAGGTGGAACGGTCGGTCTTCGAGTATTTGTAGGTGAACTTATAGCTCAGTTGCAGGAAGGTGGCACGCCAGAGCGGCTCACTGTAGGTGGCCTGCAGAGAGTAGCTGTAGTTGCGGGTAGGCGTCACGTTGTAACGATAAGTGTTGTAGTGGTCGGTCTCGTTGCCGTTGGCCACATCTACAAGGTACATGTAGGCATTGGTGAGTGAGAGGCTGTTGGCATCGGTCTTGCCGTAGCTGGCATCGGTGCGCACGGTGATGTTGCGTCCCATAGCGCTGAGTCGGCGATTGTACTGCAACATGCCTCTCAGATTTTCAGACTCGCTATAGCTGATGCTGCTCGACGACTGCAGGTTGACGAGAGCTCCAGCCTGCTGCAACAGACTCTTGCTTGTGCTTACGTCCTCAAGTCCCAGCTCGGCACGTGCTGCGTCCTCGAGCGGGTCGTTGGTAATCTGGTAAGGATCGGCATTAAACTGTGCCGACAAGCTTCGTACCAGTGCATCGCTGCTCTTGATGGTGAACGATGGACGGAACATGATATTGGTCATCGTGTCGGGGGTCCATTCCAGGCGGAAACGTCCGTCCCAGCTGTTGCTGCGCGAGAAGTTCTTGGCACGGCTGTTCGAGAAAGACGAGTTCTGGCTCACGAAGTTCTCGGAAGCCACCGTGCTGCTGATGTCTCCATCGCTGTGGTTCCATCTCAGCGAGGCGTCCATCTTGAGCTTGTCCTTGTTCTCGTAGTTGTAGTTCAGACCCAGCATCTTCGAGGCGTTGAGTCCCTGCTTGTTGAATCCCCATCCGCCAGGGCCTCCACCTCCGGGGAATCCCATGTCGTTGGTGTTGTTGGCTGATGCGAACATCATGAGTCGGTTGCGGTCGTTGAAATAAGCCGCCATGCCTCGTTCGCTGTATCGTTGCTTGGTGCCTATGCTGAGGTCCATGTTGGCGATGAGTCCCTTGTTCATGCCTCTCTTGACGCCGAAATCGAGCACGGTTTCCTCTTCTCCGTCGTCGATGCCCGTCACCTTAGCCAGGTCGCTCTTCTCGTCGTAGGCCTTGATCTTGTCGATGATGCTGGTGGGCAGGTTCTTCAGGGCCGTCTTGGTGTCGCCGGTCATGAACTCCTTGCCGTCTACGAGGATCTTCTTCACTTCCTTTCCGTTGATTTTGATGCTTCCGTCATCGCTCACCTCAGCACCAGGCAGGCGCTTCACGAGCTCTTCGATGGTGGAGCCTTCGGGTGTGCGATAAGCCGCAGAGTTGTACACGAAGGTGTCTTCCTTGAGCACCACTTTCTTGGCCATGGCCGTGACGGTGGCGGCCTTGAGCATGATGGCCTCTGCGTTGATGTTTATCTTGCCCATGGCGAGGTCTTTGCCCTGGGTCATCATGATGCGCCTTACGGTGGGCTTGTATCCTACGCTGGTTATCTTGAGCAGATAACTGCCGTCTTCGGGAGCCTGAAGGCTGAAGAGTCCATTCTCGTCGCTGATGGCGCCTGAGATATAGGTGCTGTCCGCGCGTAGCAGTTGTACGGTCGATGCCTCGACAGGGTCGTTGGTTCCCTTGTCGATAATGGCACCCGTGATGAGGTGTTGCTGTGCCTGCATCATCATGGCGATGAATAGCAGGAGCAGGGTGAGTACTGATTTTCTCATTTCTTTATTTTATAGTTTTTTTTGTTCACTTGATAGCTTAGACGCATCCTTTGTGATAAGGTTTAGTCTAAAATGTGTGAAAAGAATGCTAAAAGTGTGTTCTTTTGCATCAAAATGCAGAAAAATACGTACCTTTGCACGCAAGAATTACATTATTTATAATATATTGATAAATTTATGAGTCAGAGAGTCATCATTTCTACCAATCTCGAAAGTGAGATAGCCGAAGCCTTGGCAGAGTGCGAGCACGACAAGATTTTTGTGCTTACCGACGAAACCACAGTTGTCAAGTGCTGGCCTGTTGTGAAAAATTATTTCTCGCTCAAGGATGCGAAGGTCATTACCATTGGTGCTACCGATACGCACAAAGACCTCGACACGATGGTACACGTATGGAAGTCGTTGGGCGAGGGCGGTGCATCGCGCCATTCGTGCATGATAAACCTGGGTGGTGGAATGGTTACCGACTTGGGTGGCTTTGCCGCAGCAACTTTCAAGCGTGGCATCAACTTCATCAATATCCCCACTACGCTCCTCTCGATGGTGGATGCTTCGGTGGGAGGAAAGACGGGCATCAACTTCGGTGGACTGAAGAACGAGATAGGCGTGTTCTGCGACTCCAAGTTTGTCATTCTCGATACTGAGTTCCTGCGCACGCTCGATGCCGAGAACATCTGTTCGGGCTATGCCGAGATGCTGAAGCATGGTTTGATTTCGGACGAAAAGATGTGGACGGAGTTGGTTGGCTTCGACTTGGCTCATCCCGACTTGCAGCAGTTGCAGCGCATGGTGGGCGATAGCGTGGCGGTAAAGGAGCGCATCGTAGAGCAGGATCCTCATGAGCACGGCATCCGCAAGGCGCTCAACTTGGGACATACTTTCGGTCATGCCTTTGAAAGCTGGGCACTGAAACGCAAGCCTGTTCTGCACGGCTATGCTGTGGCGTTCGGTCTGATTCCGGAACTCTATCTGAGTGTGATGAAGACGGGATTCCCAACGGAGAAGATGCGACAGACGGTGAACTTCATCAAGGAGTACTATGGCTCGCTTCCTATCACCTGCGATGACTACGACGAACTGATAGAACTGATGCGCCATGACAAGAAAAATCAGGATGGCATCATCAACTTTACCTTGTTGGGTGGAATCGGTGATATTCGCATCAACCAAAGTGCCACCATCGACGAAATCAAAGAGGCTTTCGACTTCTTCCGTGAAGGATAAAGCCAAAGCGTTATAAAGCACAATAAGTTTTGAGCTTTGAATATTGAGCATTATGAGAGTTATTTGTTTTCTCATAATGATTCAATGTTCAAAGCTCAATTTTTTTTATGCGTAATGCTCAAGCTCATGTCTTAAGGCGTAAAAAATCAAAATTTTTCACGCATTGGCTTGACAAATTTATTTGTTGCCGTACATGTTCTCGTAATATTTCTGATAGTCGCCAGAGGTTACATTGTCCATCCATTCCTGGTTGTCGAGATACCATTTCACGGTTTTCTCGATGCCCTCTTCGAACTGCAGACTTGGTTCCCAACCCAATTCGTGCTGCAATTTGCGTGAATCGATGGCGTAACGCATGTCGTGGCCTTTTCGGTCGGTGACGTAAGTGATGAGGTCGAGGTCTTCGCCCTCCTTGCGACCGAGAAGACGGTCTACGGTCTTGATAACCACCTTGATGATGTCAATGTTTTTCCACTCGTTGAAACCTCCGATGTTATAGGTCTCAGCCACCTTTCCTTCGTGGAAGATGACATCGATGGCACGGGCATGGTCTACCACGTAGAGCCAGTCGCGCACGTTCTCACCCTTGCCATAGACGGGCAGAGGCTTGCGATGGCGTATGTTGTTGATGAAGAGAGGGATGAGCTTCTCTGGGAACTGGTAAGGACCATAGTTGTTGGAGCAGTTGGTCACGATGGTAGGCATGCCGTAAGTATCGTGGAAAGCACGTACAAAGTGGTCGCTGCTGGCCTTGGAAGCTGAGTAGGGAGAATGGGGATTGTACTTGGTGGTTTCTACGAAGAACTCCTCGCCATAAGCCTCGTGGTTCTTGCCACTTGATGCCTTGGTGGAGAATGGTGCTGCCACGCCCTCGGGATGTGTCATCTGCAAGGCGCCATACACCTCGTCGGTAGAAATGTGGTAGAAGCGCTTGCCCTCATAGCCTTCGGGCAGACTCTCCCAGTAGGTCTTTGCTGCCTGCAGGAGCGAGAGTGTTCCCATCACGTTGGTCTGTGCAAAGGTGAATGGATCCTTGATAGAGCGGTCTACGTGGCTTTCTGCAGCCAGATGGATAATGCCGTCTACCTGATAGTCGTTCATCAACTTGAGCATCAGCTCGAAGTCGCAGATGTCGCCCTTCACAAAGGTGTAGTTGGGCTTGTCCTCGATGTCCTTGAGGTTGGCCAGATTGCCTGCATAAGTCAGCTTGTCGAGGTTGATGATGTGATACTCGGGATATTTGTTCACGAACAGACGGACAACGTGTGAGCCGATAAATCCGGCGCCGCCTGTGATGATGATATTTCGCTTCATTATATTTATTATTTAAAATGTTACTTAAGGAGGTTTGCAATGCACTGCTGTAACGAGTCAATCCAGTAGGGCACTTTCACGCCGAAGGTTTCCTTGATGGTTCGCTTGTCGAGTACGGAGTAGGCAGGACGGGCCACTGGCGAAGGATATTCCGAGCTGTAGCAGGGCTGTATGTCGCACTGTGTGTGTCCGGCTATGCGGGCTATCATCTGTGTGAAGTCGTACCAGGAGCACACTCCCTCGTTAGAGAAATGATAGATGCCGGTGTATTTGCTCTTGTCGTCGGCCGACTTTATCTTGTCTATGACAGTGAGGATGGCGTTGGCCAGGTCGAGAGCATAGGTAGGAGTTCCGCACTGGTCGAACACTACCTTCAACTGTGGCTTTGTGGCAGTGAGGTTGAGCATTGTCTTGCAGAAGTTCTTGCCAAACTCAGAGTAGAGCCATGCGGTGCGGATGATGACATACTGGCAACCGCTTGCCATGATTTTCTGTTCGCCATGGAGCTTGGTTGTGCCGTATACGCCTGTAGGAGTTCCCTTCTGCTGGGGTCCGCAAGGTACATTGTATGGTTCCTTGCCAAAGACGTAGTCGGTGGAAATTTGCACGAGCAGTCCGCCTGTCTCCTTCATTGCCAAGGCAAGGTTCTCTGGAGCGTCGGCATTCAGTTTTTCTGCAAGTGCTGCCAACTTCTCGTCGTTTTCACAGGCATCCACATTGGTCCATGCCGCACAGTTGATGATGGCGTCTATATGGTTCTCGCTCACCATCTTGCGTATGGCGTCCATGTCTGTAATGTCGAGGTATGTGGTTTCCACGCCTTCCACCTGGTTCACGTCGGTGAAGAGATAGTGGTCTGTGGTGTTCTTGCTCACGATTCTCATCTCGTTGCCGAGCTGTCCGTTGGCTCCTGTCACTAATATATTCATTTCCTTTTTTTTGTTTTGTTGTTGTTTTTTGCTCTGCAAAAATACTACTTTCTGTTGATACAGCCAAGACTTCATTGCTAAAGTTTACTAATGTCCTCTTAATGAGCTATAAAAACAGAGCCCCCGCAGACTTTCCTTGATGTGGGGAAGAGTCTGCGGGGGCATCTCTATGAATAAGCGACAGGCTCTACTGAGAAATGCCTGTCATGGGTCATCGCTAAAGCTTAGAGCTTGAACTTGTAACCCAAAGTGATCTGGAATACAGAGTTGCGGCCAGAATCACCATCCGCAATTTTTGATACACCGATATTGTAACGAGCATCAAGGCAAACGTTCATGTACTCGTAAGAAATTCCTACAGGAATAGAGAAATCAAAAGTCTTTATCTCTGCTCCTTCTGGTGCGTATTTGTCGTAGTCGATACTGATGCCGGCAACTTTTACTTTATTGCTTACATTGAATGCAGGCTGAATACCAGCTTTCAGTGCCAGGCCTTTTGCAACATAGGCGTTTACCAAAATAGGGATATTCACATAGTTCATCTCCAATTTGGGGTCTCCTTCTGCGTCCTTAACTGAGGCTCCTTGCATAGAATAGAGAAGACCGGCGCTGATTCCTACCATGGGTGAAACGTGATATTCTCCCTCTATACCGCCAACGAAGCCTGCTATGTAACCAGCTTCGTCATCAGTAACGGAAGATACGTTCAAACCGACTTTAGGCTGAATAGTGATGTCGCCTGCTGAATACTGTGCGAATGCACCTACTGAAGACAGCACCATAGCTGCCATAACCAATAATTTTTTCATACTCTCTGAATTTATAAATTAATAATAATGTGTTGCACAAACTTACTAACAAGAATGTTCTGCTGTCCAATAGGATGTGTTTTAAACTTCTTATTCTTAGACGGGGGCAAAGGTATAATTATTTTTATTAAGATGCAAACAAATTTTATAGTATTTTTTATTCTATGGAAAAATAAGGTCAGTAATATAGAAATATATAATCGGTGGAGAAATTACATTAAGCTAAATGAACAGAACTAAACTTGCTTTGGAATAGCCATGGCGAGAAAAGTGTCATGAAATAAAAATTGTTACTCATAAATGAAAGCACGATAAAGGGTATAAAAAAAGTATCTTAGGATAGTTTGCAACTATCCTAAGATACTTTATCGAGTATCCAGACCTTCTTTTGTCTCCTTGCTATGTTTTCATCTCACAGCAAGGAGCGAGAGGGTGGATGGGCTTATGAAAAGCCTGTTGTTCTGAGCTTAGAGCTTGAACTTGTAACCTACAGTGATCTGAATAACGTTGTTGTAGCCATCGGCACCATCTGCAATCTTAGTTACTCCGATGTTGTAGCGAGCATCAAATACAAAGTTTTGATATTCGTAAGAGGCACCAACAGGGATAGATAAGTCAAATGTTTTGACACCTTCTGCCTTGTCTTTAGCTATCATGAAACCTGGCTGTACACCTGCTTTCAGAGCCAATCCGTTTACTACATAGTAGTTTACAGTCAAAGGAATGTTAAGGTAACCTGGATTCCATTTCTCGCCACCGATTTCAATATCATCGCCGCCAAATTCATCACCGTCAATTGTTACACTCTTAGATTTATTTCCCTGCATAGAATAGAGAAGACCGCCAGCAAGACCAACCTTGTCTGTTAACTGATATTGCAATTCTGCACCAACAGCAAAGCCTGCTTTCCAATCTGCGTCACCGGCAGTAGATACGTTCAAACCGACTTTAGGCTGAATAGTGATATCGCCTGCTGAATACTGTGCAAAAGCACCTACTGAAGACAGCACCATAGCTGCCATAACCAATAATTTTTTCATACTCTCTGAAATTAAAAGTTAATAATATATGTTATGCAAATCTCCTTAATGGATAATCTGCCGTCCAATAGGATAGGTTTTAAACTTCTTCTTAGACGGGGCAAAGATATAATTAATTTTATTAAAATGCAAGTATTTTTTTAATTATTTTCATGAAAAGGGTAAAATTGTGACTAAAATGCTATATTCCGTGTATAAATAGTCTAAAAACGTGCTTAAGAGTAAAAAGTGATGGTTGCAAGTGCTGAAAACGTCTTAAAATCGACCGAAAACAATTCAAAATCGTGCGAAAAGCCGTTAAACGGCCGACATGATACGGCTTTTCTTCACATTTATTTAACAGAAGTTCGAATGTTAGCCCCACACGCCCCTGAAGGGGCAGAAGCTCTTAGCCCAGGGCAGCGCCCTGGGTATTATAGCAATTGGCAAGGCGCCCTGTAAGGGCAAAAGCTTTATGTATTGCCTTGATTTTTAAAGCTTTTGCCCTTACAGGGCGACAGATTTGCGTCCAAAACAACCCAGGGCGCTGCCCTGGGCTAAGAGCTTCTGCCCTTTCAGGGCGTATTGGGTAAATTCAACCGTACAGGTCGAATTGTTTTCTGTAAGTTATAAATTGTTTTTCCTCTTGTTGTATTTCCATTCAAAAGGCATTAAATCTCCGTTCAAAGGCTTTGAACGGACATTCAAAGGCTCTGAACGCATATTCAAAGGCTTTGAACGCACATTCAAAGGCTCTGAACGGACATTCAAAGGCTCTGAACAGAACTTTCAAAGGCTCTGAACAGAACTTTCAAAGGCTAAAAAGAACTTTTACTTTGTGAACCAGCAAAAATTCAATGATTAGAACTTCTTGAACTTCAGACGGAGGGTCTTGGAGCGAAGTATCATTCTGCTTCCACTAAGAGCCTCTTTGGCAAAATGCTCCTCCAACTCGTTGACACCATAATAGCGCAAAGGCTCTACATCGTCGACGGGAATATCGCCACCATCCTCGCCATTGTCCTGGTGCCAGTTGTTCTTATAGGCCTTGCCCAAGAAAAGGCTGTCGCCAGTCTGCTCGAAACGGAAATAATAGCCCAGTCTTCCTTCGCGGTCGATATCAGACACACTGATGAGCCGGTGCTCTATGCCCCAGAAGAAACGACGGTTGGAATAATCGCCCGTCTTGCCAGTTGCCAAGGTATCAATGCTCTCAAGGTGCCAATAGCCATCAAGATCGCCATTGTCACTCGACTCGAGAGTACATGAGGAAAGTGAGCCCAACGCCATCAGCAGTCCTGCCACTGCTGCCACACCAAGAGCAGCAATAGGATGCTGTCGTTGCGTATTCGACTTCATATTTTGTTTTTGATTAATATTTGTCATGCTGTTATTTCTATCCATTCGTTACTTCTTCTTTTTACCAAAATCCAGTATGCCCGACTTGCCCACGGTGAGCTGGAAACCTGCATTATGACCCAACATCTGATTGCTGCCGAAGTCCATGGCATAACCGCCCTTGGCATGCCAGCCATGAGCAAAACGATAGTTGGCCTCGGCAAGGAAGCTCACATTGTGATGGGGCTTGGTGAAGGGATCTTGATAGGTTCCCCAGCCTTTCTGGTAGGTGGCCAGCACGCGATAACCCAGACGGGAAGTTGGCTGTCCGTCGAAACCAAGATGGAAGGCTACGAAGCGGTTGTCGTGCACATAGAGGTCGCCATTCTCATTATAGATAGGCGAACGGTAGAGCGGATTGCCCATCACCTGTCCCCAATGCTGCCAGCCTGGATAGTTGCCGTGATTATAATAGTCGTCCATTCCTGCCAGGTGGTCGGGAATGTTCATCGTATGGTCGTGATTGAAAGGTCCGCTCTGATACTTGGTATAGAGATACTCGAACACCACATTCCGAAGCCATGTGCCGTGAGGAAGATTCAGTTCGGCACCCAGCATGATGTCCTTCAACTTATAACGGTAGTATCTGTTCTTCTTGCGGTCCTGCCATTCCTCACCCTCGCCATAACCGTCGTAGTCGAGGAAAAACATCTGACTGTGGTCCTCGAAGAAATGATCGGCATAAACACCGATATGCCAGGTATCGGCCTTGTAGTTGAAACGCATCAGCCAGCTGCCCAAATGGTTTCCCTCCACATTGGCATAGGCTCCATCAGTGGCATCAGCACCACTGGGTATGAAGGCATGAAGGAAATCCTTAAAGCCCTTGCCCGTAGGTATCTGCACCATCTCGCCATTGGCTCCACGATGATAGACATTGCCACCAAACTCAGCAGCCATCTCTAACCCCAGCTCAAGGCTCCAGGGACAGAAACGATCCTCGTTGCCGATACGCAGGAAACCAGCCTTACTGTGATAGAGTACATGCTCGGCATACTTGGTGCGACACTGGGTGAAGTCTTTCTGCCAGTTGTCGTCGGTCATCATACCAAAGGCCACATGTCCCTTCAGCTGTAACCAGCGTCCGAAGGCAGGAATAGTCCAATATTCGGGCAATGCCAACCGGACCTGTGGCACAGGACGGGCGTTGATACCCAATGTCTGACTGCCGCTGCTCAAGGTCTGGTTCTTCAGTTCCAAAGGATATTCCTTGGCTCCCACACTCAGTACACCATGCAGCCAGCGAGCCTCAACAAAGGCTTGCTGCACCACAACATGACTGGTGTAATGAAGCGGAACAGCCACATCGGCACCATAACCTATTCCCCATCGGCGTGCAGAGTCGAGAGACAAGGGGCGAACAAGACTGCCTCGCAGATAACCATTGGTCGACGAAAGCGAAGAGAGGCCATACTTGTTGGCATTGAGCCACAACGGCGTCTTGCCATGCGAGAAAGACCCCTGCATCTCGACTTGATAACGAACGTCTTTGCCAAGGTCGAGCTTTCCCGCCTCGGCACCATCCTGCCAGGCATACTGTGCACGAACCGAAAGAGGCAGCATCGCAGCTGCCGCTAATATAATAAGGTGTATTTTATTCATCCTCTAGAGATATCTAAAATCGGGTAAAGATTAATATGTTTTGCAAAAATAGGAAAAAGTTTACTTTCAGCCAAGCAAAAGGCAAGTTTTCATTGATTTCTGACCCATTTTTATGCCATAAGACGGTGGTTTAGGGATTTTCCCCTGCCCATTTAGGGAAAAACCTTTTCTTCGACCAGCATTTTAACCTATCTTTGCAACGTAAAACAAAAAGAACAAGAAACAACAACTCTTTAAAACGATACGATTATGAAAAAGTTTATATTAGCTATGGTGACACTGTTCACAATGACAGTTTCTACCGCATCGGCCATGAGTTACGAGCAGGCTCGCCAGCAGGCTCTCTTTCTGACCGATAAGATGGCATACGAGTTGAATCTTACCGACGACCAATATGAGGCTGCATACGAAGTGAACCTGGATTACCTCATGGGGGTAAACACTTACGACGACCTGTATGGAGCATACTGGAGACAGCGCAACGCCGACTTGAGCTACATTCTCCTCGACTGGCAATACAGAGCCTTCCTGAATGCCACTTACTTCTATCGCCCACTCTACTGGAACGGAGGCTACTGGCATTTCGGTATCTACGCAAGATACCCTCGCCGAGACTACTTCTTCTTCGGACGCCCTCATTTCTACACCGTATACAGAGGCGGACACAGCTGGCACAGGAACGGAGGAAGAAGCTGGTACAGCGGACGTACTTATGGCAGACCACATCCTGATGGCGGACCAAGAATGGGAATGAGAGACGGATTCAACCGTGGAGACTACGGACGAGGACAGAGTTTCGGCAACATGACACGCCAAAGCAGCACACGCACCACCGTGACACACGATCGCCAGACGGGAAACAACCGCTCATTCGGTAATGCTTCAAGAAACAACAACCGTACTTTCGGTAATCCATCGAGCACACCTAACCGCTCTTTCGGCAACAGTTCAAGAGACAACAACCGTTCTTTCGGAACACCTTCGAGCACTCCTAACCGTTCTTTCGGAAGCGGTGCAAGAAATTTCAACCGCTCATTCGGAAGTAGTTCAAGCAGTCCAAGCCGCTCTTTCGGCAACAGTTCCGGCAGTTCTAACCGTTCTTTCGGCAACTCAAGCAGAGGCGGATCTTTCGGCGGTAGCCGTGGAGGCTCATCCAATCATGGTGGCGGCTCTTTCGGTGGACGCAGATAAAACAAATATAAATAAACAAGCAGGAAAAGCAAATAAGTAGATATATCAAAACTAAAATAGAAATATGCGAAACGTTTAAACAAATTAGAGAGTTAAAGCGAAGAGAGGTGTAACCGTTATCGGCACACCTCTCTTTTTTGTTTGTTTACGGATTCATCTTTGGTTTGAGCCAAAAAGTCCTATTTGGCCAATACGATTGTCTTAAACCAGTCTTTCAAGACACCAGCATACTGGTCTTGAGAATCGGACAGAAGAATAAGCACCTGAGAGCCATCAGCCAGTTGCGGACCAAGACACATCCCTTCATAATTGGCAAAGGAACGTCCGAGAAGGGTAAGCCGGGTTGACCACTGAGTTAGCAAAGTCTTCCTGACATAAGGAACGTCATCACTGGCAAACGAAGCCGACATAGGGAAGACCTGTTCCTCGGCAGGATTGACGAGATAAAGCTTGCATTGGCAGGAAGCACCTATCTTGGACTTGGGCACATACACCTCACGCTCCAACACGAGAAGCTGTCCATCAGGAAGCACACACAACTCGCTCACTCCCATGGCATAGGTATGAGGCCGCTTGCGAATCGCAGGCGCATCCATCCGGTAAGCATATGAAACTGCTATAGGATGCCTGACGGAACCAAACATGGAAGAAGTGTCGGAAAGCTCACTCCAGTCGAAAGCAAACAGGCGCAACCTGTTGGCTTCTCCATTCTGCCATGATGCAGGCTCACCGTCATTACGCAAGGTACTTTCAGAAATGCTCCACAGAAGATGACGCACAGAATCATAGGCAAGTGACTCATAGCCATAATTGGGATGAAAATCGGAAGGAGAATGAGTCGATGACCAAACAAAGTCTGCCGGCTTCTGCTTCCTGACATCCACCGACTCGCCCACACGAAAAGCACAATGGTCATTATTCATTCCGTATACAGGATATTCAGCAAAACGGAACAAGCCCTCGCTGACTGTAACAAGAGTAGAATCAGACACTCGGGCTATCGCCTCGTGGTCTAACCCTTTCTCACGAACCGTCTCACTGAAGCCCAGGTTCTCGACGTGCTCCAACTCTCCCGACACAGGATTCAACTGTATGCGAAATTTGAAGAACAAGGCGCTGTCGGATTTATCGCTCACCACAGCATAGATGTCGTCATGCAGATGCGTGATACCACTATAGTTGCCAGCAGCCACCGTCTTGGGAAATGTTTTCTGAGCATTCTCCCTCACGACATGCCAGGCTGAAGACACAGACTCTGCCTGAAAGACTTGGGCTGTAGCCACCAAGCCGAAAAAAAGAGAAGCGCACATCAGCACACCTCTCTTATATATATGATGTTTTACCATTACTTATATGTTTTTACTGCCAGTTTCTGTCATTTCGTCCACATCGAATAAGTCAACACAAAATCCATAGCGAGTTCAAAATCAACCCGTGCTGTCTTACCGCTCTTCAGGTTCTCAACATCGCAAGCCCAGTCGGCCATCGTGTCAAAAGGCTTCACGCGCATATCCTCGAAGAGAAGATTCTCTTCCGAGAACAACTTGAACACTGTTTCCTTGGCACACCAATGCACCAACTTGGCATCCAAGGAGTCTGCCCGTTCGTCTTTCCTGAGAAACTTGGAAGCGATGCGCTCTACCCTATCACTCATATACTCAATGTCCACGGCCACCTCTGATTTTTTCGACAAAATAAGGGCAGCATAGCCTTTTGTGTGAGAGATGCTGACATGATAGCCCCTGAACAAAGGCTTGCCCTGCCCGTTGTGGGTAAAGTCGCCAGCATGAGACAGCAACCCCTTGGAAGCTCCATTGACCCGTAGCATCTCATACATTAATGCACGAATGGCAAGAAACTCAAGTTTCCTGCCATCATTCTTGTATTTATCATCCAAAGAGGAACGATAAGGCAAGAGATGAGGATAAAGGTCGAACAACTGTTCGGGCGACTCATCCATCTGCCATAATCCTAAACTCACACCAGGATATACTTCACGTATGTTTACTACTGCCATCTTTGTTCACACTCCTCTTTATTTGTCATCACCATTTTTATTTGTCATCACCATGCCCAGAACTGACAGGATGCACAGTCACCTTGATCTTACTGATACGGCGCTCCTCTATACCCATCACTTCAAAGGAATAGTTCTTATAGTCCAGTTTCTCGTGCATACTGGGGAAGTCGCCCTTTATCTCCAACAATAGTCCCGCAAGCGTATCGGCATCACCCTCCACCTCGGCAAACTCGTCGTCATCGATATTCAGTATACGACAGAAATCGGCAAGCAGAGTCTTTCCCTCGAACACAAAAGTATTGTAGTTCAACTTGGAGTAGAACTTCTCTTCCTCATCATACTCGTCATTGATTTCGCCTACGATCTCTTCCATAATATCCTCAAGAGTCACAATACCGCTGGTGCCTCCAAACTCGTCGACCACAATGGCTATATGAACCTTGTTCTCCTGGAACTCGCGAAGCAAATCGTCGATTTTCTTGGTCTCAGGAACAAAATATGGAGGACGTATCAAACTCTGCCAACGGAAACTGGCAGGCTTATCCAAATGGGGCAGCAAGTCCTTGATATACAGAATGCCGCGGATATTGTCCGTATTGTCCTGATAAACAGGTATACGACTGTAATTGTTCTCTACGATACACTTCAGCACCTCAGCATAGGTGCTCTGAATATCCAGATCGACAATGTTCTGACGACTTGTCATCACCTCCTTGGCAGTCTCGTCGCCAAAACGGATAATGCCCTGAAGCATGCTCTGCTCGTTCTTGATATCGTCCTTGTCGGTGAGTTCCAGAGCCTGTTCAAGCTCATCCACACTCAGTACATGATTCTCTTTCTTCATCACCTTCTCGGCAAGCATTCCACTCTTCAAAAGAATGGTTTCAATAGGCCAGAAAATTTTACGGGCAAAGAGAATGGCATCCACACAGCGGCGACAGAAACGAAGAGGATTCTGACGGCAGTAAACCTTTGGCATGATTTCACCAAAGAGCAACAGAAGAAAAGTGAGAAACACCGTCATGATCAAGAACTCAAGCCAATAAGCCTTGGGACCGAACTTGACAATGCTGACAAAAATATTACTCAGCAACATGACAATCATGACGTTGACAAAGTTGTTGGTAATCAAAATCGTTGCTAAAGTACGCTCAGAGTCCTCTCGCAACATCTGAATCTTTCTGTCACTCGGATTCTTGCCATCTTCCAGTTCTGCCACATCTGAAGGCGACAAACTGAAAAAAGCTATCTCAGAACCACTGGCAAAAGCAGAAAGAAAGACCAAAGCTACCGCCAACAATCCAGCCAACATAACGCCTACAGTAGGCGACTGGACTGTGACATCGCTAAAAGCCTCGGTTATGGTCGATATATCCAATGTTGTATAGTATCTTTAAAAATTAAAAAGGTAAACTGTCTGAATCCGAAGCGGGTGTCTCCTCTGTCTTGGTCTCGACATTAGGGGCCGGTGCATCCGTATGAGCAGAAGCCGATTTGGGGGTAAGCATCTCCATGTTGTCGACATAAATTTCTGTCACAAAGCGACGTTTGCCCTGCTTGTCATCAAAGAAGCGATAGCGTATCTTGCCCTCTACATAGAGTTTGTCGCCCTTGTGGACATACTTCTCTACTATCTTGGCAAGAGTGCGATAGAACACAAGGGAATGCCACTCGGTACGATCGGGAACCTGCGTGCCATTGGCCAACGTATAACCCTTCTCGGTAGTAGCCAAAGTAACCTGAGCCACAGCCTGGTCGGCATCATAATAACGCACGTCAGGCTCCTTGCCTACATTGCCTATCAACATCACCTTATTCATAAGCTAAAGTGTTTTATTTCCACATTCCCAAATAACGGAAATGATAGTTCTTTCCCTTTACAGATGGAAATTGACTGCGAGAATCCACACGCTCACGCAGATGCTCTATAATTCTGTCGTAGCAATCCTGTCCCGACATTGCCTTGACATTGGCTACGAAATGTGTGTCACGATATTCAAACTTGCCTGTAGCAGGAATCAATACCACACGCTTAAAGTCCAAGCTACCCTCATACCATCCCGGACGCTCCTCCACAAGACGATTGAAAACATTGTCATTCATCTCGCGCGCTACGGAAGCAGGACGAACAGCTTTCTTATCCTTGAAATCCTGCATATTGGCAGCAGCAGTCTTGATAACAATAAAATAAACGCGGGGACGTACCTTATAACGCTTAGGATAACAAACATCACTTGCTGCATATTCCCGAATATCGGCTTCCAAATCGGCATCAACACTAATCTCAGGAATACTTTTTAAAAAATCTATTGCTTGGTCTGCATTTGATACGAATACCTCTCGATCAAAATATCGTAAATATAAATTCATAAATTAAGTGTATTTTTCTGAAAATAGAAAATAAAAAAAAGAGCGGAAAACGGGACTCGAACCCGCGACCCCGACCTTGGCAAGGTCGTGCTCTACCAACTGAGCTATTTCCGCAAAATGTGAGTGCAAAGATAGTGCTATTTCTTGGAACAGCCAAAAAAAATCACATTTTTTTAGATGAAAAGTTGTTTTTTCTTGGCTTCTTCCCTGTTTCTGGCTTAGTTTCCTACTCTTACTGGGCAGCCAAGTCCGTCGTAGCTGATGCCGTATCTCATCAGCGCCTCGCCCTCGGCTCCTTCTGTAATGGCGCCTGTGTCCAAGGAATAGGTACGCTTGCACTTCTTGCACATGACCGACTGGCGTATTCCGTTCAGCTCAAGTGGATAGTTGGTGCCGCCGTATTGGGTGATACAGTTGGGGCATTGTCTGTCCCATGCCACAAGCCCCTGGAAGTTGCTGCGTCCGATGATGATTCCGTTGTTGGCTCCCAAGGCATGCGTCTTGATGCGGTTGTCCCATCCCTCTGTGCGATCGGTTGTAATCTTGATGTCCTCGGTGAAGTTTCTTCCGTCGTTGAGTGTGGAATAAATATGCCAGATGCCATCATTCTTCACGCTGATGAAGGTGTAGTTTCCTAAATTATAAAGGGCAAGGGCTGTCTCAATGGAGGTTCCTGGATGCAACTTGGGATTGAAGTAAAAACTGCATGGGAAGCGGGTGCTGATCAGGTCTTCCGCATCACAGCCGGCAAGGACTGTCAGGCAGAAGAGCAAGGCCATGCTCCACGCCCAGCCATGCTTCACCTTATTATATATATAGGAGTGTTTCATTTCTTTGTCTTTCTGCTTTTAGTTTTTACCTTCCGAGCAGTTCCTTTTCAGCATTCTCCATGCGCTCAAAGTGGAACTCGGAGAGTGTGTTCTCCATCAGTTCCTGAATCTTGTCGTTGCACAGGTTGCCGATGCTTCCCTCGTGGGTGTGGTGAATGTCCTTGTTGGGCTTAAACTCGCCAGCCTCGATTTCCAGTCCTACTTTCTTGTAAGCATCACGGAAAGGAGTTCCGTTGGCAGCCAACTGGTTTACTTCTTCTACCGAGAACATAGGGTCGTAGCGAGGATCGTCGAGGATGTGCTCGTTCACCTCCATCTTGTTGATGATGTAGGCAGCCATCTGCAGGCAGTCTTTCAGCTCGCCGAAGGCAGGGAGGAACACCTCCTTGATGATCTGCAGGTCGCGGAAGTAGCCCACTGGCAGGTTGTTCATGATGAGCATTACCTGTTGTGGCAGACTCTGCAACTTGTTGCTCTTGGCGCGAATCAGCTCGAACACGTCAGGGTTTTTCTTGTGAGGCATGATGCTCGAGCCAGTGGTGCATTCCTTAGGCAGCTTGACGAATCCGAAGTTCTGACAGTTGAACAAACATGCATCGAAAGCCATCTTGGCGAGAGTTCCCGCCACGGTAGCCATGGCGAAAGCCACGTTGCGCTCCATCTTTCCTCTTCCCATCTGGGCATAAACCACGTTGTAGTCCATGCTGTCGAAGCCGAGCAACTGGGTTGTCATGGTTCGGTTGAGCGGGAAACTGCTTCCGTAGCCGGCAGCGCTTCCCAAGGGGTTGCGGTTGGTCATGCGATAGGCAGCCTGCAGGAAGAGCATGTCGTCGGCAAGGCTCTCGGCATAAGCGCCAAACCACAGGCCGAAGGACGATGGCATGGCTACTTGCAGATGTGTGTAGCCAGGCATCAGCACGTTCTTGTACTGTTCGCTCTTCTGTATGAGTTCATCGAAGAGAATCTTCACGGCATCGACGATTTCCTTCAGTTCGTGGCGTGTGAAGAGCTTCAGGTCTACCAGCACCTGGTCGTTGCGCGAGCGTCCGGAGTGTATCTTCTTTCCCATGTCGCCCAACTTCTGTGTCAGCATCAGTTCCACTTGGGAGTGTACGTCCTCTACGCCGTCTTCAATTACGAACTCGCCTTTTTCGGCTATGGCGTAGATGTTCTTGAGTTCAGCAAGGAGTTGTGGCAGCTCTTCCTTGCCGAGCAGTCCGATGCTTTCGAGCATGGTGATGTGCGCCATGCTTCCCAGTACGTCATACTTGGCGAGATAGAGGTCCAGTTCTCTGTCGCGTCCTACGGTGAAGCGTTCTATCTCCTTGTTCACTTCAAAGTTTTTTTCCCAAAGTTTTTGTGCCATTTTCTTATGTTGATTTACTTCATGTTACTAAAGTTCCTCTTGTCTGGAATCGTCTTGTTGCTTATTCCTCTTGAGGGGAAATGTCGTTGTTTTAATCTTCGTATGAAATCATTGCCAGGGCATTGGCAATCTTCTCTATTCCTTCTTCGAGCGGCTTCTTCACCATGCCTTTGATGAATGGGTTGAGATCTGCCTTGATGGTAAGCTTCATCTTGCAGGCTGTGTCGCTTGTAGGCAGCAGCTGAATCCAGAAGTTGAAAGGAACGGGGCTGTTTTCTGTTTCAAACTTGATGGTCTTAGGCTCCTCGCGGTCGATAATTCGCATCTTGATTTCGCCCACCATAGGTGCGGTAATAGAGATGCTGTCGCTATCAAACTTGAGGTCCTTCAGCTTTTCCATTTCCTTTCTCTTGTCCTCAGGAATCTGGTCTTTCACCTGCTCGAAGCGGTCCTTGAGCACCTGCAGGTTGTTGAGGTCGCTCAAAGTATTAAAAACAGATTCCTGCTTGTGAGGAATCTGTTTGATATTACTTTCGAATGTACTTGTACTCATTATTGATGGATCAACTTGATTACTTCTTCCAGTTGGCTGGGTCTTTGCGCCAGTCGTGGAGCAGTTCTACGTCTTCCTGTGCGATGTATCCAGTTTCCAAAGCCTCGGCTACAACGTGCTCATAGTCGGTAAGAGTTACCAGCTTGACACCAGCATCGGCAAATGCTTTCTCGGCAACAGGGAAACCGTAAGTGTAGCTTGCCACCATGCCGATAACCTCGTTTCCGTTCTTTCGGAGAGCCTCTACGGCTTTGAGTGAGCTTCCGCCGGTAGAGATCAAGTCTTCTACAACCACAACTTTTGCGTCAGACTTCAGTTCGCCCTCGATGAGGTTCTGCATACCATGGTCCTTGGGTTTAGAACGAACGTATACGAAAGGCAAGTTCAGTTCGTCGGCCACCAATGCGCCTTGTGCGATGGCACCAGTTGCCACACCTGCTACGGCGTTAGCCTCTGGGAACTGTTCGAGGATGGTGTGTACGAGTTCGAGCTTCACGTAGTTGCGCAGCTCTGGGAACGACAATGTCTTGCGGTTGTCACAATAGAAAGGAGACTTCCAGCCAGAAGCCCATGTGAAAGGATCGTTAGGCTGCAGTTTGATAGCCTTGACGTTTAATAACTTTGATGCGAAATCTTTTTTCAGTTTGTCCATAATCATTAAAGGATTAAAGTTTTGTTTGCAAAGGTACGTTAAAACGCAGACAAAACCAAATTTATTATTTATTTTTTGAACTTATTGTCCTTTGGCGTATCCTATGGTGAGGATGCTGAACTTCATCGAGTCTGTTGCCTTCATGAGTTCCCGGCAGCATGAAATGATGGTGGCTCCTGTTGTGCACACGTCGTCTACGATGAGCAGATGTTTGTGTTCGAGGCTTTCGGTCTTGCTTCCTCCTGGTGCGTAGTCGGGCGACAGGGCAAAGACATCCTGCACATTGATGTTGCGTTCCCATCGGTTCTTGTGTGTCTGGCTTTCGACGAAAGTCTTTCTTCTGACGAGCTTGTTGAGTATGGGAATCTTTGTGGCTTCGTGCAGTCCTCGCGCTATGGCCTCGCTCTGGTTGTAGCCTCGCTCTCTTTTTCGTTTGGGCGCCAGAGGGATAGGCACGATGGCGTCTATGCCATCGAAGAACTGTATGCGGAGGGCTTCGTTGGCCAGTAGGTGTCCCATGCCTACGCCTACTTCCTCATGCTGGTTGTATTTGAGCTGGTAGAGCAGGTTGCTGGCAGGAGCGTGCCCGTGATAATGAAACAGGGCGCAGCATTTCTCTACGGGAATACTGTGCCAGAAGAGTTTTGCCATGTCGTTGTCTTCTGGCTGTTGCCAGGTGTTGGTGCGTGGCAGATGCAGATTGCACGCTATGCAGATGATTTCCTCCTCGCCCAGCAGTCGTTGGCCGCAGATAAGGCAATGGCGTGGACAGAGCAAGTCGAGAATCTGGGCTAATAGGCTGAGTCGCATAGGCCTGTTGTATTTTAGAATTGTTCCTCTTCGAAGTCTTCGTCTTCTGCTTCCATTCCCATCTTGTCGATGCACTTGTGTATGAGGTCTATGCTGAAGCCTCTTCCCATGGCAAACCGTATGAGTTTCATCGAACGCTCATAGTCGTTTTTCGCCTTGATGGTTTTGTATTTGCTCTTCATCAGGGGCAGCAGGGCTTCCATGTAGAGTCCGTCTTCTATCTCCTCGAAGATGGGGTCGGATATTTCCTTAGGTATGTGTTTCATCCAGAGAGCCTGTTCCACCTTGCGCCGTCCCCACTTGTTGTATTTTATCTTGTCGTTGATAAAGAAGCGGGCGAATCGTTCGTCGTCGACAAACTTCTTCTGTGTCAGGAACTCCATGTTTCGTGCAATGGCTTCCTCGCTCAGTTCCCACTTCTTCATCTTGTCGAGCATTTCCTGCGAGCAATGTTCGGCTTGGGTGCAGAGAGTGGTGAGCTTCAGCAGGGCTTGTTGCTCGGTCATGGGTTTCTTGGGTCGCTTGGGCTTGTTGTAGTTGCTGTATTCCATACTCATTCTTCTGTTTTCCTATGAAAAGTTGAGGCTTTTCAGTCTCCTCGGTTATTTCTTCATCGCTCGCATCATTCTCTTCTTGCCATAGAAATCTTGTTGGGTCTCTATGTTCTCGAATCCGAATCCTTCGAGCATTTCCCTTGTTTCCTCCTCGTAGATGGGATTGATTTCGAAGTAGAGCCTTCCTCCGTTGACAAGTTCCAGGGCGGCAATCTCTGCGATGGCCCGATAGAATCTCAGTGGGTCTTCATCGGGAACGAAGAGGGCGAGGCCGGGTTCGTAGTTCAATACATTCTTCGCCATGTCTGCTTTCTCTTTCTCGCAGATATAGGGTGGGTTGCTCACGATGATGTCGAGGCAGGGCTCGTTCTTTATGCCTTCTTTTGTCATCTTGAGCAAGTCGAACACATCAGCATGCTTTATTTTTGTGTTGGAATTCAACTTCTTGGCGTTTTCTGTAGCTGTGGCAATGGCTTTTTCCGAGATGTCTATTCCTGTTACCGTCGATTGTGGAATGTCGAGACTTAGTGTGATGGCAATGCAGCCGGAGCCTGTGCAGATGTCTAAGATGTTGGGGTGAGGAACAGCAGACTTTCCTGTTGCAGCCTCCTTCTCCTTTTGTGTGTCGACTATCCACTTGCAAAGTTCGGCAGTCTCGGGACGTGGGATAAGAACTCCCGGCTCTACACGAAACTTTCTTCCGCCAAAGTCGGCTTCGCCCAATACATACTGTACAGGCTCAGCTTTTTGCAGTCGAGCCATAATTTCTTCGAGTTTTATGCTCTCGTCTGCAGATAATTCAGTAATTTTGCCACAGATTATGTCGGTCAGCGTCATTCCGTATTTCACTTCCAGTACGGTGCGGACGATAGCTCTTGCTTCATCTGCATCGTAGAGAGGGGTGAGTGATTGCCAAAGTTGCTGATACGTATTCATGTCAGTCTACAATGATTTGATTTATTTTTCGAGAACAAAGATACGACATTTTATCGAAAGCAAGTAAAAAACAACGAAGAAATTGTGATATGGAGCAGAATAATATATCTTTGGGAAAACCTCTTGTGGGCAAACCTTCCCCTTCTCAGCAGGAGATAGACGAACACTTCATGCGCCGCTGTCTGCAACTGGCGAAGAATGGCCGTCAGAATGCGAAGCCCAATCCCATGGTGGGAGCCGTTATCGTAAGTGAGGATGGCAGAATCCTGGGCGAGGGCTATCATGTGCGCTGTGGCGAGGGCCATGCCGAGGTCAATGCCTTTGCATCGGTCAAGCCCGAGGACGAGCATCTGTTGGCAGGAGCTACAATCTATGTGAGCCTTGAGCCTTGTTCGCATTATGGCAAGACGCCTCCCTGCGCCGACCTCATCGTGCGCAAGCGGGTGAAAAGATGTGTCTGTGGGTGTGTCGATCCTTTTGCCAAGGTACAGGGCCGTGGCATTCAGAAGATTCGTGAGGCAGGCATCGAGGTGACGGTTGGCGTCTTGGAGTCGGAATGTCTCGAACTTAACAAGCGCTTCATCACCTACAACACGCATCAGCGTCCTTACATCATACTGAAGTGGGCGCAGACTGCCAATGGATTCCTCGACAATGAAGGCAAGGGAATGGCTGTCTCTTCGGCCTTTACCAAGATGCTTTCTCATAAGCTCAGGGCTGAGAACGACGCCATCCTGGTGGGACGTGTTACCGATGAGCGCGACCACAGTCAGCTGAATGTTCGCGACTGGTATGGTAAGAATCCTGTGCGCTTGGTGATAGACCGCCATCATCCTTGTTTCGATGGGCTTGACTTCTCTAAGGGCAACGAGGCGGTGCTGCGCCAGATTATGAGCTTCCTATATATTAATAAGGTGCAATCACTGATTGTGGAGGGTGGAGCCATCACTCACCAGTCTTTCCTTGATGCCGGTCTTTGGGATGAAATCAGGATAGAGACAGCCACGTCAAAGTTTGTCAAGACAGGCACCGAGGCACCGAGGCTTCCTCACGATGTGAAGCCGATAAGTCATGAGGAATACGATGACAACGTCATCGACATTTATGAGCGAAGCAGACATTAAACACTCACATTAAACATTCAAAACAATGAGCAATAGATTTACATCGCGCCTGAGCGATAATGACGATTACAAGCGAGACGAGTTGATTCGCAAGATAGAGCATGCTGTGGAGCACATGACGCTCTCCGAACTGGAAGCTTTGTCTTACGATATGTTTACTAAAGGGTATATTACGGATTGAAGTTTCGCAAATAATCTCTATACGCCCTGGGCTAAGAGCTTTTGGGCCTTCAGCCCGTGCTTAAGCCACATGCGAAAGTTCAATCAGTAATAAAAATAAAAACTCGTAGTTTCTTAATGCATAAGTCTTAGCTTATGGAGGAAAGAAACTACGAGTTTTCTATGATGTGGAACCTTCATGAGAAGGCCTTGCCTGCTTAGAGGTTGAACTTGTAACCTATAGTCAGCTGCAGAACATTTGTGTAGCCGTCACCATGCTTTGGCACCTTGGTAACACCGATGTTGTAGCGAGCATCTACTACGAATCTGTCAAACTCGTAAGACATTCCTACAGGTACAGCGAGGTCGAAAGTGTTTACGTCTGTCATGTCGTCCTTGCTGACCATGAATGCAGGCTGAAGACCTGCCTTGAGTGCAAAGTTCTTGGCCACATAATAGTTGAGTGTTACAGGAATGTTCAGATAACCAGGGTTCCATGAATAGTCGTCGTGTTTGCCACCCTGGAAAGAATAGAGAAGTCCACCGGCCAGACCCATCTTGCTTGTAAACTGATGCTGGATCTCAGCACCGAATACGAAGCCTGCCTTCCAGTCTAAGTCACCTACGGTAGATACATTCAAACCGATTTTAGGCTGAATAGTAGTCGAACCTGTTCTGCTCTGTGCGAAAGCACCAATTGATGATAATGCCACAAGGGCGATGAAAAGTAATTTCTTCATAATCTCTAATTTTAAGTTGTTATTACTGGATAGTTAATTCTCTCTGATCAGGGGAGTTTCCGAAAAAACTGCTTACAAATATAGTAAAAATATGGATATGTGATTTCTTTTTTCTTTGTTTTAAGGCATTTTATATGTTTTTTATGAGATAATAACAGTTTTTTATTGCAGTTTGCACAGAAGTTTTGCAAGTTCAGAAGTTATAGAAGTAAAAGAAGTTATCACTCCCTTCGGTTGTTAGAAGTTATAGCCAACAGCTTTTTGTGTTGAATATTTAGCTGTAAAGCATACGGCTTTAACTTCTCTAACTTCTGAACATGCGAAAGTTGAGTAAAGTCATTTTATTTTCCCAACTGGGGAATTATTTTTCTCCAGTTAGGGAAGTGATTTCTACACCTTTTTGAGTCGCAATGCATCGTTATGACATCTCAAATAGGCAAGAGTTCGATGTGAGATTGCCCTTCTTGCCGCATAATTCCTTCCAAATGAGGTCAGGATACATGAATTTGGCGTAAGCGGCTCCGCGTTTATACCATTGTATTATAAAAAAAGCAGTAACAGCATAT
>ENA-ORMX01000217-ORMX01000217.1-human-gut-metagenome-genome-assembly--contig:-NODE-217-length-42603-cov-8.557253_pt1 | contig 42603 bp, 63 predicted proteins | sample MGYA00242108_ERZ509007 | MGnify/ENA primary metagenome ERZ509007 (study PRJEB26280, sample SAMEA2338745) | human gut metagenome | biome: human gut; feature: human-associated habitat; material: faeces...
TAAATGAGAATGTTAATGTAAATGAGAATGTTAATGTAAATGAGAATGTTAATGTTAATGAAAAACATAGTTATCAGCTAATAGCTGATATGTATAACGCCACTTGCGTGACGTTGCCTAAGTGTACCACGCTTTCAGAAAGCCGGAAGAAGGCTTTAAGAGCAAGGCTCAATCATTATGGCATTGATGATTTCCAACGATTGTTTGAAAAAGCCAACGAAAGCAGTTTTTTGACCGGAGCGAATAATAATAACTGGACTGCTAACTTTGATTGGCTGATAAAAGATGCCAATATGGCTAAAGTGCTTGATGGTAATTATGACAATAAGCCGAGAGCAAGCGGAGGCGGTGGTAGTGGCAATCCGTTTATGGACATCTATAACGAGATGAAGGAGGCAGAGGGCGATGACCAATTTGGAAACTGTGAAGCTTTTGGCGGTTATTAAGACTGCCTATCCGAGATATTACGACAACAAGACCAACGCTGAAATCAGGGACACCGTATCGCTTTGGTATTCAATGCTTGCAGAATATCCGGCAGAGCTTGTAAACGCTGCCGTTAAAGCGTTAATCGCAACAAGTCCATATCCACCGACAATAGCGGATGTCATTTCAAGGATTGGACAGATTACAGCAAAAAAAGGCTTATCCGAGGTTGAAGCGTGGGGACTTGTTAAAACAGCGATTAGGAATAGTGCTTATCACTCAACCGAGGAGTTTGACAGACTGCCTGACGATATAAAAGCCACAATCGGCAGTGCTAATGTGCTCAGGGAATGGGCGTTGGCTGATGATGAGAGTACCGAAACGGTGATTGCAAGTAACTTTATGCGAAGCTATAAAGCGAAAGTTAAAGAGCGAAAAGACTTTGAGGCTATACCGACATCGGTTAAGGCTTTGTTAATAAAAAATAGCGAAAAATTAAGCTTGGAGGTAGGACAATGAATAAAGTTATCTTGATGGGGAGATTAACAAGAGATCCCGAGGTTAGGTATTCGCAGGGGGCAGAACCGAAAGCGATTGCCAGATATTCACTTGCGGTTAATAGACGATTTAAACGCCAGGGCGAACAGGATGCAGATTTTATTCCTTGCGTTGCCTTCGGTAAGCAGGGCGAGTTTGCAGAAAAGTATTTAACAAAAGGTCAGATGATTTCGGTTGTAGGACGTTTGCAGGTTCGGAATTGGGGCGACAGCTACGGAAACAAGAGGACTACGATTGAGGTTGTCGCAGAGGAACAGTACTTTGCCGAAAGCAAGAGAAGCAATGCAGGAGATGGCCGGAAACGTGAGAATGACGGCATCGGGGAAGGTTTTTATCCGATAGACGATGACGTTAAAGACGACGATTTGCCGTTCTGAGGTGATTGTATGAATATTTATTATGTTACTTGTGCCGGAGATTGGCTTAGTAAGTATTTAGTTAAAGCGAACAGTAAACGTGAAGCAATAAATTTAGTATTTGACAACTATTTTAAGCCGATAAATGCAATAAGAGCAAGGGAAAACAAAGAAGCAAAACAAAGATTAATGAGGAGGAAATGTAATGATAGTCGATAGAAGTGTATTAAACGGATTACAGGTTGTTGCAGAGGGTTACAAGATTTTTAATTATGATTGGACGGCAAATTACGGGGATAACTATTGCTATGCCGATGAAAACGGCAATGTTGAAGGTGTAGTACATAGACAAGAGGGATTTCCGGACAAGTGCCACAACGGCTTACATTTTTGCGAAAATCCGTTAGATTGTTTTAATTATTATCCCTTTGTACAATGGAATAAATTTGCAAAGGTCAAGGGGTATGGAGCTATTTCGAAAGATGATAAAGATAGCAAAGTTGCCGTTGAGATACTCGAAATAGTAAAAGTTTTAAGTTTTGAAGAATTTGTTAAGGAAATTAAGAGTTATACTACAAATATCACCGGCTACGGTATAAGCAACGGCTCCGGCATAAGCAACGGCTACGGCATACGCAACGGCTCCGGCATAAGCAACGGCTCCGGCATACGCTACGGCTACGGCATACGCAACGGCTACGGCATAAGCGACGGCTACGGCATACGCAACGGCTACGGCATAAGCGACGGCTCCGGCATACGCTACGGCTACGGCATAAGCGACGGCTACGGCATAAGCAACGGCTACGGCATACGCAACGGCTCCGGCATAAGCAACGGCTACGGCATATTTAATTGCTATTACATCAAAAAATGCGAAGGTCTTGCATATGCGATTATGTGCATTAACGAGACTGGCAGATATAAATTGTTTAACTCGGATATAGACAGTGAACGATTCGATGAAGTTGAAGAAAATATAAGAGAATGTGCGGATGGGTGGTATCCGAAATTTACAAATGCTTTTGATTACTACGAAAAAGAAAAGAAATGGGAATGTGTCCCCGCACCGAGAATTGAGGGCGTAGATGATAAAACAGCGTATAAAGATATGCCGGAGAAACTAATTGAGTACTTTAAGAGCTTACCGGAATTTGATGCAGGAATATTTACGGCTATTACAGGAATTGAGGTTGAGTAAATGACATCAGACAAAGCAAAAGAAGCAATAGAAGTTTTGGAAGTGGCAGAGGCAGAGGTTGAGTGGAATTATCCACTCGACTATGCCATAAACATTGATTTAGCGATTGAAGCGTTAAAAAAAGAAGTCAGTAAAAAGCCATATTTACAGCAGGACGAGCAAGGAAATGACTGTTTAGAATGTCCGAATTGCGATAGTTTTATAGGATATTCTTACGATTGCAAAGATGAGCACTATCAAATAAATTACTGCCCATACTGCGGACAGAGGATTGATTGGGAGGAATGCGAAAATGAAAGAAGTTAAGCGTTATAAATGCGATCATTGCGACAGGGAGTTTGATACAGCAGAAGAGTGTACAGCTTGTGAAAATTCACACGTTATACCTGTAAAAATATTGAAATATGAATATAGTGGTCTTGCATCGCTCGAAGAACTGACTGAGATGGCTCTTGGCATAAAAGTACAATATCAAGGATCAGTTATAGTAAAGATGTCAGATGGTACTAAAAAAACATATTATAGGAGGGGTTGAAAATGACTAATTTTGAAAAATACAAAGATGATATAATAAAAACTTTATTTGCTAATGGTAGCAGTGGGATAGATAAAAAAACTGGAGAATTCCATGGTTGTGGTAGTTTAAATAATTGTGAAAATTGTCAATTTAATGACGAATGCGGGTCTGATACTCTTCGAAAGTGGTTAGATTCCGAATATGTTGAACCCGAAAAAGAAGAAGTTGACTGGTCGAAAGTCCCGATTGATACAAAGGTTCTTGTGAGTGACAATGAGATAGATTGGTATAGGAGATATTTTGCCGGTATTGATAAATATACTAATGAGCGTTTAGCTTGGGCTGATGGTGCTACCAGCTGGGCAAATCGCTCTACGATGCCATGGAAACATGTTAAATTGTACAAGGAGGACGAAGAATGATTAAAATAGAGAATACTGACGTTTCCGGCTGGGGACCCGCTATCAGAGGAATGAGAAACCCAATGAACAGTTGGGATAAATCCGACAGTTGCGAGTGCTCCGTTGAAGAGATGGAGTACTCAAAGTGTTTAACGTCTTGCACCGAAAGCGAGATACCCGAAAAGTGTAAAAACTGCAAGGGTGTTTACTTAGGCAAAAACGATTTAAAACTTATGCAGAGCTTATCAAAAGCAGGAACAGATCATTCAAAATTCTTAAGAATGATTGTAGTTACGATGGACATTACAGCACCGCAATTCTGGTGGGCGGAAGCTGACACTTACAAAGTCGGAACTGTTAGAAACTCATGCAGTAAAATGCACCGTATCCATTCAAAGGAGTTTTCACACAATGATTTTACTCGTGAAGGAATATATGAAATAGCTTATGCAAAAGATGTTTTTATCAAGGTTAGGTCTGTTTGCGAAGGATTGCGAAAAGACTTTAACGAAACAGGCAATAAAAAGTATTGGAGAGCGTTAATTGAACTGTTGCCTGAAGGCTATAATATGCGTGCTACTGTACAGTTAAATTATCAGGTCTTAAAAAATATGTATTTTTCCCGAAGAAATCATAAAATTGATGAATGGCATACATTCCGTGAGGAAATAGAGAGATTGCCGTATTTTAAAGAAATTTGCATTGAACCGATGGAGTGATTAACTATATTGTTACGAAGAACGAAGTACAACGGCGAACAGACAAGCTTGTTATAAGCGGAGGGACAAAATGACGGACATCGAAAAAGCGGAGTTAAAAGCAAAATTACAAATGATTTATGAGCACTACGGCAAGTATCAGTTTGCAAAATGTTTAGAAGAGCTTCAGGAGCTTATAGAAGCAATTAATTTATACATAGTTTCTGGTTATTCGGAAAATCTCAAAGGTCACGTTATCGAGGAGATAGCCGACGTTTGGATTATGATTACACAAATCACAATGATGTTAAAAGCCGAAAACGAAGTTGACGAGTACAAAAAATATAAGGTTGAAAGACAGTTAGGAAGGATGGCGTTGGAATGAAAAGAGCGGAGATTTTGGACAGTGCAAAAGGAATAGTAACGAAAGACCGAGAAGAACAGTACGGAGCACCCGAAAACAATTTCGCTATCATTGCCGAATTATGGACAAGCTATGTAAAAGCAAGATGTGCACCTAACAACGCACTTGTTGATATAAGTCCTGCCGATGTTGGGGCTATGATGATTTTGCTTAAAACGGCGAGGATTGCAGGCGGTAGCGAAAAAGCCGATAATTTTATTGATATAGCCGGATATGCGGCTTGTGCTGGCGAGTTGGTGAGTAAAAAGAACGAGTAAATAACAGCTGCACACGAAGAAAACGAAGGGGGACTGTTTAATGCCAGGGATAAGAACGGATGATATTGTATTTATAAGAGCATTAGCCGACAGTAATTTAAACATGACGAGAGCAGCTAAAAGCATATCTTATAGTTATAACGCTGTTGCATGGCACAGAAAAAGGATAAAAGAAAGCACCGGATTAGACCCATGTAATTTTTACGACATGATAAAACTGTTAAAAATGATTGAGGGTAGGTGATAGTGTGAAGAATGCAAATACTTATCTTAATCAGCTCCGGCTGTTAGATGTGCAGATACAGCAAAAAGAAAAAGAACTCGTTAGACTTAGAGAAGATGCGGAAAGCATAACAGCAAAAGTCGGCGAAAGAGTACAGGCATCAACAAGTGATAAATTGGCTGAGGATGTCGCAAATGTTGTAGACATAGAAACAGAAATCAGCAGAAAAAAAGCGGAATTGATAATTACAAGACACATTGTAATTGATAAAATACATGAACTTAAAAATCCGATACTGGTTGAGATATTATATAAACGCCATGTCGAGTATAAGAGCTACAAAGAGATTGCCGCAGAGCTTAAATATAATGTGTCATATGTACGCCAACTACATTCAAAAGCGTTAAATTTACTATAAAAAATGCCCCGGGAAACCGGGGCTATTAGTATGTTATTGGGTTGTTTAGTTTTCCCGTTGCAATCCCGCCTTACTTATTGCTTTTGTGCTCTAATTCCCATATCCTATCCAGTAAGTTAAGTAGGTACGGCGGCATTGCTTTATTGCCTTGTTCCCACTCTTGTATATTTCGGACGGAAAGCCCAAAATGGAAAGCAAATACAGATTGGCTCATGCCGGTTTGGGTCCGGAACTCTTTTAACGTTCAGTCGGGAACTCTGATTTTTACGATTCCGACGTTAGTGTTTGCGGCTTCTATTCCCTTATTCCTTAATCTTGTTGCAAGTCCCATAGCAGCATAATCAGGCACCTTAACCTGTATACATTTATATTTCTTGGCGTATTTTCCATATACGTCACCCAGAACAGATTCGTAAGGTTCTGATATATCCTCATCAGTAAGTGAGAATTCTTTTTTCAGTTCTTCCAGCTCTTTTTCTGTTATTGCTCGTCTTAATACAATGTTATAGCCGGATTTCTTTTCAAGTCCAAATGTGATGTAATCGTAATCAGGGAATTCTCGCATACATTCCTTGCCAATAACCTGCTTGACGAGGCGGAAGTCGCTTAGATTGTTAGATTTGCGGTTGCGTGTCGGGATAAGATACATCTTTCCGTCAAGCTCTGCAATTATGTTGTGGGGGTACGCATCGTACCAATAAGCACAATCAACGATGATTTTTTTATTTTTTTTGTTTTCTTCCATTTTTATTCCCTCCGTTTTTTTGTGTGTCATAATATCAACCTCCAAACTTATTAACTTAATCTAAGTATACGCTATTAGCGTATAATGTCAATACCTATTTTTAATTTTTTATGTTTTGTCCCGGTGGGGCATGAAATAAATCACCCACGCTTATTTTTCCCATCTTGCTTTGTCAATATTTTTAACATGTTCTGCCTGTGGGTATTGCTTACATAATTCGTTGTATCTTACTATTGCTTTGTTGCGTTCTGTTCCGGGATAGGTTTCCGCTAATATTGTTTCTGTTCCGATACCCGGAAAGACCTTTGCAATATTGATATAGTAGTATACCTTATTATCTCGGTAATAACGCTTCTCACGCTTAATTGATACTTGCAGCGTATATTCTGCCGTTGCTAATTTTTGAGCGTGCTCGTACAGTTTAGAGCGGTATTCCTGCATACGGTTGATAGCTGTCTGCAAATGTATTATATCATTTTTGGCGTAGTCGTCATACTTTTTAATAGTGTCAATGTCTGCTACAGCCTCATAATTGTACATATTAGCGTATATTCTTATACATTCCTCTTTCATTGCTTCGCCTCCTATCCGCAGACCCCGGAGGGGTTTCGCCGTCATTACGGCTCATCAGTGCGGCTATTATATTATGCAAGTAATAAATCTGATGTGCTGTAAGATGTTGAGCCGTATTTATTGCGGATATAATCCATTGATTTGGTTTTACGGCTTTTAACTGCATCTGCTTCACTTCTCCAATACCACATCTTTTTCTTGCTCGCCCAGCGGCAGCCGATTGATTTAAGTTTGTCTTTATGCTCTCTTGTGTCTCCGCTTATCCATATCCAAGAGCCGCACAGCTCAACGGTTAAGCCCTTAAGTGTTACAAGCTCCGATATGATGTTGATGTATTCTTCCGGACATTCGTTTATAGGTCTTGTGTTGCCTGTTGTGTCTGCTTCTGCTTTTGCGTTGTGCTGATTTTTTAAGGTGTTAAAAAGTTCTGTGTACTCGTTATTGATTTCCGCCATGATAGTTACGTTGCCGCCGTTGTCCGGGTGGTTAAGCTGGCAGAGTTTTCTATAAACTTTCTTGAGTTCATCGATTGTTGTAATTCCTGTAAAATATTTCATTTTTGTGCCTCCTATAATTAATATACTGATATTAAGTTGCCGTCCTCGTCGTACAATCTGATTTCGTCAGCACTATTGGTCATATACTCGGAATAGTATTCTTCGAGTTCTTCCGGTGTTAATGGTTCGTCTGTGTCGTCAATCGGTTCTTCGTAGCTCCAGCCGCTTCCGTTCTGCCATGCTGCATGAGTTATATAATACATATTTATTCCCCCTCTCAAGCCTCTACATAATAAGTAATATAACAATAACGTGTGCTGTTAGGGTTATGGCTTTTGATTGTGTAACCCTTGCCAAATCTGCCGTTATACTCTTCTTTAATTTCCTGATTAACTCTGATGTAGCCTCTTGTTAATGATGTGTGATGTTCTTTGTAGTTTTTCATGTTTTTTCTTCCTTTCTTTTGATGTTTTCTCTTGTTTCCTCTTCTATGCTTTCTTTTTCTCTCGTTTTTTCAACTTTCCTTAACTTATGAGCTTATTATAATCTATACAGGTATAGATTGCAATAGGCACAATTGCTAAATATACAAGTATAGATTTATGCAATATTACTATACAAGTATAGACAGCAAAAATATATAATGTAAGCAGATATACAGGGGGTGAGATAATGGCGAGATATACAGAGGCACAAGCGGAAGCAATCAGAAGACATAGGCAGCTCTTGGATAATATAACGGTAAGCGTACCCAAGGGCGAGCGAGACAAGTACAAGCTTCAGGCGGCGGCGGCAGGCATGAGCCTAAACGCTTACATTATTAAGTTAATGGACGATGACCGGGAGCGATTGACGGAGGCGATGGAGCTATTACAGGATATTAATAATTAATTAGGTAGGCGGCGGAAATGCCGCTTATTTTTTGTGGTGCTGCGTTATAATGTAGTAATAATTAAGACAGTATTAATATATAACGTCCAACGGATGCCGTAAATTCGGGGTTTTCCGGTGGCGTTGTATATCTTTTGTATATCTTTTTGCAGCTCGAGCGTTTAAGGTGTTATTTTGCCAGCTTTTTATTTTTTTGAGTGCCTGACAAATAACGCAAAAAAGACCTAACAAAATCTAACACAATAATAACACAATCTAACATCGTGATATGATACTATATTAATGTAATATATAGGCGTATAAAATGCATTTCCCTTTCATTTTTAATTCTTTTCTTTGCCCGGACTGGTAAGCCGGGCTTTTTTATTGCAGGAGGTGAGAACATGAGAACGTCAGAAAAGAAAGCAATAAAAGAACGGTTGTTCTGTCAAGAATACATAATTGACTATAACGGAACGAGGGCATACGGTGCCGCATATGGCGAGGAAGACAAAGGCAGGTGCAACAGTAATGCCCGTAACTTGCTCAAACGTAAGGACATACAAGACTACATCAAGGAGTTGCAAACGGAGCGAAACAAGCGGCTACAGATAACGCAAGACGATGTATTGAGAGAGCTGGCGGCGGTCGGTTTTTCTAACATTTGTGATTATGCAGATGTCGACGAGAACGGTAAGCTTAAGTATATACCCACGTCAGAGATAGATCCGAGCAAGCAGGCGGCTATCATGTCCATTAGGCAAGACAAGTACGGCATGACTATAAGGCTGCATGATAAGCTTAAGGCGTTGGAAACATATGCAAAAATAGCCGGTTGGCTTACTGATAAGCAGGAGATTACGGCAACGGTTACATATGAGCAGTTCTTAAGCAAGCAGGACGGCGATTATAATTATGACTGATAACATGATTAATATATACAATGCAAGAGAGTATATAAGCCGATTTTTGCACATTAGGACTAAGGATAATAGGATTGTTCCGCTCCGGCTCAACGAGCCACAAGAGCGATTATATAAGATAATTGGTAATGAGGCACGACAAGGCAAACCGATACGATTAATCATTCTTAAGGCTCGACAGATGGGATTCTCGACGCTGACGGAGGCATTAATATTTCACAGGACGGCGGTCAAACCTAACATCAGCAGTATGATAATAGCGCATAAAGACGATGCCACAACTAACTTGTTTAATATGTCCAAGCTGTTCTATTCTTACCTGCCGGATATGCTTAAACCGGCAAGAAAAGCGAGCAATGCAAGAGAGATTATATTTGACAGCCCAGCTAAGAGTGAGGGCGGCATTGGACTTAATAGCCGTATCAAATGTGCAACGGCAGGCGGTGACGGTGTAGGACGTTCTGATACTCTCAGTAATGTACATATATCTGAGTTCGCGTTCTGGACTGGGGATAAGATGGCAACACTTAACGGTCTTTTACAGTCTGTACCTGCACAGCCCGGAACAATGGTTATTATAGAGAGTACAGCTAACGGATATGATGATTTCAAGCGTTTGTGGGATTCTGCGGTCGCCGGTGAGAATGATTTTGTTCCGGTATTCTTCCCATGGTTTGAGCTTGCGGAATATAGCCGATTTTATGATGGTTTCCAGCTTACGCCGGAAGAAGAAGAGCTTAAGGCAAGACATAACCTTACTAATGAGCAGTTGTCATGGCGTAGATGGTGCATAAAAAATAACTGTGGTGGCGACATCAATTTATTCAAGCAAGAGTATCCATCGACACCGGAAGAAGCCTTTATTGCAACAGGAGCTTGTGTATTTGATACAGCTATTATTATTAAGCGTATTAATGATTTACAGGGCTGTAAGCCGCTGAAACGTGGTTATTTTGCATATGATTATGACGGGCAATATATAACTAATGCCCGTTGGATTGACAACGACAGAGGCAATATCAAGATATTCCGAGAGCCGGAGAAGTCAAGACCGTATGTTCTGGGTGGAGATACAGCCGGAGAAGGTAGCGACTATTTTACGGCTCATGTAATAGATAATGTAACCGGTGAGCAAGTAGCAGTATTACATGATGATAATATCGACGAGGACGAGTATTCAAGGCAAATATATTGCTTAGGACAATACTATAATACTGCTCTTGTAGGCTTAGAGGCTAACTTCTCGACATATCCGATTAGAGAGGTAGCGAGATTGGGATATAATCGTCAGTATGTGAGAGAGCAGCCGGACACATTCACAGGAGCAATCAAAAAGTCGTATGGTTTCCGTACCACATCAGCTACAAGGCCAGTTATAATCGCTAATCTGGTGCAGATAGCAAGGGACGAGATACAGCTTATTAATGACGTTGATACTTTGCGCGAAATGCTATCATTTGTCCGCATAAAAGGTAAGCCGCAAGCGGAAGAAGGCGAACACGACGACCTTGTTATGGGGCTTGCTATAACATACGGCATCAGAGAGCAGCAGAGTATGACAGAAACACGAAAGACACAGAAGAAAACACGCTGGGAAGCAGACCAGTATGACGATTACTACGCAGCTACACCGGAGCAGAAAAAAGAATTAATTAAGCGTTGGGGCAATCCGTTTTGATGGGAGGCGATTAAGTGCCGGAAGAAAATAATAACACAAATGACTTGCAGAAATGGCAAGACAGGCTACAAAAAAACAGGAGTGAATACCTGAAAGAGTTGCAGTTAATGGACGAAAGAGACGCATTATATAACGGTACTCGGCAGGTAGCAGGCATTAACGGCAAAGCAGCAAAAAAGAGTAATTATGTCCGTAATGCAGTCGGAGAAATCATAGAAGCGGAGGTTGACAGCTCTATTCCGCTCCCTAAGGTAACAGCAAAACGACAGGAAGATGAAGAACGAGCGGCAACAATAGAAGCGTTTTTAAGAAATGAGCTTGATTATTTACCGTTCGAGGTAATAAACGACATGGACGAGAGAACAACACCGATTCAGGGCGGTGATTTCTTTCTTGTCGAATGGGATAATGAGCGTAATTCGCATCGGACGATAGGCGGTATTAAGGTTACGTTACTGCATCCGAGACAGGTTATACCTCAAGCAGGCGTTAATGATATACAGGATATGGATTATATATTCGTGCTGACAGGGACAACAAAAAAAGAAATCAAGCGAGTATATAATGTTGATGTATATACGGAAGAAGAAGAGTTCCCCGAAATCCGAAGCAACGGTGGTATGACAGATAGTAACTCAAGTGATTTAGTTACATTGATTACAGCGTACTACAAGAATAAAAACGGCAATATCGGTGTATATCGTTGGGTAGGAGATACAGAGGTGCAAGCCTTAGAAGACTACTTCGCACGCCGCCTAAAATATTGTAAAAAATGCGGCTCGACAGTGCCGGAAGAAGTTGCAGAGTGTCCACACTGTCATAGTAAGTCATTTGAGCACCGAACACAGGATAGCACTCCTCTTGATAGGAGTATAGATATATTAACGGCTGATGGTGCATTAGAGACAATTCCGCAGATGAAAGAGCCGGTATATCAAGATATGCCGATGTATGGCGATAACGGACAACTGTTAATAGGTGATTATGGCGAGACTATGATGGATAATGTATTGATAGAGCCTGAAAGACCTAACGAAGTACCGGCGTATAAGCTTAAGCAGTACCCAATCATATTAAGACGTAATATCTCTAAGAACGGTACGCTATTAGGTTCATCGGATGTTGACAGTATTCGTGACCAGCAAGAAGTCATTAAAAAGATGGGCGATAAGATACAGGAGAAATTGTTTAAAGGCGGTTCATATGTCACACTGCCGAGAGAAGTCAATGTGCGAAAAACGGATGAAGAGCTTAAGGTGATAGAGCTTGAAGATGCCGCACAGAAGAGCATGATAGACGTTCTTAATATGCAGCCGAATGTGTCTAATGACCTAACATTTATGGACATTGCATATCAGGCGGCAAGAGAAACAATCGGTATTACGGATAGCTTTCAGGGCAGGAATGATAAGACGGCAGAATCCGGAACAGCTAAACAGTTTGCGGCGGCACAAACAGCCGGACGATTAGAAAGCAAGCGAGTAATGAAGCAAGCAGCATATCAGGATATATTCCAGCTAATGTTTAAATTTATGCTTGCATATGCCGATGAGCCAAGAGCGACTAATTATCAGAACTCAATAGGTGATATTGAGTATGGAATATTTGACCGTTATGCGTTTCTCGAAAGAGATGCGGCAGGTGAACTGTATTGGAATGATGATTTTCTGTTTTCGGTTGATACAAGCAATAACCTTGCACAGAATAGGGAATCGCTTTGGAATACAACGAAAGAGGCATATCAAAGCGGTGCTTTTGGAGATGCGGCAGATATTAATACACGCATCCTCTACTGGTCAACGCTTGAAAAATACCATTATCCTAATGCCGGAAACATCAAAAAGCAGTTGCAAGAGATGAAGGAGCAACAGGAACAGCAGATGCAAGCACAACAGCAAATGGGAGGAATGCCTAATGAAATGCAGTCAATGCAATATGGAAATGCAGGTATACAAGGGGCAGTTAATAACGGACAGCCTATATAGAATGATATACAAATGCCGTAATGAACAGTGTCCCGAATACAACAAAAATATAGAAAGAGATGTCAGCATACAGTCCGACGCCGATATGGCGTAGAAAGGCGGTGCTCCATACATATCTCATCTTTAAGGCAAGATGTAAAACATGCCTTATTTTTATGCAAAGTTTATGCAAAGGAGGTGGAAGTATGGGTAAAGGTATGAACACACTTAAAGGCAAAGTAACAACACATGGTGCTATGTACGTTGAATCTGACGTAAAGAGCACAAGTAAAAAGCCGACTGTAAAGAAAGGCGGCGACCTTAGAGCGAAGGGGGATAAATAATAATGACAGAAGCAGAATTTATGGGATTGGGCGGAACCGTTGATGATGAACCAGAAGATATACAGACTGGCGAGGAAGGAAATACCGAAGAAGTCATTGATAATGTGGATGAGCCGGAAGTTGAAGAAACCGATACCAATGATGGCGATAATGATACCACACAGAGTAATGACGAACCTGCACAGCCGCAGGGTGTACAGCCAACAGCTGTACAGCAGGCATATAGAGAACGTCTTGAACAGGAGTATCAACAGGCTGTAAATCGCATTAATCCATATACCGGCAGAGTTATTCAGTCGCCACAGGATTTTTTTGAATATAAACGCCAGTTTGCCGAAGAACAGCAGAGGCATGAACGACAGCAACAGTATAATGCTGACAATGATATATATGAGGCAATACAAAACGGTACAGCTTCAAGGGCACAGTTTGATAAATACATCAAAGAACAGATTGTTAATAGCTTGCGTGATAATCCTGATATTAGAGCGGCAAGAGAAGCAGCATTAAGAATACAGCAGGAAGAACAGCGAACAAGAATTGAAAGCGGTAAAAATCGTTTGCAGTCGGATATTGACCAGCTGAATAAGGAATACCCTAACTGTGGCATTAAGAAACCCGAAGATATAACAGACAGTAAGATGGTTGATTATATCCGAAAAGGACTTAGTGTGAATGAAGCTTACTACCTTGCTAATAAAGACAATATAGCACAGGCACAGATGGCAGGAGTACGACAAGCTACAATTAATCAGGCGAACGGCAAAGGTCATTTAAAGAGCGTTTCAGGCGGTACAAGCGGAGATGTAATAGTTCCGGACGATATTGCAAAAGAGTATCGCAACTTCTTCCCCGACTGGACAGACAAAATGATAGCGGAAGACTATAAAAAGAGAAATGGAGGTAAGAACTAATGTTTAAAATAGCAAAAAGAGGCGTAGCCGATGTTGCACCTATTGAATACATGGAAGGTACAGCAAGCGAGACAATAGCACTCGGCGAAGCATTAAAAGTATCAAGCGGAAAGCTTACAAAAGCAGGTGCGGCAGATGAAGTAACTCATATTTGTATGGGTGTAAAGAATGACAGAGGATTATTTCCTGTTATTGCTGTACAGCCTTATATGTATTTTGAAACAACATCAACTGCAACAGTAGCGGCAACATCAGTAGGCACAGCAGTTAAATTACATACAGACGGACTTACAGTTACAGCAACGGTAGGCGGTCCATTTGTAATTGATGAAACTGACGGAGCAACAACAAATTCAACGGTTGTCGGACACTTCACAAAACCGGCAACAGCGGCAGCGTAAGGAGGTAGAAAACAATGGCAGGAATTATTTTTTCGGAAGGTTCCGGTGTAAACGATAGCGTTTTTGGTCGTTCACAGGATCCTATCAAAGCAGTTATTGAAGAAAACGTAGAAGCATTCAAGGAAATGTCCATGATTGATAAGATTTTTTATATGGACAAGTCATCTAATTTTGCCGAGAAGTATTCACAGGAAACATCACTCGGAGACTTTAAAGATGTAGGAGAAAACGGTGCATATCCCGTTACATCAATGCAGGAAGGTTACGAAAAGACCATTACACCTACTACATGGAAGAACAAATTTGAAGTAACTGCGGAAATGCTCGAAGATGCTAAGTATGGCAAGATTAAGTCAAAGGCTAACATCTTCGCAACATCGTTTAACAGAACAAGAGAGAAGTTCGCAGCTTCAATGCTTGCCGGTGGTATCGGTACAACAACAACCATTTCAGGCAAGAAATACGACACAACAACAGCTGATGGTGTAGCACTTTTCTCACAGTCACACCCATCGATTACTAAGGGTACAAAAGCACAGAGTAACATTTTTACAGGTGCGTTCTCACAGTCTGTTATGGACACTATGCAGGAAAAAATGCAGATGTTTACAGACGATGACGGCAATCTTCTTAATGTTGCACCTGATACAATCATTATCCCTAATAACGGTGCATTAAAGAGAGCTGTATTTGCGGCTATCGGTTCAGAGCTTGACGCAACATCATCTAACAATGCGATTAACTTTCAGGTTGGTCTTTGGAATGTGCTTGTATGGCCTTATCTCCCTAAAGGACTTGGCACAGGTGATAAACCTTACTTTATTATGCTTGATAGCAAATTTAATCAGGATTATATGGCTTTACCTTGGGTAGACAGACTTGGACTTACTGTTAAATCAGATATTGACCCTAATACAGATGCTAACGTATGGAAAGGCAGAGCAAGATTCGGTGCAGGTTTCAACAACTGGAGAGGTATTGCTATTTGCGGCGAAGGTCTTACAGGTACAGCATTAGCATAAGGCGGTGGTAGTATGCGTTGGTATGACGTAAAGCTAATCACATTGCAAAAGATGTTTTCCAACGATACATCAAGCATTGTCGTTGATGATAATACAGCACCATATATAGCAGCTATGCCGGGTGCGGCTAATGCTTGTTTAAACTATATTGCGACAGCGGTACGGCATATTGATATGTCGTACCAGCTTGAGCAGGACGGGACAAAAACAGGAATACAGCGTTATGACTTTAAAGAGCTTGCGTATGATTTTTATTCATTCGAAAATATAGAAGTATATTTTGAAGATGAAAACGGAAACTACGGCAAAGCGGGAAATTATAATGTCGAACACAATAACGTTCTGCTTATAGACGGTGCTATCAAAGGAAAATGGACAGTGTATTATAATGCCTATCCCGATGAGATAACGGAAAATACAAAAGATAATTATGAGCTACCTTTATACCCGGAGGTGGCTATTTTATTGCCATGGTTTATGGCTTCTCAGTTATATAAAGATGATGATATATCTACTTCGACTGTTTACTGGAATGAGTTCGTGGCACTGCTTGAAGATGCAAAAGCAACAGCAAACAGGCTTAAAGGGACAGGCTATGACGAGTTTATCAACACAAAGGGGTGGTATTAAATGCGACAGTTAAGTGTGCCATCGCAGGTTGCAAGGACTGTAACAAAAATAGAAAGCTTTAAGGGTGTAGACCTTACAAATGCCGCCTCTAATGTTGATATTAGCCGTTCACCCGAAGCACCTAATATGATAAGAGATGTTCCCGGTAAGGTAAGAAAGCGAATGGGCTATTACTTGGATACCGAGTATGATGATTTTATACACGGCGTTTTTCATTTAAACGGAGAGCGTATAGTCCATGCCGGAACAAAACTTTATATGGGTACTACTGTATTGTATTCAGATATGCAAGATGTCGGTTTTAACCGTTCAAAAGCATGGGAGATAGGCGGTAGGTTATATATACTTGACGGAAAAACATATCTTGTAGTCGGTAAATTTGATGGAAAGACAACATATTCAGCAAAGAAAGTAAGTGAGATTGCCACAGTTCCGATTGTATCAATCGCACGTACTCCAAATGGCGAAGGACAGCAGTACCAGGAATATAACTTAATACAGCCTAAGTTTATCAATATGTTTATTGCTGACGGAACAACAAAGATATACCAGTTATCGTCGGATAGCATACAGTCAGTTGACCTTGTAGAGCAAATGAACAGTGATGGTGACTGGGTAACTGTTGCGGCATCTAAATATACAACGAATTTAGAGCTTGGCACAGTAACATTCAGAACAGCACCGGAAGCACCGACAGTAAAGAGTAGGGATAACATCAGAATAACGGCTTCAAAGGTTATTGCCGGTTATGCCGATATGATTAACAAATGCACAATATCTATTGTATATGGTGTAAACGGTGCAACAGACCGTTTGTTTGTCGGCGGTAATCCGGACTACCCGAATAGAGATTGGTTCAGCGGATATAAAAGCACTATATCATATGACAGTGACGATAGACCGGAAATGGCATCTTTCGAAGATTTTACATTCTTCGGTGACTTGAGCTATTCAACAATCGGTCTTGATACCAATGAGATAGTTGGATATTCGCTTGTTGGTAACTACCTTGCAACGCATAAATCGGTAGGCGAAGACGGACGTAACGTTATTATGCGATACGGTGAGTATACAACGCTTAATGGAGTTATAAGACCGTCATTCCGTATTGTTAATGTTATTCAGGGCGTAGGAGCTGTCGGAAAAGATAATTTCGCATATCTGAATGAAAGCTTATTCGCAACCGGACAGGGGATATACGCTATAACAGCACAGGATATAACAGGCGAGAAATACACACAGAACCGTTCTTTTTATATCAATGGTGCGTTAGCCGATGAAGACCTTGAACATTCATGTGCGGTTGTTTACAAGGATTTTTATGTACTTGCTACACCACTCCGAGTATATCTGTTAGACGGCTTGCAAAAGGTCTATGAAAAAAACAGTCCGCTTTCTTCATTCCAGTATGAGTGTTATTACTGGGATATACCCAATATAAGTTATTTGTTTGTAGAAGATGAGACATTATGCTTTGGTACATATGACGGAAAAATAATGAAGTTTTATACGGATAAAACAAAGCAAACGGCTTATAACGATAACGGAAAAGCTATAAAGGCACGTTGGGACACAAACGCTATTGACGGAAAGATATTCTATAAAAAGAAGAACTTCCGTTACCTATCGGCACAGATAGCACCGGCTATCAACACAAGCTATGAAGCGTGGGCAGAGGTAAAAGGTATATGGAAAAGATTATTCAACAGTGGAGCTAAAGCAAGATACTTTGACTTCTCGTATGTTGATTTCGGTAAAATAAACTTCTCATCCGATGCCACACCGAGAACAATAGGCACAAAAATACGAATTAAGAAGATAGACAAAGTGCGTTTTTCATTCAGAAACGAAGAACTTAACGAGCCGTTTGGTTTATATGCAATCGGCACAGAGTTTACGGAAAACGGAAATTATAAGGGGTGATAAATAATGGCATTGCCTAAAATACAGCCGACAGATTATGCCAATAAAGGTATTCGTGTTAAACCAAACCCATTAGGTCTATCTGTCAGTGATGCACAGCGAGCGTTTGACGAACTTGCGCTTGATGTGGTAATTCCTAAAGTAAACGAGATAGCGGAAGCACAGGACGCAGTTAATAAGACATTCCAGCAGAAAGAAACAGGCAAGGGACTGTCGGAGAATGACTTTAATAATGCGTATAAAGCACAGCTTGATAATTTACCTAATGATTTAAACACTAAGGTGGATAAGGTACAGGGTAAACAGTTATCAACTTTTGATTATATATCAGCTGATAAAGAAGCCGTTGAAGATTTAAAAACAGCATTAAGAGCCGGAAAAGTACTGACTGATAACAATTACACCACAGTCGAAAAAAGTACCGTAACACTTATCAAAGATGAGCTTAACATGGGTAAAACGCTTACAACAAATGATTATGCAGATGAAGATAAACGTGTAGTTACAAATTTGGCAACAGATTTATCTAATGGCAAACAATTATCAACTAATAATTACACAAATGAAGATAAAGCAAAGCTTGACAATGTTGTTAGTGCGTCTGATGTATTGTCTAAAACAAATACAATCCCATATACCCCAACAAATCCCTATAACCCTGCAACAAAGAAATATGTTGACGACAATGTTATAAGTGGTGGTGTTCCATCATCGAGAAGAATTAATGGTTATACACTTGAAAATGACGTTAATTTACATGGCAACGATATTAAGTTCATTGATGACACTACAAGCAAGGTATTCATTTTAGGCGTTGATAATGGTGGGCTTTATTATAAGGAGGTAATTTCATAATGGCAGGTGAAAAGAAATACATAGCTTTGGAGGCAACTTCGCAGGAGATTAGAGCCATAGGTTATAATACGGCTAACAGAATAGGTGATCAAGCAAACGAAACTGGCGGCTCAGCAACAGAGGGTACAGTATTTGCGAAGCTAAACAAGCTGATAGAGCAGCTAACGACAGTAGTATCAAGAACTGGTGACTGTATAGATGGACTATCTATTATTCATAACATATTAGGTTCGTCAGCTGCTTCGGACCCTACTGTTGTTGAAATGCTCAATCAGATACTAAATTTAATGTCTGCGCAGACCGGAGTAATAAGACACATACAACGAGGAAAAGTTGTAGATTATGATAAAACCGGAGTTAAAACCGTAGTATTAGAAGGCTTTACAAATTTTGATAAAATGTTTGTATTAGTAAGTGGTTGGACTTATGCAGGAAGTGCGGGTATTGAATCTCCTTGGGCAACTATAGTATCAACTTCAGAATTAAGAGTTTCAACTTCTAACTCATCAAATTATAGAACACACGTAGAATATCAAGTTATCGAAACATATTAAAACAATACCACAGAGCAAAAGCTCTTTTTTATTAGGAGGAAAACAATATGAAAAAACTTATTAAAATGAAAACAACACAGGCAGACGGACATCACGATTTTATTTATAAAGACGGTAAAAAGGCAGCTATCCCCGATGACGGAGTTGTGTTCTGCTATCTCACTAAGTCGGGTATGCTTAAGGTGTCGGAATATCCCGATATTGCAGGTAGTGTATACGGCAAGTTTGTTGTAACAGACGAGGTTACATCAAAAATCGGTAAGCCTTGTATCGGCGGCAGGCCTTATGATATTTGGGGTATCGGTGAGAACTATGTATTAGTATCTAACAAGGGCGATAAGTTCTATATTTCTGCAAACAAAGATGGTTCAAAGGTAGACCACCCAAATCAGAGAAGCGATTATTTTGCTTATACTCTTTTACATGAGATATATTCAATGCTTAAGTAAGATGATTTAGGGCGGAGCAATCCGCCCTTTTTTATGGAGGTGATGATATGGCAATTATACCGGGTAGCACTTGCGTAATCAAAACCAGTGTAAAGGATATGGATATTACTCTTATTGATAATGCTATATTTTCGTTTAGTATCGGTATCGACGAAATACCATTAGTGCAGAAAAAGTACCAAGCGGATAACAGCGGTGCAGTTAAATATCTGGATGGAGCGTTTATAGTCCCATGTACACAACAGGACACACTGTTGTTTGACGGAAATAAAAACATATTGTATGAAGCTCAGTTAAATTTTAAAGATAAAAGTGTATCAAAAACAATCTATACAAAAATTCCCATAAGGAAAACAGTTGCGACCGAGATAATTACCGGCAATGCTCCGAATATTAATCAAGACGATAACTATTATGTTATGCAGACAGGTACAGCACAGTATCTTAATGTATCAACCGAGCAGATAAAGGGGTATGTTGACCTTGCTCAGACATACTCATTAAATGCGGAAAAGTCAGAGCAAGAGGCGTTAGAGCACGCAAAATACGCTGAAAACAATAAACAGCAAACCTATGAGTTTTTATCTCAAACAAAAGCTCTTGCAGTTGAAACGAGTAAAGCTAAGGATAGCGTCGAGGGACAGATTGCGACAGCTACCAACTTGTCAAATAAAGCAATAGAGTCAGCTACAACAGCTGAAAACGCAAAAAATACAGTGGTAGATACTGCTAATCAAGTTTCGGCGGATAAAGAAATTGTATTAAATGCTAAAAGTGATATTTTGATTGCGAAGCAAGATACAATCACTGCAAAAAATGAAGCTGTTGCAGCCAAAAACGATGCAATAATAGCAAAAGACACTGCTGTGGAACAAGCCAATTCAGCCTCACTCAACAAGGATAAGACCGACACTAACGTAACTACGACAAAACAACTCGCCGTACAGGTCGGCACAGATAAAACAGAGGTGTCGGAAATGATTGTGGAAAGCCGGGCTATCCTCGAAGAGCAACGTAAGCTTATAGGCTTAATGCCAACAATATACATTGCACAGACTATTGATGAGATGCGAGCTATCGCAAATCCCAAAGAAAAGGACATTTGTTTTGTGCTGGGTGATGTACAATCTGCTTATATGTACTATACAACGGCAATAGATGGTACGGCGTTAAGTAATCCTACTTGGGTATGGCTGACTGACATACAGCTTGTTGCTCCGTCTAAGGATTACCTGCTTAACATCTTGCAGCTTGCCACTGTCGCAACAACAGGCAGTTATAACGACTTAATTAATAAACCTAAACGATATGAGAGTTTTGTGATTGTTGATGATGGTGTGTGGGATTATTCGGCGGCTGACAAAATCAAGCTTACTGCTGACCTTGTAAGTATAGGTAACGTGTATAACGGAGCGGTCGGACTTATACAGACAGACTTAGATATAACACTGCCGGAAAACAGCAAGAAAGCTTACGACTATGACTATATGGACTTGCCAACAGGTGGTATGTATCAGTATACGTTTTTGTATGATGGCAGTTATTACAACTGGTCAAGGACGGTGATTGCGTGATAAGTGATAATATGTTATTGCTGCATGGCAACAATCGCTACCATGCAAAAGAGCATGAATATCAAGGCACAGATATAGTGGCAGAAAATACATATCGTGCAGAGTTGGGACTTAAGGTATATGGAAAAAGTACGCAGAATGGTGTCCCAAGTCCAGAAAATCCTATTCCTATCAATAGCATAGGTGACGGTGGGAGTGTAGATGTGGTGGTATCAGACAATAACGGCAATAGCCAAACGCTTACAATCAATACACCTAATGGACTTTGCGGCATACCTGTTGACACCGGCGGTAATTATACAGATAGTACGGGGCAGCAATGGATATGTGATGAGGTAGATTTTGAACGTGGGGTATATGTACAGAGAGTTAAGAAAAGTACTGTTAAAACTCTTGATAGACTTCAGGAAACAGAATTGAAAGGAAGATATGTGGACTGGACTATTCTTTCTGGTTATGGTTCCGGAAACGTGAAAAGTATAATCGCTATTGCATCTTATTTTGCTTGGGGAAAGCCACAACCATTAAAATGGGTAGGTGCAGTCAACACCACAGGATTATACATATCACCGCCCCAAAATACTGATTACACAGTAGATACACTTAAATCATATCTAACACCGTTATTGCCATTTGAAGTATGTGGAGTTCTCGCCACACCCATTGAAACACCGCTTACAGCCGCAGAGCTTGCCGCTTACAAGGCAATTAAGTCATATCCACATTATACACGTATAGAAAGTGCGGCAGAATTGAAGGTTAAGTTGAAGGAATACTAAATGACAAGAGGTGAAAATAAGTGGAGGGTTGTATGGAAAATATAATAGTGGCACTTATAACAGGGGCAATAACACTGTTTGGCGTACTGATTGCCAATAGTAAGTCACAAGCGGTAACAGACACAAAACTGAAAGAACTTACAAGGGAGGTAAGAGAGCATAATAATTTTGCAAAACGTGTGCCGGTTCTTGAGGAACAGATGAAAGTAGCTAATCATAGAATTGACGATTTGGAAAAACTTGAACAGCAGAAAGGAAGATGAAGTATGGATATTACATTTTTAACTAACTTTGCTATACCGCTTATTGTTGGCATTTGTTTATGCCTTGGTTACATAATTAAAAACATTGTACCTAATGACAATATTAACCGCTTTATTCCGCTTGTCATGGGAATAGTAGGCGTATTAATAAATGTATGGGTAAACAGAGTTTTCACCGCTGAAATCCTTTTAGGCGGTCTTTTTAGCGGTCTTGCAAGCACAGGACTTTATGAAATGTTTAGAAATTTGATAAACAAGGAGTGATTATATGACTTGCAGGGACATCAACGAGCTTACAGCCGTCGCACAGGCGGCTTGTAGGCTTTTTTTAAATGAATGTAAAAAGTCTGGGCTTGATATATTCATAACCGAAACATACCGTTCACAGGAGCGACAGAACGAACTATATGAGCAAGGCAGAACAAAGCTCTGGGATAGCAACGGCAAAAGATTAAACGTAGTGACATGGACTAAGCACAGCCGTCACACCAGCCGAAGGGCGTGGGATATAGCTTGTAAAGGAAAAGACCTTTACAATATGTCAGTTTTAAGAAGATGTGGAGAAATAGCCGCAAAATTGGGGATAACGTGGGGCGGTACTTGGGAAAGCTCGCCGGACTATCCACACTTTGAAGTATCGCAGAATTGGAAAGCACCAGTAAAGGAGGCTGAGGAAATGACACAGGCAGAATTTAATAAAATGATGGACAACTATTTAGCTGAACGCTCAAAAAAAGCGTGTAGTAATTGGGCTAAATCGGAAATCGAAAAAGCCAAAGAATTAGGCATAACAGACGGCACACAGCCGCAGTCATTTGCAACAAGGGAACAGGTGACAGCAATGATTGTTAGAGCACTTAAGTAAGGAGGTGTTTTTATGGCAGGACAAAGTGTTACAGTAACGGCTGACCAGCGTAAGAATAGAAATGCAAATACAAGTTCCGGCAGTTCGAACAGTAGCGGAATATCAAATATTCCGACATATAACAAAAACAGAGACTATGCTTCCGAGATACAGAAAGCAATCAACAGTGGAGCAAGTCAGGACGTAATAAACCGGCTTAATGCGGAACGTAATGCAAAGATAAAAGGCGAAAACCTTAATTATAGAGGTTTAACCGATAACGATTTCTCTAATTACAAGAACACAGGAAATTTTAATGGCACAAAGAGTAATATTTCACAGGATAATTATGTAATAGGTCAGGACGGTGGAAATGCAAGCAATAGGTTCTCATATAATCCCTCTGATTCACAGATAAGAAATTTACAGCAGAGTATAGATTATGATGGAACAAAAGGCTATGCAGACCCGACAGGCTATTATACAACCCGTCAGACAGCTTTCACATGGGAACAGCCGGACGGTACTTATAAGACCACATATTCAAACGCAACGAACTATAATCAGGCTTTACATGATGCAATAGCAAGTGGACAGGTAGCACCTAACTCGAAGCTCGCTCATTCGTCAACCTACGGCACCGGTTCGCTTACCGGAAACGGTTATAACTATGGACGTACTTCGACAGGTGATGGTTTATATTCCGGCTTTGGTGACGGCACAGATGGTGGACGATACACAGCAGATAATCAGTTTGGTAATATGTACGATCAGACTAATATGCAGTTAGGCTTTTTAAGCGGTCGTGATGGCATGGATTATAAAAATCCATATGCAGATATAGCATATAACGGAAACGGAATACAGAACGCTTATAACAAGGGTTTACAGTTTGCAGGACAGGGTGAGTTAATGGGCGGTAGTGCAGACCCCAATAACCCTACCACACCTAACTTAAATGATATTTACTCACAGTACGGAGCAAATACAAATGGTTATGTCGGTCTTACAAAGGACGATATACGAAACCAGATGGACGATATATATGCGAACTATGAAGATGCAGTAGCGGAACGAAATGCGGCGTTATCATCACAGTACAGAGAACAACAGAGATTACTCGAAAACGATAACGAGAAGCAGCAGAGAGCAAACTATATCAATTATATGCTGTCATTAAATAATGCACCGTCACAAATGCAAGCAATGGGCATTAATGGTGGTGTTGCAGAAAGCACACTCGCAGGACTTAAGAGTGATTATATGTCAAACTATAACAGTGCGGAAAATACGTTTACCAATGCGGTTAATCAGCTTAAGATTTCAGAAGCTAATGCACTTGCAGAGGGCAATATGGAAAAAGCTAATATGTATTCGCAGCTTGCTCAAAACTCACTGTCATTACAGATGCAGGCGGCAGATGCACAGAACAGCTATAATAAATGGCTTGCGGAGTTTACCCTTGCTAAAAATCAGTGGGATCAGCAATTTGCCTATCAGAAAGCACAGGACGAAGCTAATCGATTGGCGGCTATTGACCAAGCACAGAACGAAGCTATGAACCAGCAAATCGAAATGGCATATAAATATGGTGATTATGATTTACTCGGTGAATTAACAGGAATGGATATGACATACTTAAAACAGCAGAGAGATTTAGAAGCAAAATATAATCAGGCTAAATATGAAGGTCAGTTACTTACAAATCAGGGAAGGAAGCTTACAAACTCAAAAAAAGCTAACGGCAGCTCTGGAAGAAGATCAAGTTCTTCAGGCAGTTCTAAAAAAGGCTCTAAGGTTACCACTTCAATGATAGAAAAATTAGAAAAGGCTTATAACAAAAGTGGTGAAGATGCTGCTTATAAAATGATGTCATTATGGGAAGCAGCAGGCTATGGCGAAAGTTATATAGATAATGCTTGGGATTATGTAAAAGCAAACAATAAATACTGGTATATGCCTACATACGATACTTCAAGCGAAGTAAGGTCATATAAGAAGTAAAAGTACGAGGTGATTAAATGGGTTGGAAAAGTGATTATGAGTTAAGAAAAGAGCAGAAAAAAGCTAATGAGGCAATTACTAAAAATTCTAATTATTTTGTAAATAAAAAAACAAATGGCGTATCTTCGGGTACGCCTTCCGTTTCCAAAACTTCTAAAACCGAAACAACGTCTGTATTACCCAAAGCTTCAGAAACAACACCAAAGTTATCACTCATGGAAAGGGTTAAGCTTGCAAACGACAGAGCGAATAACTCGTTTGCTAAAAGTGCTGTTGCGACAACAGTAAAACCAACATCAACAGTCAGACCGCAACCTTGGAATGGTGGTACCACAACTTTATCGGCATTACCAAAAGCAAGCTTAGCAGATAAAATCAATATAGCTAATATAAACGCAAGCAACACTTATGCGAAAAAAGCAGCAGATGCACAGCCGGTGACGAATAAAAGACTTGACTATGGAGCGGCGGCGGCAATCGGCAAAACTATTGCAGGTGGTGCTATGTTGGCAGGCACAGCAAAACAATCACTAACTGATTGGCAAAACAAAGTAAAAACTCAAGGAATTAGATCTGCACTTGACGATTATACATATAATCTTGATAATCCACAGTATTCATTTGGAAACACTACAAGTAAAAATACATTAGGTTATAGGTTATATCAAGAAGCTGAAGAAAATCAGAATAGAGCGAAAGCAGGTTTACCAAAACCATTACAAACAGCAAGTGACATAGGAATATCTCTTGGCAGTATGGCATTAACATTGCCGACAGCGGTTATCAATCCGATGTTACCAACTGCAATAATGGCAACAAACACAGCCGGAAGTAAAGCATATAACCTTGCAAAACAGGGCAAAACAGCAACAGAAGCTTTGGGTCGTGGCTTGGTATCCGGTACTCTTGATTATGCCGCTAAAAAGATAGGGTACGAGGATTTCTTTAACCTTGCTAAAAACGGAACGCAAGGAGAACTTATGTCGGCGTTAAATTCGTTAGATAGCAACGCTAAAAATGCTATCATATTCGGCTTAAAAGACATAGGCTATAAATATTATTCTCCGTCAACTCTCGGTGCATTGACATGGGACGCTGTGCGTTCAGGCTTAGCCGGTGCGGCACGAACGGTAGCCGATAGTTTAGCCGATACAGTGTACGATAAGGATAGCAAGGTTAATTGGAATGAAGTGGTACAAAATGCTATTTCAGATGCCTTATTCAGCGTTTTAAATAACGGGGTAGAGTATATCGGAAACGGAATAAAATCATCTGTAAGAGGGAATACAACAGAAAATTCAACATCGGGAACAACATTGCCGACAGTGGCAAACAATCAGTATGCAAATATTCCGAATATGGGAATGTTGACGTATGGTTCGCAGTATCCTGTGAATACAGCAAATGTGAACATCAATAACAATGGTATGTCAACGGCGGATTATTCGAATGGTAATACGAAGTCAAATTCTGATATTTCAATGCCTGTCAGTAAAGCAGAAAGAACAAATGATACTCGTTCTGTTATAACAAAACTTAAAGACAGTATACCGGAGCTATCAGATATGAAGCCTGTATCAACAATAACAGGCACAGAATTTCAAAAAGGCGGCAAAAAAATTACTGAAACAGTAGGTGAGTTCTTTGCTTCTCTGGGGAATAAGGTTGTAAGAAAAGGGTTTGGAGATATTGTTGTAGATGTGGCTGGAGTAAAGGATAGTGTAGCACATGGTCTTGGAAAACGAAAAGCCGCAACGTTTAAATCCGTTCCTGCTGTCTTGGAAAATGGAAAACAGATTGACTTTGAAACAAATTGGAAAGACAGAAAATATGATACCTATATTTTTGCTGCACCTGTTGAGATAAAAACAGGTACAGGTGAAACAGAGATAAATTATGTTGCCGCAGTAGTAAAGAAATCTGGCACTTCAAATAGATATTATTTACATGAAGTTGTGGACAGATACGGTGATGTGATTTATACAAAAAGAAAAAGCAACGGAAGTTTAATTGATAACTCCGCAACCGGTTTCAAGACCGCGTCTCTAAGAGATAACAATATTCCGTTGCTTAATAATAGTATATCTGATACAAACCAAAATTACAACAGTAATTTAGAAAAAAATATATCCATTTTACCGACAGCGGCACAAAGTGAACTTTCTCCGATAACAATAAGTGATAACAATAATGCCTTACCAACAGTCAATGACGAGCAAGGCGTAGATGTAAATTATTCAGACTATACCGAGAATGAAATAAAAGAAGCAATGACTGACTTTACGCCACATGATCAAGGCATTATCAATGCACATATAAACGAAAGTAAACGTACATTACCAATGGCTAAGGGCAATAACAGCAGTAGTGTGATGAGGTTTACACTGAGGACAGATGCCGAAAAGAAGCTTATAGAAAAATATAATGCAAGGTTAGCTAAAACCAAAGAGCGGTACAAGAACAAAATAACAGACATAAAAGCCGATAATAAAGAAAAACTCAAGACATTAAAGGCAGAGAACAAAGAAAAACTTGTCAGACAGGATTTAGCCACAAGAATGGCGGTTGGTAGAGCGAAAGCCGAAACAAAAAGAAGGTATGAGAACAAAATAACAGACATAAAAGAGAAGAACGCCGAAGCAAATGAACGTGCGGCAAAGAAAAGAGAAATGTCAAAACTCGGTGACAAAGTGTTAAAAAACACACGAAAGCTTAACAGCAAGATAAAGTATATGCCTCCGGAAATGCAGGAAAAAGTACGCAATACAATAAAAAATATTGACACTAAAGCTAAAAGTATATGTGGCAAATCTATAAAGGAAGCAATAGAAGTAAAAGCTTATGTTGAATTAATGCAATCGAAAGACCCTGACTTTGTTGTTTCTAAAGACTTGCAAGAAAAGATAGATAGGTTGAATAAAATTAGAGTATCGGATATGAGCTATGGCGATTTAAAAGAGCTTGATGATACTTTAAAAGGTTTACAGCATGAATTTGCTACCTATAACAAAACTTTAGGTACTGTTCAACATGAGTTTGCAAAAGATATGTCTGCAAAGGCACAGATTGAAGTAAAAGAAGCAAAAGCTAAAAAGAATAACTTCTTTAATAAGATTTACAATGTCGAAAGCCTCAATATGTCTACTGTATTTAATGTTCTTGGCAATTTTAATGAGGGCGGTGCAATGTCACAGATAAGAGAAGAATTTATTGACGGACAGCGTAAAGCAACCAAATATGTAAAAGAAGCAACGCAACTATTTGATGAATTTTTAAACAACAGCGAATATTCAAAAGAATTAAAAAGCTGGGGTGGGAAAAAAGCGAAGAGAATAGATACAGGGTTAGTTGATAATAAAGGCGAAAAAATTTATATGACACCCGGCGAACGCATTGACATATACCTTAATTCGTTAAACGAAAACAATAAAGCTTCAATGGAGAATGCCGGATACACATTTATGAACTTGAACGCATTAAGAAAAAACGATTATAAGAATTTATATCGTGATGTGCAACCTGTGATTTTAAAGCCGGAAGATATAAAAAGAATTGTCGGAGGAATGACAGAGGCAGAAAAGGAATTTGCAAAAATAGCATTTAAGTATTTTAACACTATGTCAACCAATGCAATTAATGAAGTATCTATGATTACACATGGATATGAAAGAGCACAAGAAAAAAATTATTATCCTAAAGCTGTTGATAAAGATACTATTGTAACAGAGTTTAATCTTAATAAAACGGAAGGAAATATAAATAACGCCGGATTTCTGAAAGAAAGAACCGGAACAACCGGAGTAGCAATAAAAGGAAGAAATGCTGTCGATGTTGTAATAGACGCTATAAATGATGTATCAAAGCTTGTCGGATATGGCGTTCCAATGCGTGATTTTAGTATGATTTGGAATACAAAGAATGATAGTGGGACAACTTTGAAGAAAGCTGTTTTGGACACTTATGGTAATGATATGATTGATTATGTAAATAAGTTTGTAAAAGACCTTAATAGTGTTGGCTCCGATAATTATTTTATCGATGTTTTTGCCGGAAAACTTATGAGTAATTACGCAGCGTCTGTATTAAGTGCAAATCCTAAAGTGTCATTACAGCAGACGGCTTCGATTGTAACAGCGGCTCCGGAAGTCGGCGGAGCAAATATAATAAAAGGATTATTTGTTACATCTCCTAAGTTGCGTAAATCAATACTCAGTCAAATTGACAAGAGAACCGGATATAGGTGGGATAGAGCATATAGAGGCAACTCAACAGCAGAGCTTAACGCATTAAACACAGGTGGTTTTAAAGCGGTATCAAAATATCAAAACGTTAAAGACTTTGCCAATCCAATGAAGTGGATTCGTAACATGGATTTATGGGCAACGGATGAAATTGCGTGTGCGGCATATTTTAATATATTAAATAAAAATAAATATGAAGTAGGCAGTGACGAATTTTGGAACGCTGTAACTAAGCTTTATGAAACAACACTTGAAAATACACAGCCTATGTATAATATAATGCAACGCACAGGTATATCACGTAGCAAAAGTGCAGTAGCGAAAGCCTTTAATATGTTTGCTACACAGCGAAACCAGAATTACAACATGATGTACAGTGCTTACAACGCCTATAAAGCCGAGAGCAAAAAAGGTAACAGCAACGAAAAGAAGAAAGCTGCAAAAAAACTTAGGTCAACTATACTTTCGTTGGCTACTGCAAATGCTGTTGTTGTGGCAATGACATCATTGGCTCAAGCTGTAACTAATGATAAAAAATTACGTGATGAAAACGGTAATATAACGGTTCGAAGTGTAATGAACTATTATAAAAGAGCTTATTTAGAAGCTGCGGTTGGAAATATTTATTTAGGCACTCAGATATATAATATATTCAATTCGATTGTAAACGGAGATACATACTATGGCACAGAAGAAGTTACGCTTGATATGATTAATGACATTGTAGAAACAAGTGTAGATTTTACTAAAAATCTCACAGATTATATAAAGGGTGCGGCAGATGCAAGACAACAGGGAGTATTACCTGAATATATGTCAAAAGAAAAAAGCAAGGCTTTTAAATCGGCACATGATTTTGCTATTGCTATATCAAAAATGACAGGTGTTCCATTGTCAAATGCTGAAAAGTATACAGTCGGAATAATCGGTTTTGTTTCACCGAAACTTAAAACAGAATATGAAGCATTGTATAAAGATATGTCAAATCAGAATATCAAGAAAGCAAGTGGTAAACAGCGTGATGAATATTTGAGATTAGCACTTGAAGATCGAGCCGGTAATCTTGATGATGCCACTATAAAAGCGATACAAAACATTTATAATTCAACTGAAGACAGTAAAATACTACCGAAATATGAAGCACCTGAAACAATCTCACAGAATGCCACAAAAGAATATAAAGCCATTAAGCATGAAATGAGTGCAAAAGATAAATCTAAATATATGTCATCGTATTCAAAAATACTTGAAGAAGAAATGCCGGAGCTCGTTAAATCTTCATATTGGAAAAATCTTTCCGATGACGAAAAGATAGCAACACTTAACTTTTTATACGGTTATGCTGATAAGCACGCAAGTAAAGATATAGTTAAGGAATACAGAATTTCAGATACTTATAATATAAATAACCTTACGGTGAATGATTATAAAAACTATATAAACAACAAAAAGAAAAGTGAGGAAAATAAAAAACAAGGCGTAATTGAATAACGGAAGGGTGAGTAAATGAAACGTTTGGACTACTACAAGGAACAATGGCAAGAGTTTATAGACAATATAGATTTTACTGACGAAGAATTAGCGATAATTAATTTAGCCCGTAAGGGTTGGTATCAAGAGGATATTGCGGCAGAATTACACACCAGTCGCCGCACGGTAGCAAGGCGGTATACATCAATAGTTAATAAAATCGTGCATTATGTTTTAGAGGTTAAACAATGTCATATACATGGCACACTTTAAGGTAGATAGTATTCTATACTGTAAGTAACCAGTAAATGGAAACCGAGTGTTGTATCAATTACTTGGTTTCTGCTATTAATCTTAAAGGAGGAATGTAGTATGGCACTTGTAGAGGAAACAACAAAAAGAAGTTCTGGAGTAGCAAAGGCAGGCTTAGCAACAGGCATAACAGGTTTATCGCTTGCAGGTCTTGACATACTTAGTAGACTTGGCGGCGGAGTAGCTCCGGCACAGGCGTGTTGTAGTGAAGATCATTTTGTAAACCGTTATGAGTTTGATTTACAGCTTGAAAACGCAAAGCAGATCCAGCAGAAAGACCTTGAAATTGCAGCTCTAAACAATGAAGTAAAGCTTAGAGACGCAAATACCTACACAGACAAGAAACTGCTTGAAATGTACCAGTATTTTGATGGACAGGTTAAATCAATCAATTCAGCTATTTGTCAGCAGGCTGTACAGAATCAGGCTACAAAGGATAGTTTTTCAATGCTTTCTGAAAGACTTGCTTGCGAAAAGAAGGAAAGACAGTGTGCGGATAATTCGATTGTTACATACGTCAATGCAACATTTTATCCTAAGATGGTTGCAGATGTTACAACAGGCACAACAACAACTGCACAGAAAACATATAACCCTCTTCCGGCCGAATGTTGCTGTTGAGGTCTACACTAAGGAGGGGCATTTAGCCCCTCTTTTTTAGGAGGTATAATCATGGTAAAAATTCAGCAGGTGGAACAGGGAATAGCATTATATATTGATAACGAAATATTCCCACAGCTAAAGGATGAAACACAAGTAAAAAAATATGGCGTATCAGTAGTTAGTGCGTGTGCAATAAAATTATTATCAAACACCATTAAAAAAGCAGAAGATAACGCATTTATAAATATGCTGGGTATCATAGACGGGGATAACGTGGAAATAGAAATGTTACTCGATATAATGAAAGAAAAGATGCCGGAAGAAGGCTTTAAGGCTAAGATACCTATAATCGGCAATGTCGCATTTAACAAAAATGATATTGATTTATTGCATGATTATATAATAAAGGGGGCTGTAACTGATGAACAGAATTAAACACGAAATCAATGAGATTTTAGAAAAAGACCACTTTTGTTTAAAAGATATTGAAGAGCTGTTTTATTTATCAGAGATTTATAAAAATCTGAAAGATGAAAAAACAGACCATTATATAAAAATGACACCGGAACTTGCCGAAAAGTGGGTTCATCATATGAAGAACTCAGATGGTACAACCGGAGAGCATTGGAGCATGGACGAAATCGAAAATGTCAAAAACGCAAGAGGAATAACAGATGTATCTACTGCGTTATATTATGCGGTAATGAATATGCTGTATTCTGATTATTCAGCGGCATTAGAGAAATACGGTGTAGGTGATACACCGAACGCATGGGCGGACATGACAGAAGCATGGTTATATGATAAAGATGCAGTTAAAAATAAAACATCACTATATTATGAATATATAGTGTGTAAATAAAAAACAGCTCCTTCGGGGGCTGTTTTAATATCACATGACCGCAATTAATAAATAAAATATCATTTTTTCAAAAACTTAAAATTGAAAAAAGATATACAAATAATATACAAAATTAATTTTACAAAACGTGAAAGCCAGTAAAATCAAGGTTTTTCGAGATTTGTGAAAATTTAATTTATTAAATTTTTATTAAGGAAACTATTGTACTATACAACAACGAACCTTATGGAATACACATTTCATAAGGTCGCAGCAATCTTTTAAACGGTTTAAAACGGCTTAAAATATATACAAACAATATACACATCATAAAACAAAAAGTTTGAAATATTAAATTTGATTAACCGCTGTCAACAATTCGGAGATTGCTTTGTGAGTGTATACTCTCTCGGTAATATCCTGTGAAGTATGTCCCATTATTAGCTTGACGGCGGTTTCATTTACTCCTGCGGTATTGGCGAGTGAAGCAAACGTATGTCTGCCATCATGGGGAAAATGTTCCATTTCCAGTCTTGCCATAAGCTCTAAAAAAGCCTTTTTATATTGTGGATAAGAAACACCAAGACCGTTATGCTCAATCAAAAAATTGTTGTCGGTATTGTATCTCTTAAGAATAAAAGGATATACCTTGTCGTTGATCGGTATTACTCTATCTTTGCCGGCTTTGGTTTTCATTCCTCCGACCATGTATCTGTCCTCAATATGAACATCAGATATACGCACGTTAAGCAATTCAGAAGGTCGCATTCCGGTATAAATAAGTATTAAAACCGTATCAGCAAACTCTTCCGCAAACACAGCTTTAAACAGCCTGTCTATTTCCTCTTGTGTAAACATCTTATGTTTAGTTGATTGTGGCTTTTCTCCAATCTTAACGAATGTTGCATAGTTTTTTGTTGCAATATCAAGTTCCATTGCAATGTTAAAGAGTTGGTTCATCAGAGTTTGAACATGGCTCTTTGACTGCCAGCTTCTATCTAAGTTATCAATCAGGCTTTGTATCTGATATGTTTTTATGTCCTTTATCGGAGTGTTATGCAACGGCTTTAAATGCTTATACGCAGCAGTATATATATTGCATCCGCTTTTTGATATTTCCTTAAATCTTCTCTGTTTAAACACTTCCCACATATCCGCAACGGTAGCTTCTGCGGCTGTAACATCATACGGATTTTTGTTATAGTCCGTTAAAGCCTGTAAAGCCTCCTGTTTGGTCGAGTAATAACCGAGGTATTTATATATAGTTCCTCCTTTCGCACTTATCCCAGCTCTAATACGAGCGGCATATGGTTTACGTCTGCCGTTTCCAAGGTTTACAACAGCACCCATTCCGTTAGGTAATCGCTTCATAAAAAAAGACCTCCTTAATTCTAAAAAAAGAGTAGAAATTAAAGCGGTCATGTGATATACTAAATGTGTTCTTTGTAGTAGTGGTTTCACATAACCGCTATTCCTTAATCCTTCTGTACTGCCAATACAGGAGGATTTTTTTATTTCTAAAGGTGTCGAAATCGACTCCTTTTTTATTTAATTAATCAGCAAAGTACTTTTTATAACAGTCAGAACATGGTTCATAACCTTGGTATTCTGCGTTTTCCACGTTATAAATATAAAAATTTCTTCCGCTTATGTGATAACAATCAGCCAAATGATACTTACTGCCTGTTTCAGTTACGCAGACCGCATTTTCCTTGTACCAATCTAAGTTAGCTTGGGTGGAGATTAATTCTGACTGCAATTCATTATTTTCGATATATAAGCCATATGCTTTTCCTTTTTGTGTCTGTAATTCTTCTTCAGCTTTCTTTTTTTGATTTTCTGCCTCTGCTTTTTCCTCATTTGCCAAATTACACTCATTTGTTAAGTTAGTTACTTTAGAACCAAAGTAGACGTTAAAAACTATTGACACTATTAATGGTATAAACGTCACATATTTAATATATGCACGTTTTTTTGTTGGTTCTTCGTTATCCATTCTTATTACACCCTAAACCTTTCTGAATTAACAATAATGCCTGTTATTTATATATTAAAATCTCATAATGGGTGATAATATGGTTGACAATGTAAAATTTAGGTATATAATGGAATTAACTTACCAATATTTTCTATAAATTGATTGTAAATCCAATACCGTACAAAGTCAATACAAACCCATTAAATAAGTAAAGATTTTATAAATTAATAGTACGAACAACACAAAAAGTTGTCAATAGTAATAGTACCTAAAAACGCCTAAATATTACTAAAAATGCAAAGGGGAGTTGATTATGGATTACAAACTAATGATTAAGAAGCAACTAAAAGACCTAAGCGAAAAACAATTACGAATTGTGTACATATTTATAATTCACTTAAATGTTGTAAGAGGGGAGCGTTAAAGCTCTCCTCTTTCTTTTTTTTCTGCGATAAGTGCATCAAGAAACTCTTTTATACCTCTCCAACCTTCATCACTTAAATTTGCAAGAGCCAGAATAAGCTGTTTTTTGTATGTTTCGCCTTCCTCGGAAAGTACATCACCTAAAAATGCAGCTATTTCTTCCTCATCGCTTCGAATAACAAACATTTCGCCCTCTCCGGTGCAAAGCCATTCTTTGTTTACATCAAATTCACGACAAATAGAAAAGATAATTGCGTCACTGGGTTCATTTCGGCCAATTTCCCATTGTCCGACTGTATTACGTTTTACTCCCAATTTATCAGCAAATGCCTGTTGAGTTAAATCTAAAGTTTTTCTTAATTTCTTTAATCTTTCATTCAATATTAGTTCACCTCTTTTCATATTTACATTATACAGTATCATCAAACTAAAATCAATACAAAACGTCACATGGACAACAAATTGTGTTAAAAACAACAAAAAAGCATTGACAATGTTGTATAGCTGACGTATAATAGTTACACAGACAACAAACGAAAGCGAGGTGAAAAGATGAGTAAAGACTTCTTTTATCAGCAGTTAGAAAAAGATGTAGAAGCACTTAAAATTCCTATTGTTGAAAGAGTTCTCAATCACACCAATAAGGAAATAGAGGAGCTTGAACACAAGAACAATCTTTTAGAAAAACAGCTGTTTGAACTTCGGATAGTTTTAACTCTAAGTTGTGCTGTGAACATAGCGAATATATGCTTACTGCTAATGTAAAGCGAGGTGAAAATAAATGAAGAAAGACGAAAAAGAGGTAATGGCAACAGTTAAAGAAACATTACCGTTATTATCAAAATCCGAAAAGGAAAGATTTTTAGCGTTTGCTCAGGGAATGTTGTACATAGCAAGAGCGAACGAAAATAAGGAGGCGAGCTGATGGAGGTGGAAGGGTTGGAAAGAGAAACTTTATTAAGTCTAACGATTAATCCAACTGAAAAAATAACCGATACTGTCAAAGCAATGTATGAAATGGCAGTATCGGCAGGGCTTACTTATAACGAAATGGGCGTTGTTATAAGTAAGTTAAAAAAATTAGTTGATGATAGTATCGGAAACAAAGTCCTCTAAGTAAGGCTTATAGCTGTCATATAGAGCATTTGCTTGATTTAAGAATTTTAAATACACATCAAAAAGTGCATTGCTGTTATCGAAAGCACTATCTATATCAAATGGCAGATTAGATAAATAGTTTTGATACTGTATTTTAGCAAACTCGGTGACAATTTGTTCACGACTTAAATTCAATTTTTTCATATATATCCTCCTTTCTTGGTTACTCGGCGTATGGACACCTGCTAATTAAGTATACACAAGGAAGAAGGTAAGCACAATGGGAGGGAAAACAAATGGAAAACAAAACCGAAATTTGTAACGAGCTTTGCAAAGTATTACAGCTTACAAGAGATGCTTACGATTTAGTAAGTCTGGACTACGACCCAACACTTGAAGTTGTAACAGCCGTTTTTGCAGGTGGCAAAAGAAAAATTAACGTAGCTATGGACAGCGGAACGGCAATGATAAGGGATATTGTAAATCATCTGGGATGTTAAAAGGGAGTGATTAAATGACAAGTATACCCGAATTAGCAAAAATAACAGGCTACTCGGCAGAGAATTTAAGGAACTTAATAAAAAGCGGAAAGTTACCAATAGCCGTAACACTCGGCACAGACAAGAAAAGTTATTGCCTGTTACCGCCTAAAGTATACGAATACTTAGGCATTAAGATTGATGGTTATGAGCCACCACCGACAGTAAATATTGATTATAGCAAGCTTGTAACAGATGTTGCCGGAGAACTGGCGAACAGGTTTGCAGGAAAGGGACAGCAGTGAGAAAGACAGCAATAATAATACTCCTTATGCTGTGGGCAGTAGTAGCATGGTTCATCGGCTATGGGATAGGCAGCGTAATAAAGTTAATAGGAGGATAACAATGACAGTATTAATCGCTTGTGAGGAAAGTCAAACGGTTTGCAAAGAATTTCGTAATCTTGGGCATGAGGCTTACAGCTGTGACATCGTAGATTGTTCGGGTGGACATCCGGAATGGCATATCAAACAAAATGTTATCCCTTTATTGAATAATTATTGCCATTTTACAACAATGGATGGCACGGAACATTACATAGAAAAATGGGATTTGCTTATTGCTCATCCACCTTGCACATATTTGAGCAATGTGTGTACAAGAGGTTTTTCCTTGAGATGTACTCCACCAGAAAAAGTTGCTGAACGATGGAAAAACAGGGCGTTAGCGGCAGTTTTTTTCATGTATTTTGTATTAGCTCCAATCGAAAAAATATGTATAGAAAATCCAGTGGGATTTATGAATACAGCGTATTGCAAGCCAACTCAAATAATAGAGCCGTATCAATTTGCGAAAGACGAAAATGATTTTGATTATGTAACTAAAAGAACCTGTTTATGGCTTAAAAATTTAGAAAAATTAAAAACAAATAATTTAAAGCGTCCGAATAATGCAGAGTTATTTGGCTTGAGAGCAAACGGAAAAGCCTATACATGGGAAGAAAAAGTAACTAAAGATAGGTCTCGAAATCGTTCTAAAACTTTTGTGGGGGTTGCCAGGGCAATGGCTACGCAGTGGGGCTACAATGCAGATGAAAAAGCGTAATAAAAATAATAGGAGTGTGAGGAAATGGACTTAGAACAAAAAGCTATTGAGCGAATACGGCTTGGAAGTCAAATGTCAGAACAGTATTACGGCGAACCTTTAATCTGTACATATTCAGGCGGCAAAGACAGTGACGTTATGCTTGAGCTTTTTAAACGTTCGGGTGTTGAGTTTGAGGTTGTAAACTCGCACACAACAGCAGATGCTCCACCAACCGTCTATCATATCAGAGAAGTTTTTAAGAACCTTGAAAACGAAAATATTAAATGCAATATCGTTTATCCAACATACAAAGGCAAAAGGACAAGTATGTGGGAGTTAATACCACAAAAAAAGATGCCACCAACGCAACTTACAAGGTATTGTTGTGACGTGCTTAAAGAAACATCGGGAGCAAACAGGTGCGTTGCAACTGGTGTACGTTGGGCTGAAAGTTTAAAACGTAAAAACAATAGAACAGCATTTGAAACCATAACAAAAAAACTACGTGACAAGGTTAAATTGTCAGATGAAATTATGCTAAATAGCGATAATTATGATAAACGTAAGCTGGTAGAACATTGTATTAAAAAAGGAAAGATGATAGTTAATCCGATTATTGACTGGACAGACAACGACATTTGGAACTTCGTTCGTTCGGAAAATATAAATATAAATATTATGTACGAAATGGGTTATAAAAGAGTTGGTTGCGTAGGTTGCCCGATGGCAACTTATAAGCAAATAACAAAAGAATTTAGAGATTTCCCGGCGTACAAAAAAGCATATTTGAAAGCTTTTGATAGAATGCTTAAGAACAGAACTCCAAGGAGCACAGAAGAAGGATGGAAAACAGCCGAAGAAGTTTTTGAGTGGTGGATTAGAAGCGGTGTAATGGAAGGACAAATTACAATGTTTGAGGATGATGAAAATGCAGAAAAATAAAGATGTACTACTAACAATCGGATATACAACACTTTGGTTTTTAATCGGTGCAGGGCTGATAATTAAAAACGACAATGGCGGTTTTATCTACATCTTGTTTGGAAATTTGATGTTACTGATGGAGTTTGTGTCCGAGAAATGGGCTTGCGAACGACTTAAACGAGAGTTAAGCAGAGAACGTAAACAGCACAACAACATTATTGTAAAGGTGGGTGAGTGATGGACAAGCTTCGGGACATAACGTCGGAAGAAACAAAACTAATCAAGGAGTTGAAGAAAATCGAAATCAAGAAAAAGAAAAAACACGAGCAAATATTAGACGAGTTTTTATGGGGAGCTGCCAGTTTAGGGAGCTACGAGGGAGTGTTAAAGCGAAGAAAATGAAAAAGAAGAAAAAGAAGCTATCAAACGACTGTAAAAAGTGCTATTACGCAGTACTTTGTTACGAAAGAGGGCGAGGAGTAGCGTGTACACAGTTTAAAAAAACGGATTGAGGTTATCAAAATGCCTAAGAAAATTTGTGATATGGACTGCTTTAACTGTATATATGATGATTGTAAATACGATGGTTCGCAGACAGCAAAAGAAGGTCTTATGTTAAGAAACGCAGGTTGTCCTACAGATAAAGAGCTTAAAGCAAAAGAACCTAAAGGAAAAACGAAAACAAAACTGTATACAGAAAAGCAGAAAGAGTATAAACGTCAATACGCAATCAAAAACAAAGAAAGGATTAAGGAATACAAAAAGAAGTACTACGAAGAACACAAAGACGAATTTATGCGTCGGTCGGAACAAGAGTATGAAAGAAGAAAAGCCGCTCCGGGACGGCAATCCCAGTGAGCGGCAGACACAAAAACGCACTTATAGTATAGCACAATTATTTGCGGAGTTAAAGGAGGAATTATAATGGAATTAACAAAACTGGAAAAAGCTCTTATAGATAAAATCTCGGAAGTCAGTGATAGCGAAGAATTATGGTACAACAATTACCAGGAAATGAATGAGAAAATGGCAAAGCTTGAGAATGAGTACAAAGCACTTGAAGATAAATACAATACGTTATTGGCAACGACAGTACCGGAGGAGGAATTTTGATGTGTGAATATTGCCACAGCAACCCTCACAAAGCAGGTTGCCCGAACGAGCCAAAAGCGAAAAACGTTTATATCTGCAAACATTGTAAAGAAGGTATTCAGGAGGGTGAAGAATTTGCGAGAATTGGCGAGGACTTTTATCATCTGGAATGTCTTGAAGCTTTAGGAATAAAAGAAGTCTTAGAGCTTGCGGAAATTGATGTTGAAACAGCGGAGGTTGATTAAATGATTACTTTTGAGGATATAAAAAAGGCTAATGACACAATAGCTACAACAAACATTAAAGGTAAAGACTATGCAGAGGTAAATCAGCGAATAAAAGCCTTTAGAATGGTTTATCCGGAAGGAACGATAAACACCGAAATAATAAGCCTTGAAAATGGCGTTTGTACAATGAAAGCAACCGCGATGAACGAAGGTAAAATCTTAGGAACAGGATTTGCACAGGAGAAAGAAGGATCTACTTTTATAAACAAAACGAGCTACATCGAGAACTGCGAAACATCGGCAGTTGGTAGAGCGTTAGGAATGTGCGGCTTTGGAATTGATACAAGTGTTTGCAGTGCGGAAGAATTGCAGAATGCACTTAACAATCAGGATAAGCCGGAAACAAAAAGCAAGCCGAAAATTGAGTATGCAACAGAAGATCAGATAGCAAAGCTCACTAAAGAGTATCAAGGTAAAAGAGAAAAGCTTGATAAATTCTTAAACGAAAACGGTGTTACTGCAATTATGAGATTGCCAAAAGATATAGCACAGAAAAAAATTGACGAGATAGAAGCTTGGAGAAAAAAACAGGAGGCATAAAAAATGGAAGGTCTTGCTACTCTTAAAGCCGAAAACAGAATACAGTTTAAAACGCTTGAGAGTGGCAAGACTGAGGTTTCCTTTATGGTCGATAAATTAACCACAAAAGACAAAAACACCATTAAGGCGGCTTTGGAGCAAGCGGGAGAAGCACTTACAATAAAGATAAGTAAATACCGCAAAAAAAGAAGCCTTAATGCCAACAGCTACTTCTGGACATTGGTTGGAGAGCTTGCTGAAAAGCTAAACCGAAAGAAAGAAGAAATCTACTGGGAGTACATAAAAGACCTCGGTATCTATCGAACGGTCGAGATTGACGAAAAAGCGGTCGATACAATGATATATATGTGGAAGTCACATGGTTTAGGCTGGATAGCGGACAGATTAGACCATGGACAGCATAAAGGATTTGTATTAGTCAACTTTTATTACGGAAGTAGCTGTTACAATACAAAACAAATGTCAAGGTTGATAGATGCCGTTGTAAACGATTGCAAAGAACAAGGCATAGAAACATTGACACCGACAGAGTTAGAAGAAATGAAAAGGGCGTGGGACAGTGAAAGGAAGTCATAAAGTATCTGTTTTGCAAGGTGTGGTAAAAGAGTGTTACATAACCGGCAGAACGGACAACCTTGAAAAGCACCATGTTTTTTTTGGAGTTAAAGGGCGTGCAATCTCTGATAAATGCGGCTTTTGGGTTTATCTGATACCTGAATATCACCGAGGAACAAGCGGAGTACATGGAAAGAATGGTCATGAGTTAGATATGGAGCTGAAACAGGCTTGCCAAATGGCTTATGAAGAAGCAGGACATACAAGACAAGAGTTTATACAGCTTATAGGCAAAAACTATTTGTGAGGTCAAACATGAAGCAATTAACAATAGACGGTGTACCGGTTGCAAAAGGCAGACCGAGGTTAGGCAGATACGGCACATACACACCGAAAAAGACACAGGAATATGAGGAATACGTCAAAATGTGTTGGGTGGCAAAATACGGCGGTATACAGCCGTCAGAGCAACCGTTAGAAATGAACATAGTATTTTATATGCCAATACCAAAAAGCTATTCTAAAAAGCAAAGTGCGGAGATGTTGAATGGCAGAATAAAGCATACAAAAAAGCCTGATATTGATAATTTGATAAAGTCGGTACTGGATGCCTTAAATGGTTTGGCGTATGCAGACGATAGCCAAATAATAAAGGTAACGGCAGTTAAGAGATATGCGGAAACAGGGAGTACGGAATTGACGATAAAGGAAGGAGAAACACCATGAAGGACGGATTTGTTTTATATGCCGAGTATAGAGAAGCTTTTGAACTGCTTTCTTATGAAGAAGCAGGAAGGCTTATTAAAGCGATCTTTGAGTATGCGACAACAGGAAATGCACCTAAACTTGAAGGAATGACGTTAATGGCTTTTTCCTTCATCAGAAAACGATTAAATGAAGATACTAAGTTACCGGTGTGTACGGAGGAGTGAAGCAGATGGAAGCAAGAGAGAGTACAGTTTTTTATCGTTCTTTTTACGAAGCTATCAAAATACAGCCTAAAGAAATACAGGCTGATTTATATAATGCTTTGCTTGAGTATTCATTTACGGGCATAATACCGGAAACTGATAACTGTATAGTGCAGAGTTTTTTCCTTTTGATGAAACCGCAGATTGACGCAAACAATAAAAGATATGAAAGCGGAAAAAAAGGCGGCAGGCCTAAAGATGAAAAAACAGAAACCAATGGTTTTAAAGAAAACAAAAAAGTAAAAACCAATGGTTTTGAAGATGATGAAAAAGTGAAAACCAATGGTTTTGAAAATAACGAAAACTCAAAAACCAGTGGTTATGAAGAAAACGAAATGGTTAGCGATTTTGAAAAACCTAATGTAAATGAGAATGTTAATGTAAATGAGAATGTTAATGTAAATGAGAATGTTAATGT
>ENA-ORMX01000239-ORMX01000239.1-human-gut-metagenome-genome-assembly--contig:-NODE-239-length-41305-cov-5.407515_pt1 | contig 41305 bp, 37 predicted proteins | sample MGYA00242108_ERZ509007 | MGnify/ENA primary metagenome ERZ509007 (study PRJEB26280, sample SAMEA2338745) | human gut metagenome | biome: human gut; feature: human-associated habitat; material: faeces...
ATGATGCTACAGGCAAGAAGCCTATAGCTATAGGTCAGTATGTACCGCTCACAGATGGCAGACAAATCCTACTTGATAAAGGACAAGGAGGCAGATTAATTGTTGTTCAACTTGTAAATAATTAGTATTATGGCAATAAATTTAGAAAAAGAGAGCAAGGACTTGGGTAAGTATATTGATTATGTTAAAGCTCAAGTCAACTATACGGAAGAAGAATTAAAGGAGGACTTGTTGAAACGAGGACTTTCTGAAGGTGAAGTTTCATATGTAATGACTTTTTATAAACCTCATGTAAAGCAAAGGATGTTTAGTCATCCATTCTCTTTCCGTGGACGTATACGAAGGTTGGAGTATTGTCTTTCTTTCATCTTTTCCTATATTTATATAGCTGTCATTCGGGTAGTAAACGATTTGGGCGCAGTTACAACATCGGGAGGAGTATTTATATTGTTATCCCTGATTCCACTTTATTGGTTCATATTGGCACAGGGGGCAAAGCGTTGCCATGATTTAGGTAATTCTGGTTTATACCAATTAATACCTTTTTATGGATTTTTAATGGTGTTAGAAGGCGGTGATGAAGGTGAAAACGAATATGGCTTTGACCCAAAAGGACGGAATGTCTTTTCCAAATAAAAAGTTTTCATACAAAACATTAGTAATAATAAAAACGATATGGCAAAAGGTAGAGCATTAGCACAACTTATTATGCATATGTCCCATCTTACACCTGTAGGATGGGGCTATTTTGCATGTTCTGTTGTTTTGTCAGGGATATGCTATCCTTCAAGTAAAAAAATGATTCCCTGTTTCATTAGGAAGCAATCAAAAAAATGTTATCCAGATTTTGAATGGATAGTCATACCACAATATAGTATGCCTTTATCATTACTCGTGTTTTTGGCGATGAATAGCTTTTTAGGATATTTCTGCTACCAAGAGACATCAGAAGATGATATTGTCTTCTTTTGTATAATAGGCATTGTCTTATTTATATTTGCCCTATTGCCAATATTTATAAAGCTATTCAAACTCAAATGTATAATGAAAAATAATAAAGCTTTGTTTATGTCTCGATTCTCTTTGCTTGGATTCTACGAAAGAATAATTATTGACGCAGATAGTATAAAAATCATTCCAGACAAAAAGGGACAAAATGATGACGCTTACATAAGCTTTATATATAATGGCAAGTATAAGTGCAAACTTGATAAGTTTTTGTATTCTGAGGAGGGTTGGAATCTATTGAAACGAGAATTATTATTAAATATACGATAATGAATATATACGTCATTAGAAACGCTCAAAGATTTGGACCATACGATGAAAAGACTCTGCTCTCGTATGTAAACAACGGACAAATACTGAGGCAAGACAAGGCCTGCGCTGCTGGTGATAGGCTTGAAGAAACTGTTGGCTTCTATTTGAAACGTGCCAATCTAAGATACAAAGTTCTCAACAAAGGAAATATTATTTCGCAATTATCTGCAATAGGCTCGGAATTGATTTTTCCAAAAGCAAAGTTGTTTTCTAAGCAATTCCTGTCTGACCAAAGGTTCTTGATATTGGCGCTGGTTGGACTTTTGCCAATGATTATCATGAATATTCCTTTAGGTGGTGTGTGTTTGTTTTATGAGGTTTCCTTATATTTCTCCATTATTTGGGGATTATTCTTTTATTCTTGTTTCAAAACACCACAGGTTAAGTTGAAGACAACTATGAATATCTTCTTCTTGACACAATTATGTGTGTTCGTAGTATGGGACTTGATAGGGTTACCAAAGCTAAATCCATTCTATTTCTTCGCAGACGTTGCTTTTCCGATGAATGTGTTAGGATATGTATTTGGAGTCGGAATTACGGAGGAGTTTGCCAAGATGATACCTCTTCTTTTGATATTGCGTAAAGCAAAAGAGCCGTTAATTCCACAAACAATGGTTTTCTATGGGCTGATGTCGGGAATAGCATTTGGTGTGTTTGAAGGAGTGCAATACCAAATTACCGTAAATGCACAACAAACATACGATGTTTCTTTCTTCTTGAATATTGCCCGACTGACAAGCCTACCATTTCTACACGCTTGCTGGTGTGGTATTACAGGATATTTCCTTTCATTCGCCAATCTCTATCCTAAGTATAGGAGAGGCTTGTATACGTTAGCATTATGTGTGCCAGCTGTGATACATGGATTATATGATGCTTTGTTAAACTACTGGTTGTTTTCATTGATTATGGTGTTTGTTGGTTTGATGTTACTGACTGTGTACTTGAAGCAAAGCGTTGATTATCAGTCGAAATTACGTCAATAGCTCAAAGATGTAATATTGCACTGCTATACATGGAATAAGGTTAATGATGAATTGCAATGTTATGAAAACCCATATTAGTAACATTATTTGAGATACCTTTGCGGTATCAAAAATAAAAAAAACAAAAAATATACGCATATGGGATTTTTAAATCTTTTCAACAAGAAGAGTGACAACGGAGCAAAGCTTTCCGTTTCGCTGCCAGTGATTGATCCAGCTGAGGCTAAGGAAGAAATCAAGAGTGTAGAAACACCTGTTACGGCACCTACAAATGAAGAAAAGCCTATGACTATTTCTTATGCTACAGGTTGGCCAATAGATGTTGTCTACGGCTATCTACACAAGAACTATGAGAGCAAGGGCTTTGATGACGCTATGCTTAAAAGTGATTTGGCTTTTCGCGACTTAAACATGAGTCTCATAAAGAACAAAATCCTGATGGTGTTCCGCGAGATAAATCTCAACTATGAGGTCATGAAACAGGATTTGCAGACACGTATTGACAACTGTAATGCAGCAGGTTTGCTAACAACAGTTTCAGAGTTAGAGAAAACAATGTCAACTATAAATGCTCACAAGGAAGAACTGAGAGTACTTGAAGCTGATTTCCGTAACAATGCCAATGAAGCATCAATACCGTTACAATCGTATGATTGTGGATTTCTTAGAGGAATAGCATCCATACAGATGAGTGGAACAAACGGGGCGATTAAAGCTCCAGTTATGCAAAGCAATGATACTGTTGCGTTGAAGAGAGGAATAGCATAATTGTCAAACCATATAAATAATAGAATTATGAATTGGTGGATAAAATTAGGTTGTAAACTTACAGGGTGGAACTCATCCGTTCTTTCTCAGTGCTCAGAAGCAAGCAAGTCGCAGCTGAACAAATATGCATCTGCACTCCTTATATTGATGATAGTTTGGAGCATTACAGGCTTCTGTTTTGCCCAAAGATATATTGGCCTTCCTATATGGGGGTGCGCATTGGTGGCGATGGTATTTGTCATGATCGTCATAATGATAGAGCGTCAGATACTATTGACAATACATCCCACAAAAATGCTTGCATCTTTTAGAGTATTTATAGCCATTATAATGGCTGTGGTTGGTTCTACAATATTTGATCAAACAATGTTTGGTAAGGACATTGACAAGCAGATGGCTGACACCATAGAGTTACAGACGGCTACATTGACACAAAAGAGAGTGGGTATTATAGATGGAAAACTGACTGCAATAAATGTAGAAAAGGATTCTTTAGATAAATTGAACTCAATTCTTCAAGCCGACATAAATGCTAATCCTTGGATAATTCAGCGTTCTGTAACAAACAGCCAAGAGAAAATGGTGGTTGACGGACGGATAAAAACAGTCAACAATCCGTCTGTAACAACAAATCAGGTGGCTAATCCCAAGCAAGATGTTGTGAATGCAAATAACGAGAAAATAAAACAGCTTGTTGAACAGGAGAAAGAATGGTCAAAAAAGAAATTGACGGTAGAAGAAGACACTCGCAAAGAGTGTAAAGCCAATATGGGTTTTCTCGAAGAGCTTGAGGCCATGGTTGCTATTATCACTAATAGATGGGTGGCAGGTGCATTCTATATCATATTCTTTCTTCTATTAATGAGTTTGGAACTTTTTGTAGTAACAAGCAAAATGGGAGACAAAGAGTGTGATTATGAAATGGCAATAAGGGGAGCTGAGGGAGTGAGAATAGCACAGTTAAACTCTGCTTTTGAAAGGGTTAACAGATAAAATATCGCAAAAAGTATCTTGCTTTTATCAGAGGAAGAAATATAAACAATTTAAAAATAACAATTATGAAAAGAATATCATCGCTATTGGCTGTGATGGCAATAATTGCGTTCTGCTCATGTGGTGGTGGCACAAGGCCAAATTCCGATAACCGTACATACGAGAACGCGTATAGTTCTTCTTCAACAGAAACAGCCACAGAGACCGACGTACCATATTTGAACAACAGGTTACAAACAGGTGCTATTCCTTACAACAATAATGCTTGTGAGGGAGATGAATCAACAATCAGTGTGTCTACATCCTCCAGCTCGGAATGCGATGTCGTGGTTATTGTAAAGAAGAACAACCTTATTGTCAGAAATGTTTACATTGAGGCTGGTGACACTTATGAATTGTCAGTTCCTAACGGAACTTATCAAGTATTTTTCTACGGTGGAAAAGGATGGAATCCCCTGAAGAAAGTTGCTCATGGGTATGTCGGTAGCTTTGTCGCAAACGAGTCGTTTTCTAAAGATACATCTGTAACCTTAACTTATCAAGGTGTCAACTATGAACTGATACCACAACCCAATGGAAACTTCAGTACAAAACATAGCAGCGCATCGGAAATATTTTAAATAATGCAAAATATGAGAACAATACTATTATCAATTTTGATTGCATGTTCTTCTGCTTTATACGCAGACAACATCAAGCGGCCAGACAGCTACAATTACACCCGTGGCATAGAGGCCATACAGAATAACAATACAGAGGAAGCATTAAAATATCTCAACCAAGAGATAAGTGAACACCCTGAAAACGGTTATGCCTTTGCATGGGTCGCATTGGTAAGGGTTTCTACTGAAGAGTTTGGGCGTGCCTTAACGGCATCAAACATCGCAATAAAGAAAATTCCATCTAAGGACAAAGAATATAAAAGCTTTGCATATTCAACAAGAGCGCAGGTCTTTTTAAATATAAACGATACTGTTCACGCATTGAAAGACTATGCCCAAGCAATAGCATTGACTCCCGAAGATGACCGTTTGTATAATACCAGAGCACAGGTATATTACGAACAAGGCAAATATGATTTGGCAGATAATGATTATCGAAAAATGATCTCGTTGAAAGAAGGAGACGTAATGGGCTACATGGGATTAGGAAGAAATGCTAATGCTCAAAAGAAATATGAAGATGCCATCAAGCAGTTTGACTATGTGAACAAACTGGAGCCTTCATACTCGTCTGCTTATTCGTTCCGTGCCGAAAGTTATATCGGTCTAAAGAAATACAATGAAGCAATTGACGATGTTATAACAGCATTAGGTATCGACCAAGACGACAAAGCCTTCTATGAACTTCAGACACTTGCCGACTCGGCTTTTGCCCAAACTGTAGCAAAACTAAAGGTGCAGAAATTGAAAGAGCCCAAAGAATCTTCATGGCCATATGATCTTGGCGTAGTATATGAGAGAACAGACAGATACGCTAAAGCCATACTGTTTTATAAAGAATCATTGGCAATAGAATCCAACAAAGAAATAGCAAACCGCATATCCAACTGCTATAATGAAATCGGCGACTACGACAAAGCGCTGGAATATTGCGACCAAGCGATAGCGTTAGATTCGACCAAAACCAATTATCTGTATTTCAAGGCGAATATACTGGATAATGCAGGACGCTCAGAAGAGGCTATTAAAGTAATGGACAGTTACATAGCACAAAATCCCGAAGAATACTTTCCTTATTATAGAAGAGGTTGGTTCAAAGATCATTCGGGAAAGACCGATGAGGCTATTGAAGACTATACAATGGCTATCACTCTTCAACCCAATGATGCTTACCAATATTTGACCCGTGGTATATTGCTTTTGCAAAAAGGTGATAAGAAAAAAGCAGACGAAGATTTCAAACAGGCTGTCCGTTTAGATTCTGTCCCCGATGCACCAGAGTGTGCATTCTATGCCTATTACTACTTGGGGGATAAGAATAAGGCTATAGAAATGCTGGATAAAGCTTTAAAGAAAGATGCCAAAGCCAACTACTATGATGCTGCATGCCTTTATTCAATTATGAATGACAAGGATAAGGCCATTTCTTATTTGCAAAAAGCATTGGAGAATGGTTTTAGAAGATTTGCTCATATAAAACGTGACAGAGACCTTAACAATATCCGTTCTACAGCAGAATACAAAGCAATCATGGATGAGTATGAAAAGAAACACCAACAAGAAATAGCGGAAGATAATGATGAAACCGTGTACGAGAGTAAAACCGAAGAAGTGCCTTTTACGAAAGAAGGGAATGTCTGTAAGGTGAAGTGTACCATCAATAATTTGCCATTACATTTCATCTTCGATACAGGTGCCTCCAATGTTTCCATATCATCTGTTGAAGCCACGTTCATGCTGAAAAACGATTATTTGGCTGTCTCCGATATTATTGGCAGACAGAACTATATGACTGCCGATGGAAATATTACAGAAGGTACTGTCATTAATCTTCGTGATGTGAAACTTGGAAACATACACCTCAATGATATAAAGGCTTCTGTTGTCAAGAACCAGTCTGCCCCATTGCTTCTTGGCCAAAGCGTATTTTCGAAATTAGGAAAGATAGAAATAGACAATGATAACAAAGTACTGAGAATAACATACCGCCAAAAGGTAAAGCAAGAAAATTAACTCTAAATACGTTGATTATCAAATCAAAGAATATAGGGTGTAATATTGCAAGAGAGCCATATATGGAAAGAGGAATGTAGGCTGTAACATTATGGTTTTTCCTATTTAATGCAAAAGCCTTCATATCTTTGCATCAGAAAAAGAAACAAAACAATAAAAATAACGATTATGAAAAAGATTTTCTTCGCATTGGTTGCAATGCTGACAATTTCAATGGTTTCCGTAGCACAGTCCTACAATTATGGTAGCAATAGTCGTCGTAGTACATCTACATATGGTAGCTATGGTACAAATCCAAGTACTACATCTGTTAGTGGCTATACACGCAGCAATGGTACCTATGTGAACGGTTACACTCGGACACAACGTAATGGAACTAACCATGACAACTACTCTACTTCAGGGAATTACAATCCATACAACGGCACAACAGGCAGTCGAGCAAGAGACTATTCCTCACAGTCGTACAATTATGGCTCCGGTCATACGATACAGACAGGTCCCCGTGGTGGACAATATTACACCAATAGTCGTGGCAATAAGGTGTATGTACCTAAACGCAGCAGTACTTATGGATGGTAACTCCATAATCTATTTATAGAGATGATAACATTAGTGAATTAAGTATTACGACAATGGATAATGTAGATTCTTTTCACGAAGATTTTGAGTCCTATGATAACTATTGTTATGAAGATGACAATGATTACGAACGTGATGCCTTTTATGCTCTTACAGATGGTATGTATGGGGACTATGATGAGTGGTGTGAGAGCGGTGGAGATATAGACTTGCTAATGGAAAGTCTTGGGTACTAAAGTTATTAAAAACGAATCAAATAGATAATAATAAAAGCATACAAGAATGAATCTAAAACATCATTACACAGGCTTGACAGATGCCCAAGTGCTCGAAAGCCGACAGAAGTATGGTGTCAACGTATTGACACCGCCTGATAAAGAAACATTGTGGGATGTGCTGAAAGAGACATGCACGCATTGGATTGTCATTTCAATGTTTGCGCTGATTGTTGTTTCAGCAATTGCCGCAGGTGTGTTATGTGGTGGCATGGGTTCCATTATTTGGAGCATGCCAGCCATCATCGCCTTTGCCACGGTGCTTATTCTTATCGTGGGATTCTTCGGAGGTTTTGAAGACCCACTTTTCAAGATTCTTATCATGGCATTTGTCCTGTCCATAGGCATATCCATTTATGAGTTTGTCTGGGTTGGTGCAGGTTTCAAGACTTTCTTTGAACCTATAGGTATCATTGTGGCTTTGGTATTGGCCACAAGTATTGCTTTCTTCTTGGAGCGACGTAATGAAAAAATATTCCAAAGTTTGAATGAGGCAAACGATGACACCTTAGTAAAGGTGATACGCAACAACAACGTTTGCCAAGTGCCACGCAAGGATATCGTAGTAGGAGACATTGTTCTGCTTGAATCGGGTGAGGAAATTCCAGCCGATTGCGAACTGTTAGAGTCTCTCAATCTCTCGGTAAACGAATCGTCACTGACAGGTGAACTCCAAGCTGCCAAGACGACCAATCCCGAACTGTTTGACAAGGAAGCAACATACGCTTCCAACCTTATCATGAAAGGAACTATCATACTTGAGGGGTATTGTACAGCAAAGGTGTTTGCCGTAGGTGACAAGACAGAAAGCGGAAAGGTGTTTGAGGCTGCGCAAGTAGACGAAGGCGGTTCAACTCCATTGAGCGAAGAACTTGACGGATTGGCAAACCTGATTACCAAGGCCAGTTATGTGTTTGCAGCTCTTATTATCATAGGGCGTCTCTTCATATATTTCTATGAAGGCAATGCCGACTTTGCCACAGGAGACGGCTGGGTAGGTTTTATCACATACGTTCTAAACACCATCATGATTGCCGTGACGCTTATTGTTGTGGCTGTTCCAGAAGGTCTCCCCATGTCAGTCACATTGAGTTTGGCTTTCAGTATGCGTAAACTGATGAAGGAGCACACCCTTCCTCGCACCATGCACTCTTGCGAGACCATGGGAGCAACTTCTGTTATATGTACAGACAAGACAGGCACGTTGACACAAAATCAGATGCAGGTGGCTGATACCAAACTCAGCGAGGTATCAGAGGATTTCTTTGCAGAGATGATAGCTATGAATACAACGGCCAACCTTGACATTTCTGACAAAAACAGTGCAAAGGTTATCGGCAATCCTACTGAAGGCGCATTGTTGCTATGGCTCAAGAGTAAGGGCGTTGATTATTTGTCCATTCGCGAGAATGTTGAAATCATTGATCGTTTGCCGTTCTCTACAGAAAACAAGTATATGGCAACGGTAGTGAAGTCTGTATCTAAGGGTGGCACGTATGTGTTTGTAAAAGGTGCCCCAGAGATACTTCTTGGTATGTCTGATATTTCAGAAGCCGACAAAGAAGCGTATGGTACAGACTTGCTGAACTATCAGAACAAGGCCATGCGCACGCTTGGCTTGGCGTATGCAGAGGTGAAAGAAGGTAAAAAGGTGATAGAGAATGGTAAACTGAATGTTAATGGACTGACATTTGTAGGTGTCTTCGCTATCTCCGACCCTATCCGCAAGGAGGTGCCTACTGCTATAAAGGAATGTCTTAACGCTGGAGTTCAGGTGAAGATTGTAACTGGCGATACCTCTGGTACGGCTAAAGAGATTGGACGACAGATCGGTCTATGGAATGAACAGGATACGGATAAGAACATTCTTACAGGCAGTGAATTTGCTGCCTTGTCTGATGAAGAACTGAAAGATAGAATTGTTGACATTAAGATACTTTCTCGTGCTCGTCCTAACGACAAGGAACGTTTGGTAAAACTGCTCAAACAACGTGGACAAGTAGTGGCTGCGACTGGCGATGGCACCAACGATGCTCCTGCGCTTAACGCTGCAGATGTAGGCTTGTCAATGGGTGATGGTACTGCTGTAGCAAAGGAAGCTTCAGACATGACCATACTAGACAATTCGTTCTCTACCATTGCCAATGCGGTGATGTGGGGCCGTTCGCTTTACAAGAACATCCAGCGTTTCCTGCTCTTCCAGTTGACTGTGAACGTTACAGCTTGCTTCCTTGTGCTCGTTGGAGCTTTCATGGGTACGGAGTCGCCATTGACCGTGACACAGATGCTTTGGATTAACTTGATAATGGATACCTTTGCTGCCATAGCATTAGCATCACTTCCACCTTCACGCAGAGTGATGGAAAACAAGCCACGTGACCGCAATGCTTCTATTCTAAGCAAGTCAATGCGTATTGAGATATTGGGAGTTGGATCCTTTTTCTTCTTCCTGTTAGTTGCAATGCTCTATATCTTTGAACATGGCGAATACACATCAATGCGTGACCTCTTCTTGAATCTCCATATTGGTGAACGTGACGGACTCAGCACATACGAGCTTACATTACTCTTCACGACATTTGTAATGACCCACTTCTTCTATCTCTTCAATGCCCGAGCATTCGAGACTGGTCGCAGCGCTTTGCATTTCAAGGGATGCAACGGCTTGCTGACAATTGTGGCAATTATCCTTATAGGCCAGATTGCAATGGTTGAAGTACCAGGTTTGCAGCAGTTCTTCAATGTAGAGGGATTGAAACTCATTGATTGGATAATCATTATTGTCGGCTCTTCACTTGTACTTTGGGTACGTGAAATATGGCATCTGCTGACAAAGAAATAAATATAATTGGTGAAACTACATAAACTATTATTATGTAGTTTCACCATAATTCATAAAACAAATTGTAATTATTCATTACAGGCATAGTTTTCAAAGACACTAAGATTTTTAATAAACATGGGGGAAACAAACACAAGGATTCCAGGTCTTTCGTTTTCTTGGAAAAGGGCTTTAGGTATAACTCAGGCAAAACAAAAGATAGCTCGCCAAACAGGCATCCCAACATCTAAAGCGGGGATAGAACGTAAAATAGGTAAGATGATATTAGAAGCGTTATTCGGTAAGTAATATGAGTAATAACAACAATCATGACATTAAAAATGTCCCTTTATTGCATCTTGTCATTTCAACAGGCTTTGGAACAGGTTTTGTTCCTATAGCTCCAGGTACAGCAGGCGCATTTTTGGCTTTGTTAATATGGATAGGGCTATATTTTTTACTTTCTCCTTTATTGCTATTCCTTGCAACGTTATTTTTAATAATCAGTTGTTTCGTCGTTGGCGTTTGGACAGACAACGTGATGGAACGATACTGGGGATCAGATCCAAGAGCAGTTGTTATTGATGAATTTTTTGGTACATGGATTGCCGTTCTTGCGGCAACTTTTGTTCCAGACCCCAGCTATCTAACAATATTATTAGCATTTATTGGATTCGTTCTTTTTAGAGTTATTGACATAACCAAACCGCTTGGTTGTCGTTGGATAGACAAAAATATTCATGGAGGTTTAGGATGTATGCTTGATGATGCCTTGGCAGGAACTTATGCATTTCTATTAACTTTATTAATAAGCTTCGTTGTCCGCTAAAACTATAATACGCACAAATATACAGCCCGAAGTCTTCTAAAATTAGACTTCGGGCTTACTTTTTAATAAGTAAGCCTCTCTAAATAAACTAGCTTGGTTCAGAATGTGTGTCTTTAGTCCCTTGAACTATTCGAAAGCATTCTATTGCTTCTGTGGATATATGTATGAAATTGAATACCTTTGCACTGTAAAACATAAAATAGAGAAATGGCAAGTAGTGCAGATTTTAAAGGATTCGTTTGCTGTCAAGCAACTTTTTTCGTGTTGCAGAAAACAATAATAAAACGAGATTACAATAGCGTTATTGATTTTTTTACGATTAATTTTCTGTAATTATATAATGTGACATAACCGATATCGCAGAAAATAATGTATTTTTGTAGGCAAATTGTAGATAAAACAAGACATGATAGCTTGAGGAGTCAGAGGCTACAGGAAATCAACATTACAAATGTAATGTTGTATTACTGCACCACGAAATATAGAATAATTCCTGTTTTTAGGGTGCGAAAACTTGGAATTATTCCTGTTTTGTGTGTATAAAATTTCGGAATAATTCCTGCATTTGGGGTGTAAAAACTCGGAATAATTCTTGAAAAGTTCTTTTGATGGAAGATTTTTTGTATCTTTGCCTAAGATATAGATAGGCTGCATCTCGGCATGATATTAAAGCAAGCTTTATATTTTGCTCTCAATTTGCACTATCTAATAAACTTTTAAAGGTAAGGATATGTTATACAGAAAGTTTGCTGCACACTTAGAGCAATTTCTTCAGAATGAGCCCAATAAGATACTGCTGGTCAATGGGGCAAGGCAGATAGGCAAGTCGTATATCGTTAGATATGTGGGTAGCCGCATGTTTAAAAACTTTGTAGAAATAAATCTCAAGGCAGACAAGGAAGGTGCTGGTATTTTTGCCACGGTAAGAAGCAGGGACGACTTTTATCTTCAGTTGGGGGCTTTGGCGGGCAACAAATTAGGGAACAATAAGGACACATTAGTGTTCCTTGACGAGATACAAAGTTATCCGCACCTTATGACGATGCTGAAGTTTCTGAACGAGGATGGGCGATATCGTTATATAGCCAGTGGATCGGAGCTTGGTGTGGCCCTGACACAAACGCCATCGGTACCGATAGGAAGCATTGCCATAGAGCAGATGTATCCGCTTGACTTTGAGGAGTTTCTGTTAGCAATGGGATGCGCACAGGCTACCATTGATGGGGTGGAAGAGTGTTTTAAAAAGGGACAATCTCTTAACGACTCATTGCACAACTATATGTTGCAACAGTTTAAGATATACCTGCTGGTGGGAGGTATGCCTGATGCCATCAACAAGTTTATTGAAAACCGAAACATTGCCCACGTACGTGATATTCAGCGCGATATTCACGCCCTTTATCGTATTGATGCTTCGCAATATGATGATGAGAAGAAATTGGTGATACGTAATATTTACGATTTGATTCCCTCGAATATGGAGAACAAGAAGAAGCGTATCGTCGTGAAGAACATTGAAGGCAAGGCTGGTCATAAGCAGTTTAGCGATTATGCTGACGAGTTTGAATATCTCACTAACTCGGGCGTGGCGCTTGCTGTTCGTGCCATTAGTAATCCTAAGTTTCCGCTTATCGAGTCGGAAAGCAAAAATTTATTGAAGCTATATCTTAGTGATGTGGGGTTGCTTACCAACTTGTTATATGCCACTAATATTAATGCGGTGTTGGGTGATGTGTGCAGTGTTAATCTCGGTTCGGTGTACGAGTCGGTAGTGGCACAAGAGCTTCATGCTCATGGATATGCGCTTCACTACTATGACAACAAACAACGCGGTGAGGTGGATTTTCTGATAGACGACTATTCAACACTGACGGTGCTGCCTATAGAGGTGAAGTCGGGGAAAGATTATAAAGTGCACAGCGCTTTAGATAAGTTTCTTGCAACTACTGATTATCACATTACGCGAGCCGTAGTGTTTAGTAACAAACAGAACGTACATGTAGAACAAGGTATAACCTATATGCCTATCTATTATGTAATGTTCTATAAGAACGAACCTGTTTCAGATAGTGATTGTATCATACCTGAAGTGATGCAATAGTTGTTTAGTAATAAGTAACATATAATAAAAAGAAACGAGCCAAAGGGTTGGTAAAAATACCAAGCACCTTTGGCTCGTTTTATATTAATATCTATTTCTCATGCTTTTGGCTTGCTGACAGTTTTTGTCTTGGCAAGCGGTATTGCCGAGAGTTATGCGTTATCCGTAGATGATATTTCCGTTCTCGTCGCGATTTTCGTCGATGAACGACTTGTTATACTGAGTCATGCCGCGTAATGACATACCCATGTTTGAGAAGCCGCCATCGTGGAACAGAGTCTGCATGGTAACCTTGCGGGTGAGGTCAGAGAACATCACTACGCAATAGTCGGCACACTCGTCGGCTGAGGCGTTGCCTAAAGGCGACATACGGTCAGAGAAGTCGTAAAGGCCGTCGAAGCCCTTGATGCCGCTACCAGCTGTGGTGAATGTGGGCGACTGTGAGATGGTGTTGATACGCACGCCTTTTTCGCGACCGTAGATGTAGCCGAAGCTGCGGGCGATAGACTCGAGCAGCGACTTTGCATCGGCCATATCGTTATAGCCGAAGAAGGTGCGGTGTGAAGCAACATAGGTGAGGGCCAGCACTGATGCACCCTCGTTCAGTGCGTCGAGTTTCTTTGCCACTTGCAGCATTTTATGGAACGAGATAGCCGAGATGTCGAGTGTTTTGTCTAAGAAACCGTAGTCGAGATCGTCGTATGTACGTTTTTTGCGCATATTTACGCTCATGGCACATGAGTGTAATACGAAGTCGATTTTGCCGCCCAGTGCTTCCTGAGCCTGTATAAACAAGTTGTTAAGGTCGTCAACTGATGTTGCGTCAGCGGGAATAACGGTGGCATTGGTCTTCTTTGCCAGTTCGTCGATGGTTCCCATACGGCATGCTACAGCCGTGTTTGTCAACACAATCTGTGCGCCTTCTTCTACGGCACGTTCTGCTACTTTCCACGCAATTGATGCGTCGTTCAATGCGCCGAAGATAATACCGCGCTTTCCTTTCAATAAATTAAAAGACATAAATTTTTTTTCTTTCTAATGTAAAATTTCGGTGCAAAGGTACAAATTTTTGCACACTTACCAATAAAAATGTGCAAAAATGTTCTTTTTTACTTCTTTATTGGTTTAAGATACTCGGGTTTTAGAGCCTTTTGTATTGGTTTTGTGATATAAAAAATCCCCTTGACGGTTTGTTTTATGTATGGTATAAACCGTCAAGAGGGAATATTTTATTATTATTCTCTTTATTCGTTTTCTTCTTTACCAGCTTCGCGTAAGATGATGCTGGTGGCACCAAGGGTGAATAGTGTGCCATGGTGAATGATGCGACGCTCGCGGTCGCCAAGAATTTCGTTGTCAACAAATGTGCCAGTATAGCTGGGCCCATCGCGCAGTGTGTATTTCAGTTTGCCCTTCTTATCGCGACTTACATTGATAACGCAATGGTGCATGTCAATGCTGGGGTCGTTTGTCTCGATGGGGCACGTCACACCACTACCTTTCATGTATCGACCAATGCTGTTGTCGCCCATGCGTAGTGGGATGATTTGTTTGTAGTGGAACACGTTTTCAATTACAACGATGCTGCCACACTGCTTGTCTTCGGCAACATCTTCGGGGTTTTCTTCTTTTTGTCTGTCGCGCAGTTTCGATACGCCTATGCGTATGCCAAACTGTTTGCCACATTGCGGACATTCAAACACCAACGATTGTCCGCTGGTATATTTTGTTTCGTCGAAAGTGATAAAGTTGTCACATTTGGGGCAACGTACTCTTTTCATGTTTTTGTTTCCGTATAATTTTACGTTGTGCGGGAAATAAAATAAATGAGATAATTAATTTGCTGCAGTGAGATTCATAATCCAACTGTTGCTTAATTCTTCGTTTTTGTTGAGGCGTTGCAGCATTTGGTGTGCGTCAGTGTAGGATGCATACTTGCCATAAACCACCTTTGTGTAGCCAAAGCCAATAAGCACTTCGGCTTCAGTAAGGCCTTCGGCATGCAGCTTCTTAACCCATTGCTCGGCACCAACTTTGCTCACACGACTTGCTAATACCACGGTGTAGGTGGGCGTCGTCGCTTCTTTTGCCTTGTGGGTAGCTACCAATTGGTCTTCGGTGTCAGCCGTTTTAGGACATACTTCTAACGATTGTGGTTCGCCAGTGGTGATGTCTTTGGGCATAATTTTGGTGAGCAATGTGGTGTTAACTTCGGCGTTAGCAAGGTTTGTGGCCTTGTTGTTGGCAGGTTTTGGCATGAGGATAACCGCAATGAGGATGATGCACACAGCAGCAATGTCGCGCAACAGCCACAGGGGGGCTGTGCGTTTTGATGCTTCTTCTATAGAAACAATCTTTCCAGCATCGTTGGCTGCAACTTCTGTTGGTGTGTTGCAAACAGGAAGCGATACCACCTTGGCAGATGGTGTAACTTCGGCTTCTGTCGTTGCCTTCGCCATCTCAAAGGTGCTCAGCCCGTAAAGATTAGGGGTGAGGATACCTGCTTCGCACGGTGTAAACTCGTATTTGCCTTCATGGTTAAGCACAAGTGTGCCTAATCCGCTCATCTCATATTCGCCTTCAGTGTCTAATATATGTTTTAGCTCGTTTACATCTTCTTCTATCCGTGTTAGTGCTTCAGGATAGCTGATGTCATAAACCTCAATAAACGACTGCACGAGCAACGAGTCGTTCATGGTAAGTTGTGGGTTGAAGCCGAGCGTGCGGTGGGGTGGGTAGAACAAATGCGACTCGGCATCGTACCGTGCTTCCATGTGGTGAGCCATAAACCCACCAAAGCCCGGAACAATGACGCAATCATTGCTCAGCAACAACTTTGTTATATGTCTTTCAAAATCTATCACATTTGCAAAGATACTAAAAAGGTTTGTACTGGCAATTGTTTTTTTGCTATTTTTTAATAAGGTCAGTGAAAAAACGATGATTGTTTTGCTGTTCGGCATATTTGTTTTATCTTTGCACATAGGTTATAGGTGTGGCTTCATGCTTTAAACGGCATGTAATAGCACTGGAAGAAAGCCTGAAAGGGCCTAAACAACTTAAGAAATCGTAAGAAAATATGAATATAGCAATAGTCGGAACTGGTTATGTGGGCTTGGTTACAGGAGCCTGTTTTGCCGACACAGGTGTTAATGTAACTTGTGTAGATGTCGACGAGAAAAAGATAGCCGAGCTTAAGCAAGGTAAAATGCCTATATATGAGCCTGGACTTGACGAGCTGGTAACAAAAAACTATGCCGCAGGCCGTCTTCATTTTACAACATCGCTTGAAGCGGTGCTCAACGAACAAGATATTATTTTCTCGGCAGTGGGTACTCCTCCTGATGAGGATGGCTCGGCCGATTTGAAATATGTGCTGCAAGTAGCACGCACGATAGGTCGCAACCTCAATAAATATGTTGTTGTGGTAACCAAGAGCACGGTGCCCGTAGGAACGGCGGTAAAGATACGTGATGTAATCAATGAAGAGCTTGATAAACGTGGCGTACAGATTGATTTTGATGTTGCCAGCAATCCCGAATTCTTGAAAGAGGGTAGCGCCATCAAAGACTTTATGAGCCCTGACCGCGTGGTGGTGGGCGTTGATAGCGAGCGTGCCAAACGATTGCTTACACGGTTGTATAAGCCCTTTCTGTTGGTTAATTTCCGTGTTATCTTTATGGATATTCCCAGCGCTGAGATGACGAAATATGCAGCTAACTCGATGTTGGCCACCCGCATTTCGTTTATGAACGATATTGCCAATTTGTGCGAAAAAGTAGGCGCCGACGTAAATATGGTGCGCGATGGTATAGGCAGCGATGCTCGTATAGGCCGACGGTTTTTATATGCGGGCTGTGGCTATGGCGGATCATGCTTTCCTAAGGATGTAAAAGCCCTGGTAAAAACTGCCGATGACAATGGCTATAGCATGGAGGTGCTGAAAGCCGTAGAACGTGTAAATGAACGACAGAAGGCGTTACTGTTCACTAAGTTGCAGAATGCCTTTGGTAACATTTCGCTCAATGGACATACCGTAACCTTGTGGGGGTTAGCTTTCAAACCTGAAACTGATGATATGCGCGAGTCTACCGCCCTCGTTATGATACGTTTGCTTAGCGAGGCTGGCTGCAAGATACGTGTGTATGACCCCATTGCCATGGACGAATGTAAGCGTCGTGTGGGCGATGCAGTAACCTATTGTCGCGATATGTACGACGCTGTTGATGGTTCTGAAGCCCTGTTATTGCTTACTGAATGGAAACAGTTCCGCTTGCCCGATTGGCAAAAGGTGAAAGACCGAATGAAACGCCCCTTATTGATAGATGGTAGAAATATCTTCGACGCCCAAGAGATGAAAGAATTGGGCTTCGACTATCATTGTATAGGACGTTAATTAATTATTAGCTAATGAATAAGTTATCAATAATAATGGTAATGCTGCTGGCGTTGTGCGTTAGTTGTAAAGACAAAAAAAATGCGCAGACCATTGAAGAAGACCGCGTTGCCAAGAAAACACTTCAAGGTGTTTGGATTGATGAGGATGAAGAAGACGTGGTGTTTCGTATCAAGGGCGACACCGTGTTCTTCCCCGACTCAACCATCATGCCTGTTGCCTTTAAAGTATGTCGTGATACTTTTTATATGGAGGGCACCAACCGTGTAGCCTATCCCATTGTGAAGCATACCCCGCATTTGTTTGTTTTTGTTAATCAGAACGGTGAGCAAGTGCGCCTGGTGAAGAGCAATGATAAAATGTATCTGAGCATGTTCGACAGCAAGTCTACCCCTATCTCGATTAATCAGAATAAATTGCTGAAACGCGATACGGTATTGTTGCATAACAATGAGCGCTATCACAGTTATGTGCAAGTAAATCCCACCACTTATAAGGTGATGAAGGCCACTTGTAACGATGATGGCGTACAGGTAGATAATGTGTATTATGACAACATTATACACTTAAGTGTTTTCAAAGGAAACACTAAGGTGTTTTCAAGCAATTTGTTGCGCACCGATTTCAAGAGCGTGCTGTCAGAAAAAATTCTTGATCAGTTGGTGTTCAGCGATCTAACCCTTACCGGTATCGATGATAAGGGCATACATTATAATGCCATTTTGGCTATTCCTGATTCGATGACCAGCTACATTGTAGAGGTTACTGTAGGCTTTGATGGTACCATTACTCGACATATAAATAACAAATAACCTACTAATTTATAAAACTAAAATAAACCAATAAAACTACGTCTTATGAAAAAAACATTGCTGATGGCATGGTCGTTGTTGATGGCTACGCTCACCGTTAATGCCAAAGACAATATCGATTATGTTGACCCCTTTATCGGAACCACCAATTACAGTATCTGCCATCCAGGTTCTGTGATGCCACACGCCCTTATGTCAGTAGTGCCATTCAATGTGATGGGCTCTGACCTTAACAAGTATGACAAAGATAAAGGGTGGTGGTCGGCCCCTTACGAGTATAAGAACAGGTATTTTACTGGCTTTGCCCATGTAACCTTGAGTGGTGTGGGATGTCCTGAATTGGGCACCCTACTTACCATGCCCACCACGGGCCAACTTGATGTTGACTATCACAACTACGGCTCAGCGTATAAGGACGAACAGTCAACTCCTGGCTATTACAGTAATGTTCTTACTAAATACGGCATTCGCTGCGAGGTGACGTCGACAATGCGTACAGCTGTTGAACGTTACACCTTTCCTGAAGGACAAGGTAATATTTTACTCAACTTGGGCAACGGATTGACCAACGAGATTGGAGCCTCGGTGCGTCAGGTGAGCGACACTGAGGTAGAAGGTATGCGTATGTTGGGCACCTTCTGCTACAACTCAGATGCCTCATTTCCTATGTATTTTGTGATGCGCGTTAACAAGAAACCTGCACAGAGTGGTTTTTGGAAAAAACAACCCTCGCTGGGCGCAGCAAAAGATTCGTGGGAGAAATACAGCGGAAAGTATAAACTGTATGTGAATAAAACACGCGATATGGCTGGCAACGAGATAGGCTGGTTTATGTCGTTCCCATGTAAGGCTGGTGAACAGGTAGAGGTGCAGATAGGCGTTTCGTTTGTCTCTATTGCCAACGCACGTGAAAACCTTAATACTGAGCAACCTACGCTGAACTTTGAAAAGGTAAAGGCTGAGGCTCGCGCCAGCTGGAACGAGGTGCTTAACCGCGTCAGTGTAGAAGGTGGCACCGAGGCACAGCGCCGTGTGTTCTATACCGCCCTCTATCACACCCAAATTCATCCCAACATTTTGCAAGATGTGAACGGACAATATCCGAAGATGGAAGGCACCGAAACGCTTCATACTGATGGTAACCGCTATACCGTATTCTCACTGTGGGACACTTATCGCAACCTTACACAGTTGCAAACACTGCTCTTCCCTGATAAGGAGATTGATATGGTGCGTTCGATGATTGATATCTATAAAGAGTGGGGATGGATGCCAAAATGGGAATTGTATGGAAGAGAAACATGGACGATGGAGGGTGATCCCGCCATACCCATTATTACCGACCTCTATCTCAAAGGTTTCCGTGGCTTTGATATACAGGCTGCTTATGAAGCTTTTTATAAATCAGCCACAATGACGAGTAGTGATAATTTGCAACGTCCTGATAATGCTCCCTATGTGCATAAAGGTTATATTCCTTTAGGCTATTTTGCTGCAGATATGTCGGGCGACAATTCTGTATCGCACGCTCTCGAATATTATGTGGCCGACAATGCCCTGTCGTTGCTGGCCGATGCGCTGGGCAAGAAGAGCGATGCCCGTATGTTTCGCAACCGCTCGCTTAATTATCGTCATTATTACTCGAAAGAAAGCGGTACCTTGCGCCCCATTAATGCTGATGGCACCTTCCTTACACCGTTTAATCCTGAAGATGGTGCCAATTTTACCAATTGCCCTGGCTTCCATGAAGGTAGCGCTTGGAACTATACGTTCTATATCCCTCATGATGTACCCGGACTGGTTAAGCTGATGGGTGGAAAGAAAAAGTTTGTTGAAAAATTGCAGATGGTGTTTGATAAGGGATTGTATGACCCCTCAAACGAACCTGATATAGCCTATCCTTATCTCTTTAGCTATTTTAAGGGCGAAGAGTGGCGCACACAGAAAACGGTGACCGAGCTGCTGGAGAAATACTATACCGACAAACCTGATGGTATACCTGGTAACGACGACTGTGGTACCATGTCGGCATGGGCCATTATGTCGATGATGGGTTTCTATCCCGACTGCCCAGGTTCGCCATATTACACCCTCACCACTCCAGTGTTTGACAAGGTGACATTGCATCTCGATAAGACTTATTATCCCAAAGGCGACTTGGTTATTGAGACGCATAAGACCCAAGCCGGCCAGCGCTATATTAACCGTGTGCTGCAAAATGGTAAGACGCTGAACGGCTTCCGCATTTCACATAAACAGCTGGTAGAAGGCGGAAAACTGGTGTATGAATTGAAATAAAATATTAGAAATACAACGACAATGGATAAGAGAAAAACAGCCCTCATCACGGGCATTACGGGTCAAGATGGCTCGTATCTGTCAGAACTGTTGCTAGAGAAAGGTTATGATGTACATGGAATCATACGCCGTTCGTCTGTCGACTATCGTGAACGTATAGCCCATCTTGAGGGAAAACCCCATTTTCATTTACATTATGCTGACCTTGGCGACTCGATGAGCATCGTTCAGGTGATGAACAAGGTGCGTCCTGACGAGGTGTATAACTTGGCTGCACAAAGCCATGTGCAAGTTAGTTTCGACTCGCCCGAATATACCGCCAATGTAGATGCTGTGGGCGTGCTTCGCATCCTTGAGGCTATACGCCAGTGTGGCCTTACCAAGACTTGTCGTATGTATCAGGCATCAACCTCTGAACTTTATGGTAAGGTAGAAGAGGTGCCACAAAACGAGAATACCCCCTTCCATCCCTATAGCCCCTATGCTGTTGCAAAACTTTACGGCTTTTGGATTGTGAAAGAGTATCGCGAGGCTTATGATATGTTTTGCTGCTCGGGCATCCTTTTCAACCATGAGAGCGAACGTCGTGGCGAGACCTTCGTTACCCGCAAAATAACATTAGCGGCTGCCCGCATTAAACAGGGAAAACAAGAAAAGTTGTACCTGGGTAACCTTGACTCGCTGCGCGATTGGGGCTATGCCAAAGATTATGTTGAGTGTATGTGGCTCATCTTGCAGCACGACAAACCCGAAGACTTTGTGGTGGCCACTGGTGTGCAACATACTGTGCGCGAGTTTTGCTATTATGCTTTTAAACACGTGGGCATCGAACTCGAATTTAAGGGCGAAGGCATTGACGAAAAAGGTATTGATAAGGCTACGGGTCGGGTGCTGGTAGAAGTGTCGCCCGATTTCTTCCGTCCCACCGACGTAGTAAACCTGTGGGGCGACCCTACAAAGGCGCGTGCCGAACTGGGTTGGAACCCCGCCAAAACCTCGTTTGAAGAACTGGTAAAACTGATGGTTGAAAGCGATATGGCTAAGGTGGCTGCTGAAGATGCCAGTACCAAGGTGCGTTGCAACCTGGCCGAATATCTGGAGAAAGGTATCGTGAAATAATTTAAGTTTTGCAAGTTCTTGTTTCAGCATGAACTTGCAAAACACTAAACGGGTAGACATTACTTGTTTACAACTGCATGCCAAAGACATGCGAAACTTTAATAAATAATTAATTATGACTAACTCATCATCTTCATCTTGCCTAAGCAAGAGCAGTAAAATATATGTGGCTGGCCATCATGGTTTAGTAGGCTCGGCCATATGGAATAATTTAAAGGCCCGCGGCTACCATAACTTGGTGGGTCGCTCGCATAGCGAGCTCGATCTTACCGACCAATATGCCGTGCAGAAATTTTTTGATGAAGAACGTCCTGATGCTGTTGTTTTGGCCGCAGCCTTTGTGGGTGGTATTATTGCTAATAGCTTGTATCGTGCCGACTTCATCATGCAAAACATGAAGATACAGTGCAACGTTATTAGCAATGCTTACAGTCATGGTGTTAAGAAATTGCTCTTCCTTGGTAGCACTTGTATCTATCCTAAAAATGCACCGCAGCCCATGAAGGAAGATGTGCTGCTTACCTCGCCCCTTGAATATACAAACGAGGAGTATGCTATCGCTAAAATTGCGGGCCTGAAGATGTGTGAAAGTTATAATCTGCAGTATGGCACCAATTATATTGCCGTGATGCCCACAAACCTGTATGGTCCTAACGACAACTTCCATCTTGAAAATAGTCATGTTATGCCAGCTATGATGCGTAAGGTGTATTTGGCAAAACTCATTCATGATGCCGATTGGCAACGCATTTGTGCTGATATGAACAAACGCCCCATTAATCCTACTGATAAGTTGCGCGCTTTGATAGGTGAGGGCAATGTTGATGGACAAAACTCGCGTGAGCGCATCTTAAAAGCCCTCGAATTTTATGGCATCTCTGATAATAAAGTGGTGCTTTGGGGTACAGGTACACCGCTGCGCGAATTCTTGTGGAGTGAAGACATGGCCGATGCCAGTGTGCATGTGTTGTTGAATGTCGATTTCAGCGATATCATTGGCATTAAAAACTATTCGTCGGTATTTTTAGGAGCAAAGACCGATGGCGCTGTTGATCGTAATAATAGTGAGGGGCGTGGTGGCGCTATTCCTTCTTTAGGTGAGATACGTAACTGTCATATTAATGTGGGTACAGGAAAAGAACTCACCATACGCGCCCTCTCAGAGTTGGTGGTTAAAGCTGTAGGCTTTACTGGCACGGTTGAGTTTGATGCCAGCAAGCCTGACGGCACTCCGCGTAAGCTTATCGATGTAGAAAAACTTCATTCGTTGGGCTGGACTCACAAGGTAGAAATTGAAGATGGCGTGCAGAAACTTTTCGATTGGTATAAAAAGAGTTTGGCGTAAAACACACGTAAATAGAAAAGAATTTGCCTGTTAATAAGAAGAGATATCAAGCATATCGTCTCAGTACTTGGCCGAGATTACTCCAGTACTTCATAGGAGATTACTCCAGTACTTCATAGGAGATTACTCCAGTACTTCGTAGGAGATTACTCCAGTACTTGGCCGAGATTACTGCAGTACTTGATTGAGATTACTGCAGTACTTGGGCCAAGTACTGGCGCTAAGTACTGGCGCACAGATTTTGAGGGTGAACCATATTCATGCTGTTTGGAGTTTTAGCGGACAGCAATAATCATTAAATTTTTAAAACACAACAACAAGTAGGTGATTAGAATTTTAATAATGAAAAACAAATATTATCATTTATTCCTTGTCAAAATAATTTTATTTACCTACTTATCTGAGCCGATAATAGCCCTTAAAACCTTAATTGACATAAAATATTAAAAGGTGAATGAAGGACAACTAAAAGGTAAGTTTTTATGGCAAAGTCTTGTTTTTTCTGTTTTTTTAAGTACTTTTGCCGCGCCTTATGGCAATATTATTCATTAATTTTTAAAATCTATGTACAACAACAAGAAAGCTGCGGGCACACCCATGAAGTTTAAACACTTCACACATAAGGGCTACGCTCTCTTCTCTTGTCTTGGTAAAGAGGTTCTTATTGGCACACTGAGCGTTGCCACACTGACCTATGCCAAAGCCGAGGGTATCAGCACGAAGCCTATTCAGGTGTCAGCCGACAGCTTAGCGATGCACAGCGATTATTCTCTTGATGAGGTGATCATCACTGGATCGCGCGCGCCGCTTACCCGTGGTCAGGCGGCAAGAATGGTTACTGTACTGGAGCAGAAAGACATTCAGGCTGCCCCGGTGCAAAGTATTAACGACCTGCTGAAATATGCGGCCAGCGTCGACGTGCGACAGCGCGGACCGATAGGCGCTCAAACCGATATCAGCATTCGTGGCGGCAATTACGAGCAAATAACAATTTTGCTCAATGGTATTAATATCTGTGATCCACAAACTGGGCACAATGCGTTCGACTTTCCTGTTGACATTAATGATATTGAACGTATCGAAGTGTTAGAAGGCCCAGCAGGAAGAGTGTTTGGCACCTCTTCATTATTAGGTGCAATAAACATTGTTACAAAACAACCTTCGCAGAACAATGTGTCGGCACATGCCGAAGCAGGAAGCTATGGCTATTTTAATGGTGGTGCAAGTGTAGGGCTGGTTTCAGGTAAATGGGCCAACAGCATTTCAGGAAACTACACCCGCTCAGATGGTTACAACCGCAATAAAGCTGGCCGACTGAACACCGATTTTGAGGGAGCAAAGGCATTCTATCAAGGCTCATACGTCGATCAAAATACTAAGGTGAGCTGGCATGCAGGCTTAAGCATGCGCGATTTTGGTTCCAACACTTTTTATGGAACAGGCAGCGACGACCAATTTGAACATACTTTTAAAAGCTACACGGCCTTGAAAGCCGACACAAAATGTGGTGCTCTGCATCTTAGTCCGTCGGTTTATTGGAATCGTAACATGGACCGCTTTGAATATTTTCGCGGTCTCGACAACGTTATTCCTGATGGTGGTTCGTATGGCGTAGCCTATAACTATCATCGCACCGATGTATATGGCGTTAATCTGAACACCTATTTCGATTGGGCTCTTGGCCGTACGGCCGTGTGTGCCGAACTTAGAAACGAAGATTTGGTGAGCACCACGCTTGGCGAACCACTTGAACAACCCAAGCATGTGCATAAAACCGACCGCGACTATATCAATGGGTTAAATCGCACAAACATTAGTTTCACCCTTGAGCATAATATTCTGCTCAACCGTTTCACCCTTTCAACGGGTATCGTAGCTGTGAAAAACTCGTGGAACCACATGAATATGAGAGTTTATCCAGGTATCGATGCAAGTTATAGGATAGGGAAGAACGTGAAGCTGTATGCCTCGTATAACACCTCGTTGCGCATGCCTTCGGTCACCGAACTCTATTATTCGGTGGGCGGACATAAGGCTGATAAGAACTTAAAACCCGAAGAACTACAAGCTTTTGAGGGTGGCGTGAAATATCTTGGTGGTGGCATTACGGCCAGCGCCAGCGTGTTTTACAACCACTGTAAAAACATGATTGACTGGATATACGACACCAATGAAGGCAACGATGCCGTATGGAAATCGGTCAACTTTACAAAAATCAATACCCTTGGTGTAGAAACTTCGTTGGCTTTCAACTTCCGTCAGCTGCTGCCACAGCAACGTATGTTGAAGTCGCTCAACCTGTCATACGTATATCTTGATCAAGATAAAGACGAGCCTGCAAACATACAAAGCCGCTCAACACTTGAATATCTGCGTCATAAGTTTGTGGCCAATCTTGACTTAAACCTTTGGCAACAGCTCGATTTGACGATGAAATATCGTTGGCAGGAGCGCACAGGAACGTTTACCCGACAGGGTGCCGATGGCCAAGCCCTGGTGTCAGGCTTTAAGCCCTACGGCATTGTCGATGCGCGTTTGGCCTGGAACGCCGACAAATATAAACTGTTTGTCGAGGCTAATAACCTCTTCAATACAACATATTACGACTTTGGTAGTTTGAAACAACCTGGCATTTGGGTGATGGCTGGCGCCTCAATCAATATTAATTTGTAGGCTAATGCCTTGATATATCAACAGATATTATATATGTTAAGAGAGAAAGAACGTCATTCAAACGTGTTCTTTCTCTCTTTTTCTTATCGCCTTCTTTTCCTCTCTTTTCCTTTCTTTTGCAATCGTTATCACGTCTTTTTTATCATAATCTTAGTCTTTGTGATAAGTTAATAGAAAAAGTCGTATTAATTTTACAACTGAGAAATAAAACCTATAAATTAAACTTTTAAAACCTTTAACTATGCAAAAGAATTACAAGTTAACGAATTATGGCCTGTTAGTGTTAGCAATGCTGTTTATGCTGGCCTCAAACAGCTTCGCAGATAATAAATATGGCCTTAAAGATAAAATACAGGATGGCGTAATACTTCATTGCTTCGACTGGAAGTTGAGCGACATTCAAGCCGAGCTCCCCAATATAGCCAAGGCTGGTTTCTCGGCTGTGCAAACATCGCCTGTTCATCATAACGAGAAGGCTGGCTCGGTATGGTACATGGTTTATCAGCCAAACGACTTTATCATTGGCAATGGTCTTGGCGATGCCGAAGCCCTAAAATCGCTTTGTGCCGAAGCTCATAAGTATGGTGTAAAGGTGATTGTTGACGTGGTGGCCAACCACACAAATGGCAACTTGAGCCATGTGGCACCCCGCTTGCAAGACGAAAGTCTTTATCACGATTATAAGGGACGTTGCAATGATGCTGATCGTTACTCAATTACCCACGGCCGTATTGGTATGTGGGACTTGAAAACCGAGGATCCGCGTGTGCAAAACATCTTAAAAGAATACATACAGAGCTTGAAAGCCTGTGGCGTTGATGGCATACGTTGGGATGCTATCAAGCACGTAGGTCTTCCTTCAGAAAACGACTCGTTCATAACCAACGTTGTAGATCAAGACATGTACAACTATGGCGAAATATTGAACACAACAGGTGGTCCTAATCCTGATAAGCTGTTTAAAGAGTACACCCAATATATGAGTATTACCGACAATACTTATGGCAATGAGGTATCACAGGCCTTTGCAGCTGGTGGTACAAGCTCGTTAAAAGGCAATTTGGTGTTCCGTGGCATTGCTGGTAACAAGCTGGTGTATTGGGGAGAGAGCCACGATACCTACTCAAACTCGGGCAGAGACGCATGGAGCAAGCACGTAGATCAGAAATACATTGACCGTTCATACGCCATCATGGCTGGTAACAACGATGCCACAACTCTGTATTACTCGCGCCCCTTGGCAACAGAGGCAAGAGAAATTATCTTTGGTGCAAAAGGTAGCACACACTTTACCGCTCCTGAGGTGGCTGAGGTAAACCACATGCACAACCATTGTGCTGGCGAGCCTAACTATTGTGTTCATAATAACGAACTCATGGCACAGGTGCGTAAGAGTGGTGCCGTTATTGCTCTTGCAGGTAGCAATGCAAACCAAACTGTTTCGTTTGCTAATGGTGATGGCAAAGGCAATTGGCTTAAGCCTGGTACCTATACCGATAAGGTAGGTGGAGGAAAGTTTACTGTTACCAAAACTACCATTAAGGGCAAAGTGGGGGCTACTGGCATTGCCGTACTGTATAAGTAGTGAAAAGTAAAGTTACATATAATAAGTTGGATTGATAATTAGATATAAGGTAATAAGAACATTACAATTTTTAATTTAGGTAAATTACAAAATGAGTTAATAAGAAACGCTTATAACTTTATTTTCAAAAGCGTGGTGGTGTTTGATACATAGCCACGCTTTTTTATACATATATTCATTCATTCATGTCATATACATATTAATGTCGTATGTATATTAATGTCGTATATATATTAATGTATAATGCCCAGTATCTGTATGGCCTTGCTACGCGATAGATCGCCAGGGTTGCTACCTGGCTCACCCTCAGGCACCGTTAACCCCTGTCGGCCATAATATTCTTTCCAGTAATCGGTAATTTTTCCAGTCTTGTCATGAAACGACATAGCAATGGGCTTAAACACCAGTTGCCCATCGCTATAACGATAATTTTTCTGCACCAGTTCGCTGCAATAAAAAGCACTATCAGAGGGCATAAAGTTGAAGTCGTAGGGCCTACCCAAGAAGCTCAGTGCCCGTTCTACCGACTGTGCCACGCCCAGCGTGTCGCACAGTCTTGCTGCCACCACCGTTTCGCGTCGCGCCATAAAGCTGTCAATGGGTGTTAGTGTCACCCCTTTGTGTATAGCCTCAAGCGCATAGGTTTTGTTTACTTGTTTATGCACGATGGCCACATGGTCAATTTTCATTCCGCTCACGCCCTGTGTAACCTCTGTTATGGGGTTGCTCGCTTCTTTGGCGCAGAACAAGAGGTCGCCCTCACACAGGTTAGTTCTATTTATCTTTTTCATTTGTTGCGCACCTATTGACAGGGTGCACAGCATACATAACAATATGCCGATGCTCTTTTTCATGTCTTCTATTATATTATAATGTATGTTGCAAAGTTACTATTTTTCACTGTTTTTTCAACCTTTTGTGCGCGTAAAAATAGGCTATTTAAGAAAGCGTGTTTGAGGTAAAGTGTTCGTGGCGCAATATGCAGTTAGTAAGAAAAATGCGTATTAAATGAAAAAAATGCTAAATAGAGATAGCAATTTCGATTATAAGTGTTATCTTTGTATCTCAAATTACTTTGTACTATATTTATTGTTTTTATGGCTACGAATATTTTTAGAGGATTAGGTATCGCACTTATCACCCCGTTCACCCCCGATGGAGAAGTAGACAGCAATTCATTGAAACGTCTTGTTGAATACCAGTTGCAGAATGGTGCCGACTTTTTGTGCATCCTTGCTACTACTGGCGAAACCCCGTGTCTGTCGGCAGAAGAAAAAGCTGAGATAAAACGTTTGGTGGTTGAAGTGAACAATGGGCGAGTGCCTATCCTGATGGGATGTGGCGGAAACAATACGCGTGCTGTGGTTCAAGAACTGAAGTCGGCCGACTGGAGTGGTATTGATGGCGTGCTGAGCGTATGCCCCTATTATAACAAACCCTCGCAGGAAGGCCTATATCAGCACTTCAAGGCCATAGCCGAGGCCAGCCCATTGCCTGTAGTATTATATAATGTGCCTGGCCGAACAGGCATCAACCTTCAGGCCCAAACTACCCTTCGTCTCGCTCGCGACTGCGAAAATATAATCGCTATTAAGGAGGCCAGTGGCAGTCTTGAACAGGTAGACGAGATTATCAACAACAAGCCCGCCCGTTTCGACGTTATCAGTGGCGATGATGCCCTTACCTTTTCAATGGTGGCAAGTGGTGCCGCAGGTGTTATCTCGGTGATCGGTAACGCGCTGCCCAAAGAGTTTTCTCGCATGATACGCCTCGAATTTAATGGCGAATACGAGCCCGCCCGTAAGATTCATCACCGCTTTCAGCAGCTCTACTCGTTACTTTTTGTCGATGGCAACCCTGCTGGCGTAAAGGCCTTGTTGCACGAAATGGGCTTTATAGATAACGTGTTGCGTCTGCCCCTGGTGCCCACCCGTTTAACTACTTTGCAGAAGATAACCACTATCTTAAAAGAACTGAAGCTGTAAGCCTCCAGGGCTTTCTTCTATACGTTGCCCCTTAGGCAGATATACTAATAGCGGTAGATAATTGTAAATTTGCAATTATCTACCGCTATTATCGTTAATTATCTTAAATCGACATTTGAATTTTAACTAAAAAGATATGCTGTATTAAAAAAACACTTATCTTTGCCACTATGAAAAAGAGAACGATTTGGACCATAGCCACCATCATGGGATTGTCCTTCCTTGCCTTGCTCTATCTCCAGTTAAGATATATACAGGAGATGGTTGACATGAAGAAGGAACAGTTTGATGAATCGGTGAACCGCGCACTATATCAAGCCTCGCGAAACCTTGAGTTGAACGAGACCTTGCGTTACCTGGAAAAAGACGTGAACGAGACCGAGCGTCGTGCCTTCCGTCGCGACTCGATGGGCACCCGTTCAACGTTGCCCGACGGGTCGGTGCAGCAGTCGCACCAGTTTGCCGTAACGGGTCGTGATGGTACCGTCTACTCATCGTTTGAGCTGAAAACCATCTCTATCAAGCCCTCGCAGATGCCCAAGGCAATGATATTGCATACCGACAAAAACTCGTTGTCTGAGGCTTCAAAGTCGTTGCAAGAGATTGTGAAAAACCGATACGTGTATCAAAAGGCACTGCTCGACGAGGTGGTGTATAGCATCCTCTATTCGGCTTCAGATAAGCCCTTAAAAGAGCGCATCAACTTTAAGCTTCTTGACCAAGACTTGAAGGCCGAGCTGATGAACAACGGTATAAACATTCCGTACCACTTCACCGTGTCGACACAAGATGGTCGCGAGGTGTATCGCTGTCCCGACTATACCGATGAGGGCGAAGAGTTTACCTACTCGCAGGTGCTATTCCGTAACGACCCACAGTCGAAGATGGGCGTCGTACGCATCCACTTCCCCGAGATGAACACCTACATTTTCTCGTCAGTGCGCTTTATGATACCATCGATAGTGTTTACCCTGGTGTTGCTCATCACCTTCCTCTTCACTATCGTGGTGATATTTAGGCAGAAACGTTACACCGAGATAAAGAACGACTTTATCAATAACATGACGCACGAGCTGAAGACGCCTATCGCCAGCATTTCGCTTGCCGCACAGATGCTGAACGATCAGAGCGTGACCAAAAGCCCCACCATGCTCAACCATCTGGGTACCGTCATTTACGATGAGACCAAACGCCTACGTTTCTTGGTTGAAAAGGTGCTGCAGATGTCAATGTTCGACCGCAAGAAAGCCGTGTTTAAGAAGAAAACCCTTGATCTTAACGAGATGGTTGAAAATATTGCCAACTCGTTCTCGCTGCGCGTAGAGCATACAGGCGGAAAGATATACACCGAGATAGAAGCTATCGACTCTACCATATATGTTGACGAGATGCACTTCCAAAACGCTATCAACAACCTATTTGATAACGCTGTGAAGTATCGCAAACCCGAGCAGCCTGTTGACATCTACGTAAAGACGTGGAACGACGACAACCACCTTTACCTGTCAATTCGCGACACTGGTCTTGGCATTAAACGTGACAACCTAAAAAAGGTGTTCGACAAGTTTTACCGTGTGCACACGGGCAATGTGCACGATGTGAAAGGTTTCGGGTTGGGTTTGGCCTACGTAAAGAAAATTGTGATGTTGCACAGTGGCGACATATCAGTTGAAAGCGAATATGGCAAAGGCACTAAGTTTACCGTAAAATTGCCTATCATAAAAGATTAAAACCCGTGTGTCACTCCATTTGATACACCCAAAAATGAGATATATTTTAAACGTAAATAATAATATTAAAGATAACAGTTATGGATGATAAATTAAAAATTTTGTTGTGCGAGGACGACGAGAACCTGGGAATGCTTCTTCGCGAGTATCTGCAAGCTAAAGGCTATATGGCCGAGTTGTGCCCCGATGGGGATGCCGGCTACAAGGCTTTCCTTAAAACAAAGTTTGATATCTGCGTGCTCGATGTGATGATGCCTAAGAAAGACGGCTTCACACTGGCACAAGAAATTCGTCAGACCAATGCAGATATGCCCATCATCTTCCTCACCGCAAAAACACTGAAAGAAGATATTCTTGAGGGCTTTAAGCTCGGTGCCGACGACTATATCACCAAACCTTTCTCTATGGAAGAGCTGGTGCTGCGTATCGAAGCTATCCTGCGCCGCGTGCGTGGTAAGAAAAACAAGGAAAGTTCGGTTTACAACATCGGTCGCTTCGTGTTCGATACCCAGAAACAGTTGCTCACCATTGGCGACAAGCAAACCAAGCTTACCACTAAGGAGAACGAGTTGCTGGCACTGCTTTGCAGCCACGCCAACGAAATTCTGCAGCGCGACTTCGCCTTGAAGACCATTTGGATTGACGACAACTACTTCAATGCTCGCTCTATGGACGTGTATATTACCAAGCTGCGCAAGCACTTGAAAGACGACGATCAGATCGAAATTATCAATATTCACGGCAAGGGTTATAAGCTTATCACCCCCGACGAGGAGTAAGCTTCTTATTAAACCACCGTATAACGCAAGGGCCGCAACAGCTACTGCCTCTGTTTTTGCGTCACTATCATAGTGATAACTGAAACAGTGGGCGAGGGGTGTAGCGGCCTTTTTTGTGCCTTAAAATACTGCCTTCTAAATTGTTAAAATGGTGTAAAGTAAATCAGTATTAAGCCAAGCTGTCTACCCTTTAATTATGGGCGCTTTACATTTCTTATGCGTAGCGCTTTTCGATAGTAAAGTCGTGGTAACCAAATTTTTTCATGGCTTCTTTGGTAGTGAGGCAGATTTTCGCTATCTTTGCACGAAATTATAAAAATATAAATACATTATTATATATGTCGAAGAAGTTTGCCGAACACAACGGTCTTAACCTGACCGAAGTGAATAGAGAGGTATTAGCAGCGTGGGAGAAGAACGACGTCTTCCACAAATCGGTCGACGAACGGGAGGGATGTCCCCAGTTCGTGTTCTTTGAAGGTCCTCCTTCAGCCAATGGTCATCCCGGTATTCACCATGTGTTGGCACGTAGTATTAAGGACACCTTCAACCGTTATAAGACGATGAAAGGTTTTCAGGTTCATCGCAAGGCTGGATGGGATACACACGGTCTGCCTGTTGAACTTGGCGTAGAGAAGGAACTCGGCATTACGAAGAAAGACATTGACAACAAAGCTTCGGAAAAGTATATTTCTACTGAAGAATATAACCACAAGTGTCGTGAAAACGTGATGATGTTTACGGCTGAATGGCGTAAGCTAACTGAGGAAATGGGCTATTTCGTTGATCTAGACCATCCCTATATTACCTACGATAACAAATATATCGAAACCCTGTGGTGGCTGTTGAAGCAGCTGTATAACAAGCACTTGCTGTATAAGGGTTACACCATTCAACCCTATTCGCCAGGTGCTGGTACAGGCCTTAGCTCGCACGAGCTGAACCAGCCTGGCTGCTATCGCGACGTGAAAGACCTTACCGCTACTGTACAGTTCTTGATTAAGGACCCGAAGGCCGAATGGACACGCTGGGGTAAGCCTTATTTCATTGCATGGACCACCACACCTTGGACTTTGCCTTCAAACGTAGCATTGTGTGTAGGCCCCAATATCGACTATGTAGCCGTTGAAACCTACAACCTGTACACTGGCGAGCCCATGACCCTTGTGATGGCCGAAAAGCTGGTGGGCGCTTATCTGAAGGCCGACCAAGAGTGCAAAGAAGGCGATTTGCTGCCCTTCGATAAAGAGAAAAAGCAGTGCCCCTGGCGCATTATCGACCGCATGAAGGGTACCGACCTTGAGGGCAAACACTATGTACAGCTCATGCCTTGGATTAAGCCTTGCGAGAAGGTGGGCGATTTGGCTCCCGCTTTCGTTAATGCTTATGCTGAGGCCCATGCCGATAAGGTGTTTACGGGCGAAGATGGTCGCGACCGCTTTGTTGAGATGGAGAGCGAGGCTTTCCGCGTTATCCTTGGCGATTATGTTACCACCGACGATGGTACAGGTATCGTACACATTGCTCCTACCTTTGGTGCTGATGACGCCAAGGTGGCTAAGGATGCCAACATTCCTGCCCTGTATCTTATCAACAAGAAGGGCGAAACACGACCCATGGTCGATTTGCAAGGAAAATTCTATCAGCTCGACGAGCTCGATAATAACTTTGTGGCACACTGCGTAAACGTAGATAACTATAGCCACCACGCTGGCGACTACGTGAAGAACGCTTACGACCCCCGTTTCAACCCCGATGGCGTATGGGACAAGAAAGCCTCAGAGAAGGCTGAAGACCTGAACGTTACCTTGTGTATGGAGCTGAAGCAAGAAGGCCTTGCCTTTAAAACCGAGAAGCACGTGCACAACTATCCGCACTGCTGGCGTACCGATAAGCCCATCTTATATTATCCTCTTGATAGCTGGTTTATTAAAGATACGGCTTGTAAGGAGCGCATGGTTGAACTGAACAAGACCATCAACTGGCAACCCGAGTCGACGGGTACGGGTCGCTTCGGCAACTGGCTGGAGAATTTGAACGACTGGAACCTGTCACGTTCACGCTTCTGGGGAACACCGCTGCCCATCTGGCGCGATGAAAACCGTGGTGAGAAGTGCATCGGATCGCTCGAGGAACTGTATGCTGAGATTGAAAAATCAGTGGCTGCTGGCGTAATGAAGAGCAACCCGCTGAAAGATAAAGGCTTTGTGCCAGGCGACTACTCGCAGGAAAACTATGATAAGATTGACCTGCACCGCCCCTATGTTGATTATATCGTGCTGGTGAACGATGAGGGCAAACCTATGCACCGTGAGAGCGATCTTATCGACGTATGGTTCGACTCGGGTTCGATGCCTTATGCGCAGTTGCACTATCCGTTTGAGGGTGAGATGGCCCGTGGTACTGAGGCCGACCGTCAGGCGCTGGTTAACAGCACTTATGAGGGATATGCTATCCCGCCTAAGTTCTATCCCGCCGACTTTATCAACGAGGGTGTTGACCAAACACGTGGCTGGTTCTTCACCTTGCACGCTATCGCTACGATGGTGTTCGACTCGGTGGCCTTCAAGAATGTTATCTCGTCGGGATTGGTGCTCGATGCCAAAGGCAACAAAATGTCAAAGCACTTGGGCAATGCTGTCAATCCATTTGAGATGATTGACAAGTATGGTGCCGATCCTGTACGCTTCTATATGATGACCAACTCAGAGCCTTGGGACAACCTTAAGTTCGACCCCACGGGTGTTGACGAGGTGCGCCGTAAGTTCTTCGGCACATTATATAATACCTATTCGTTCTTCAGCCTCTATGCTAATGTTGATGGCTTTGACTATGCTGAGGCTGACGTGCCCGTAAATGAGCGCCCAGAGATTGACCGCTGGATTATCTCTGTGCTCAACACGCTGGTGAAGAAGGTAGATGCTGAAATGCAGAACTATGACCCCACACGTGCTGGCCGTTTGATTGATACATTCGTTAACGATGACCTTTCTAACTGGTTCGTACGTTTGAACCGTAAACGTTTCTGGGGCAAGGAAATGAGCAAAGACAAGCTGTCGGCTTATCAAACGCTGTACACCTGTCTTGAGACAGTGGCAAAACTGTTGGCTCCGTTTGCTCCATTCTATGCCGACCAGCTCTACATCGATTTGGTAAAGGCTACAGGCCGCGACAATGTTTGCTCGGTACACTTGGCACAGTTCCCCGTGGCCGATGAGAGTGTTATCGACCCCGACCTGGAAGAGCGCATGGGATTGGCTCAGAAAATCACTTCAATGGTGCTGGCTCTGCGTCGAAAAGTGAATATCAAGGTGCGCCAGCCGCTGCAGGAAATCATGATCCCCGCCGTTGACGAGGCTCAGAAGGCCCATATCGAGGCCGTAAAAGAGCTGGTGATGAACGAGGTGAACGTGAAGGAACTGAAGTTTGTTGAAGGTTCAGGCATCTTGGTAAAGAAGGTGAAATGCAACTTCCGCACCATGGGTAAGAAGTTTGGTAAGCTGATGAAGGGTATTGCCGCTGCTATGGGCGAGCTGAACCAAGAGCAGATTGCTGAACTGGAGAAGCAAGGCAATATCGCGCTGAACGTTGAGGGCAACGACGTAACAGTTGAGGCTGCCGACGTTGAAATCATCAGCGAAGACATTCCTGGATGGCTCGTTAGCAACGAGGGAAATCTTACCGTAGCCCTTGAGGTAGAGCTGAACGAGGAGCTGCGTCGCGAAGGTATGGCTCGTGAGCTCATCAACCGTATTCAAAACCTGCGTAAGGAGAACAACTTCGAAATTACTGATCGTATCAATGTTACAGTATCGGCAAACGAGCAGGTAGAGAACGCTATTGAGAGTTATGCCGACTATATCAAGGGTCAGGTGCTGGCCGACTCGCTGACGGTGGCTGATGCTAACGAGGGCGCTGAGGTCGACTTCGACGACTTTAAATTGATGATAAAGGTGGAAAAAGCTTAAAACATAGGCAAACAGCCTGGCTTTTAAACCCATCATATTTCATATAATACTAAACTGATCAGGAACGGCCCTGTAAGAAGTGCAGGGCCGCACCTGTTTCAGTTCCATTCTTTTACTTATTAAACCGAAAACAACTATGGCAGACAAAAAGCGTTACACCGATGAGGAGTTGGAAGAATTCCGCGCCATCATCAATGAAAAACTGCGTCTTGCACGTCGCGACTTCACTGCTATGATGAAGCAGATTATGAACGCCGATGGCAATGATGTGGATGATACATCGCCCACCTATAAAACACTGGAGGAGGGTAGCGCGTCGCAAACAAAAGAAGAACTGGTGCAGATGGCAAACCGTCAACAGAAATTTATTCAAGGTCTGGAGGCTGCCCTCGTGCGCATACAGAACAAAACTTATGGCATTGACCGCATGACGGGTGAGCTCATTCCAAAAGAACGTCTCCGCGTTGTGCCGCACGCTACACTGAGTGTGGCGTCGAAAAATGCACGCAACAAATAAATGAAAGAAAAAAATAAAAACGGTATCGGCGATGGCATGTTAGCCATCGCCCTTATCTTCATTTTGCTTGTCATCGACCAAACCATTAAGGTGCTGGTCAAGACAAACATGGAATTAGGGCAGTCGATACATATCACCGACTGGTTTCAAATTCTTTTTATCGAGAATAACGGCATGGCGTATGGCATGACGTTCTTTAACAAGCTGGTGCTTAGCTTGTTCCGTATTGTGGCCATCGGTGCAATAGGCTTTTATCTATGGCGTGTGGTGCATACCAAACATAAGCGCGGATATGTTGTTGCACTGGCAATGGTGCTGGCTGGCGCTGCTGGAAATATCTTCGACTCGATGTTTTATGGATTGGTGTTCGACCAGTCTACATATTTCTCGGTGTCGCAGGTGGTACCGTTTGGCACAGGATATGCGCCGTTTTTGTATGGGCGGGTGGTTGATATGTTCTATTTTCCGCTTATCGTGACGCATTATCCCGATTGGTTTCCTTTTCATGCGGGCGACGAGTTTATATTCTTTTCACCCGTCTTCAACTTTGCCGATGCTTGCATCAGCGTTAGTGTGGTGGCCATTTTCTTGTTCTACAGGCAGGAACTGGAAAATATGGGTAGCGTGATAAAGGGCAAAGAGCCTTCTGTTTAATTCTTCATTTTATAACATTAATGGCATTTTCTGATAGTTTTAAGGGGCGTACAAATGCTTTCACGGGCATAAGATATTGCACAAAATGTGTGCTCATAGCACTGGTAGTAGCTGTGTCAATGGTGTCGTGTAAGCCTTCGGTTCCCAGTGAATATATACAGAAGGGTAAGATGGAAAACATCTTGTTCGACTATCATCTGGCTAAGGTGATGTTTGAACAGGAAGGAAAAAACGACTCGCTTACCTTATTGGCTTATCAGGAAAGCATCTTTGAGAAATATGACGTAACACGAGCCGAATTCGACTCGTCAATGGTATATTACTCAAGACATATGCAGCTGCTGCACGAGATATATGAACATCTGGGTGACCGACTCTCAAAAGAGCTGGTGGCTCAAGGTGGAGTGGCAAGCGGACTGGGCCAATATGGTGATGAAATAGCTGGTGCCGATACGGCCAGTATATGGAAAGGCGACCGCAGTATAGCGCTCACACCGTTCCCTATTTCTAATTCGTATTGCTTTGAAGCAAAGGCCGATACGTCGTTTCATAAGGGCGACCGCATTATTCTCGACTTCGACGCGCAGTTTATCTATCAAATGGGCTTACGCGATGCCGTTGCGGTAATGTCGGTAACGTTTATGAACGATAGTGTGCGCACTGAAACGTTGCACGTGTCATCATCATCACATTTCCACTTACAGATTGAAGACTCTGATATGTTGGGCATCAAAAATGTAAGAGGCTATTTCTTGTTGACCAATGGAGGTAATGGCTATTCGTCAACCATAAGGTTGTGCTTGTGTTACAACATAAAACTGCTTCGTATGCATGTAAAGCGTGAGGTTGAGAAAACATCGGCCGACTCGACAAAGGTGCAACGCCCCGACTCGGCTAAGGCTCAATTTATGCCTATGGCTACACCCCATGTAAACACTAAGATAGCACCGCCACCGCCAAATGCGAAACAGGAAAAGTCTGCGCCGCCATCAGAGCGTATTCATTCTAATCAGAATAATATGCCTAAGCCAGTGCGACCGCTGCGACCCATAAAAATGGGCAATCTGAAACCCATACTGAATAGTAATAATAAATAAGGTAAGGTATGGTGCGTTTGGCTGTAAATAGAGTGACGGGCGAAAGAGAGGCTGTGGGGCCAACGGTGCTGGTGCTTGAAGGCCAGTGGTTAACCGATATGTATGCCTTGCAGCACGAGGAACCTTTCACCATTTGGCTTGATGGGGCTGTTGTTTTAAAGAACAACGGTGGCCGACTTACTGTTTGGCGTAACGAACAACAAATGATTGAAGGGCATTGGCCTTTGCTATCGTAACGGCTCGCCCACATTTTTAATTACTGAATTGTTGAATTTAAAATTTAGATATATAATATTATGTATAGCGTAAATGAACTTGAAGACCGCCTTATCGACCTGGCTTTTGCTGAGGATATAGGCGATGGCGACCACACTACTTTGTGTTGTATTCCTGAAGATGCGATGGGCAAGTCGCACCTCTTGATTAAGGAAGACGGTATCTTGGCTGGCGTGGAAGTGGCAAAACGAGTGTTTGCTCGTTTCGACAACACCATGAAGGTGGAGGTGCTGATGCAAGATGGCACACGTGTGCACAAAGGCGACGTGGCCATGGTGGTAACGGGTAAGGTGCGCTCGCTGCTGCAAACAGAACGCCTGATGCTGAACATAATGCAACGTATGAGTGGTATTGCTACTATGACCAACCGCTATGTTGAGCGCTTGAAGGGCACAAACACGCATGTGCTCGACACCCGTAAGACCACACCAGGCATGCGTATCCTTGAGAAACAGGCTGTAAAGATTGGTGGTGGTATGAACCACCGCATCGGTTTGTTTGATATGATTTTGCTGAAAGATAACCATGTTGACTTTGCTGGTGGTATCAAGAACGCTATCACTCGCTGCCACGAATATCTGAAGGAGAAAAATCTTGACCTGAAGATTGAACTTGAGGTGCGCAACTTTGATGAGCTCAATCAGGCGCTTGAGTGTGGTGGCATCAATCGTATCATGCTCGACAACTTCTCTGTGCCCGATACTGCTAAGGCTGTAAAGATTATCAATGGTAAATATGAAGTAGAGTCGAGTGGTGGTATCACCTTCGATACGCTGCGCGACTATGCTGAATGTGGTGTCGACTTTATCTCGGTAGGTGCTCTCACTCACTCGGTAAAGGGTCTTGACATGAGTTTTAAGGCTTGCGATTAAAGGAGGGATAGGCGTATGAAAAAACTGTTTATGATGGCCCTGATGTCAGTGGCATCAGTGGCTTCGTTCGCTTGCACCAACTTTATTGTGGGCAAAAATGCCAGCACCGACGGCTCTGTCATCTGTACCTATAATGCCGACGATTATGGCATGTATGCCAACTTGTGCCATTATCCTGCTGCAAAGCATGCAAAGGGTGAGAAGCGCAAGATTTTTGATTGGGACTCGCACGTGTATCATGGCGAGATTGCTGAGGCTGCTGAAACGTATAATGTTATTGGCAATATGAACGAGTGGCAGCTTACCATTGCCGAAACCACTTATGGTGGACGTGAGGAAATGGTAGATACCACAGGCATTCTCGACTATGGTTCGCTGATTTACGTAACCTTGCAGCGCAGTAAAACGGCACGCGAGGCTATCTCGGTGATGACATCGCTGGTAGAAAAGTATGGTTATTGCTCTGAGGGCGAAACGTTTACGATCTGCGATCCCAATGAGGCTTGGATTATGGAAATGATGGGTATGGGCCCTGGATCGAAAAAAGCGGTATGGGTGGCTATTCGTATTCCTGACAATGCTATCTGTGCACACGCTAACCAAAGCCGTATAGGCAAGTTTAATATGCATGATAAGAAGAATGTGCTCTACTCGAAAAATGTTATCTCGTATGCACGCAAGATGGGATGGTTTACGGGTAAAGATGCCGACTTCTCATGGAAAAATACCTATGCTAAGCCCGACTTTAGTGGACGCCGCTTCTGCGACGCACGTGTATGGAGCTTCTTCCGTCATTTTGATAAGGGCTTTGACCGCTATCTGCCTTGGGCTTTAGGCAAAGATCCTAATGCCGAGGATATGCCGCTTTGGATTGTGCCTGACCGTAAACTATCGGTACAAGATGTAGAGGCTTGTATGCGCGACCACTATGAAGGAACGGCGCTTGATATTGCTAACCGCGATATAGCGGGCGGTATATGGCAGATGCCGTACCAGCCCACACCGCTTACCTATGAGGTTGATGGCAAGAAGTGTTTTAATGAGCGCCCAATAAGTACGCAGCAAACAGCTTTCTCCTTTGTGGCTCAGATGCGTGCTTGGTTGCCACGTGAGGTGGGTGGCGTGCTGTGGTTTGGTAACGACGACCCCAATATGGTGGCCTATACGCCCGTATATTGCTGTAGCACCGTACGCCCCGAATGTTATAATGCGCCTGATGCCGATGCTGTAACGTTCTCGACAAAGAGTGCTTTTTGGGTATGCAACTGGGTGAGCAACATGGTATATCCGCGCTATTCGCAGCTTTTCCCTGCACTGAAAGAGGTGCGCGACAGTTTAGAGCAAAGCTATTTTGCACAGCAAGCTCAGGTTGAGGCGAAGGCACTTGAACTGCAAAAGACAAACCATGACGAGGCCGTTAAATATCTTAACAACTACTCGGTTGACAAGGCAACGCAGATGTTGCAACGTTGGAACAAGCTGGCTACCTATCTTATTGTGAAGTTTAACGACATGGCCGTGAAACCTGAAAAGGACGGACATTTTGAACGCACAAAGACAGGCCTCGGCGCCACAGTATCTCGCCCTGGATATCCTACTGAGTATGCTCGCAAAATGTTGCAACTGAAAGGCGAATTCGTAACAATGCCTGAAACAAAGTAAGGCACGCCTCTCATTTTTATCTTGATATATACTAAATGTATCATATTATTATGCCTACGACAGAAATGTCGTAGGCATTTTTTTTGCGGCTACAACTCCTTGTATAAGTGAGAGTGTAGAAAAGTAAGAGCCAGTACTTGGCCCAAGTACTGCAGTAATCTCCATCAAGTACTGGAGTAATCTC
>ENA-ORMX01000250-ORMX01000250.1-human-gut-metagenome-genome-assembly--contig:-NODE-250-length-40423-cov-5.801476_pt1 | contig 40423 bp, 29 predicted proteins | sample MGYA00242108_ERZ509007 | MGnify/ENA primary metagenome ERZ509007 (study PRJEB26280, sample SAMEA2338745) | human gut metagenome | biome: human gut; feature: human-associated habitat; material: faeces...
AATTAATTTTCAACGACTTAGGCTACATGTCCTGGATTTTATCCGGACAGTAGTGATATAGAACTAGTTTATTTCAAAAATTAATTCTATCTTTGCGACGTATAAAGTGCCCATATCGGCAGGTCACGATGTCTGCACTATAAAAAAGATGAAAGGGAATATGTTGAAATATACATATTCCCCTTTTATTTTATTGAAGCGGAAATCCTCTTAATCCGCCTTTTCGTAAGGCTCACCCGACAAAAGAACAAACAGAACAACTTTTATGATACAATTATAAAGAAAGTAATGAATAATACAACGTTGTTGATGTTGTTCTATCGTTGTTTATAATGTTGTTTCGTTATATATTTTTGTTATGCCCTTTTACCTATTAATTTGGCTCCAAAAAAATTGCTTATTTGAAAATCTCAGTTTCAGAGAACGTACAAAGTATAAAAACAACATTATTCTAATACCATTAAACCATTGATACAGAAAGCCATATACAAGGAAACTACAGTATAAAACAAAGCAAATAATCAAGCGAAACCCTTGAGAAAGTCGGGCAAAGGCATTGAGAAAGTCATCTCACACCGACCGTTCTCCATGTTCATAACGGTCGTTGTAAACACGAGCATCGACCGTTCTCCATGTTCATAACGGTCGATGTGAGATGACTTTCAAATGGGTTTTACCCGATTTTAACCTTGCTTTCGTCTCGTTTATCCTTTGCTTTCGCACCATACATCCATTGCTTTTGTATCATATAAAGGTAAAAATCATCAGATTGTATGGTATAAAACAGACAGTATGAATAAGAAAATGAAGAGGAATGTGTAAAAGAAACAGGAGGAGAGTGTAAAGAAAATGTACGGTAGTATCAAAAAATTGGACAGTCAGGGAAACGTGATTTTCAGATAACACATTAATTATCAAGCACATAAACTTTTTGGCACACATTTGGCATAATAATTATTGAAGTTTGGCAAGTTGGAATGTTTGTAGAACTATAGACCAGTTTTTGCATAGGCAAGCAGCAAAGCCGAGCGGACAAGATACGAACAAACAAGGAGGTATCAAAATAAAGATATGGATAAAACAACGATAATAGCATCACTTTTTATGCTGAGCGCAATGCAGCAGAGCCAAGCGCAAACAGCGGGCATAAGCATTGACAGTTGCATAGCCTACGCCATAAAACACAGCACGGCGGTAGAAATGCAACGCGTAGAGGCACGACAGGCACGTGCCGACTACCGTTGGGCGAAGGCCGACTTTCTGCCGAGGGCGGGAGCAAACGTAAGCACGCAATGGAGCTGGGGCCGTGGCATCAACCCCGAAACCAACGTTTATACCGACGTGACGACGTTTAACAACTATTACAACCTGTATGCTTCGCTCACCGTGTTTGATGGCATGCGCACCGTAAACGCCTTTCGCCAGGCCCGTCTGTTGCGTCGCGCCTCGGATGCTGCCATAGCAAAAGCGCGCGATGCCAAAGCCATTGAGGTGATGCAGCTGTATACCGAGGCTGCCTATGCCCAAGCAAGCATAGCTCTGGCAGAGCAAAAGTTGGACGAGAGCCAGCAACTGCTAAAAGGCACAGAGCGTATGATGCAGTTGGGCACCAAGAGTAGGCCCGACGTGGCACAGATTGAAGCACAGGTGGCAGAAGACGACTATGCCCTTACGCATCAGCGCAACGAGGCCACCAGCACCATGCTGGCACTGAAGGCAGCCATGAACTACCCTGCCGACAGCACACTAACCATTGTGAGCGACCCATCACTGCTATGGCCAAAGGCGATAACAAGCTACAATGCCGACAACGCTGCCAGCATAGCAGCACGTTTGAAAGCATCTCGCCCGATGTAGCAACGGCCGTGGCCGACGAGCGCTCGGCACGCTATACCTGGAAGCAACAACGCGGTGCCCTGCTGCCCACCCTATCAATAGAAGGTGGCATTAGCACCAACTATTATAAAAATTTATCACAGGGCAAAGCCGCCGTGCCCTTCTCTACACAGATAAAAAACAACCGTGGCGAATATCTTGGCATCAGCCTTTCGATACCTATCTTTAATAGTTCGTCGTGGCGAGCAGCACGGCGCGCCAAGAGCAACTGGCAACAGGCGCAACTAAAACTTGACGACACCCGCCGACAGCTACACGACAACATTTTTCAGGCCGTAATGGACCGCGATGGATACATGAAAGAACTGGCACAGATGGAGCGCAAGGTGGCTAGCGACTCGCTGGCACACCATCTTAACGTGCGCAAGTATGACGAAGGCATGCTTTCTACCTTCGAGCTACACACCTCGTCGCAAACGCTGCTGCAAAGTAAGATTAAACGCCTACAAATGCAAATGCTTTTAGGCATCAAGCAACGATTGGTCGACTATTACAAGGGCTCTTTAAAGTTTGAATAGCGTTTAAGCCCTGAGATCGTTATGAATTAGGCAAAGCCCATTATGAATTATGAATTATGAATTAAGATTATGGACATACAAATAAACAAACCTCAACACGCCATACCACGTAAATACTGGGCTTGGATAGGCGGTGGCGCAGCCGTAGTAGCGCTACTGGGCTGGCTGGCCTTTGGTGGTCTGGCCGATACGCAGAGTGTAGAACGTCGCGGACTGAGCATAGGCGAGGTGCAACGCAAGCAGTTTAACGACTATATGAGCCTTGACGGTACGGTGGTGCCCGTGAGCGTGGTGCAGATTAGTCCGGAAGAGGGCGGCATCGTGATGGAGAAGGTGGTAGAAGAAGGAGCAAAGGTGCGCAAAGGCGACGTCATCGTTCGACTAAGCAACTCAAACCTCGATCTTCAAATTCTAAACGCCGAGAGCGAACTGGCCGAAAAGCAAAACATGTTGCGCAACACGCAGATAAGCATGGAGCAAGAGGCACTAACCAACCGCAACGACCAGCTGCAACAAGATATGGAGGTGAAGCGCAATAGACGTAAAGCAGCCCACATGGAGACGCTTTATAAAGAACAGCTTATCTCGCGCGATGAATATCTTGAGGCGAAAGAAGACTATGAGTTGGCGCAGAAGAAGCACTCCCTTATAGGAAAGCGCATCTCGCAAGACGCTAAATATCGTAAAGCACAAACAGAACAGATGACCGACAACCTCGATAACATGCGGCGTAACCTGGAGATGGTGCGCGAGCGTAAGGCAAAGCTTAACATTTGCTCGGCTATAGATGGCGAAGTGGGGTCGCTCGACGTAGAACTGGGACAGAACATTGCGCCAGGACAAAAAATAGGCGTGGTGAACGACATGACCGACTATAAAATACAGGCCATGTGCAATGAGCACTACATAGACCGTGTGCACAAAGGGCTGACGGCGAACTTCTCGCAGAACGGCAAGACATACGCCGTGACGGTGAGCAAGGTGTATCCCGAGGTAAAGGATGGGCGCTTCAAGATTGAACTGCGCTTCACGAACAAACGCCCCGAGAACATACGCACGGGTCAGACCTACTATCTCGACCTGCAGCTCGGCGCCTCATCGCAAGCCCTCGTCATTCCCAAAGGCACATTCTTCAGCACAACAGCTGGCGCTTGGATTTTTGTGCTCGACAAGAGCGGAAAGAAAGCTTATCGCCGAAAGATAACGCTGGGACGACAGAACCCAAAATTCTATGAGGTGATTGAAGGTCTGGAGGCTGGTGAAAAGGTGATAACCAGTGGGTATGAAGGATTTAAGGAGAGTGAGACTTTAAGAATAAAATGATATAAAATTGTAGATTATGAGTTTTGAAATTAAAACCATTAAGTCGTATTTCACGTTTCTGTCGCGAAACAAGACTTACACGTTCATCAACGCGCTGGGATTTTCGCTCAGCCTGATGTTCGTCATCATCATTGGGCAGTATGCCAAACAAGAGTATGGCGTGGACAAGTCGATAGACAAGGCTGACCGCATATTCTCCGTAGGCATGAAGTTTGGCGAAGAGTTTGCCGCTGCAGACCAGTATATAGAGGGAACGCACTGGCGCGTGCAACGAATACTGAACAAGATGCCGGGCGTAGTGATGACCTGTGGAGCAACGATGGTGCAAAGCGACATCATGGGACCTACGGGCGACATGGTGATGACCGACATAATGTTTGCCGACTCCACCTTCTTCCGCATGTTTTCTATACCCGTGGTTGAGGGCGACCGCAACCATGTGCTCGACCAACCTAACGCGGTGGTGGTGAGCGAGGCCTATGCCCGCAGGGTGTTCGGCAATGTCGACCCCGTGGGGCGCCCTCTCTATTTTGAAGACGACACCACGAAGACATCGCCCATGCGCGTGACAGGCGTGTTCACATCTACTGAAGGCACATCGTTCAAGCCTACAGACATGATAACACGCTTCGAGCTGGTAAAGTCGTTTAACACCTCGCTCACAAGCGAGAATATGAACAACGCTACTGGCTCAAACGTGTTCCTCTTGGCCAAAGAGGGCGTAGACCTGACAACAAAGGAGGCGCAACTTGACAAAGTGCAAAGAGATGGTGGCTTCTGGATTTTTCAGTCAAAGAATGAGAGCGCTGTAAAGACGAAGGTGGTAAGATTTTCTGATCGTTATTTCTCCAAATTCCAGCCCTCAAGCGGCACAGGTGTGGAGAACGCACGACGTGGCGACAAGAAGATTGTAAACATCTTGTTTGCCGTGGGTCTCATCATCCTGGTGTTCTCTATCATCAACTATATAAACCTCACCGTGGCGCAAGCATCGTCACGCGCCAAAGAGATGGCCACACGCCGATTGGTGGGTGCGCAGCGCACAGGCATCATGACACGCCTCATTGCTGAGAGCATGCTCATGAGTCTGCTGTCGTTCGTCGTGGGCGTGGTGCTGGCGGTCGCTGCCCTACCCTACGCTGCACAGTTGTTGAACACCACCATGGAGCAATCGGCACTGTTCACAACGGGCAACATCCTCATGGTCATCGCGTTTGTCGTGGTGGTGGGCGTGCTGTCGGGCATCATTCCTGCCGTGGTCATCTCCCGCGCTAAGCCTATCGACGTGGTGCATGGCACCTTCCGCATGAAGATGAAGATGCGTTTCAGCAAGGTGTTCATCGTGTTTCAAAACATCATGACCATCATGATGATAGGCTGCGCCTTGACCATGGTGTTGCAAGTAAAACATCTGCTAAACGCTCCATTGGGCTACAACCACGAGCATGTGCTCTCGCTGCCAGCATCAGATGATAGCACGCAGTTGGCCAACTATACCGCCGAACTGCGTAAGATGACTTGTGTAGAGAACGTGTCGTTATGTATGGGACATCCGCTCAACGGTGGCAACAACAATACAGTGACCTATGACAACGGCAAGACGCTGAGCTTCCAGATAATGTATGGCGACGAGCATTTCATGCCGTTGCTGGGACTACACCTCTTGCGCGATAACCATGTGGATGACGAAGAGGGCGTGTTTGTGAACCGACAGACGCTGCGCGAACTGGGACTACCGCTTGACGCGAAATATATCATGATACGAGATGAACGCGTGCTGGTGCGCGGTGTGCTGGCCGACTTCCACATTCGCGGCATTATGGATGAGCAACATCCTGTGCTTATATATATTCAGAAGAACATTAAATGGCCGTGGGGAATATTGGTGAAGGTGAACGGCGATGAGACTGAAGCTTACAACAAGATTAATGACCTGTTTAAGGTAACATTCAAACACGACGTCTCTGACTTCACCAACTTGCCATACCTCGACCAGGCCATTCGCTACATGTACAGTCAGGCCATACGCATGTCTACCATCGTGACGCTGTTTGCTGCCATCGCCATCATCATCTCGCTGCTCGGACTGGTGGCCATGAGCACCTATTTCATTCAGCAACGACGCAAGGAGATAGCCATACGCAAGGTGTTTGGAAGCACATCGCGCCAGATCTACATGCGACTGCTGCGCACATTCATGCTCTATGTGGCCGTGGCATTCGTGCCAGCGGTGCTCCTCATACACTATTTCATGACCGACTGGCTCTCAACCTATTCTTACCGCATCGACCTGGCATGGTGGATATATCTCGTGGCGGGCCTCTTCTGTCTCGTCGTGTCGCTCATCGCTGTAATGACACAAAGCTATAAGGCGGCGAATGAGAACCCGGCAGGGAATGTGAAGGCGGAATAGGAAAGTGAAAAGTGAAAAACGAAAAGTGAAAAATTAAAATGGTAAAAAAAATGATAACAATAACCAACCTTTCAAAACATTTCCGCACAGAAGATGTGGAAACAATAGCGTTAAACAATGTGTCGTTCGAAGTGAAGGACGGCGAGTTTGTAGCCATCATGGGACCGTCGGGTTGCGGCAAGTCGACCTTGCTTAACATCCTCGGACTGCTCGACAACCCCACCTCAGGCACCTATCTGTTGGGCGACCGCGACGTGTCGCAGCTGCGTGAGCGCGACCGCACCAACGTGCGCAAGGGCGAGATAGGCTTTGTGTTCCAAAGCTTTAACCTCATTGACGAGCTTACGGTGGCCGAAAACATTGAGTTGCCACTCACCTACCTCAACATGAAAGCCAGCGAGCGTAAGGAGCGTGTGCAACAGATCATGAAGCGTATGGCCATATCGCACCGCGCACACCACTTCCCACACCAGCTCAGTGGTGGCCAGCAGCAGCGTGTGGCCATAGCCCGTGCCGTGGTGTTTGGGCCAAAACTCATCCTTGCCGATGAGCCAACGGGTAACCTCGACTCGAAGAACGGTGCCGAGGTGATGCAACTGCTCACCCAACTAAACCAAGAGGGCACCACGATCATTATGGTGACACATAACGAACATGATGCCCTGATGGCACAACGCACTATCCATCTGTTTGATGGAAAGATTGTTGAACAATAACTTTTATCTATCGTATCGCAAGTTGTTGCTTAGCAACAACTTGCGATACTTTCTTTTTTTACATTATTACCTTACCACGACCTTCTTTCCGCCCACAATATATATACCAGCGGGCAACTGTACAGTTTGTGTTTGGTGAGCACTGAGCGCCACATTAGCCACACACTGCCCCGCCAACGTATTGATGCGCACCTGCTGCGGTACGGTGGCGGTAAGCAGCAAGGCTCCGCTACGGCTCTGAAGCGTGAGGCCGTGGCTGATGGTCAGCGTTTCAAACGTCTGTATGCCAGCCGAGACACCCGTTAGGTAGAACCAGTTTACGTTTGCAGCTGCAGGGAACGCTCTATTGGATTCGTCGTTCACCAACCAATAGTAGTGCATCTCATCAGGAAGGTTTAATATAATAGACGAGTTAGCAAACATAGCATCGGTAGTGATACAGTTCGACCCTAACTCTGAGAAGGGCACCTGCACCTCAACATCGGTGGTTACGTTCTTGGGGAAGGTTACCAATTGGTCATAGACAACACTCTTATAGTTGTTGTCAAACGTGGCATTGGTAACATTCACACGGAACATAGTGGTGTAGTCGTCGCCACGGTTTAGGATGCTGTATTTCAGTTTCAGCACATCGTCGTTCACCCTTGGCAGCTCTACCTGATACGAACCATAGTAAGCATTTTCGCGTTCCATCTCGCCCTCGGTAGCGTTTGAAGTGACGCTGGTAAGCAAGAAGTCGGGCGTGCCCTGATCTTTTACAGTAACGCTTTGTGCCGAAATAATATCAACATTGCCTTGCTTTTCAGGCGTTTGCACCCACAAATAGTGTTGGCCACCAGAAAGCGGCATGCTAAAGCTACGCGTTACAGTGCTATTGGCTGGCACCGTAACCCATAGGGTGGTAAACATATCTTCAGGCTTGGTATTGTTATCGTTTACAAAAACATACAACAGGTTACAATATTCATAATCGCTTTTATTGGTCAAGGTAAGGTCAAAGGTGCTCTCCATATCAGAAAACAGCGCTTTACTCTCAAGTGTAGCGGTAAGTGGCGTAGACAGTATGGTGAGCGTGGTGGCGGTGGCATCTACTACGATAGGGGCTACCGACTGCTGGCAAAGTTTCCACTGATGGCTGCCCTGTGGCTTGTAAATGCCATAGATAACGGTGCGTCCCTCGGGGAACACATAGTCGAACACATGCTCGTAAGGTGCGCCATACCTACTGGTGCCTTCAGGTGCTGGGATATCAGAGGTCTCAATGGGAGATATGGGCACCAACTGCCCCTGTGCATCTTTCACGCCAAAGGCCATCGACACGCCAAGCACCTCGTTTGAGACAAGATTGCCAAAGGTCATTCTAACATCGCAGGTAAAGGGCTGCTGAGCATTGGCTCGGGTGGTGGTAATATTGAAATGAGCATTATCACTCCATTTATCAACAGACAAGAAAGGGAAGTCGGGCAAATCAGTATCAATAATGCCATTATCTTTCTGCAAACCAATAATCATACTATTAAAAGTGTTATAGCCATCGGCAGCCATGCCCGAACCTGTTCCACCCTTTGCGGGGTTCAGTATAGAGATATCAAAGTAGCCATCTTGATAGCCACCCATCCCCAATTAACATGGTAGAGGCCACGGCCATCGGCACCATCAAGCACAAACTGGTGTCCGCCATCCGAACTATAGCCACAATACAAAATGGGGCGCTGCGCCTGTAGGTCGTTATCAATAGCATCTACCCATTGTTCTAACGTTACGCCAGCACGGCCCACTGCCATGGTGGTATGTGGGTCGTAGCCAAAGAAGTGGGTCATGGTGTAGGCAGAAACCCAAGCACCCGATGATGGACCATAATCCATCGACACGGCGGCACCACACATCAGCATCAGCTTTGACACGGCTTCAACATTTTCATCATAGTATTGTCCCTCAAGATATTGCGGCAGCACATTGTCCCAATCAATCTTTTCGCCAGCAGCTATGCCCTCTACGTTCAGGTTATAGGTTTCCGTGGTGTAGGCCGGAATATCGGCTTTGAGTACATCGGGCCAACGATGATACATCATAACCTGTGCCATAGCCGTAGCCACACAGCCCGTAGCGCTAAGGTTTGTGCCATCAAACATAGGAACGTAAGCATTGAAGGGCCAACCCTGGTTCCACTTTGTATCACCTAACAGTGGTGCCACGGTGGGCTGCTGATACGATGATGCACGCAGCGCCTCGGCCTCGCGCACCGTGCTCAGTGCATGGTCGTCGCCCTGAGCCACACGCTGGGCCATTTCTTCATACGAGCGCATATAATAAACAAAAGCATCGGACTGACGGCTCATATTGTAACTGCCCGTGAGACTGTAACCCACAATATCGGGCAAACGGTCGTCGCCCGAGACGATGGTAAAGCCACGGTCGTCGCCATTTTCAAACACATAATAGCTGTCGGCGGTGGGCTGTGCGCCAGGAGCCGCTGCTATCTTGCGCGCCTTCACAGCCTTTTGTGTTAGGCCATCAGGCTGTAGGGCGATGCCCATTTTCAGCGCATGTTGCTGAGCTATCTTCTTGGCTTGCTGCACACTGCGTGGCGTGGCGTGGGCCATACCTATTGCTATAATGAGCAATGAAACGAAGGAAAGAGTGCGTTTAAAATTTCTCATAATTGGTCTTTTGGTTGGTTAATTCAATAAATATAAATAAAAAAGGCAAGCAGAAAAGCACTGTTTGCTTCTCTACTTGCCTACAAAGATATATATTTTTTGTTAAAAACAACCTGTTAGGTCATTATTTTTTCATCAAGCTAATAGCAAAACCGCCACCAGGAGCCTGATTAATGTTCAGCACATCGCCCTTCTTCACCGTGCGGTGAGTGATAACGTATGCCTGGGGGTTCTTGTCATAAGAAGCATCAGGAGCATCGGCATAGATAGCACACTCATACTTGCAACCCTTATCCAAGAAGTCGAGCTTCAGGCGTGTTTTATGGCCTTCGGCATCACACTTACCACCTACAAACCAGTTGTCAGTACCCTTTGCCTTACGTGCCACAGTGATATACTTGGCAGGCTCTGCCTCAAGATAACGCGAGTCGTCCCAGTCGCATGCCACGTCGCGGATAAACTGGAAGGCGTCGTCATATTTCTCATAATTCTCAGGCAGGTCGGCAGCCATCTGCAACGGGCTGTACATGGTGAGGTAGAGAGCGAGCTGACCACAGAGCGTGGTGTGGACGAACGACTTGTTGTTGGGGTTCCACTCGCTAATCTTCGTCACGAAGATGCCAGGAGTATAGTCCATCGGGCCACCCTGCAAACGAGTGAAGGGCAGAATGAGGGTGTGGTAAGGCTCGCTGCCACCAAAGGCCTCATACTCGGTGCCACGTGCCGACTCGTTACCCACGAGGTTAGGCCATGTGCGGCAGAGACCTGTAGGACGAACAGCCTCATGGGCGTTCACCATGATGTGGTGCTTGGCAGCCTCCTTGATGCAGTAGAGGTAATGGTTGTTGGTCGACTGAGAGTAGTGATAGTCGCCACGGGGAATGATGTCGCCCACATAGCCGCTCTTCACAGCGTCATAACCATACTTGTTCATCAGGCTGTAAGCCTTCTCCAGATGGCGCTCATAGTTGATTGTAGAGGCACTGGTCTCATGGTGCATCATAAGCTTCACGCCCTTAGAGTGAGCATAGCGGTTAAGCTCCTCGATATCGAAGTCGGGATAAGGAGTCTGGAAGTCGAACACATAATCCTTATAATGACCGAACCAGTCTTCCCAACCGATGTTCCAACCCTCAACGAGCACCTCCTGGAGGCCGTTCTTGGCAGCGAAGTCGATATAACGCTTCACGTTAGCTGTGTTGGCAGGATGCTGTCCGTGAGGCTTGCACTTAGTATAGTCGAGGTTATCAAGATGCACAGAAGGCAGATCGAAGGTGTAGCTCCACTGGCGTCCGCCAGCAATCATCTCCCACCACACGCCACAATATTTTGTGGGATGGATCCATGATGTGTCCTCAATCTTGCAAGGCTCGTTGAGGTTCAAGATGAGGTTAGATGCAAGAATGTCGCGAGCGTCGTCGCTCACCATCACCGTACGCCAAGGCGTGTTGAACGGTGTCTGCACATAACCCTTCATACCAGTGGCATCGGGTGTGAGCCACGACTCGAACACCATGTTCTTATCGTCAAGGTTAAGGTGCATGGTGGGGTAGTTTATACATGCAGCCTCATGAATGTTAATATATAAGCCATCGGCTGTCTTCAACTGGAGCGATGTTTGCACACCTGTGGGCGAGAAGGTGGTCTGTGACGAGTTACCTGTAACGGCATCCTTCATCTTGCCGCGTATCTCGCTCATCTTCGAGATTACATGCTCATACTCCTGCGTGTCATAATCGCCAGGGATCCAATAAGCGGTATGATCACCAGTCATGGCAAACTGCGTGTGCTCTTCCTTCACCACGATATAATTGAGCTTCTGCTGCTGCGGGAACTCATAACGCAGGCCCATGCCCTCGTTATAAACGCGGAAGCGGATAACGATGTCACGGTTCATGGAAGCCTGGTTCAAGGTCACTGCCATCTCGTTATAGTGGTTACGGATGGTCTTGGTCTCGCCCCAAACAGGTGTCCAGGTCTCGTCAAAGGTAGAGGTCTGCTGGTCTTTCACGGTGAAACCGTCCATGAGGTTCTGCTCGTCCTGGCCGTTGCTTGCGTGCTTGTCTTTGGCAAGCTCGAGACCAAGGTGCGAAGGTTTCACAACAGCCTTCTTCTTGTAACTCATCTCATAGGTGGGTCGTCCGTCCTGAAGCCAGAACTTCACACTAACATTGCCGTTGGGCGATGTTACGGTCTGCGCTCCGGCCGCGAGGGTCATGAGGAGGGCAAACGCCGATAAGAGTAATTTTCTCATTTTTTATAATGTTATTATGTTCTTAAATAAATTGTTGCTCGCTGTTTGCCTTTTGCTCGTTTTTGCCTTAACAAACTAAAGGTGTTGCAAATTTAACATATATATTTAAGAAAAAGAGAAGAAAGTAACACAAATGTACATAATACAATTTTCCTCGGCTCTCAACTTTCTATTTTTCAACCTATTACATGGGCAAACATTTTCCCGAAGTACAAGGCATGCAATAAGTACCACAACAAAAAGCCAATAACAAGAGTAAGAAAGAAGACATTGTCATGAAATTCACGCTATCTAACACAGGTTTTGGCAAGTGACCCACTCGTGGACACCCGCCAACCAGTGTGTGTTGGCAGGTTGGCGCTTTGCATTTACAGGCGTTTCGAAGATCAACGCCATCATTTTTCAGGTAGACCAGTCGTCGCTCTCTGACGAAAGCAAGAACAAGGTGGTGCAGCTATACGCATCGTTCCAACAGGTGAATGACAACTGTGGAATGACAAAAAGTCAATATAAAAACACAAAATAAAGGTCAACAAGAACAGAAAACTGCTGTACATTCCTTGTGTGTGGATAGTTCAAGAACAAGCATGCAAGAATAAACAGCGGTTTTCTTTTTTTTATGTATTTTTACTGTCTTTGCAGAGCAAGCAAAATTGAAAGGCATGTACCTAAGGCGATTTACGACAAAAACACAATCCTATAATTATCAACACATTACATTTAAGACAAATGTGAAAATTATTACCTACAATATACTTTCGTTGTCTAAAGTTGCATTATTTATATACTTTTGCAAACGAGCACAAAAATGAGCTGCTCTTACAGCCCAAGCAATCAATTAAATGTATAATTAAACCAAGATGAATTCTAAGAAAACGCGACATGTTACCTTTATAGAACTCACCTTAAGAAAAAAAACTAAAAAACTGAAAATGAAATGAAAAAGAAAAATTATCTTACGCCCACAATTCAAATCATGGAGATGGGACACGATGCCGTCATGGCAACAACCTCATGGTACGATGGCCAAGGAGAATGGCACGAAGTGATAGAAGGCACTCCTAACGAAGATGAAGAACTCGATGCCTACGCCAAATTTGGATGCGACTGGACAGAATAACACACATCACAAAAAACGGCAAAGTTTTTTACTGAAAACAAGAAAAGTTTTTTAAACATAAGAAAAGCTTTTAAAGACTCAAGAAAAAAGGTTTTTCAAGACATAAAACATAAAAAAAAGATGAAGAAGTTTAACAACATCATGATGACCACAATGGCCGCATTAACGCTTTTGGCGGGAAACATCAATGAGGTATATGCACAGGACGACTCACAAACAAACATCGCCACATCATCATACACGAACGTGCAAGAAATCAATTGGGCGAACTATGCTTGTAACATTGACAAGCTTATCGGGAATAAAAGCAATTTTTATATTTACGACACAGAGCTGAAGAAATTTGTGTCTACAGGCGGACAGTATGGCGTACAGCCCATTGCCGCCACATCGGGCATGCTCTTTTCAATAGACAAACAAACAATCACAACGGGAACAGAGTACAGATTAAAATCGAACGTCATAAATGGCGAAGACGGCACGGGCGACTGGGTGGGTCTCAAAACTAATTTTGACGAAAACGACATCGTGGATGGCGACAAATATCTCCTATACATTGACAGGGCAAAAGGAGACCGCGTGGTATGGAATTTCCAAAAAGCGGGAGGCACAGACAACACTCCTGTCTACACCATGACATCGTCATGGAGCAAAAACAGCGGAGAAGCAGAAACAACGTTCTATCTCTCTTATTACCAGTCGGCTACCGACAAGAGACGTTTCTATGTAGAGCAGGCGGACGAATCGAAGGCCGCAAAATTCTATTTCATTGACAAAGCCACCTATAACAGCGTAATCCTTAGCGAGGAAAAAGATTATATAGACGTGTCGAACCTTATAAAAGACGCACGCTTTGAACGCATGAACAAGGAAGCAGGAGAACACATTTGCGGACACAAAGACACAAGCGGCAAATGGGTTGACGATTATTGGACGAAGGATGGAGCATGGAAATTTGAAATTCCAGGAAAATACACTTCCGTCGGTACCAACGCTGACGGGTCTGTAAAATATGACAAGCTTCACAACTTTTTTATAAACGACCCACGTTACATCATTGGCGACGTGATGTCTTATGGCACAGCATGGATAGGCAAGGAAGACAGCCAGGTGTTCTATCAGGAAGTGAAAAACATTCCTGCCGGCTATTATCGCGTCAACTGCCAAGGCTTCTACAAAGGAGAAGGATTGGGCGAGGCTTATCTTTTTGCCAACGATCGTGAGGTGCGCTTGGAGAAACTGACGGACGAAGATGCCGCCCGTTTCAACGAAACAGGCATAGAGATAGAACATCCCCAAGACAACAGAGACCTGTATCTTGAAGATATGTTCCGCGCAGGAAAGCTTTTGGCCGGTGGAGATCCTTACATGGACGGCACCATTTATGACAACAGCGTGTATGTGAGAGTTGAAGCCACCAACGGCGACGGCACAGGCAACATAAAACTGGGCATCAAGAAACGCAGCGCCTCGGGAGACGCTTATGTAGACAATTTCAAGCTCTATTATTGCGGAACCAAGGAGTGGTATCTCAACGCCGCCAACACGAGTGCTGACGGAGGATGGAACGTTGAAGCCCCTGACGAGAAGCTTAACAAAGAGGCGTTCCCTTATCCTGTGCGTTACAACCTTCGTCGCAAGTTTGCCGTCAAGAAATGGAACTCGTTCATCGTGCCTTTCAACATTGAAGGTGCCCAGGTGAAAACAGCCTTTAGCGGCGAGACGGAAGCCACACAGGTAAAGGTAAGCCGATTTGAAAAAATCAACAACCTGTCAGGCCACATCCAGATAATCTTCAAGAAGGTTGACCTTGACAAAGAAGGCATAACTGCAGGTGTGCCTTACATTATCTGGGTGGGCAAAGATGCCGATGTCAAGGACAAGAGCACAAGATATTCGTTTAAATATGGCAACTCCGATGTTACCGTCACAGGCCCCATCTACCACATCGACGGCATCGAGCCTCAAGCTTATGATGTGGCTAATCCAACCGTGAGCAAAGGCGGTGTGACATTCAATGGTTTCTATTACAAGCCTACAGATGGCGCACCTACAGGTTCTTACCTGCTTTCCGGTGGCGACATGTACCACCTCACAGCCCCATATACGGGCAACAGTATGGTTGGAACCTGCTGGTACATGACCTTGTCTTCTGCCTCAACAAAGAAGGTGAGCTTCAGCTTTGAGGGAGAGAACACGCCAACAGCCATTGAGATGGTTGAGATGAATCCTTCAATGTCAGACAGCGCGGTTGCAGGTGGCCGTAGCAACAACTTCATCTACAACCTCTCAGGACAGCGCGTAGCAATGAAGGACCAGATTAAAAGTTTGAAACCGGGCATTTATGTGTGCAACGGAAAAAAGATTATTGTTCGATAAGAAAGACAAGAAAAGCTGACAACAAGTAAGAGGCAAAGTGGGAAGACAGGTCTTTAAGCCATTTCCCGCTTTGCCTTTTTTGCTTCAATAAAATCAAAAAAAGGGGCAAAAAAGTAGAAATTTTGTTTTTTATTGCTATCTTTGCCTATCGTTCCTTTTAGAAGACCGTCTGATGCCAAGGGCAAACAGAAGGGAAAAAAGAAAAAGATAAGGGATAAGGGGAAGGAAGAAAACAAAACTATCCAACAAGACAAATTATGAACCGCATACTATTAGCTTTTATCATGCTCTTGCATGTCATCACCATCTCTGCCGACAACAAAGCCCAACTGCTCAAGCTCGACGAAGCGATAGAGCAGGTGGAGAAGCTTCAGACCAAAAGGATGATGAAGATCGACATGTTGCGCAACTCGTTGCGACGCTCGGCCAACGACAACGAGCGCATGTCGCTGTGTTATGACATCTTCAACGAGTTTCATGTGCTACAGTTCGACTCAGCACTCCACTATATAGACAAGGTGCATGAGATGGCCACCAGGACGGGCAACCGCCACATCAGAGAGATGGCCATCGTGGACAAGGCCGAGCTGCTGGGCATGGGCGGTTTCTACCCCGAAGCGATAGAGCTTCTTGACAAGGAGCCGCTCGACAGCACCGACAACAAGGTGATGTTCAAGAGCTACATCGCACATTTCAGGATCTATCTCTACTGGGCCGACTACTGCAACGATGCCGTCTTCACACCTATCTACCGCGAGCGTGCGAGCAAGAATCTGGAGACCGCCATGAGGTTCATAGGCGCGTCACCTGCTACCGAATATTATCGCGGCGAATATTATATTTATGTGAAGCACGACAACAGAAACGCCCTTGAGTGCTATTTCCGCGTGCTCCGCTCCACACCTCATGATACCCGCGAATATGCCATGGCGGCATGTGCCGTGGCTCACAACTACAGCGCGAAGGGCGACATGGAGCACTACGAGTATTATCTTATCGAGGCGGCGCATAGCGACCTGCTCAACTGCACGCGCGAGAACATGGCGCTGCAAGACCTTGCCATGTTCCTTTATCAACAGGGCGAAGACAACATGGAGAGGGCTGAACGCTACATAAACCTCGCGATGGAAGACGCGAAACTGTTCAACAACCGCTTGCGCATAATAGAAATATCACAGAAACTGCCCGGCATCGTTGGAGCCTACAAGCAGCTGATGAAACGCCGCAACACCATGTTGCGAATTTCCACCTTCGGCGTGTCGGCCCTGGCCATCATCCTTATCGTGTTTGTTTATTTCTTCATGAAGCAGAACCGACAGCTCAGCACAAAGCGCCGCGAGCTGTCTGAGAAAAACAGCGAGCTTACGTCGCTCAACGACCGGTTGCACACGCTCAACGACCGGCTGCTCGACACCAACCGCCGACGGGAGCATCTGGCAAAGTTGTATATCGACCTCTGCGCCAACTTCATTGACCGTCTGGCAAAGTTTGAACTGCTGGTCAAGCGCAAGATCAAGGCAAACCAGATAAAGGAACTGCTGTCCATGGCCTCATCGTCGAAGATGTCGGACGAGGATGCTGCCTCGTTCCTACATCGTTTCGACAAGGCGTTCCTGGACCTCTACCCCACTTTTGTGGACGAGTTTAACAAGCTGCTTCTGCCCGATGCCAAGATTCTGCCCCGCAAGGGCGTGTCGCTGCTCACCACAGAACTTCGCATTTTTGCCCTCGTGCGCCTTGGCGTGACCGAGAGCAGCGAGATATCGGCCCTGCTGTTCTACACCCCCCGCACCATCTACAACTATCGCTCATCTGTGAAGAGCAAGGCCATAAGCCGCGACACCTTCGAACAAGACGTCATGAAGCTGTGCACGGTCATTTGAAAACGTGGAATTAAAGACGGAGCTGTGCAAACCTTAAAAAGACGGAGTTTGACAGCCTCCAACCATAAGGAAGAAAAACAAACAAGATCTTTTACGAAGACAACAAGAAAGCCCGATTGCCGACAACAACAGATAAGCGTTGTCTGCAATCGGGCTTTTTTTGTCAGCTCAACAATCTATGTGAAGCGTTTCTGAAACGCTTCACATAATCAGCGTTTTCACGCCACTTTTTTATTTCATTACCTTGCGAGCCTTGCCGTTGTTGTCGACAACGATAGTGAGGCCCTTTGCGGCAGCGTTGCTCTTCACACCGGCGATGGTGTAATAGGCTGCGGGAGCCGCGGTTGTGCCCTTCACGACACCGATGCCAGAAGGAGTGTGCTTCTGGATAGAGATGGTCATGGCCACAACGTCTACCTTAACGTCATAAGTTCCTGCCTCGGCGATGTTCCACTTGTTGTCGTCGTCGCCGCCAAACACCATCTTGGTGTCATCTGAAAGGTCACGAAGATAGAAGGTCTGGTCATAACCGCAATACTTGTTGACAGCAATCTTCATCTCACCAGGCACGAGGTCGGCGGTAGCGGAGAACACGCATGGGTTGGCAGCATCCTGAACGAGCAAGATGCCATCGCTAAGATTCCAGCTGCCGGGTGTGGCACTACCGATCATCCACAGAGCGGTGTGGTTGATCTCATGGTCCTGATAAGCAGCCTTGGTGACCGTAACCTTGTTGTTTGCAAGATCGCACACGATGTCATAGTTGGCTTTCTCGCTCACCTTAAACTTGCAGTCTTTGCCGTTGTCGTTGTCTGACGACACGAGGGCTGTAGCCACACCGCTGTTAAGCACAACGTCGTTGTCGCCGGCACGAAACTCAAGACCGCCCCAATATGCCTCGGTAAGAAACTTGAAGCCGGCATCGGCCTTGAGGTTTACGGTAGCCTTCCATACGTCGGGCTGCTCTGCTGTGTTAAACATCACGATGCTGTTGTCAATCGACCAACCGCCCCACACACCGTCACCGACCACCATCAGACGCTCTACAGCGTTGGCTGTCATGACACACGCTGCGAACAGAACGCAGCTCAACACTCGACGAGTAAAATTCATAATTCTCATAATTTAAAAGTTTTTGTTTTTATAAAATGTTAGTTGTCAGTTATGAAGCATGTCTTCAATCAAGATCATGTCTCTTCGTTTTTTTCTTCTTTCTTTTTCTTGTTTTTCCTCACTCCTCACCGTCAAACCAGCAGTCATATTGCTCCTTGCCCAAAGCCTCTCCAGGAGCCATCTTCTCGTCTTTCATATCAAGGTCTAGGGTTGGTTTTGTCGAATTGAAATTGTCGAGCAAGCAAGAGCCTTGCAAAGGCACCACATTGACAAGAGGACGTGCATATTTTGCTTTTTCCATAATAGCATTTTTTTGATAACATCTTTTTGTAAGATTCATATATTCGATTAATTATGAACACCTACCTAACAACAACCTTCTTGCCTTTCTCCACATGCAAGCCCTTCGTTGAGGCAGGTATCCTGATGCCAGCGAGGTTGTAACAGCTGTTGGACGTTGGACTATTGGCAGCAGAAGAAGCTATCGAGGTTGTGGCGTTGCCAAGATCTATCATTACGGCTTTGGCACCAGCCATGTCTGAAGGGAGAGCGAGATAAGCCTTGTTTGCAGCGATGGTGCCGTCTTTGGTAGGATAGAAACCAATGCCCTCCTTGCCGTTGGCAAGGATATAGTTGGTAATGCCGTCGACTTCGCTTTTAATTTCGGTATCCGTGAGCACTCCGCGCAGAAGGTTCTCTACATGAGCACCGTTGTCCTTGCAGAAAGGAAGGACGTAAGAACCTTGTGCGCCATGAAGCAACAAGCCTGTACCTGGCGATGAAAGGTCCAACGGTTTCATCGTGACCTTTGTGGTGGCACCGTTGGCGCTTGCAGAGCCGCCATTGCTTGTTTGGACGTCCGTCTTTGTGGCCACAGCCACATAAGCATCGAGACCCGACACCGAGGCCCAGTTGATGGGTTTGTCGCAACAATAGGTAGCATAGCCCGATGCGCCGACATTGACGGTGGTCTGGCTTTCTATGCTCACATCTTTGGTGAGCTTGTTCACGGTCACGAAATAGTAGCCGTCGTTGGGTGCGACCCACTTGCGGTCGCCTGTTTCGCTGTTCAGGACCGTCATCTTGTCTGCCGACTCGCCACTGCCGAACATCGTCTGATCCCAATATTCGTTGATGGTGTTTGTAGCAAACTTAAAGTCGTTGCCTTTCTCTATAGGTAGCTGACCTGTGAGGACATAAGGCTGTGAAAGGTCTGTAGGCACAAGAGGCGTGGCCTGCGAGAGGTTCCAGTTGCCTTCAGCGCCAACAACATAAAGAGCAGGGAAACGGTCAACGGGTTTATCCTGGTAAGCCGACTTGTCTACCTTTATGATCATGTTGGCAAGGTCGAGCGTGATGTCGTAGTTGGCATCCTCGCTCACCGTATATTTATAATCGTCCGAACCGCAGAAGAGCACGTTTGCCGTGTTATAGCCCTGCTTGAACTCAAAGTTTTCATACTCGGCATTATAGCTTTTGCAGACATCCCAACTGAAATTGTTGTTCGAGTTTATCGACTCTGTGCTCACGGTAACAAACTTAAACGGCTTGCCTTTCGTTATGTAGGCCGTAGCGGTGAACACATTGTTGTCGCCCTTGATCATCTGTATGCCGTCTTTAATGCTCCAGGCAATGCTTTCATCTGTCTGCACGCCGTCGCCCGTTATAAAGATGTTGTCTTCAACATTTTTATATTCAACCACCGCCATGGTCCAATATTCCACTGAAGGAAGAACGAACGAGAGGTCGGAACCGTTTTGCGAGAACGACAGTTCCTTCACGGCGCCGCCGTCGATGTCAGGACTTGCAACCCACAACTTGCCTACAGGGCGTGCGACCTTTACCGTTACGGGGATGTTGGTCTTCAATGTTGGCGCGGGGCGTGTGCCGTTGACATCGCGCCACGACAGGTCGTCGGTGTTGGTGAAGTTGAGGAAGTGGACAACATCCTTGTCTTCGATCCTCTTTGCGAACGTTGTCATGGTGTGTGCCTTGGGCGGCCATGCGGTTATGGCCACATCGGAAGCAGAGGTAGAGACCTCAGCCTTGAGCTCCGACTGGTCCAACGACGTGCCACGAAGAAGGTTCTGGTAGGCGGTGAGGAAGTCGTAATAGTGGACAAGGCGTTGCTTCAGCTCATCATCCATCTGCAAGGGGGCGGCAGGGAAATACTCGCGTGTGAGCATGTGGTCACCGATCTCAAGATGAGAGCCGCCGAGGGCAAACATCACGGCATCGGCAAGCAGCACGCCAGGGGTGTTGACCTTTGTGTCGGGCCGGTTGTTGTTGCCCGCCTTGTCGTAGTTGATGTAGGCGGCGAAGACCGTGGAGCGCTGTTGGTTGCTGCATTGGTCGTTCTTCTTTATGATGTCGTAGAGGTTGGCAAAATCCTGTTCTGGCGCTCCGCCATAGCCGTTGCCGTTGCCCCACACCTCGTTATAGCAGAAGTCGACATTGGCCTTCACGATAGAATCGGTGCCGAAGCCCGACACAGCGTTCATGACAAGCGTTTTCTCGGGATGCGCCGTCTTCATGGCAGCGAGGAAAGGCACATAGGCCTTGTTGAGCTCCACTTTGTTGTGGTTACAGTCGAACACCTCGCCACGATCGCCGAGCTGGTCGACCTGAAAGCCGTCGAAGTCGAAATTTTTGTAGACCTCGTCGCAGCGATCTTTCATGTAGCTTATCCACCCCTCGTTGCCCGGGTTCTGAAGGTAGATGTTGCTCTCCCATGATGACGGCAGGCCGTGATAATCTTGATAGAAGCGGCCAGACGCATCTTTCTTCATCAATGCCCATTCGGGCTTCACACCATCTTTGTCGGCATCCTTCCACGCGCCTAAGCAGAGGTCGTAGAAGATCGATTTCATGCCATACTTATGCTGCTCGGCGATGTAGTTTTTCACATATTCCACTCCCACCCATCGGTTGCTGATGTCCTGATACCATTGTGTGAGCGAACCGTCGCCGTTAAACTTTACAGGCTTGTGGTGCATCCACTGCCAATCTTGAAACTGCACACCGTTGATGTGGAGACGGTTCAGATATGCCATCTCCGTCTTTATGTTAGCGTTCTTGTCGACGGTGTTTTTGTGATTGTCAAAATCGGCCACAAAGCCATAGCGCGGGAAGCGCGTCCACTGGCTCGACACATCAACGGCGATGGTGCCCACTATTGTCTCGGTGCCGTCGGCAGCGGTGGTGAACAGCTCTGCCATGTAGCCCTGATAATCAACCGTCGGCGGTGTCCATGTCCATGAGCTTGACGTAAGCTGTGCGGTCTCCACGACGGCTGAGCCGTGGCGGTAACGTATGTTGGTGTTGGCGGGCATGGTGCCGCCCACAACATTGAACGTGACCGTCTGTCTGGGCGCGTAGCACGCCTTGTCTGTTGTAACGTCAAGCGAGGGAACCCATGTGGCAGCAGGGGCAGAGAGAGCTGAAGCGCATGCCAACACGCATGAGAACAGAATGTTTTTATAACTTTGCATCATCTATAGTTTAAAGAATTACGCAATCAATAGATTTTAAGATTGGTTTCATCAAAGGATCGGTTTGCTGCACCAATGATTTTGATTTGCTGCACCAATGTTTTCTATGTGCTGCATCAAAGGATAGGTAAAAGAAATGGCCGATAAAATCTATTTTTTCAACATATCTATGTTCTATAGTTTTTTTAACGACCATTTTCTTCCTTAAGTTTTAAAAGATCAGTTTACCACAACCTTTTTGACAACCGATTCGCCAGAGGCAGTGGCCTTAACCACATACACCCCTTTGGAAAGGTTTGACGCCACGGTGCCGTTTGACATTGCCATGTGTGAAGCGACGAGCTGTCCGCTACCCGCATGAACGGTAACATCGGCGGGGACTGATGAAGACACAACATTTATCGTGCCGTGGTTGGCAGCTATGCAGATGTCGAAAACGTCGCATGAGCCATCATTACGCTTGATGTTGTTTATGCCTGTCACCTCGTTGTCCTTGGCTTCGGTCTGGGCAGCGCCGAGATACTCGCCGCGAAGAGTCTCCTTGAACGTGTTCACCGTCAGGCGGTAACGTCCGTTGCGCGAGATGGTCCACTTGGTGTCGGGACCGCCTGTTGAGCGCAGATTGCTGGTGCCCTCAACAGGAGCGTCGGCGGTGTAAGGATGGAATGTTGTCTCAAACCAGCTCTGTGTGGTGAGGATCTTAAGCTTTGACGGCTCCTCGCGCGACTCTTTCCAGTCGGTGGTGAGCACACCCTCCCACACCATCTCTTCGTCGTTGGCGGGGTTGTTGGTGAAACGTATTGTAGAGGGCGAGTCCCAATAGTTCCATGAGAGTTGGCAGCAGCCGCCCACGACATACAGTTCCTTGCAGGGCTTGAACATCGTTCCGTAGACCGAATTGTTGTCTTTCACGGCATAGACGGTATATTTGCCCGGCACGCACACGCTCCAACCTTCAGCCTCAGCATCGGTTGTGGTCTTGAGGGGAGCGGTTAAACCCTTTCCGAACGTTATGTCTACGCCCTCGAGTAGAGGGGTGTAATAAACGGTCGAGGCGGTGGGCGTGGCGGTGTTCATGAGGATGATGTTACCCGCCTTCAGTTCGAGGGCCGCCTTAAACTCCACTCCGCCAAACGCCTGCACCTCAACGGTCTTGCCGTCAAGGGCAGAACCCGTGGCATAGAGCTTCTCAGGAAGCACCGCGTCGACAGTCTTTTCATAGACCGTCATCTTCATGCTTCGCAGGTCCACATAAACGGTGTACTCGCCCGTTGCCGCAGGCTTAAACTTACGGTCTTTGCTGCCGTCCAAAGCCCTGTCAGCATAGAAATCGAGGTCATAGGTATGGCCTGCCTCTATCTTCTGGTCCGAGGTTGAGCTCACAATGTGCTTGTGCCATTCGCGTGTGTTCATAAACTTAAACTCCTTGCCTTCCGTCAGCTTGCCTGTCCAACGGAACACGCCCTCGTCGATCTTCTGCATGTCTGGGGTGCCGCCGATGTCCCACGAATAAGGCGTTGCGTCGCCTATGACATAAAGCTGCGTCAGCTCAAGCGAGTTGGACATGTCGCCTGCCTTTGCCGCGAAAGCAACGAGGGCAAGGCATATAATGGTTAAAAGCTTTTTCATAATTGTTTGTTTTCTGATGTTTATTGATGAAACAGATCTTCAAGAGAAGACTATTCCTTTACAAACTTGGTGACGAAGGTCTCGCCGTCAGCCATCACCTTACTGATGTAAAGCTGCGGCTGAAGCATAGACATGTCTGCCGAAAAGCCCGAAACGTTATGGTAAGTGCCGGTAAGCATGGTCTTGCCCATGCCGTTGCTCACGAGCATCGACACATCCTTGCAGTTGTTGACGAACGAGCCTACAAGACATTTTGTTGCGGCGTTGTAGCCCACTTTCGAGCTGTTGCTGCTGATGATGTCGACAGCCGTTGCTCTGTCAAAACTGACCTTTATGACGCGGGCCTTGCTGCAATCGTCGGTGGCGACCTCTATGGTTGTGGTCTTTGTGGCAGCATCGAAGGTGAATGGGGTCTGCTTGCCGTCCACGCTTACCGAGAGTGGCTTGCGGCTGTTGCACACACGAACCTCATAAGCACGCTTCTGCGGAGCCTTGGCAGCAAAACCGTTACGGGCAGAGACGGTGACGGTTGCCTCGTTGCCGCTGACCGTCTGCGTGAGCGATGTGACGGCGCTGTTTGAAACGTAGTCGGCGTTGTCGCCGTCATCCTCATAAATAGATCCCTCGCCGTTGCTTCCTGCCACGACGTTGAGAATGAGCTTGTCGGGACGCTCCGTAACGTTCATCACGGTTGCGGGGTTGTAAGGAATAATTGCTCCCTGACGGAAGAAATAGGGAATCTGCGCATCTGTAAACTGCATAGTTTTCTTGCATGGGCCTTCAATAAGTTCGTTTGTGGACACGCTCCACCATTTTCCTTCGGGGAACCAGATGGTCTTCTGGGTCTTTGTTGCGCCTTCCTTGGGAGCCTCTGTTATAGGAGCCACGAGAATGTCGTCGCCGAAGAAATATTCGTTGTCATAGGTGTAGGCCTCCTCCACGTCGGGATATTCATAATAGAGCGGACGGCAGATCGAGATGCCTGTGTCGTAGGTCTTGCGGGCCATCGTATAGATGTAGGGGAAGAGCGAGTAGCGCAGACGCACAGCCTCAAGGATTGTGGGGAAGTTGTCAAACTTCCAGATGCGGCGTTCAATGCGCGAGTCGTTGGTGGCATGGGTGCGGAAGATGGGTGTGAACACGCCAAACTGGATCCAACGCAACACGAGATTGGGGTTGTTGACGAGCTGCTCGTTGGAGAACATGTGTCCGCCGAGGTCGTGACCCCAGTAGCCATAGCCCACGTTCGATGCGGTGGCGGTGAAGTAAGGCTCAAAGCCGAGAGCCTCGTAGCTGATGTTGGCATCGCCTGAGAAGCCGATCTGGTAACGGTGGCTGCCCAGTCCGCCCCAACGGTGGAAGATTACAGGGCGCTTGCCCTCACGCTTGGCTGCCTCGTTGAAGAACACATGGTTGCACCAGAAGGTCTCGCTCAGCGAGTTGGTGTAAGGTGAGGTGAGCCACTGTTGCCAGTCGAGCCACCAGAAGTCGACACCCTCGCTCTCGTGGTCGCGGATGATGTTCTTGAAGAAGCTGTTGGTGAAGTCGGGGTAGTCGATGTTCCAACTGATGTTGTCGCCCGCGTCGTTGAGATACTTGCCTCCCAGCTCAGCATTCATCTTGGCAAAATAGTCGGGACTCTCGGTCTTGTTCACACCGTCTGCAGGGTGAAGGTTAAGGGCTGTCTTGAAGTGTTGGTCGTGCATCTCCTTGAGCAGACCCTTGCCGTCGGGAATGAGGTTCGTGTTCCATGACCATCCTGTCCATCCGCCACGGCCCTCAGACATGCTGCCGGCGTTGCCGTTCCAGTGCCAGTCCATGTCGAGAATCATAACATCGGCAGGGATGTTGTTGCTCTTCAAGTCAGACATGATCTTACGGTAGTCGTCGGCCGAGTAAGACGAATACTTGCTGTACCAGTAGCCAAACACATAGTCGGGAGGGAGAGGGATGCTTCCTGCTATCTTCGTATAATCGGCCAGCGCCTGCTTGTAGTTGTTGCCATAGCCCAGGAGATAGGTGTCCATGGCGTGACTGTCGGCACGTTCTGCCCACCAGTCGTAGCCCACGGTGGCGTTGGGAGCGAGGGCGTAAGAGCGTCCGCCGTCGGAGCGGGGCGTGGTCCACGAGTCGTCAATGACAGCCCAGCCCGAGCGCGACACCAGTCCGTTCTCCATCTCTGAGCGCTTGCCCTCGCCCATCAGTCCGTCGAGCGTGCGGCAGGTGCCCTTGAGGTTCAGAGGGTCGGGCTTGCCGGGATACCATGTAGTCTTGCCCGTGTGGTTCTTAACCACCACCGACAGGTTTGCCGACGAGGCGGGCACGGTGCGCGGGTCTGAGCCCTTGCGATATTTCAGTTCGAGAGCTGAGGTGGTGATATAGAGGTATTGTGAATCTTCTTTCTTTGTGAACTGTGGCACCGTGAGGTTACGGTTTACCACGGTGAAGGTGGCGCGATCTTCGAATGCAGCCTTGTCGCTATATTCTATTCGGATCATCTCTGGCGTGAGCACGGTGAAGCGTGCGTTGCCACAAGTCACCACCGCCTTGTCGTTGGCCTTCGGGTTGTTGGCAACCTGTGCAAGAGCTGCCGTGAGCGCCAAGGCGTTGAGGGTCACAAACGAGGACAAGCGTTTGATCTGTCGTGACTTAAAGATTTGGGTAAAAAATGTTTTCATAAAATTACAGTTGTTTGGAGATAAATTGTTGCAGGTAGAAAAGAAAAACCTCTGGAGCGGCGTTGCTTGTATAAGTATGACGCTATTATGAAACAAGCCAATAAAAACTACATGAAGCTAACCAATGTTATAAGGTAGCAACGCCGTCCAGAGGTCGAAACTTAAGTATTTCCTATTCAAACATAAAACCAATCTACGATTAGAAACCGTTCTTACTTTGTAAGCTTGACAATCTTGCAGCCATGGGCAGGCACGTTGGCTGTCAGCGATGAAGCCTTGCCCTCGTCCACATGCTTCCAGAGGTCGCGAACGTTCATCTCACCACTTATGCCGAGCTGGCTGAAGTCGACGGTCATGGTGGCGGTGTTCTCGTCGCGGTTGAACAGGCCGACAACCCAGTCACCGTTCTTCATCTGTCCGTACCACACCTCATTGTTATCGCCAAGCTTGTCGCTCAGGGGCTTACCCACAAAACCGTCGGCATTGAGAGCGAGCAGTTCGCTGTTGGTGTAGAACTTAAGGTTGTCGCCTATAGATCCAGGCTGGTCGGCAACGGCCACAGGACCACCGGCGAGGAGCTGCAACGACACAGCGGTCTGACGCTCGTTGTCGTTGTCGAAGGTGTTGAGACGCAGGAAATCGCCGTCAAGGATGACCTTGTCGCGGCCAGCGATGTGTGACCAATACTTGAAGCCGTCAAACTGGTTCATGCAGTTTGGCCAGTTGCTATACGACTTGCCTTTATCTTGTGCCGAGCAATGCCACCAGGTACCTGTGCCGGTGTCGGCAACGATGCGCACCATGTTGCCATACTTGGCCTCCACAACAGCGTCATCATACATGTGAGGCATGACGAGCGAGGTGAACACGCCATATTTCTTTGCCGATGCAGCGATGTAAGCCAGGGCACGGGCATAGCTCTCACGACCGTAGCCACGTCCCTGTATGCCGGCGTAGCGGTCCTTGCCATCCTCATACCATGAGAGGAAGTCCATGCGAATGAAGTCGACACCCAGCTCCTTGTAATACTTGAAGAAGCCATCGATAAACTCCTCGCAGCCGGGGTTCTCGGCCACAGCCCATGAGAAAACTTCCTTGGCGTTGGGGTTCAGCACCGTCGACTTGTGGTTCCATTTCAGACCTGCATACTTGTAGGTGGTGCCTTCCACCACGCAGTCGTCGTCGCTATGAATCCACAGAGGGTTGTCATAGACGCCGAGCTTCAGGCCCTTGGCCTTACACTTGGCCACGAGATCCTTCAGCGCCATCTTGCCATAGTGGGTCATGTAGCCGCGGTGTTCCTTGTCGAGCATGGGTATGAAGCCGTCGGTACAGATCATGTCGTAGCCATAGGGCTTGAGGTTGGTGGCAACCCAGTCGATGATGTTGTCCCACTCGGCCTCGCTGATGTCGAGGTCTTCGCCAGTGTGGCCCTGACGCTCCTGCAGATAGCAGTTCTCATACACGCTCCAATAGAGAGGAGCCTTCTGGTTCTCGTGAATGCCCTCAACCGTTGGCAGCTCAGGCAACTCATATTTTGGCGGGTAGCGCATCTCTATCTCGTCCTTGCAAGAGCAGAACATGGAGAGAGCGGCCAAAGCCGTAGCAAACAAAAATGTATTTTTCATATTTTTATGTTACGAGGTTTAGTGTTAATCTTTCTTCTCCACCTTGATGGTGTAATGCTCCAGGTCGAGGGTTATGCGATACTTGCCTGCCTCCTTAACCTCCCACTGGTCGTCGGGAGAGGTGGTGAAGACGAAGTCGTCGGCTGCAACACCCTGCTTGGTGATGGCCACGTTGGCAGAAGAGGGACGTATAAAGGCAGCGCTGAAATCTTTCTTTGTGCATGCCTTGAAGGTGCCAACCTTGAGATCACCTTCCCATGTGAAGAGATACTTGTTGTTCGCATCTTTGGTGTACTGTGCGGCATCGTCGAGCGACCAGCCGCCGGGGGTGGCGGTGCCGATCATCCACACGTTGTCTGCCACGATGGGGTCCTTTGCCTCTTCAATTTCTCCTAGGAACTCGGCTTTCAGTGTGTAGTGTTCAAGGTCGAAGGTAAGGCGATAGTTGCCTGGGGCTTCCACCTTCCACTTATTGTCGGGACTTTCGGTGAACACAAAGTCGGGGCTCTCGACACCGTCTTTGTTGATCTTCACACCTTCAGCATCGGGACGAACGAAGGGCTGTCCCCAGTCGCCAGTCTTCAAGCAGCACTTGAGGTCGCCAGCCTTCAGCTCACCCTCGTAGACGAACACATAGTTGCTTTGCTTTGTAAGCACCGTGGGAGCATCGATGTTCCAGCCGTTGGGTGTGGCATCGCCCACCATGTAGAGGGTCTCTGCCTCGATAGGCTCAACGGCAGGCTTCTCCTTCTCGCCCAGATACTCGGTAGAGAAGGTCCAGTTGCGCATGTCGAACGACAGCTTGTACTTGCCGTCCTCTGTCACCTTCCATTTGTTGTCGGGATCGCCAGCGTGCATGTCGAACGTCTTGTTCGTGATGTTGGTCTTGCTGATCTCCTCACCCGCTGTCATGGGACGGATGAAGGCAGCGTCAAAGCTGCCCGTTGTGAGGCAGAGCTTCATCTCGCCCTTGTTAAGTGAGCCTGTCCACTCGAAGACCATGGGGTCGGCCTCAGAGGCTGTGAACGGTGTGGGGGCGTCGATGCTCCATCCGTTGGGCGTGGCATCGCCCACCATAAACAAGGTAGAGGTCTTGATGGGCAGGTTGCCCTCAATGATCTTGAGGTCTTTCTCGCCGTCACAACTTGCCAGCATCTGCATGAACAGGAGGCAAAGCAGCGCGAAGAGCGACGTATGTTTGAAATTGATGTTTCGTTTCATAACGTTGAAGTGTTTTTTGTTGTTTCTTTGTTTAACACATTGCTCTCTTCTCACCCGTTACTTGTTGTAGCCCGGGTTCTGCACCAACTTGAGGTTGGCGTTGAGGATGGGTCGCATGATGGGGAAAATCTCGGTGTGGTTGTCGGCATCGGCACCCTTGTCCCACCATGTGTCTCCTGTAGAGAACTTGCCGTAACGGATGAGGTCGATGCGTCGGCGGCTCTCGGCAAAGAACTCGCGTCCCCACTCGTCAAGCATCTCGTCCATATCGAGCTGTGCCTCGCCCTCGGGAGCGTAGAGGTTCTTGTGAAGCATGGCGGCGGGATAGTTGCGCTTGCGCACGCTGTTCAACAGCTTGGCTGCTCCAGCGGTGTCGCCAGCACGCAGCTTACACTCGGCAAGCGAGTAGATGACCTCGGGCAGACGGATCTCGGTGTAGTCGCTCTCCATCTGGTGCTCGTCCTCGTCGCTGTAGAACGGATACTTGGCAAAATGCCATCCTGAGTTGTGGTCGCCGTCGCGCAGGGTGCTCGTTGCCACGTTCAGCCACTTGTTGGGGTTCAGGCCCTGGAACTTGCCCACGGCGTCTCTGATATACAGCTCATAATCGACCTCAGGAGCCTTCACTCGCTTTGTATTGCCGTTCTCATCCTTATATTCGAGGTAGCCATAGAGGAACATTCCCTCGCGCTTGCTGTTGCCGAGGTTCTTGTAGAGCTTCATGCGCTCGTCGCCCTCATACTTGCGGAACTTCTGGATGGGCATGCCCAGCTTGTAGGTCATGAGCACACCGTTGGGGGCGTAGCTCGGTGAGGCAGCATACTTGGTGTTGTGGTCGCCGGCCTCGGCCTTGGCATCATGGAAATAGTAGCGAGCGCGTGCAGGTGCCGTCCACCAGTAGGTGTCGGCCTGATAATGCCAGTAGGTATAGTTGGCTGAGCCAGAGAATCCGAAGATCACCTCGTCGCAGTTGTCGTTGTCCCAGTCGAAGGCAGCGTCCCAACGGTCGGCAACCTTATATTTGCCATACTTGCCGTCAAGGATGTCCTGTGCCACCTGTGCGCAGTCGCTGTAATGGTCTTCGCCAATGTAGACCTTGGCGTTGAGGTAGAGACGCACGAGCAGGGCGGCAGCACCTGCCTTGGTCCACTGTCCCTGGATGGATGAGTTGGCACCCAGCTCGGTCTTTGACGTGAGCATGGGTATGCACTCTTTGAGGTCGCTCTCTATAAGGTCGTAGATGACCTTTGGTTCCACCTGTGTCTCGGTGTTCTTTGACACATCGCTGAAGCTCACCGACAACGGCACGTGGCGGAAGGCATCGAGCAGACGGATGTAGAACCAGGCGCGGAGCACACGACACTGGGCCTTGAGGTTGTTAAACTCGGCGTCAGAGAAACCGAACTTCTCGGGAGAGATCTTGTCGAGATCCTCTATTACATAATTGCACTGGCCGATGCCCTGGAAGCAGCCGTTCCACTCGGTCTGGGCGTCACCACCATCCTCAACGTTCCACTCGTGATAGTGGAGTTTGCGCCATTTGCCGCTGTCGTCCCACCAACCGTCACGGGTCGGCGTGATGAGCTGGTCGGCAGAAAGCTCGTTGAGCACATGACGGCTCTGGATGCTCCAGAAGGCGTGCTCGAAAGGACGGAATGTGGCTCGCACCACATCCATCTTGGTGTTATAATAGTTTTGTGTTCCTACCTGGTCGTAAAGCGTTTCGCTCAGATCAGTACAGCTCGCGAGGGGCAGAGCACAAAGAGCTGCGGATACAATAATATTGAATATCTTCATTGTTTCTTATGTCTTTAGATGAGTGATCAGAAGTCAACTTGCAAACCAACGATAAACTGGCGTGTCGAGGGGAAGTAGGTGCGTGAGCCCTCTGCTCCCGGTGTCAGACCGTTAACCTGGTAGGTAGAGGGGTCTACGCCGCTAAACTTGGTCAGCGTGAACACGTTCTTCATGGTGCCGTAGAGACGCACGCGGTCGAGGAAGCGGCAGCTCTTGGGGTTGAAGGTGTAACCCAGCGTCACCATGTCGAGCTTCAGGTAGTCGCCCTTCTCCAGGAAGTAGTCGCAAACCACGGGGTTGGCGGTGGCAGAGATCTGGAAGTTCTTGCCATAGGCCTTGTGTAAGCGGTTACCTGTGAAGTTGCGTGTGCCATAGTAGAAGTCATGAATGTTGAAGATGTCATAACCGAAGGCACCGCGGAAGAACAGCGAGAGGTCGAAGTTGCGGTAGCGGAAGTTATGGCTTGACGACATTGTGAACTTAGGCATGCCGTTGCCCACCTTCTGGCGGTCGGCGTCACTTGCCTGTGAAGCACGAATGATATCGCCGTCCTTGTCGTAGACGAGCCATTCGCCGTCGGTGGTGTGGCCGGCATATTTCCACATGTAGAAGTTGCCTATCGACTTGCCCTTCTGTATGCGCTGCAGGTTAAAATAAGGATAGGGGTCGCTTGTACCTGCCACATCATAATAGTCTTGACCGACATACTGTGAGTTGCTGAAGTCGACAAACTTGTTGCTCATGGTTGCTCCCACAACGTTGAAGTCGTAAGAGAAATCTTTGGTGGTCACGGCCTTGACGTTGATATCAAACTCGAAGCCGGTGTTCTTCATCGTTCCCACGTTCACGAAGGTCTCGTCGAAGAGGTAAGGAGGAACCGACACCTTATAGTTGCCGAGGAGGTCCTGCTGCTTGCGGTTGAAGTAGTTGAACGAACCGTAGACGCGGTTGTTGAAGAGCGAGAAGTCGATACCGATGTTCCAGTTCTTGCCTTTCTCCCACTTAAGGTCCGGGTTTACGTTCTTCGAGGGACCCCACACCTGGAAATATTTGCCGTTGTAATAATAATAGCCGAAACCTGTCATGGTGTTGAGCGAGTTGTAGCTGCCGAAGTCCTGGTTACCGGTGACACCATAGTCGGCGCGAAGCTTCAGGTCATTGATCCACTTGACGTCCTTCATGAAGTTCTCCTGCGAGATGCGCCAGCCTGCTGACACGGCGGGGAAGTTACCCCACTTGTTGTCGACGCCAAACTTTGATGAGCCTTCATGACGGAGCGATGCGGTGAACATGTATTTGCCGTCGAAGTCGTAGCTCACACGTCCGAAGAAGGCGATGAGCTTTGCATCGTTCTTGTAGCTGCCCATCAACACTTTTCCTTCTTCCTTAGCATATTCGCCCGTACCCATATTATTAAAGGTAAGACCATCGTTAGGAAAATCTTTATTTTCATTGCTCAAGCCCTCATATTGCGAATATTGGTACGAATAGCCAGCCATACCCTTAACATTGTGTTTGCCAAAGGTGCCAGTATAATTGGTGAGCCACTCGAGCACATACTGGCGCTCTTTGCTATATGAACGGCTGGCTTCACCATCATGACCATTGTTGATACAAATGGTGCTGGTAGAGGGGCGAAACCATGAGTTGTTGTTATCATACTGATGATCGGCAAACATCACTTGGGTAGAAAGGTTATGGTTGCCTTTTCCCTCGGGCAAGAGCAGTGGCAGAAGGTTGAGCTTTGCAGTAGCATCCCAGTCGAGCAACTTGGTGTCGCCATGATCTTTCTCCAGCTTTTGGCGCTCAACGGGGTTTGAGCCTACCACCTGACCCTGGAAGTTATAATAGCGAGCGGGGTTTTCGGGGTCCATGAGCGGTGTGGTGGGGTTGGCTTCAATGGCATCCTTAAACACACTCCAGTCGGCCTGGTCGCGATAGATGATGCGCGGAGCCACATTAGCGCTTAGGGTAAGCAATCCACCCTTAGTGGTGTGCATCATCGAGGCACGTGCGCCATACTCTTCACGCTTAGAGCGAAGGTCGATGCCGTGAGCGTTGCGATAGTCTACACTCACACGATAGTTGCTCTGCGCATTGCCACCACTCATTGAGAGAGTGTGCTGGGTGGTGAAACCTGTGCGGCTCACACCATCGAGCCAGTCATAGTTGCCGCCGAGGTCAACGCCGGTGTCGCCCCATCCGAGACGCACGTCACGATATTCGTCGGCGTTCATCATCTTAAGCTCGTTCTTGATCACGTCCCATGACGCCATGCCCGAGTAAGAGGTGTGCATGTTTCCATCTTTTGTGCCTTTCTTTGTGGTCACCACGATAACGCCGTTTGAGCCGCGTGTGCCATAGATGGCAGAGGCAGCACCGTCCTTGAGGACGTCGAACGAAGCAATGTCGTTGGGGTTGATGTTGGTGAGGTTGCCGCCAGGCACACCGTCAATGACAACCAACGGGCCAAGACCTGCCGAGCGCGATGACACGCCACGGATCTGGATGCTTGCCTGGTTGTTGGGGTCGCCAGCACCGGTGTTGGTGATGCTCACGCCTGCCACCTTGCCCTGAATCATCATCGAGGGGTCGAGCGAACTAATAGTAAGAAAGTCTTTTTCGCCCACGTGTGAGATGGCAGAGGTAAGTTCCTTCTTGTCCATCGTGCCATAGCCAATGACCACGACCTCGTTCAGCACATCGTTCTTCTCTTTAAGCATAACGTTAATGCTCTTGCGGCCATTCACCTTCTCTACAATGGTTTCAAAACCTACATACGAGAAGGTGATGCTACCTGTTGAAGGCACATCAATTGAATACTTGCCGTCGATATCGGTAATGGTGCCCGATGCTCCGGCTTTCACGCTAACGCCCACGAGCGGCTCACCACCCGGGTCGGTAACGGTACCTGTTACCTTTACTTGTTGGGCAGAGGCCGTAAGCGTAGCAAACAGCAACATGACCCAAAGCACTAATCTAAATTTGGAATTCTTCATGTTTTTTGATTCCATACTTGAAGTGTTATTAAGTTACTATATATTGATTAATTGTTTATTTACATAGTTTGCATCTTTACCGTGTAGTAATATTCCACATACCCTTATATTTGTAGGGTAAGCATTATATTATTTATCGATTTTCAATATTAGCGGTTGCAATAAAGAAGCATCAAAAAAATAATAACATTACTTTAGGTCATTACTTTATAGCAGTATTACACTATAATGGTCGTTTCACCACGAGATACTGTTACACTACGTATTGTTTACTTTAGCGTTTAACGGCAATAATAAATTGCGTTTTGTTTTGTGATTGCAAATTTATATAAAAAATGCACTCATAGCTTTCTTGAGTACATAACAGGTACAAGTTTTCAAGAACGCGACGATTGTATATACCTATACACCAAAGGTTTACAAATTGTGTATAAATAGGCATAAGTACATAAACAAAAACAAGCCAAGCTATTATTCATTCCCTTTTTAGGCTTAAAAGGGAGATAAACAGAGATAAACCAGAAGACAAAATACAGCTGTTATCTCAATAGTTTTTCAAGGTGCTCAACCAAGATGGTTTCGCGTTTTAAGACGATTAGTTGTTCGTTGTGCATGAGATGCAGTTCGTCTGAAACGGCCCTACGGCTTTCGTTCAGTTCGTGGGCCAACTGCTCCATACGAATATTGATGCGTTTGCTGCCCGTGTGTGTAAGACAGTGGTTCAAGATAAAACGTATGATACGAGGGCGTGTGGCAGCGGGCGTATGTCGCCATGGTGTGTGTGCAAAGCGCTGCGCCTGTGCACAGATGGCGTTAAGAAGATTGATGTGAAACACCTGATAGCGGGCACACATCTGCATAACATCGTTTTTGTCGATACTCAGTAACAGGCACCCCTCGTGTGCCGTGAAAGTGCGGGTGTGACGTGTGCTATGTCCAAACAGGTGTTCGGGCTGTATAATATATGGTGCTTGCAGCGCCTCTTCTACACTATAACGTCCATCATCAGGGCGCGAGCATACCCGCAGAGCACCGTCGGCCACGATGGTAAGCCGTGTGCAGGGTTGCCCTTCTTCGGCCACCACCTCTTTTTCGGCACAACGGTGTATACCGAGTGTGAAGGCAGTGGTAAGTTCGGCAATGTCGGCACGCGTCATACCTAAGAACAGTGGCAACGATGTCAGCAGTTCAATGTTTGATGAAGAGGTGTTTGCTTTCATCATCTTTTTATATTTAAACTATCATTCTCCCCCTCTCTCTCTTCTACTTCTCTCCTACGATTTTTCCTTGCATTGATGGCGAATACCATACTTTGTAGTTGCCCTTCTCATCGGCATAAATGAAATAAGCCATTAGTTTAGGGTTACGTTTCAGCACCTCTTTGGCCTTCTCAATACCCATCACCATAAACGATGTGGCGTAGGCATCGGCCACAGCGCAACGATCAGCTAAGACAGTGGCCGAGAGCAAACTATGCTGCACAGGGAAACCTGTATGTGGGTCGATGGTATGTGCATATTTCTTACCATCTTTATAATAAAAGTTGCGATAATTGCCACTGGTAGCCATTGCCTTATCAGTAACGTTCAGCACGGCCTGCAGCTCTTGGTTCTGGTTAAGCGAGTCGTCAGAAGGCTTTGTTACACCTATCTTCCAGGGCAGACGTCGGTCGCTAATACCACTGGTCACCACCTCGCCACCAATCTCAACCATAAAGTTGGCTACCCCCTTGCGGCGCAACAGTTCGGCCACCATGTCGCAGCCATAACCTTTAGCTATAGCGCCACAATCAAGAGTGGTGCGTGGGTCGGCCTTCTTCACATGTTTATCAATAAGTGTTACACGTTTGTAACCCACAAAGGTTTTAAGGCTATCAACCATAGATTGGGTGGGTAGCTGTCCGTTCTTGAAGCCAAAACCCCAAGCATTTACCAGCGGTGCTACGGTAATATCGAAAGCGCCATTGGTATCGTTAGATATCTTTTCAGCCAGCGTAAACACGTCGGTAAACATATCATTTACCTCAATATTTTGATTATTATTTACACGAGTGATAACCGACTGCTTATTAAACATTGACAGCGAGGCATCAACCTTGTTCAGCTCGGCTAATATCTCGGTATTCAGGTCGGTGTCATACTGATACGTAATGTGATATATCGTGCCGAAGATATAACCTGTGTTATGCTGATAAGGGGTATTGCGCTGATGGCGTATAATAAAGATAGTGCCTAATAGCAGAAAGAGCAGGAAGGGCAACTGTAAACCCCACTTTATTTTTTGTTTATTATCCATGTTATCCTTATATATTATATAATGTGTATGAGTTCTTATACAATGTATGTGCGTGAGGGTGTGGTGAGGGAGTATGCCCATTAAATCTCGACAATGATATTGAAAGTGCCTCCCAAACGGGTACCGCCCTGTTTGCCAAAGCCTGGTATATACCACGTGTTGCCAGCATCGCCATCGTTATGCGCCAGGCGGCGACGATAGCGCAGACTCCAGCCCAAACGCAGTGGTCCAATTATTTTAGCGTCGACGCCCACTACAGCCTCCATCCAGTGGCAATTACATTTTACGTCTTCAAGACGGTATCCAGCATCGTCGCCCCACACGGGGTCTTTAATGCCAGTGGTATAAGCATCATATTTGTAAGAGGTAAAGGCGTATCGCAAGCCACCATATACGCGATAGTCGTCGTGTTTGTTTTTTAGCAGATTATAGTCGAGTCCCACACGAAAATAAGGAGCCGAGGTTTTGTAGGCCATGCCTGTGGTTACATTTTCGGCATCGGCCTTACCATAACCCAACTCGACGACTGGAAAGAACTTGTCTTTCAGGTTTACGCGCAAGGCAGCTTCATATTGGCCATAATCGCTGAAGGCAAGCTGTGCCACACCTACCACATCGGCCGACACTGCTACACCACGAAACAGTGGCACGGTATCGACAGGCTGCACGATATGTTTCTTTTGCTGTGCTTGGGCGCCTATGGCGGGCACCAATAGCAACAGGCTACTGGTGAGCACGCTTAAGATAAATGATGAGATGCGCTTGGGCGTCGTTGTATGTAACATAGCTGTTGTTAATGGTTACTTTTTCCACCTTGTTGGTGGTATATCTCACATCGGTGATATTGTGGAACATGATGGGGCTGCAGTCTACCGACTCAAAGTGTGGCATATTGTCTTTCACAATAGTTATATGGTCGATAGTGTGCGTTTTATCCTCATTCAGAAAGTCGAAGATGTAAACATCCTCGGCGTGGTTATAGCTCATGGGTAGCTGTATGCTGTCAACGTCGCACACGCGGTTCACCAGCACCGAGTCGTTGCCATCGGCACGAGTGGTCGACACAGTGAGCGTGTCGGCCACCTTCTCACCATTGTCGCCAAACTTACAGGTGCTCATCACGCGGCTGTTCAGGGGACAATCGATAGAAGAGCAAGCTGCCACCATCAGCGCCCCACACAAAGGCAGTAATAAATGTTTTATTTTGCGCATCGCAGAGTTTTTTCTATTTGATAGTCGTTGCGGTTCTGTGACGAACGGCTCACCAAGTCGCCAATAAAGCCCGCCAAGAACAGCTGCGTACCAATCATCATCATTGTGAGAGCAATGTAGAAGTAGGGCGAATCGGTAACCAGACGCTGGGGTATGCCATGCGCTAAGCACCACAGCTTGTCGGCACCAATAATGAAGGCCGACACAAAGCCAATGAGGAACACGAAGGTGCCCAAAAAGCCGAACACGTGCATAGGCTTCTTTCCAAAGTTGCTCAAGAACCAAAGGGTGATGAGGTCGAGATATCCATTGAAGAAGCGATTTAAACCAAACTTTGATGTGCCATACTTACGAGCCTGGTGGTGCACCACCTTCTCGCCAATCTTGTCGAAGCCAGCGTTCTTAGCCAGATAAGGGATATATCGGTGCATCTCGCCATACACCTCGATGTTTTTCACCACATCACGGCGGTAGGCTTTCAGGCCACAGTTAAAGTCGTGCAGATTGTGTATGCCGCTTATCTTACGCGCTGTAGCGTTGAACAGCTTGGTGGGAAGCGTTTTCGACAGCGGGTCGTAACGTTTCTGCTTGTAACCCGATACCAGATCGTAGCCTTCTTCTACAATCATACGATAGAGAGCAGGTATCTCGTCGGGCGAGTCTTGCAAGTCAGCATCCATCGTAATCACCACATCGCCTTGTGCCTCTTTAAAGCCACAATACAGGGCTGGGCTCTTTCCATAGTTGCGGCGAAACTTGATGCCTTTCACGTTTTCCGACTTGCTACTTAGGTCTTCAATCACCTGCCACGAGTGGTCGGTAGAGCCATCGTTAACAAATATCACTTCAAAACTAAACGCGTTGGCTTTCATCACACGTTCTATCCACTTGTAAAGTTCGGGAAGCGACTCTTCCTCATTATATAAGGGCACTACAATCGAAATATCCATTTTTATATCCTTTTTATTTTATTATGTTATAGGGTTTATAGGGTTGCATTATTGTTTCATTGTTTTTCTACACAGGGCGGCCACAGGAAGCGACAGCACAAAACCCACAAAGATGTTTTGCATCATAAAGGTGAAAGCCCATTGCACGGGGCTGATATTCTGCACCATCTCGGCAGCCTCTTTCAGTTCGGCCACCGACACACCAGCCTGACGGTAAGCGGGCGTTATGGTTTGTATGGTATCGTTCAGCATCATAGCAAAGGTGCCATGGTCGAAAAATTTGAAAAACACAAACTGGGCCACGGCAAAAATAAGCGAGGCGTAAAAGAAGGTGTAAACGCAATACAGATAAGCGCGACGGAAGGAGATGATGCCATCGAGGGCATAATTGCGAAAGGCACATAGACGCCAACCCAGCACAAAGGGGATCGTTATGGCCAACAGGCTGCCTATGCCGTTTTGCGGAACGTATACTGTAAACAAGAAACTGGCTATCCACACCAATGCCATCAACGCTCCATCTTGGCGAGCAAAGGCTCTAAGCTGCACTACTTCTTCTATTCGTATCATCAATAAAAATATGTGTATTATAAAACGTATGCAAAGTTACAGCAAAGGCATGGTAAAACAAAATAAAATGAAACATATTTTTGGCTGGCAAAGGGTTAAGGATGTGTAAAAATGATTTACCGTTGCCACGCCCCTACTATCTTGAGCGTAACAACGGTAACTGATAAATTATATTTATGATTGGGGGTTTTAACCCACTCACGGCTTACTTAAACTCTTCTGTCTTAATTTTGATTAAGCACTCGTCACCGCTTTGGTCGCCTTTATAGCAATAGGCAATGCCCTTACCAGCCTTCTTACATTGCTGTATCAACTGCTTAGATGTAGGATCACTATCCAGCGATTCTTTTATCGATTTCTTTATTTCATCTTTACTTTCATTCAGCGCATCAATCGAATACATATCTTCGTCTACCGACACATCATACACCAGGTAAAGGCCCTTCAGGTTAATGTCAACAATCGACATACCCTTCTCTATCTCCATAGGCAGCTGGGGCTTAAACATCTTTACCTGTGTTTCAAGATAATCCATGGGGGCATCGTCGGTATCAGGAGCCTTCTCAGCCTTCATCAGCTCGTCATAAGTCAGCGTTAAAGTGGCTGTCTCGCCACTGGTCTTACCTTTATATATAATGCGCATGCCCGACTTTGCTTCTTTCAGCAAGTCGATCATTTCTTTCATATCACCATCAGCGGTTTTCACCATGGCTACAGCCGACGCCTTCATCTGGTCGGGCATTGTTTTCAGCACATCAGCCTTTATTAATTCTTCGTTCAAGCTAAACTTCATCACCATCACATTATCACTTTCGTCATAAGTAAAAGAGGTGAGTTCGCCCATCTCGCCAGCTGATATAGGACACTCTTTATTAGCTTGTTCAATGGCTTTCTTCAACTTTGCCGTCTTGTCACCACAAGCGCTGAAACACGCTACCAAAACGACCAGAAACAGCACACGGCCCAAGTTTTTTATTTTCATTTGCATTGTTTTCTACCCTAATACGTGTCGGGCGCAACTGTTAGTTAATAAATATTGATTTTCAGCACAACAATAGGGTCGGCTTAGATATCTGCAAAAGTAACAAAAAATAATGAACCACCCCACCCTTCACATTGTTTTTTTTAACGAAAGGCAGAAAACATGAATATAAAACCGGCAGGATATTAATAATACACCCAACTATTACACCAATAGAGCAAATCAGCAGTACCCTCCCAAACAGTTCTGTCATCTACATAGCGTGTTCCATCTTTACCTGTAGAAACTAAGCTACAGTCATTTGTGCTCCATATAATGCTGTCGTATTGTATAACAGAACCATTATCAAGTGTAAGTAGTAAACTTTTATCAGTCCACTTCATATTTTTAATTCGGAAAGATCGCTTCACATTTTCTTTCGTCACAGCATACGTACCATCTTTTGTTATTTCAATTTGCTCATTCTTACCCCAATTCGGGATAAAATAGCGATTAGTTGCATATGAAGACAGATACATGAGTTCTCTTCTCATGCCATCAGACATGAGCTGTATATAAAGACTCGAAAGGGATTATTCTGTCTTTAGAACAATGAAAGTTGCTTAGTGTCTTCGATGCAGTATCCTTGCAATGCCTTCGGTTTGTTGTCAAAGAAACAATATGCTCCCAAGGCAGAAATAAGGTTCATGATAAAGT
>ENA-ORMX01000262-ORMX01000262.1-human-gut-metagenome-genome-assembly--contig:-NODE-262-length-39682-cov-5.668534_pt1 | contig 39682 bp, 28 predicted proteins | sample MGYA00242108_ERZ509007 | MGnify/ENA primary metagenome ERZ509007 (study PRJEB26280, sample SAMEA2338745) | human gut metagenome | biome: human gut; feature: human-associated habitat; material: faeces...
TAGATGGATTAACTTCTTCTTAACTTCCTCTAACTCCTATTTTGACACACCCTCAAGCCGCGAAGCGGCGCGGGGGTGGGGCTTTTACATTCTCTCCGGCACCTCAATACCCAGCAGTGCCATACCGTTTTTCAGCGTCTTGCCTACGTTTGCGGCAATGACGAGGCGCACAATCTTTTCGTCTTGTGTGTCGGCACCCAGAATTGAGTAGTCGTGATAGAACTGGTTAAACTCTTTGGTCAGCTCGTAGCAGTAGTTGGCGATACCGCTGGGCGAGTAGTCTTTGCCAGCCTGCTCCACGGCGGCGCCAAAGTCGTTCATCTTCTGCACGAGGTCTTTCTCCTTGTCGTTCAGCGGCATATTGTCGGCCAGCGCGGTGGGCAGAGTGATGCCCTCGGCCTCAGCCTTACGCAAGATAGAGCGTATACGGGCGTAGGTGTACTGTATGAAGGGACCTGTGTTTCCGTTGAAGTCGATGCTCTCCTCGGGGTTGAACAGCATGTTTTTGCGAGCGTCAACCTTGAGGATGAAGTATTTCAGGGCGCCGAGACCTACGATGCGTGCTATCTCGCGGCGCTCGTCGTCGCTCATATCCTTAAATTTGCCCAACTCCTCGCTGGTTTTCAGGGCGTCGTTCACCATAGCGTCAATCAGGTCGTCGGCATCGACCACCGTTCCCTCACGACTCTTCATCTTACCGTTAGGCAGTTCTACCATGCCGTAAGAGAAGTGAACCAACTCTTTGCCCCACTTGAAGCCGAGGCGGTCGAGGAGGATAGAGAGCACCTGGAAGTGATAGTTTTGCTCGTTGCCCACCACATAGATCATCTTGTCGATGGGAAAGTCGGCGAAGCGCATCTCGGCGGTGCCAATATCCTGGGTCATATATACGCTGGTGCCGTCAGAGCGCAGCAACAGCTTCTGGTCGAGGCCCTCGTTGGTGAGGTCGGCCCATACCGAGTTGTCATCTTTGCGGAAGAACAGGCCCTTAGCCAATCCCTCTTCCACCTTCTTCTTGCCTACGAGGTAGGTGTTCGACTCGTAATAAATCTTATCGAAGCCCACGCCCAAGGCCTTGTAGGTCTGGTCGAAGCCAGCATACACCCAGTCGTTCATCTTTGTCCACAGGGCGCGCACCTCGGGGTCGTTGTTCTCCCATTTCACCAGCATCTCGTGAGCCTCTTTCATCAGGGGGCTCTCAGCCTTGGCTTTCTCTTCGGCAGCCTCTTCGGCCATGCCCTCGGCCACAAATTGTGCCTTCAGGGTTTTCACCTCTTCGCGGTAGTGCTTGTCAAAGGCTACATAGTAGTCGCCAATGAGGTGGTCGCCCTTCTTGCCGCTGGTTTCGGGTGTTTCGCCATTGCCCCACTTCTGCCATGCCAACATCGACTTGCAGATGTGTATGCCGCGGTCGTTCACAATGTTTGTCTTCACCACGCGGTTGCCGTTGGCCTCCATAATTTTTGCTAACGACCAGCCCAGCAAGTTGTTACGCACGTGTCCCAGGTGCAGGGGCTTGTTGGTGTTGGGCGACGAATATTCAATCATCACCAGAGGCGACTGGTCGGTAGCCTTCTTCTCGCCATACGTGGGATCGGCGTTGATAGCGTTGAGCAGGCTCACCCATGCCTTCTGTACCACCACAATGTTTAAGAAGCCCTTCACCACGTTGAAGCGCTCTACGGCGTCGCAGTGCTCCTGCAGCCACTGGCCTATCTCTTGGGCTGTGTCTTCAGGCTTCTTGCGCGATATTTTCAGGAAGGGGAACACCACGAGCGTGAGGCTGCCCTCAAACTCGCGTTTGGTCTTTTGCAGTTGCACCATGCTCTCGGGCACGTCCTGCCCGTACAGGGCCTTGACGGCCTCCTGGGCCTTCAGGCTTATTGTCTGTTCAATGTTCATGTTTTTATTGCTTTTTGTTATTGTTTTCTTTTTCTTTGAGGGAGGAGGGAGGGCTTAGAGAATAGGCCTCACTAAGCCTTTCTAAGCCTCGCTAAGCCCTGGGGAAGCCACCAGCAAAGGGGCTTATCACAGCTTTGCCGGCTATACCACCTTGCCAACACTTTCAGCCCTAACACCCTCAGCAGCAGCCCTTTCAACCAAAAGTGGCGGGGTAGAGCTGTGAGGTGCACGGGGCGGTAGGGCAGCTCTGGAGCCTTGCCCGACAGCTTACAATATTGCAGCTGAATGTTCAGCACATGCATATAATATAGGTCGGCCAGGCGGTTATTGTTATCAGCAACAGCCCCATATTTGTGCCATGCCACGAGCGATGCCTCCAGCAGCGATGCCCAGTCGGCGGCGTTGGCGTTGGCCGTTATGCCTTTGGGGTTGTAGCTGTACAGGTAGGTGCCATGTTGGGTTACCAGCACCTGCCGGCAGCCGTCGAGCAGCCGTGGCAGCGTGTGCATATCTTCAAAGGTTTTTCTCACAGGAAAGCGCACATCACGCCATAGCGCCGTGCGGTACAGCTTGTTCCAGGCATAGCTGTGGGTGTAGGCTTGCTCTTGCAGCCAGTAGCGTTGCGCATCGGCATAAAGGGTGGGGGCCTTATTATTGCCCCCATTTACACCTTTATTAATATAGGGCACCTCTTGGTAGGCATATTCCAGCATGTCTACGTCGGGGTGCTGCGCCATGAGGTGCAGCAAGGGTGCGTAGGTATTAGGAGCCAGTCGGTCGTCAGAGTCGACAAAGGTGATGATGTCGGTCTTGCCTTCGCGCAGCACCACATCGAGGGCGGCGTTGCGGGCGGCCGACAGTCCGCCGTTCTTTGGCTGGTGTATCACCCTGATGCGTTGTGGGTGTCGTGCTGCCCATGCGTCGCAGCGTGCGGGAGCCTCGTCGGGCGACGCATCGTCAACCAGCAGCAGTTGCATCTCGTCAATCTGCTGTTGCAGCACACTCTCAACACAGGCGTCAAGGGTTTGTGCCGTGTTATAAACGGGTATAATGACACTCAGCATAAAGCAGCAAAGCTATAGGATTTTTCACTTTTCACTTTTCACTTTTCCCTTTCCCTTGGCTCTCTTCATGCACACCACGCCAATGATGATGAAGGGGATAGAGAGAATTTGTCCCATATCGAGGGGCAGGTTCGACTCAAACGCCACCTGTATATCTTTCGTATATTCGATGAAGAAGCGGAAGATGAAGATGAGCGTGAGGCAGAGGCCGAAGAAGAAGCCGGTGCCCACCCTTTCAGCATGTCGGCGGTAGAAATACCATCCCACGAAGAAGAAGAGGAAGTAGGCAATGGCCTCATACAGCTGCCCCGGATGTCGAGGTTCGGCGGCATAGGCAGGGCCTGCCTGCAAGAAGTAGAAGCCCCACGGCAGGTCGGTCACCTTTCCCAGTATCTCCGAGTTCATCAGGTTGCCCAAGCGTATAAAGCAGGCCGTGATGGGTGTGGCAATGGCAATGTTGTCGAGCACGCGCCAGATGCTGAGCTTGGTGTGTCGGCAGTACAGCCACAGGGCTATCATCAGGCCCAGGGTTCCGCCGTGCGATGCCAGTCCGCGGTAGCCCGTAAACTGCCACGAGCCGTCGCTCATAAACTCGATGGGGATAAATATCTCAACAAAATGTTGCCACGACGACAGAAAGATGTCGGGCTGATAGAAGAAGCAGTGGCCCAGACGGGCACCCGCCAAGATGCCTATGAAGCAGTAGATGAACAGGGGGTCGAACAGTTCGTCTTTTATTTTCTGCTCTTTATAGAGGCGTCGCACCAGGAGGTAGGCCAGCAGCAGGCCTACCAGCCAACACATCGAATACCAGTGCAAGGCAAAGTGGCCTATGCGGAAGATGGTGCTCGTTGGGTTCCAGGTGATAAACATTAATTCATAATTCATAATTCATAATTCATAATGGGGGCTTTTGGGGTGGTAAGCCTGTATAGGCCTTACTAAGCCGAGGGAAGTGGAGGGTGAAAGAGGATAAAACTATTGCTTGCTAACGAGAGCGGCAAAGCAATAGGATTTTTCACTCTTCACTTTTCCCTTTTCCCTTAAATTATACATTAAAGCGGAAGTGCATGATGTCGCCATCTTGCACCACATACTCTTTGCCTTCGATGCCCAGCTTTCCAGCCTCGCGCACGGCAGCCTCAGAGCCATACTTGATATAGTCGTCATACTTAATAACCTCGGCACGGATGAAGCCCTTCTCAAAGTCGGTGTGGATAACGCCGGCACACTGCGGTGCCTTCCAGCCCTTATGATAGGTCCAGGCCTTTACCTCCATCTCGCCAGCGGTGATAAAGGTTTCAAGGTTCAGCAGCTCGTAGGCCTTCTTGATCAGGCGGTTTACGCCACTCTCTTCTAAGCCCAGCTCGTCGAGGAACATTTTTTTGTCTTCGTAGGTCTCCAGCGAGGCAATATCTTCCTCGGTCTTGGCAGCGATGACAAGCATCTCGGCACCCTCTTCCTTGGCCACCTTGGCAATCATCTCCGAATACTGGTTGCCGGTCTTGGCAGCTGTCTCGTCAACGTTGCACACATACAGCACAGGCTTGGCGGTAAGCAGGAACAGGTCGTGGGCGTAGTGCTGCTCTTCTTTGCTCTCAAACTCAACGGTGCGGGCGTTCAGGCCCTTGTCGAGGGCAGCCTTGTAGGCTTCGAGCACGCTCACGGCCACCTTGGCGTCTTTGTTGTTGCCTATGGCGGCTATCTTCTGCTGCTTGGCCAACTGTCCCTCAATGGTTTCGAGGTCTTTCAGCTGCAGCTCGGTGTCGATAATTTCTTTGTCTTCTAAGGGGTTAACGCTGGCACCGCCCTCGCGCACGATGTTGTCGTCGTCGAAGCAGCGCAGCACATGAATGATGGCGTCGGTCTCGCGGATGTTTCCCAAAAACTTGTTGCCAAGGCCCTCGCCCTTGCTGGCACCTTTCACCAGTCCGGCAATGTCAACAATCTCGCAGGTGGCGGGTACGATGCGTCCCGGGTGCACAATCTCGGCCAGACGGGTGAGGCGCTCGTCGGGCACGGTGATCACGCCTACGTTAGGCTCGATGGTGCAGAAGGGGAAGTTGGCGGCCTGCGCCTTAGCACTTGAGAGACAGTTGAAAAGGGTCGACTTGCCCACATTGGGGAGTCCTACAATACCACATTTTAATGACATATTTTCTTTATTTTTTTATTGTTGTTGTTTTTTGTTTTTTTGGGGGGTGGGGCCTGTTTTAAGCCTGAGGTGATAAGCCTGTATAGGCCTTTCTAAGCCTTTCTAAGCCGAGGGGACAGGAGGGGGAGGGGGGACAGGGGGCGTGAGCGCTGCAAAACAATAGGATTTTTCACTTTTCCCTTTTCACTTTTCCCTTAAATCTGTCCCGCCTCTACCATAAGCACGATGCGCTCGGTGAGGCGGTCGGTGCCGTTAGGGTCATATTTTTTGGTGAGGCTGGCGCCGAAGAGGGCGGCAAAGGCTTGGTAGAAGCCTGCTCGTATAGGTCCTAAGAAGGCCTGTATGAGCTGGTATGACGACGAGTTACACTCGCGATACACCAGTTTTATGAGCAGCTTTCCCTGCTGATAGCTCAGCTTCTTCATGCGGGGTGTATATTCTTTCTTTATGTCGCGTTCTACCCGTTTCATGTGCTCGTCGCGTGCCTTTTTGTTGGGCAGCGTTTGCAGATACTCGTAGGTTTCGACAATGATGGCGTTCACCTCCTTGGCAATGGGCAGCACCTTTTTCACGTTGTAAACCAGCCTGTTATAAGCCATTCGCTGCTTTTCGTTAGCAAACACGGGCTGCGGGTAGCAGTAGATGTTGTTCAGCTCAACATATTGTATGCTGTCTTTTCCGCTGAGCACCTTTCCCACCTTTACCATGGGCACAAAGGTAGGGTCGTCCATGTTCACGTCGCGGTCTTCAGGGTGCACCTGAATGTTGTGCGGCGTTTGCGCCAGCGCCGTGTGTGGAGCCACGAGGGCGGCGGCCAAGAAGAGCAATACCAAAGTGATGGTGTTACGCATGTGTTGATGTTTTTTATTTTTTTGTTTCGCTTGCTATTTCACGATACATCCTACGGGAGCCTTCAAGCCCTTCATGCTGGTGAGGAAAGCTTTGGCCGACCCAAACTTCAAGAACATATCGAGGCGTATGGGCACGTGGTTGTCGTCGTCGCTGATGTAGAAGCGCACGATCTCTTTATACTTGCCATCGTCTTTCTCGAGGTACGACAGCTGTAGGCAGCGATATTTCACGCCATTGTCGGCCTTCACGTTTGTTTTTCCGCGATAGCGTATCATGGCGGGGTCGAGGTTTTTGCCGTCGGCCATGGTGAAGTTGACGGTGTAACCTTTCTTCCAGCCTTCGGGGTTGAAGCTGCGTGCGCGCATAAACATGTTTAGCATATCAAACACGCAGTGTGTATGAGTGCTGTTTTTCCACAGATGCGACCCATCGTTCTTCTGGCGGTGCTGGCGTATGTGCTGCTGACCGTCGGGGTAGCTGTAAAACACCTCGTCGACGGTGTATCGCGACCCTTCGCGAGCCCCTTTACGAAAGTAGAGAGGTGCCAGGTCGGTGGTGCCGTAGCATAGCAGGGTGTCGCGCAAGACAAACATGTCGTCGACACGCTTGTTGCCACGTGTGATGAGCGACGAGCGGTAGGCGTGATGCCCGCGATACTGGCTCTGCACGGTAGACATTGATGCCGTGCCAGCCTTCACCCACACAAACTTCCAGTTGTAGTAGAGGTTGTAAGCCAAAAACTCGCCCGACTTGAAGGCGGTGTTCTTAAAGGTACACTGGGCCTGGGCTGTAAAGGCCGCAAAGGCCAAGAGCAGTGTTGCTATTGTTTTTTTCATTGTTGTTACTTTTTTTAGGGTGATAGGATTTTGGGTGGGGAAGCCTCACTAAGCCTTTCTAAGCCGAGGGGAGTGGAGGGGAGTGGAGGGGACAGGTGGGTGAAGGCTTACGAGAGCGGCAAAGCCATAGGATTTTTCACTTTTCCCTTTTCACTTTTCCCTTATTTAAACCTTTCTGGTAGCTCTATCCCCAGTTTTTGAGCGCGCTGCAGGTTGCGTTTGCGCACAGTTTTTTGTGTTTCGCCTTTCTGCTTGGTGATGGCCGAAGGTTTCTGTCGGTCGAAGGGTCGGTCGAGGGGGTTCCATTGCCTTGACACGTCCCACTTGCGTTTGCAGTCGATGCTCTCGGGGAAGTAGAACACGCGTTCGGGCTGACGGTTGTCGGTGTAACAGCCTGTGTCCCAGCGCCCGTTGTCGTTCTCGTCGTCAATCATGCGCAGATAATAGGTGTTTTCAGGCACATACTCAAACAGCACGTTGCCGTTGCGGGTGGCGAGCTGTTTCACCACCTTGTCGTTGCTGTCGAGCAGCTGCACCACCACAGGTTTTCCGTCGAAGCCACTGATATTGATGTCAAGCGTGCCATATTGGTCGGGGCCCTGCACCTTGAAGCCACGTTTTACGGGCGACGTTACCAGTCCGTAGAGGTCAGTAAAGGCCATGCTGTCGATCTCCAGACTATATTCGATGTCGGGCTGCCAGTCGGCGCGCAACCTATATTCGCGGTGGTGCTGCAGGGGCAGCGAGTCGGCCTCGGCCACCACCAGTTGGCACTTAGCCCTATACCACAGCGTGTCGTGCTTGGCGTATAGGTGTATGGCGGCGGTGTCGATGCGCTCGATGGGCGTGTTAAACGCCAGCGAGATGTTTTGCTGCGGCGAGAAGTCGGAGGGCACCACGAGGTTCATGTCGAGAGGTTTAGGCGGCATGATGCTGTCGTAGGCTTCGCCGCGTTTGCGTTTTTTCTCTTGCTGCTTGAACCAGTCGTCGTAGGCTTTCTTCTCCAGCTTTTCGCGGCGCTCGCGATTGATCTTGTTCACCAGCGTCAGCGTGTCGGTTTGTGGCTGCAGCTGTCCTAACGAGTCGGTTTGCAGATAGCGTGCCTCCAGTGTCAGCGTGTCGCGTTGCACCAGAGCGGTGTCGCGCAGCCAGTAGTGTATGGTGTCGGCATGCAGCGAGGGCTCTACGAGGAAGGCGTTGTCGCTGTCAAAGTCGAGACCCTTGATGTCGGGCAATGTGCCATCGCCATAACTGAAATAAAGACTTATGCAGTTGGGCTCTTTGCGCTCGCTCTTGATGAAAAAGCGGTCGGTAAGCTTCTCGGTGAAGGCGCGCAGCACCAGCTCGTCGGGCATAAAGCGCTGATATTTCACCTGTTCAATGTTTTTGATGTGCAGCGAGTCGGTCCACAGCGTGTCTTGTCGCGTGGCCGAGGTGACGTAGGGGCTGATGGTGTCGGTAGAGAAGGCTATCTGCTCGCTTTTTTGCGAGAAGCAGTAGTTGCCATCGGCGTCGGCCAGCGCCATCACATGATAGGTGCCGGGTGCCACGCCACGAATGATGAAGTGGCCACGACTGTCGGCACGAGCCACGCGCAGCAACGGCGTGGTAAGAAACGTGCTATCGTTAAACTGAGGGGCGCTATACAGGCCCACCAGTATGCCCTTTACCGGTTCCAGGTTTTCGGCCAGCACCACGTTGCCCTCTACCTGCAGGGTATCGATGTTGTTGCCCGTTGAGAACGAGTAGGTAAAGTTGCCCAAGGGGTTGTTCTCGTTGTTGTCGACGATAGCGTCGGAGAAGTCGATGGTGTAGGTAGTGTTAGCGCGCAGCGAGTCGAGCAGTTTCACCTCGATACGTTTGCCAGCGGCCTTTATCTCGGGCTGCTCGAGCTGTGGCGGCGACACCACCACCTTTTCGGTAGCGTTCTCAAGCTTGATATATTCGTCGAAGAAGATGCTCACCTTCTTTTGCGAACTATGTACAGCGCCTTGTGCTGGCGCCGCCCCTATCACACGTGGTGGCGTCTCGTCATACCAGCCACCATCGGGCTGCCCCATTCGGGCGCAGGAGGCGAGCATGCTTACCCCCACCACGCTCAAAACGAGTGTTATGAAAGCCATGAGCGAGAAGGCAGTATTGTTTTTTTTCATTTTTTCTTTCTTTTCTTGAGGGGTGGGTTATGGGCTTTGGGGCTTATAGGGCCTATAGGGCTTATAGGGCCTATAGGGTGGGGCCCTTTATTTATTTTTATTTATTCATCCCAATCAGCTCCTCAATAGTAGCTCGGCTATTCGACAGTCGGGGCACCTTGTGCTGTCCGCCCAGTTTTCCCTTTGCCTTCAGCCAGTCGTCGAAGAGGTGTGGTCGAGCCTTTATCACCTCGAGCGGCTGCAGTGTGATGTCGTGCGAACGTTTTGCCTCGTAGTCGCTGTTCACCTGCTGCAGATGCTGGTCGAGACATTGTGCGAAGTGCTCGATCGAGTCGGGGTCTTTAGCAAATTCTATCACCCATTGGTGTCGGCATTTAGCGTTAGCATCCATGAAGACGGGTGCCGCCGTATATTCGCTCACCTGCGCCCCTGTTTGCTCACAGGCATACTGCAAGCCGCGCTCAGCATTATCTTGGATAAGCTCTTCGCCAAAGGCGTTGATAAAATATTTTGTGCGACCCGTGATGATAAACTTATACGGGTTGCGCTGGGTAAACATCACGGTGTCGCCTATCATGTAGCGCCACAGTCCGCACGAGGTGCTGATCACCATGGCATAGTTGACGCCCTCTTCCACACCCCACAAAGGCACGGCCTCGGCGTCGGGGCGTCCTACCTGTTCCAGGGGGATAAATTCGTAGAACACATCATAGTCAGACATCAGCAACATCGACTTATCGTTGGGGTCGTCTTGTATGCCGAAGAAACCTTCTGAGGCGTTGTACGTCTCCATGTAGTGCATATTGGGCGAGGTGATGATTTGCTCATACTGCGGACGGTAGGGGGTGAAGGCGATGCCGCCATGGAAGAACACCTCGAGGTTAGGCCACACCTCTTCGATGTGTTTCTTGCCCGTTATCTCGAGCACACGCACCAGCACCGACAGCATCCACGAGGGCACGCCCGACAGGTTGGTAACGTTTTGCTTGATGGTTTCGTGCGCAATGCGGTCGCGTTTCACCTCAAAGTCGGAGAGCAGGGCTGTTTGCTTCTTCGGTGTGCGCACCAGGTTTACCAGTGGGTTGATATTTTCGATGAGGATGGCGCTGAGGTCGCCCACTAACGAGCCCGACAGGTTATAGTTGGGCGAGTGTGAGCCTCCCAATATCAGACCTTTGCCATCAAACATACGACTCTTAGGGTTGTTCTTCAGGTAGAGGGCCACCACGTCGGTGCCGCCCTGATAGTGTATGCGCTTCAAGCCATCGGCCGACACAGGAATAAACTTGCTTTTGTCGTTGGTGGTGCCCGACGATTTGGCATACCATTTCACCACGCCTGGCCACAGCACGTCGGCCTCGCCATGACGCATACGGTCGATGTCGGCCTTCAGCTCCTCGTAGGTGTTGATGGGCACGTTGCGAGCAAAATCTTCATACGTGTGAGTGGTGGAGAAAAGGTGAGCGCGGCCATACTGTGTGTTGGCGGCACGGTTTAGGAGGCGACGTAGCACCTCGCGTTGCAGGGCGGCGGCACCCGTGAGGTGTCGCTCCAGTTTTATCTGTCGGGGCAAGAACAACTTGCCAGCCAGTGATGTCAAACTCATTTTTTGTTTTCTTTTTCGGTTTGCTATACTGATACCTATCAGCACAACGGTTTGTATGCTGCGGTGGCGCTCGGGCCGAGGGCAACATTACACCTTATTTATAATAAAATACAAAATTACCTCATTCTTTTCAGATAGGGCAATATTTTACGCTTTTTAACGGAATTTGAAGGGGCAAGAAACTATTACTACTGTATATCAACAGCTGTTACTGCTGTATATCAACAACTGTCATTGCTGAATATCAACAACTGTCATTGCTGAATATCAACAACTTTAACAACTGAATATCAACAACTGAAACAATTGAATATCAACAACTGAAACAACATATTCAAACAAATAGTGAATAAGTTATTGTTGTTCATTGTTGTGAATTTGTTGTTTATGTTGTCTATTTGTTGTTCAGTGTTGTCTATGGTTTATTGTCCAGTGTTGTCTAAGTATTGTCTATGTTGTTTATGCATTGTTCAGTGTTGTCTATGGTTTATTATCCATTATTGTCTATCACAATAAAACAAAGTAATTATCAAGAAAAAGTCAAAAGAAAAATATCTTATAAACACTGTAAAAACCTGTTGATAACCTACCAAAAAGCCATAAAGACACAACGAAAAACCCTATGAAATTACAATCTGAAAGCCTTGGTTTTACCTTCTGAAACCCATGCTTTCACACCCTAAAACCCATGCTTTCACAGCCTGAAACCCATGGTTTCGCAAACCAAAGGTATCAACAATGAAAAGTGTAAGAAAAAGAGAGCAAAAAATGATAGATTGTTACTTTACAAAAATTACCCCAATTTTTGGTTATGGTTGGGTGCTGGAGGACGGGGCACAGAGACCCCGTCCTACTGAAGTTTGCTTTGTTGTTTATAAGTATATGGTGTAAAGTATATGAGTATATGGCGTAAAAAATAGTAGGACGGTGGTCTCCGTGCCCCGTCCTCCAGCACCCAGGTCTTGTTATTTGTTGAGGTTATTACTCAAAGTGTAGTATTGTTTTGCAAGTGAAAAACCTATAAAACCCTTTGTTCATAACCTGTGTATAGTGGTGTTGATAACCTACCTGTTATCCACAGATACCTGTTCACGAACCGTTGCCCACCGTCGGGGTGTGGATATACACAAGGCTATCAAAAACTTATTCTTGTTTTTTCAACAGAAAAGTGCAAGAAAAAGATATAAACTTATTAACTTTGCACACAGATAGGAAAGATGTGGATAAACGCGTATCTATACTGACATACAGTAAAAAGATATTCATACAAGAAGTGGATAGAACATACGCAAAGGTTCATAACTTAAAATGCAAGAAAAAGCCCAAAAACTTATCCACGTTTCCACAGCTACATCATCCTTATAATAGTTTTTTAAAAAAAAAGAAAAAAGAATATATAAGAATAATGGTGTGGGGATAAGTGGAGAGTTTAAAGGAAAAGTGAAAAGTGAAAAGTGAAAAATCCTATGGCTTTGACGCTCTCACCTTTCAGTCCCCTCGGCTTAGTGAGGCCTATCAAGGCTTAGTGAGGCTTAGTATTCATTAGGCTTAGTATTCATTAGGCTTGGTAAGGCTTATCACCCCAAGACAAGAAAGGCTTAGTATAAAAAGCAAAGAAAAAGCAAAACAATAACATACAATGATCAAGCAAGAATGGATAGCAAAAGGCTATGCCGACGAGCCCGTCAGCGAAAGCCTCAATCTGAAAGAAGAAATCAGACGCTTGTGTAAAGAGAAAGACGCCGTGGTGCTGGCACACTACTACACTACGGGCGATGTGCAAGATGTGGCCGACTTTATTGGCGACTCGCTGGCGCTGGCCCGCAAAGCAGCACAAACCGACGCACGCATTATATTGATGTGTGGCGTACACTTCATGGCCGAAACCTGCAAGATATTGTCGCCCGACAAACTGGTGCTGTGCCCCGACCTGAACGCTAGCTGCTCGCTGGCCGACTCGTGCCGCGCCGAAGACCTGCGCCAATATAAGGCCGAGCACCCTGGCTATAAGGTGGTGAGCTATGTGAACACTACGGCCGAGGTGAAGGCGCTGACCGATGTGGTGGTAACGTCGGGCAACGCAAAGCAGATTGTTGACACCTTCCCCCAAGACGAAAAAATAATTTTTGGCCCCGACTATAACCTGGGCTCATATATCAACAGCGTTACCGGACGCAAGATGCTGCTGTGGAACGGCGGCTGCCACGTGCACGAGCGCTTCTCGGTGCAGGCCATCGCTCAGCTGAAGGCCGAACATCCCGACGCTCTGGTGCTGGCTCACCCCGAATGTAAGGGTCCTGTGCTGGCCGCTGCCGACGTGGTGGGCTCGACGGCCGTGCTGCTGAAATATGCTACCGAGCACCCCGACAACGTCTACATCGTGGCTACCGAGTCGGGCATCCTGCACGAGATGCAGCGCGCCTGCCCTAACACCACCTTCTTGCCCGTGCCACCCGAGGTGAGCGAGGGAAAACTGGGCTGCTCATGCAACGAGTGCGAATATATGAAGCTGAACTCTCTGAAAAAGATGTATAACGCCCTAAAATATGAATGGCCCACCGTTGATGTGCCCGAAGCCGTGGCACGCGAAGCCGTGAAGCCTATCGAAAGAATGTTGGAGCTGAGCTGAAATTAAGGGAAAAGTGAAAAGTGAAAAGTGAAAAATCCTATAGCTTTGCCGCTTTCACCCTCCACCATTCTCGGCTTAGTAAGGCTTATCTTCCTCTGGCTTAGTAAGGCCTATCAAGGCTTAGTAAGGCTTCCCCGCCTAAAAGGCCTTTTTACCCTAAAAAAACAACAAACAATGAACAAAACAATAAAAAATATGATGGCAAAGGGTGTGGCTATCGTGCTGGTGGCCCTCTGCGCCCTGGCCACAGCTTGTAGCAGCGACGACGACCCCGTAAAGCGCGACCCCGATGTTGCCGTAGTCGACTATGTGGTGGGCATACGCGTGGTGAATGAAGAGGGACGAAACCTGCTCGACTCGCGCGAGGCCGACCATATACTGAAAGATGGCGTGATGGCCATCATGGAGGGCAAAGAGTATCGCTTCGACACCGCCGTACAGGTGGCCGAAAACTATACCCCTGCCGAACAACAGGTGGTGCTGAAACGCTTCGCCCCTCCTGGCACCCACAACTATATCATGTATTTTGGTCCGTTCAATGGCAAGCAGAATGTGTCGAACCGCGCCATCACACTGCGCTGGAACAAGGGGCGTAAAGACGACGTTATCCTCGTAAACCACACCTACACCGAGAACGCCGACCACACGCAAGGCACCATGACCACCACCTATACGCTGAACAATCAACCCGTTGATAAAACGCCTATCACGATTGTTCTGAAGTAACAAAAGGTAAAGGCTTTAAGCCTGTATAGGCCGAGATAAGCCTAAATAAGCCTTTGCTGAAACTGGCTAAAATTTCACCAAGGCTTAGAAGGCCTATGAAGGCTTAGTAAGGCTTAGAAAGAAAGCTTAGTAAAGCTTAGAAAAAATCAACAAGCAATGGCACAACATCTAATACAAACCCAAGAACAGAAACTGCAGCAGATACAAAAGCTTACACAGCAACAAATGCTGCAGGTGAAGCTCATGGAGATGCCTGTGGCCGAGCTGGAAGAAAATGTGAACGCCGAGCTCGACGACAACCCGGCTCTGGAGGTGGCATCGCCCGACGATAACGATATCAACACAGATATCAACAGCGCCGACACCGACTTCGATGCGTCTGACAGCGATCATGCGGGCAACGATAATGACAGTGCCGACAACGACACCATCGACAGCACCGCCGATGCCTACGACCGCCAGCAAAACACCGACCTCAGACAGTCGGCCCTCGACGAGGCCCTCAGCCGCATAGGCAGCGACGACGATATGCCGCCGGTGCACGCCCCTGGTATGGGCACCTCCGCCACCGATAATGCCGACTATGAAGAGATGGTGTATGGCGACAGCACCTCGTTCTACGATAAGCTGGGCGAGCAGGCGGGAGAGCAAGACCTCTCTGATCGCGACCGCGACATCCTCGACTACCTCATTGGCTCGCTCGACGACGATGGCCTGCTGCGCAAAGACACCGAGACCTTGTGCGACGAGCTCACGCTCTTTAATAATATAATGTGCTCGGAAGACGATGTTGAGCGCATGCGCACGCTGCTGAAAACCTTCGACCCCGCGGGCATTGGCGCCAAAGATTTGCAAGAGTGCTTGATGCTGCAACTGGAACGCCGACCCAAAAGTAGGGCACGCGACGTGGCCATGCTCATCATAGGACGTAAGTTTAAAGAGTTTACGGCCAAGAAATGGGACACACTGAAACAGCAACTCAACCTCACCGATACCGACATCGACCTCTTTCGCGAAGAACTGCTGAAGCTAAACCCTAAGCCAGGCGCCGCTCTGGGCGAGGCCGTGGGGCGCAGTATGCAACAGATAACCCCCGACTTCATTGTCGAGACGCAAGACGATGGGCACGTGCGTTTCTACCTCAACTCGGGCGACGTGCCTGAACTGAAGGTGTCGGCATCGTTTGCCGATATGGTTGAAACCTATCGCAACAACCGAAAGGGCATGAGCCGACAAGACAAGGAGGCACTGCTGTACGCCAAAGAAAAGGTTGAAAAGGCACAAGGATACATCGAGGCCATACGCCAGCGACGCGCCACGCTGTCAAAGGTGATGAAGGCTATCATCAACTGGCAACACAAGTTTTTTGTTGATGGCGACGAGGCCGACATACGTCCTATGGCCCTCAAAGACTTGGCTGCCGTTACGGGCCTCGACATCAGCACCATATCGCGCGTGTGCAACGTGAAGTATGCGCAAACCACATGGGGCACCTTCCCCCTGCGCTTCTTCTTCAGTTCGGGTTACAACACGGGCAATGGCGAAGAGCTGTCAACACGCAACATCAAACTGGTGATGCGCGAGGTGATTGATAAGGAAGACAAAACAGCACCGCTCTCTGACGAGGCCATCGCCAAGGCAATGACGCAACGCGGCATGCCCATCGCCCGACGCACCGTAGCAAAATATCGAGAACAGATGAACATTCCTTCTGCAAAGCAAAGAAGAGAGTAGAGAAATTCAATTCATAATTCATAATTCATAATGGGCTTCGCCTTGTGAAATTATGAAGACAAAGGTGTAGCCACGCACTCATTATGAATTATGAATTAGGAATTAGGAATTAGGAAAATGTATAGTAAACAACTCATATTGGCGGCACGAATTCTGAGCATGATATTCACGCCATTCTACCTATCACTGGTGGGCCTTATCGCCCTCTTCACCTTTAGCTACCTCAGCATAGCGCCGTGGGGGTATAAGCTGCAGGTGCTGGGCATGGTGTATCTGTTCACCATCTTGCTGCCCACGCTGCTCATACGCTTCTACCGTAAATATCACGGCTGGACGCTGGTAGAACTGGGACGCAAAGAAAAACGTATGGTGCCCTACGTCATCTCTATCTTCTGTTACACCCTGTGTTACACCTTTATGGAGATGAGCCGCATACCCCACTTTATGAACATCATACTAATGGCGGCACTGGCCATACAGATATTGTGCGCCATCGTAAATATATGGTGGAAGATATCTACACACACGGCGGCCATAGGCGGCGTGGCGGGTGCCCTGCAAGCCTTCTCCATCCTGTTCAATTTCAACCCTACATGGTGGCTCTGCGTGGTCATCATCGTGGGCGGAATGGTGGGCACCAGCCGTATGGTGCTGCGTCAGCACACCCTGTGGCAAGTGGTGGCCGGCTTCTTAGCAGGCATGCTCACCGCCTCCTCGTTGATTATTATTAATTATATTTAGTTGACGAGTTGACAAGTTGACGAGGGACGAGGAGATTACTCTTTTTGTTCTCCTTGTCTCTCGTCAACTGAGAACTAACAAAGCATCTCTCCTCGTCAACTCGTCAACTGACAACTGAAAACTATAAAAAAAATGACACCACAAGTAAGTATTATCATGGGCAGCACCAGCGACCTGCCCGTTATGGAAAAAGCCTGTAAGTTTTTGAACGATATGCAGATACCCTTCGAGGTAAATGCACTGTCGGCACACCGCACACCCGATGCCGTAGAGCAGTTTGCTAAGGGCGCCAAAGACCGCGGCGTGAAGGTAATCATTGCTGCTGCTGGCATGGCGGCAGCGCTGCCCGGCGTGATAGCCGCCAGCACCACACTGCCCGTTATTGGTGTGCCCATCAAGGGTATGCTCGACGGCCTCGACGCCATGCTCTCAATCATACAGATGCCTCCCGGCATCCCCGTTGCCACCGTGGGCGTTAATGGCGCCATGAACGCCGCCATCTTGGCCGTAGAAATGCTCGCCCTCGTCGACGACACCGTTGCCGAAAAGCTGTCGGCCTACAAAGCCACATTGGGCCAAAAGATAGAAAAAGCCAACAAAGAGCTGGCCGAGGTGAAATATGAGTATAAAGTTAATTAGTTAGTTGACAAGTAGACAAGTTGACAAGTAGACAAGCTGTTACCCTTGCCAACTATAAAATCAACTTGTCAACTATTAAATCAACTTGTTAACTAAAAAGCTATCAGCTCGTCAACTTGTCAACTCGTCAACTCGTCAACTAAAAGATATATGAATATCGACATTTTTAATTATCATCGTCGCCCCACGAGCGCCGTACAGGTAGGCCCCCTGCAGATAGGTGGTGGAGCCCCCGTGCGTGTGCAGTCGATGACCACCACCAACACCAATGACACGCAGGCTTGCGTAGAACAGGCCGAGCGCATTATACGCGCTGGCGGACAACTGGTGCGCCTCACCACTCAGGGCACACGTGAGGCCGAAAACCTTAAAAACATTAACGCCGCCCTGCGTGCCGATGGCTTCGACACCCCGCTGGTGGCCGACGTACACTTCAACCCCCGCGTGGCCGATGTGGCCGCCCTCTATGCCGAGAAGGTGCGCGTAAACCCCGGCAACTATATCGACCCAGCCCGCACCTTCAAACATATTGAATATACCGACGCCGAGTATGCCGACGAGCTGCGTCGACTGGAAGAGCGCTTCGTGCCCTTCTTAAACATCTGCCGCGAGCATCATACCGCCGTGCGTATAGGCGTAAACCACGGCTCGCTCTCTGACCGCATCATGTCGCGCTATGGCGACACCCCCGAAGGCATTGTTGAAAGCTGCATGGAGTTTTTGCGCATCTGCCAGAAACAGCAGTTTAACGATGTGGTAATCAGCATCAAAGCCAGCAACACCGTGGTGATGGTGCAGTCGGTGCGATTGCTGGTGAGCGAGATGGATAAGGCCGATATGCACTACCCCTTGCACCTAGGCGTGACCGAGGCTGGCGAGGGCGAAGACGGTCGCATAAAAAGTGCCGTGGGCATAGGCGCGCTGCTGGCCGACGGCATTGGCGACACCATTCGTGTGTCGTTGAGCGAAGAGCCTGAGGCCGAGATACCTGTGGCACAGCATCTGGCTCGCTATTTTGAAAAGCGCGAGGGCCATACACCCATACCCGCTACCGAGGCCGAGGAGCTGTCGTATCTGCACCCCACACGTCGTAACACACGTGCCGTGGCAGGCATTGGTGGCAGCAACGTGCCCGTGGTGATTACCACCGCTGTGGGCGGCGATGGGCAGCTGCGTGCTGATGCTCAGACCTTTGCATCGAAAGATCTCACCCCCGACTTTATCTATTGTGGCAGTCTGTTGCCCGAGCAGCGCGTCGAGGGTCAGCGTTACATCGTCGACTTTAACGCCTACCACGGCGAGGCCAACACCTATCCCATCTTCCCGTATAACGCCATCCCGTTTATCGCGGGCGTAAAGGCCGAACTAAAATTCTTGGTGCTGCCCTACGGCGCACCGTCTGACGAATATATACCCTGCCTGCGCTGCCATCCTGAGGTGGTGGTGGTGAGCATGTCGAGCCATGTAAACAAGACGGGCGAGCAGCGCGCCTTGGTACACGAACTGACACGTGCTGGCCTCTTCAACCCCGTGGTGTTTGCACAGATGTATCGTCATAACAACGACACGAAAGATGCCTTCGCCCTTGAGGCGGCCGCCGATATGGGTGCCCTGATGATTGATGGCTTGACCGATGGTGTATGGCTGATGAACGATGGCAACATTGCTACCGCCACCGTGGCCGCCACCGCCTACAATGTGTTGCAGGCAGCACGTCTGCGCACCACCAAGACCGAGTATATCAGTTGTCCTGGCTGCGGACGCACGCTGTACGACCTGCGCGCCACCATAGCACGCATCAAGGCTGCCACACAGCACATGAAGGGCCTAAAGATAGGCATCATGGGCTGCATTGTGAACGGCCCCGGCGAGATGGCCGATGCCGACTATGGCTACGTGGGCGCTGGCAAAGGCAAAATATCGCTATACAAACAAAAAACGTGCATCGCAAAGAACATTCCTGAAGAAGAGGCCGTAGAACGTCTGCTGGCTTTTATTGAGGAAGACAGGAGGTAAGGGAAAAATTAAGGGAAAAGTAAAAAGGGAAAAGTGAAAAATCCTATAGCTTTGCGGCCATCGTCCTCCACTCCCCTCGGCTTAGGAAGGCTTAGGAAGGCTTCGTGAGGCTTATCACCCCAAGGCTTAGTAAGGCTTAAAAACCATAAAGGCTTAGTAAAGCTATAGGATTTTTCACTTTTCCCTTTTCACTTTTCCCTTAAATTATTCCCTTTTCCCTTAAAATTTTTCACTTTTCTCTTTTCACTTTTCCCTTATTTCTTGCCCACCTCACAGAAAAAGCGTACCTTTGCACCGTCTTATCTTGAAAGACAACCGTTTGTGGAAGAATTTGGCTGCTTGCAACCACACTAAAAAATGCTAAAACTGCGAAATCCAAACAAAAGATTTTCACGGTCATAAAGCATTTTTCCACGCTTTTTTATCAATCAGCGCGGTCACCCCGTGTCGTCTCATGCGCGAGGCCGACACCGCGCACAAAGAAACGTTTAACAAAAAATTATTGGAAAAATGAGCTATTTGTTTTCTTCAGAATCAGTATCAGAAGGCCATCCCGACAAAGTGGCCGACCAAATTTCAGACGCCCTTCTCGACCAGTTCTTGGCCTACGACGACAAGTCGCACTGCGCCATCGAGTCGTTCGTAACCACAGGTCAGGTAGTAATCATGGGCGAGGTGCGCTCAGAGGCCTACATCGACCTGCAAACCATCGCTCGCCGCGCCATCAAAAAGATTGGCTATACCAAGTCGGAGTATAAATTCGACAGCGAGTCGTGTGGTATCCTTACCGCCATTCACGAGCAGAGCGGCGACATTAACCGTGGCGTGAGCCGTGCCGACGAAGAAGAGCAGGGCGCTGGCGACCAAGGTATGATGTTTGGCTATGCCACCAACGAGACCGAAACCTATATGCCACTGTCGCTCGACCTGGCGCACCTCATCATGCGCACGCTGGCCGACATACGCAAAGAGGGTAAGGTGATGACCTATCTGCGCCCCGACTCAAAGAGCCAGGTTACCGTGCAGTATAGCGATGGCGGTGTGCCCGAACGTATCGACACCATCGTGGTGAGCACTCAGCACGACGAGTTTATGGACGACGACGACCAGATGCTGGCCCGTATTCGTGAGGACGTTATCAACATCTTGATGCCTCGCGTAAAAGAGCAGATACACAGCGAGAAGGTGCTGGCTCTCTTCGACGACCAGATTAAATATTTTGTAAACCCCACGGGCAAGTTTGTGATTGGTGGCCCTCACGGCGACACAGGTCTTACAGGCCGCAAAATTATTGTCGACACCTACGGCGGAAAAGGTGCTCATGGTGGTGGCGCCTTCTCGGGCAAAGACCCCTCAAAGGTTGACCGCTCGGCAGCCTACGCCGCTCGCCATATCGCTAAAAACATGGTGGCCGCTGGTGTGGCCGACGAGATGCTGGTGCAGGTGAGCTACGCCATTGGTGTGGCACGCCCCGTAAACATTTATGTAAACACCTACGGCCGCTCGAAGGTAAATATGACGGATAGCGAGATAGCAAAGAAGATAGAGGAGCTGTTCGATCTGCGTCCGAAGGCTATCGAGCGCACATTGAAGCTGCGCCAGCCCATCTACTTTGAGACCGCGGCCTACGGACACATGGGACGCCAAAATCAGGTGGTAGAAAAAACCTTCACCTCGCACTATCACCCCACAAAGGTGATGCAGGTAGAACTGTTTACCTGGGAAAAACTCGACCGCGTAGAGGATATACGCAAGGCGTTCGGGATTTAAGGGAAAAGTGAAAAGGGAAAAGTGAAAAATCCTATAGCTTTGCCGCTCTCGTAAGCAGGCTAAAGCTTTGCCGTTTCACCCTCCACTCCCCTCGGCTTAGAAAGGCCTATAAAGGCTTAGTGAGGCTTATTATCCTCTAGCCCAAAAGGCTCTTTCCCGCCCAAAAGGCCTTTCTCCCTACCAAGAAACAACAAAGACAATGATCAATCAGAACGATTCGATAGCACATATGCATGAAGTGGGGGGCGGCCAGGGTGCCGCCTCCGACTCGTTGCAACAGCCGCGCACCTGGCAGCCTACGGTAAGGCAGGTGCTGTCGTGGCTGCCACGTGACGCTACGCCCGCACAGCAAGACTCGGCCGTGCAAGCGCATATCAAGCCGTCGGATATCACTTGGAGCCAGTGTCCTGACACTCTGCACCTGCCTGGGCAGCCTGTGGGCAAAAGCTTTCGTGATGTCAGTCTGCCGAAATATTACCGCGAGTCGTACTTTACGGGCAAGCCGTTCTTTCACCCCGATATGTTTGGCGGACGACAAGGCATTGCTGGCGACCCCGTGCCCTACAGCATTGCTGGCGACAACATTATCACGCTGCTGCTGCTGAGCTGTTTCGTCGTAGGAGCCTTGGCCTACGCTAAGTCGAAGACGTTTATGCACAGGCAGATACAGCGCTTCTTTCGCTCGCCACGCCGCGACGGCATGACCGACATCAGCGAGACGGGTGCCGAGCTGCGTTTCCAGCTCTTCCTCGTTGTGCTCAACGCTCTGCTCATTGGCCTCGTCTACTTCTTCTACGTGCAAACCAATGTGGCCACCACCTTCATCATCGACCAGTATATGGTGATAGGCATCTTTGCGCTGGCCGTGCTGGGCTTTATCGCCATAAAAGCGTTGCTATATTGGGCCACAGCATGGGTGTTTTTCGACACGCTGCGAGGCAAGCAATGGCTTAAGTCGTGGCTCGTCATCATGACGGCCGAAGGTATTTTGCTTTACCCTGTGGTAATGGTGCAAGCCTACTTCGATACGTCGATCACCACCACCCTGTTATGTGCCAGTGTGATAGTGATATTGGCTCGTTTGCTGTCTTTTTATAAGGTGTATAACATCTTTTTCAGCGCAAGGCGGGCTATTGTGCAAAATTTTTTGTACTTTTGCACCCTTGAAATCATACCCATGGCCGCCCTGTGGGGAATACTGACCATGATATGTAACTATCTGAAAGTAAATTTTTAATATCATAATGATTAAGAAGATTCTTGTATCGCAGCCCGAACCATCAAGTGAAAAATCGCCTTATTTCGACATCGCTAAAGAATATGGCGTAGAGCTGGTGTTCCGACCCTTCATCAAAGTGGAAGGACTGAGCTCAAAAGAATTTCGTCAGCAGAAAATTTCGCTGCTCGACTTTTCGGCTGTTGTGTTCACATCGCGCCACGCTATCGACAACTACTTTAAATTGGCAAAAGAAATGCGCATCACCATTCCTGAAGAGATGAAATATTTCTGCGTAACAGAAACCATCGCCCTCTATATTCAGAAGTATGTGCAGTATCGTAAACGCAAGGTGTTTTTCGGATCGACAGGACGTATCGACGATGTGATACCTTTGATGATGAAGCATAAGAACGAAAAGTATTTGGTGCCACTGAGCAGCGTGCACAATGATGATGTGGAAAAACTGCTCGACGCCAAGAAACTGAACCACACCGAGTGTGTAATGTATCGCACCGTGAGCAACGACTTTACTGAGGAAGAAGCTCGCAACTTCGACTGCGATATGCTGGTGTTCTTCTCGCCATCGGGCATCAAGGCGTTTACAAAAAACTTCCCCTCGTTCAAACAGGGCGACGTGCGCATTGCTACCTTCGGGCCCGCTACCGCTAAGGCAGTGACCGACCAGGGCTTCCGTCTCGATCTCGAGGCGCCCACCAAAGAGCATCCCTCAATGACGGGTGCCCTGAAAGCCTATCTGGCCAAGAACAAGAAATAAACATTTTTTCGCTTTACTGTTATGACAACGCTACAGGCTGATAACACGCTACGCTACACCTTCAGCAAAAACGAGAGGCTGTGCAGCGTGAAGCGCATCGACCGGCTCTTCCAGGGCGGGGGCAGCAAAGCCATGTCGGCTTTTCCGCTACGCATGGTGTATGTGCCCATCGACAAGGAAAACGGGGGCGAACCCTGTGCACAAATATTGGTGAGCGTGTCGAAACGACACTTCCACCACGCCGTCGACCGCAACCGCGTGAAACGACAGGTGCGCGAAGCTTATCGCCTGAACAAGCATGTAGTGTGGCAAGCCATGCAGCAGTATATGCCACAAAAGCAGCTGCTCATAGCCTTTATCTACCTCGACGACCATCACCATAGCAGCCAAACCATTCATAACAAGATGGTAAGCTTGCTGAACCGACTGGCTGAACGCCTGGTGAAGCAAACTGCGCAAGGCCAAGAGAACAAAGATAACGCACCACAACAATGATACCGCACAGCGTGAGGCGAGGCATAAGAAAGGGGATGGAAATGCTTGAAAAGGTAGCGCAAAAGGTAGGAAAAGCCCTGCAATGGGCCGTGCGACATCCGCTAAAAGCTATTGCATGGCTTCTGACAGGCTGCCTGTTGCTGCCCATCGTGTTCTACCAGCGCTTCATAACGCCCTACACGCCTCCTGCCTGCCGCTTCACACCCACCTGCTCTGAATATGCCCGACAGGCACTCATCATTCACGGCCCCATCAAAGGCTTGCTCTTGGCTATCTGGCGCATACTGAGATGCAACCCCTGGGGAGGCAGCGGATACGACCCAGTGCCTCCAAAAAAGGAAAAAGTGAAAAGGGAAAAGTGAAAAATCCTATAGCTTTGCTGCTCTCGTAAGCAGGCTTTAATTTTGCTGCTCTCGCAAGTAGGCAAAAGGTTTATCCGCTCTCACCCTCCTGTTCTCCTCCAGTCCCCTTGGCTTAGAAAGGCTTAGAAAGGCCTATACAGGCTTATCCCTAGAGCTTAAAGGCTTATCCCCAGAGCTTAAAAAGCCCTCATTGCCCCTAAAAGAAACAATAAAACCCAATAATAATTATGATAAAGAATTTTGTTGAAGAACTGCGCTGGCGCGGTATGCTGGCACAGATAATGCCTGGCACCGAAGAGTTGCTGCAAAAAGAAATGGTGACGGCATACCTCGGCACCGACCCCACCGCCGACTCATTGCACATAGGACACCTCTGCGGCATCATGATGTTGCGCCACCTGCAGCGCTGCGGACATAAACCCATCATCCTTGTGGGTGGTGCCACAGGTATGATTGGCGACCCCTCAGGCAAGAGTCAGGAACGTAACCTGCTCGACACCGAGACGCTGTATCACAACCAGGAGTGCATCAAACAGCAGGTGGCTAAGTTCCTCGACTTTGACGCCGAGGGCCCCAACGCCGCCGAGATGGTGAACAACTACGACTGGATGAAGGACTTCACCTTCCTCGACTTTGCGCGCACCGTAGGTAAGCACATCACTGTCAACTATATGATGGCGAAGGAGAGTGTGCAGCAGCGCTTGAACGGTACCTCGCGCGACGGACTGTCGTTCACCGAGTTTACCTATCAGCTGCTTCAAGGCTACGACTTCCTGCACCTGTATCAGGCTAAGGGCTGTAAGCTGCAGTTGGGTGGTAACGACCAGTGGGGTAACATGACCACCGGTACCGAGCTCATTCGTCGCACACTGGGCAACGAGGCCGAGGCTTTCGCCTTGACCTGCCCCCTCATCACCAAGGCCGACGGTAAGAAGTTTGGTAAGACCGAGAGCGGAAACGTATGGCTCGATCCGAAGCGCACCACACCTTACTCGTTCTACCAGTTCTGGCTGAACGTGAGCGACGACGACGCTGAACGCTATATCAAGATTTTTACTTCGCTGGAGCGCGAAACCATCGAGGCGCTGGTTGAAGAGCATAAGCAAGACCCAGGACGACGCATCCTGCAGAAGCGTCTGGCAGAAGAGGTTACCACCATGGTACACTCGAAAGAAGACCTGGAGATGGCGCAAGAGGCATCAAGCATTCTTTTTGGTAAGGGAACAAAAGAAACACTGCAGAAGTTTGACGAGGCTACACTGCTCTCTATCTTCGAGGGTGTGCCACACTTCACACTGCCGAAAGATCAGCTGGGACAGCCCGCCGTTGAGCTCTTCACTCGCGACGACGTGAAGGTGTTTGCCTCAAAGGGCGAGATGCGTAAGCTGGTGCAGGGTGGCGGCGTATCGCTGAACAAAGAAAAGCTGGCAGCCTTCGACCAGACCATCACTGCCGAAGACCTTATCGACGGCAAGTATCTGCTGGTACAGCGCGGCAAGAAAAACTATTACCTCATCACCGTGAAGTAAAAAAAATAAGGCTTATCACACCCCAGCCATATACTCCATAGAAAAAGGGGCCGTTGAGCAAAAACCATCGCTCAACGGCCCCTTTTATGTTTCTGAAAGACCCAAGGCAAGGGTCTTTTATTTTTTTATTTCACAACCTTAACCGTCTTCACGCTACCATCGGCAAAGTGGGTGAGGCGCAGGTTGATGCCCTTAGTGGCAGCGGGCAGACGTCGCCCCGTGAGGTCGTACCACTCGGTGCTGACAGCCTTCTGAGAGCCCTCGGTGCTGCTGATGCCCGATATTACGCTATCCTTGTCTGTGGCAATGTCGTAGACGAGGCGGTCAGAAACATATTCTTCGCCGTTAACCTTATACACCAGTTCAACGCCAATGGTGCTCTTCGGAGCTGTGGCCTTGCTGAAGTAGATGTAGCGTTTGGTATTGCTCTTATAGAAATAGTTGTAGTCGTGATACTTATACGGCACGTCGGTAAGGTCTTTGCCAGCCTTCAGGCCAGGATAGTCGGTGGTGGTGAAGGTGTAGAGGGCACCATCAACATAGATACGGAAGGCGAGGTCGTCTTCGTTCAGCACGTTGCCATCAAGGTCTTTGCGGTCGGCGGTAAAGATAAACTCGTCATATTTGTCTGTCACCGTGTAGCACGACATCTCGCCATCAGCGCCAGTATATATCTTCGGTGTAGCGGGCTTCAGCTTGCTTTGTGTGGCAGGCATAAGCTTCACGTTGTTATAGCTCTGCAGCACTGAAACGCTGGTTTCGCCCTCTTGCACATAGCCCACAGCCATGCTCTGTATGGGGTCGTTGAAGGTGTAAGAGCCATCGGCGGCGTTGAAGGCTAAGGGGAAGGTTTGCTTCAGCGAGGTGCTATTATCCAGATTGGTCTGTGCACACACGGTGAAGTAAGGATACTCGCTGAAGTCGTAGCCCAAAACCTCGGTGCTCACCCAGTATTGTCCGTCTTTCTCCTTGGTGGCTTTCACCCACGCCTGCGCATAGGTGGGGTAGAGGCCCTTAATATATAAGGTGTTGCCATCGTCTTCAAGGCTCACCTTTACCGATGCCTCTTTTTTCTTATTGGTGTCGGTATCGCGACAGGTGAGGGTGAAGTATTGAACATTGTTATCAACATTGGCCACAGGAATGATGCGCACAAAGCGGCCCTGCTGATACATGGTGCCCACGGCCGTCTTGCTAACAATGGCCACGTCGGGGCAGATAAGGGTGGTCTCGGGGGTGAGCACGCCCGTAGCGGGGTCGATGTTGAACACGATGTCTTGGTCGTACAGCGCATCGCTCTTACCATTCAGTCCGCCCTTGCCCTCTTCATCGGCCGAAACAAAGATATACTCGTCGTTGGTGTTTACGGCGTGAAACACCTTTTGGCCATTCTTAAAGGTAAGGGTCTTGCCATCGGCCGACAGTTGGCCCTTCAGCCATGCGGGCATGGTGCGTGTGGCCAGCGGACACTTCATATACACCTCGCCATTGGCAGCATACACCATGGTAAGCTCTGAGTGGTTCTCGCTCATATAACCCATGCCGCCATCATAGGGGTCGAGGTTCAGCAGGTCGAGATAATAATGGCGCTCGTCGCCCGCGGGCGGGGTGGTAATCACACCCTGCTTGGTGGGGTCGGTGGTCTCGGTGCTGGCGTTGTCGTCAGCAAAAAGTGCCTGTGCGTTGCTCAAGAAGGCAACCATCAGTGACATGAAAAGTAGAATTCGTTTCATAAAATGATTGTTTTGTTGTTGCTTGCAAAGGTAAGCATTATTTTGTCGTTTTTATATCGTTATACCCGTAAGTGGGCGCATATGTCAATGATTTTTATTGTTTTTTTTATTTTTATATGAAAATTGATACCACACATATTTGTTTTCGCTTGCACACAATAGTACCTTTGCATCAGCGAAAGGGAAGAAGGGGTGATAACGCCGGCAATCATACCTCGCTTACATTCTCTGCATCGCACACCTTAATAATTGTTTTATATTTAACCATTAAATTTTTAAAGAAAGGAAAACACATTATGGCAGTAAATTACAAACTTTATCAGGCAAAACGTAGCGACAAGTTTAACGGCAAATGGTACGGACGCGTGCAGCACAATGGCACCATCGGCACTAAACAGTTGGCCGCCATCATGCAACGCAACTGTACCGTGAAGGAGAGCGATATCGTAGCAGTGCTGACTGAGCTGGTGGAGGTGATGAACGACCAGCTGCAGAACTCGATGATTGTGAAGCTCGATGGCTTCGGCACCTTCCGTATGGGCATGAACTCGGCTCCCGCCGACTCGGCGAAAGACTGGACTGTAATGAAGAATGTGCGTGGCTTGCACGTCAACTTCATTCCGCAGGGCTCTCGCAATGTCGCTAACGGCAACTTTGAGCGCACCTTCCTCAAGAACGTGAAGATACAAGAGGCCGCCGACTATACTAAGCCTGAGAAGGTACAGGATCAACAGTAAGAAAAAGAAAGGCTTTAGAGGTTCTTGTTATAGAGGCTTCTAAAGCCTTTTCTGCTTTTATCTTACTCAAGTTTCGCATGTCTATGACATGCTGTTAGTTAACGAGTTGACAAGTAAACAAGGAGATTTGCATTGCTTGTTTAAAGGTTGTGAGGAGCGATTGTCAAGAGAAAATCAATCTCCTTGTCTACTGTTTAGCAAGTAGGATATTTGCGAAACTTGAATCTCTTATACACCTTCTTATAATAATCATCTTATAGCACCTATGAATAACACTATGATAAATAATACCACCACCGAGATAAATAATACCACCACCGACCTGCGCCTCACCGAGCATTTCTGCCTCAGCGAGTTTACCCGATCGGCCACAGCCATACGTTATGGCATCAACAATCAGCCATCTGAACAGCAGGTGCAACGCCTGCAAGCGCTGTGCCAGCAGGTGCTGGAGCCGCTGCGCCGACGCTTCGGCGTGATACGTATCACCAGCGGGTATCGCTCGCCCGAACTGAATGTTCGTGTGGGTGGGGTGCCTAACTCGCAACACACCTTGGGCGAGGCCGCCGACATACATACTGGCGGAAAAGAAACATCTGAAAAAATGTATCACTATATACGCACGCACCTGCCCTACGACCAGCTCATCCTGGAACGACGACCGGGCGTTTATTGGCTGCACGTAAGCTTTCGCAGCGACCGACCCGGAAACAGATATCAGGCCTTCATGCAGCGAAAATGAAAAAAAACAAAAAAACGCTTTGCCTCCCAAATAAAAATAGTAACTTTGCAGTTAGACATGAGTATTATTGAACTTTTGCAAGTTCAGAAGTTAAATTATAAACACAATGACAACACAACCGTTGATAATATACAACACGCTGACACGACAGAAGGAACTGTTTAAGCCCATCAACGCTCCGCATGTGGGCATGTATGTGTGCGGACCCACCGTTTATGGCGATCCACACCTGGGACACGCCCGTCCGGCCATCACCTTCGACGTGCTGTTTCGCTACCTCAAGCACCAAGGCTATAAGGTGCGTTATGTGCGCAACATTACCGACGTAGGACACCTGGAGCACGATGCCGATGAGGGCGACGACAAAATAGAGAAGAAGGCACGCCTGGAGCAGCTTGAGCCCATGGAGATAGCACAATATTATACCAACCGCTATCACGCCGCCATGGAGGCGCTGAACGTGCTGCCACCCAGCATTGAACCGCACGCCACAGGACACATCATTGAGCAAGAGCAGCTGGTGCAGCAAATTCTGGACAACGGCTTTGCCTATGAAAGCAACGGTAGCGTTTATTTTGATGTACATAAATATAACGAAACATATCGCTATGGCGTGCTGTCAGGACGCAACCTCGACGACGTGAAAGACGCATCACGCGCCCTTGACGGCGTAGGCGAGAAACGCAGTCAGGCCGACTTCGCCCTGTGGAAGAAGGCACAGCCCGAACATATCATGCGCTGGCCCAGCCCCTGGAGCGACGGCTTCCCTGGCTGGCACTGCGAGTGTACGGCAATGGGACGCAAATACTTGGGCGCCGAATTTGATATTCACGGCGGAGGCATGGACCTCGTGTTCCCACACCACGAGTGTGAGATAGCACAGGCGGTGGCGGCTCAAGGCAAACCTATGGTGCACTACTGGATGCACAACAATATGCTGACCATCAACGGACAGAAAATGGGTAAAAGCCTGGGCAACTTTATCACGCTGAACCAGTTCTTTACTGGCGACCACCCCGCACTGACAAAGGCCTTCGGCCCGATGACCATTCGCTTCTTCATCCTCTCGGCACACTATCGTGGCACCGTCGACTTCTCAAACGAGGCACTCGAAGCCAGCGAAAAAGGATTGGAACGACTGCTCAACGGCATCAGCGACTTGGCAAGGGTGAAGGCTGAAGAGAAAACCGACGACGAAACGGCACGCTTCATTCAGGCGCTGCCACAGAAGTGCTACGACGCCATGAACGACGATATGGCTACACCACAGGTTATCAGCCACCTGTTTGAGGCTTGCACCGTGGTGAATAAGCTCACCGACCATAAGGCGTCGGCCACACAGCAAGACATCGACACGCTGGCAAACACCATGCGCACCTTCGCCTTCGATATATTAGGCTTGCGCGACGACCACCAGGCCGACAGCTGCGGACGCGAAGAGGCCTTCGGTAAGGTGGTAGACATGGTGCTGGCACTGCGCTCGAAAGCACGCGCAAATAAAGACTGGGCTACCTGCGACGAGATACGCGATGCCCTGAAAGAGGCTGGCTTTGAGGTGAAAGACACCAAAGACGGCTGCGTGTGGAAACTTTTGAAATAGTAGACAAGAGACGAGTAAACAAGGGACGAGGAGATTACCCTTTCTATAATAGGAGGCTCTTCTTTTGCTCACAGCAGCAAGACATCTCTCCTTGTCAACTCGTCAACTGAGAACTGACAACAGTCAACTGACAATACAAATCTCCTTGTCAACTTGTCAACTGACAACTGAATACTAAAGAAAAATAACTATTATAACTATCTTTCGCCACCACTTTGTGAAAAGAGATGACGAAGGCCGGCACAGTGGTGTCGGCTTTTTTTATGTTAAAAATTTTATTCATGAAGAAAAAGTTTTATTCATGAAGAAAAAAAACATTGAACAAACGAACGTTTTCTTTATTTTTATATTTATCTTTGCCTAAGTTACATTATACCACCTCTGTATACCTAAGGAGACACTGCGCTATAATCTAAACTACATCCAAACGTATGAGAGATAAGCACCGAATAAAAACACTCGCATTCATCATAGGGTTTTGGGCCCTATTTTTGCCCTTGCTGGCTGAAGAACCCTTCGGCCGAAACATGTTTATGCTTTCAAACATCAATACCGATGCGGGCCTTTCAAGCGCTCGGGTGTGCAGCATTGTTGAAGCCGAAGATGGGGCAATGTGGGTAAGCACTAAACGTGGCGTTGACCGATATAATGGCGAACAGGTAAAAAACTATGTTCTGCCCACCCTTATGCCCTTTAGCGACGCCTGTGGCAGAAAGATAAAACTGGTGAAAGACAATCATCAAAACATCTATGCCTACGATAACAAAGGAAAGGTGTATATTTATGATAAGGTGGTAGATGCCTTCATAGAGAGATGCAACCTGGAAAAGATTTTTGACAAGAGCGTGGTGCTAAACGAACTATTGGTTGACGAGCAAGGCCGCTTCTGGATGGCTATCGACCGTGGCGTTTATGTATGGGCACCTACATCAACCCCCAATGCTAAAAAAGAGAGGCAGAACCCGTATGGGCATAAAGGCGTGTATGTTCTTCAAAACACATACGTCAGTCATATTAGGTTTGTGGGGCATCAGCTGTTAGTGGGCTCGCCCTCAGGCATCTTTGTTTGCAACCGAAACCAGGCGCTATCCACACAAGGTAAGCATCAGCCCCGCTTGGTGTTAAGAGGTTATTCGGCACTCTCGTCGTATCATGATGCCAAGGCGCACAAGATATGGTTAGGCACCTTTCATCGCGGCATCATCATCCTTGACGACCGAAACTGGCGACTGATAGACGAGCCCGCATTATCTTCACTTTCGCTTCTTCCTGTTCGCGCCATCATACCTTATGACGAGCGCACCATGTTGATGGGCGTTGATGGCGAAGGCGTGTTTGCCTTCGACAAGCAAACCCATAAGGCATGGCTGCTGTTAAACACCGACGGCCGACCCGAAAACGTGCTTATGGGCAATGGCGTGTATGCACTGTGTAAAGACCGCCTTGGCGACCTGTGGATAGGCTCTTACTCGGGCGGCGTAGACCTGGCCGTGCCCATGAAACACACCCTATCGTTTGTACGCCATGAAAACTACAACAGCCAGTCGATTATCAACAATAGTGTGAATGACGTGTTCTTGAGCCAAGACGGAAAGATATGGTATGCCACCGACAAGGGCGTAAGCATTTACGACGACCACACGCAGCGCTGGCAGCATGGGCTACACAACAAGGTAACACTAACCCTATGTCAAGGCCCTGGCGCACATGTGCTGGTAGGCACCTATGGCAATGGCGTGTATGAGGTAAGTGCCGATGGCCGTAGCAAGCAAGTATACTCGGTGGAAAACGGCACCTTGAAGACCGACTATGTGTATAGCCTCTTTCGTGACAGCGATGGCGGCCTATGGATAGGCTGCTTAGATGGCGATCTGGTGCACCTATCGCCCACCAGCGGCAAGCACGCTGCTACCCATAAGGCTACGACATATTTGCCCATCAAAGAGGTGCAAGCCATTACCGAGTCGACCGACAAGCGGCATATTGCTGTGGGCACCACCCATTGTTGCTATCTTATTGACAAATATACCCATCAGGTTAGTAGGTTTTTCTATCCCACACCGCATCAAGAGCCTGACATCAACTATTTTGTTAATGCCCTTGTATTTCAAGATGCACAAAACATCTGGATTGCTACCGATGGTGGCGGACTGTATCTGTATGACATGCGCCATCATAAGGTAACAAACTATAATACCACCCAACAATTGCCCTCAAACACGGTGTATGCCCTTACCAAAACCCCCGACGGCAAGCTGTGGATGAGCACCGACAAAGGGCTGGCCTTTCTGCAGGACGGAAAGGTAACAGACCTAAACTTCTTCAACGGACTGGAGTGCGAATATAAGCGCATGGCCGTAACACATGCTAAAGACGGTAGCCTCATATTTGGCAGCAGCAACGGCGCCGTTATCCTGTCGCCACAATTTGCCAAAGGTCTTGACTATCATGCCCCCTTGCGTCTGACCGAGATTAAGGTTGAAGGCATGAACCTAACCGAGGCACAAGAGCGAGAGGCATGGAACGCTCACCTGTTTGAGATGTTGCAAGCCGGAAAGGTGCACCTAAGCCACAACGAAAACACACTGGTGGTAAGGTTTGAAAGCATTAACTATCAGTATCAACACGACATACAATATCAGTATTATCTGAAAGGCTTCGACCACCAGTGGAGCCAGCCTTCGGACATGCAGCAAGCACGTTTCGCCAACTTGCCTCCTGGCCATTACACACTGCACGTAAAGGCTATAGGCCGAAGCAGTGGGCGTGTGCTCGACGAGGCATCCATCAACATCATTATTGCCCAGCCCTGGTGGAACACCTGGTGGGCATGGGCCTTCTACCTCATCATCTTAGGCTCGATAGCCTATTTAGGGTGGAATTATTATAAAGAGCGTTTGCAGCGAAAATATTATGACGAGAAGATAAACTTCTTTGTAAACACTGCGCATAACATACGCACACCCTTGAGCCTGGTGCTCACGCCCCTTGCCGACCTGGCCAAAGACCACACTCTAACGGCCAAGAGTCGCGACTATCTGGAGATGGCTCAGCGCAACGGAAACAACCTGTTGCGCATGGTTTCTGAGCTGCTCGACTTTCAGAAGATAGATCACAGCAAACGAAAGGTGCATCAGCAACAGGTAAACGTTCATATCTTCTTGCGCACCCAGATAAACAAGTTTGCCACAATGGCTCAAGAAAAGCAGGTACAACTGCAGCTATTGTCATGCCCACAGGTAATGATAACCTCAAACCTGTCGATGCTCGACTTGATATTTGAAAACCTGTTATCAAACGCCATAAAATATACAGGCACAGGAGGGCGCGTAAGCGTGTCGGCAGCACTCTGCAGCAACAGTCAGCAAATCTGTATACAGGTAAGCGATACGGGTATAGGCATACCCTCGGCCGAGAAGAAACATATCTACAAGAGTTTTTATCGCGCATCAAACGCTGTGCAGACAGAAGAGATGGGCAGCGGACTGGGCCTGATGCTTACTCGCCAACTGGTGCAGCGGCTCAATGGCAAACTGACGTTTGAGAGCGAAGAAGGTAAGGGCACCACCTTTGCTATTACGTTTTGTGTGTCAGAGCACGCCACCGCAGCTACTGAAGAAAAAGAAATAGAACAGAAGCCTATACCCCAAAAGAAAACAACAGAACAAACAGAACAAACAGCAACAACAGAAGAAGCAACACAGCAAGACGTCCTGCTGTTTGTTGACGATAATGCCGACCTGCGCCAATACATCAGCATGGCGTTTTCTGACCGTTACCACGTGATAACCGTTGAAAATGGCGAAGCTGCCTTGACCTATCTGCGAGAGAACGGGCAGTGCGACATCGTGGTGTCTGACGTGATGATGCCGGGCATGCAAGGCGACGAGCTATGCCACATTATTAAGGAAGACGAAAACCTTTCTTGGTTACCCGTCATACTGCTGACCGCCAAGGTGGGTCGCGACTTTATGATTGAAGGCTTGGGCCTGGGTGCCGACGACTATATAGCCAAACCGTTTGATGCCGACATTCTTGCCAGCAAGATAGACAGCATGCTAAAAAACAGGCGGCGCATGAGTCGTTATTACATGCAGCGCAGTTTGGCAATGGCACGGCAAGAGGTGGAACAAACCATTACGGAACAAGAAAAAGAGGAGGCGATGGCTGATGAGAGAAAGAAAGATAAAGAAGAAAATAAAGAAGAAAATAAAGAAGATAGCAATGAGCCTACCTTGAACCCTCAAGACCAAGTCTTTGTAGAAAGGGCCACACAGCTGGTGTTAGACAACTTGAGCAATACCGACTTCAACATCGACCGCCTGTGCCGCGAGCTCGCCATGAGCCGCACCCTATGCTATGGCAAGCTGAAGACGCTGACAGGACAATCGCCACAAGACTTTATCCGACTGATACGCTTAGAGCAGGCAGCCCTGTTCTTACGCCAAGGGCAAAGCGTGTTAGACGTATCAATAAAGGCTGGCTTTGTGAATGTAAAATACTTTAGCACCGTGTTTAAAAAACAATTTGGCGTGTCGCCCAGCAAATATGAGGGTTTGAATAATAACACAAACAGGTAGGCAGAGTCTTAGTTTGAAGTGATATTAACTCTTTAGTTATCAGCACAGTATAAGCATTAAAAACTTATATCGAAACATAATGATAGGTTTCAAACCTGGCGAAATGTCAGATTTGAAACCTTTTTTGTTTGTTATCAAACCCCACCTATCTTGTTTTTCTCTACTTTTGCAGCCAGACACAGCTAAAAGCCAACGGCTATCTGATTATTATCAGAAAAATAAGTAAAAAGACAACAATCCTAACCAAAGATAAACATGAAGTTTTTTAAAATCAGTCTTATTATAGTAAGCATATTTACTACAGTATCTTGCCACGCCGATACGCCCTTAATGGGTGCTGTATCAGCACCTAACGCATCGGGCGGAAGCACCACCCCCAATCAGACCACAATACCCACTGCACAGCAATGGAACAAAGATGTGGTGGGATGGAACTTGGGTAACAACTTTGAGTGTTCGGCCCCAGGACAAGATGGCGAGACGCTGGAGATAAGCAACCCCACAGGCGCCATTAATGCCGAAACCGCTTGGGGCAATGCACGTGTTACGAAAAAGGTGATAACAGCCGTAAAAAAGGCGGGCTTCAATGCCGTGCGCATACCCATACGCTGGCAGTGCCACATTACCAATGCACAGGCCATGAGCATTGACAAGGCGTGGATGGCGCGTATAAAAGAGGTGGTGGGCTGGTGCCTTGATAACGACCTAAAGGTTATCATTAATGTGCATCATGAAAAATGGCTCGAAAGCCGCCCTACCTATAAATATAAAGAAGAAAACTGCCAAAAGCTGGCGCTACTGTGGATGAACATTGCCTCAGAGTTTGCGCAATACGACTACCGCTTGGCGTTTGCTGGCACCAACGAGGTGCACGTAAAGAACAACTGGAACCAGCCTACGGCCGAAAACCTGGAGGTGCAAAACGCCTATAACCAAACTTTTATTGATGTGGTGCGAGCCACGGGCGGCAACAACCTGCAGCGTCACCTCATTGTTCAGACCTATGTCTGCAACCCCTCGTTTGGACTTGACAACGGAGGCTTCATCATACCCACCGATGTCGATGGCAATGGCAACAAATATATGAGCGTAGAGTTTCATTATTATCAGCCATGGGACTATGCTGGCGAAGGCAAATACGACTATTGGGGCGATGCTTACAAACAATATGGCAAGACACCCTCTGACAACGAACAAACCTTGACGCTCTTCTTCGACAGGGTGGCCAACGTATGGGGCAGCAAAGGCTTGGGCATTGTGATAGGCGAATGGGGCGTGACCGACCACTATAAGTCAAATGCTGATAAGGTGCACGAAAACATGACCTACTACTGCAAAACCTTTGTTACAGCGGCACGGCAGCGCGGCTTCTCAACCTTTATTTGGGATAATAACAGCTTTGGCAATGGAAAAGAAAAGTATGGCATCTTCGACCGCTTCAAGAGCATGCAGATCAAAGCTCCCTGGATTATTAATGGGATTTTTTATTAGTTGACAAGTTGACAAGTTGACGAGTTGACAAGCTGTTTGCTTTGACGAGTTCTTGCTTAGGCAAGTTGACGAGCTGTTTGCTTCGGCAAGCGGACGAGTTGACGACCTAACAATGTACAAAGAAAGTGGAAAGTAAAAAGATAGAAACTAAAAACTAACAAATATAACAACAATGAGAAAGAAAACAGTGTTTCTCGGCATGCTGGCTTCAAGCATGATGTGCATACCAGCACCTGCCGCCTTTGCTGCGCAAGGTAACAGTATGGACATGAGCATACTGCAGCAGAACCAAGGTATTAAAGGCTCTGTACAGGATGCCACTGGCGAAGCCTTGATAGGAGCCAGTGTAAAGGTGGTAGGCACAACTACCGGAGCCGTTACCGACATTGATGGAAACTTTACTATTAACTGTAAGCCTGGCACCATGATAGAGGTGAGCTACATAGGCTATAAAACCTTGACGGTGAAGGCTGCCACAGGCATGAAAATCACACTTCAAGAAGACGGTAAGGCGCTGAACGAGGTGGTGGTTACCGCCCTGGGCATCAAGCGCGACCGCAAAGCCTTAGGTTATGGCCTTGAAGAGGTAAAGGGCGAAGAGCTGACCAAGGCTAAGGAGACCAACGTTATCAACTCGCTGTCGGGTAAGGTAGCAGGCCTCGTGGTACAGAACACTGCGGGCGGCGCGTCGGGTTCTACCCGAGTGTTGCTGCGTGGTAACACCGAGATGGCGGGCAACAACCAGCCCCTGTATGTGGTAGATGGTGTGCCTCTTGATAACACCAACTTTGGTAGCGCTGGCGAGGCTGGTGGCTACGACCTGGGCGATGGCATCTCGGCCATCAACCCCGACGACATTGAAACCATGACCGTGCTGAAAGGCCCCGCAGCCTCGGCCCTTTATGGTAGCCGTGCCTCGCATGGCGTCATCTTGATCACTACCAAGAAGGCAGAGAAAGACAGGGTGAGCGTAGAGTATAACGGCTCTTACACCGTCGACACACAGTTGGCTAAATGGGACGACATACAAGAAACCTATGGTATGGGCTACAATGGCGCCCTGCCCACCTCTAGCACGGGAGGTACCAACTCAAGTTGGGGACCGAAGGCCGACAACTTTATCTTCAAATATTTTGATGGTGTAGAGCGTCCGTTCAAGATGTATCCTAACAATGCGTCGGGCTTCTTCCGCACAGGTTTCACCACACAAAATTCGGCCATCCTCTCGGTCAATTCAGGTAAGACAGGCATGCGCTTCTCGGTTACTGACATGCGCAACAAAGACATTCTGCCCAACACCCACATGAACCGCGACAACTTTAACCTGCGTGTAAACACATCGGCAGGCCCCGTCGACTTCGACTTCACCGCCAACTATACCCGCGAGCAGGTGAAAAACCGTCCAGCCCTGGGCGACTCGCAAAGCAATGTAGGTAAGAACCTGATGACCCTGGCTGGCACCTACAACCAGGCATGGCTGAAAAACTATCAAGATGCCAATGGCAACTATCAAAACTGGAACGGCAACGACCAGTATAACAAAAACCCATATTGGGACCTGTACAAAAACCGCAACACCTCGGGCAAAGACGTGTTCCGCTTTACAGGTAAGGCCATCTGGAACATTGACAAGCACCTGAAGTTGCAAGGAACCATTGGTACCGACCTGAACAACATGACGTTTGACGACTTCATTGCCAGAACCACACCTGGCACACCAGCAGGTAAACTGACCAACCAGATTTTTAACAATCGCACGCTGAACGCCGAGCTTCTTGCCCTGTACAACAATTCGTGGGGCGACTTTGACGTTAACGCCACCGCTGGCGGAAACATCTTCCGTGTGAACAACAAAACCGTAACAAACGTGGGCTTAAACCAGCAGATGGATGGCATCATAAACATTATGAACTATCAAGAGCAAAACACACGCGAGAGCATGTATAAGAAGCAGATAAGCTCGCTCTATGCCAGCGCCAGCATTGGTTATAAGCACACCTATTATCTGGAGGGCACGGTGCGTGGCGACAAGTCGTCGACACTGCCTACCAGCAACAACACATACGTTTATCCCTCGGTATCGGGTAGCATGGTGTTCTCTGAGTTTATTAAGAACAAAAAGATTATCAACTATGGTAAGATACGTGCTTCGTGGGCAAAGGTGGGTAGCGATACTGACCCCTACCAGTTGGCCCTCAACTATACCACAGGCAAGTATAGCTACACAGGCTATACCATAGGTATGATTGCTAACGCCACACAGCCCAACAAAGACCTGAAGCCCACAATGACAAACTCTTACGAGTTGGGCTTGGAGATGAAGTTCTTTAACGGCCGATTGAGCTTAGACGCCACCTATTATAATCAGAACTCGAAGAACCAAATCCTCAGTCTGGCCTCAACCACCACATCGGGTTATGCCTATCGCCTGATTAACGCTGGCGAGATACAGAACAAAGGTATAGAGATAGCCCTTAACGGCAGAGCGCTGCAGATTAACGACTTTGCTTGGGACCTGGGCGTAAACTTCTCGAAGAACAGCAACAAGGTGAAGTCGCTCACCGATGGCATGAACTACTTTGAGATGGCTAAGGCCACCTGGTGTGGCGTGTCGGTAGGTGCACAGGTAGGCGAAGACTATGGTGCCATTCGTGGCCACGACTTCCTCTATAACGACAACGGACAGGTTATCATCGATGCCACTACAGGTCTGCCCAAGGTTGACCAAAAGGTGAAAACCATTGGCAACTCGTCATGGGACTGGACGGGTGGCTTCTACACCACGCTGAGCTATAAAAACTTCCACCTCTCGGCATCGTTCGACGTAAAGGTGGGAGCCGACATCTACTCAATGTCTATGCGCTCGGCTTATCAAACAGGTAAGGCAAAGGGCACCGTAACAGGCCGTGACGCATGGTATGCTTCAGAAGAGGCGCGTCAGGCAGCAGGCATGGACATTGCCGCATGGCGTGAGGCTGGCCTCTGCAAGGGCTTCGTGGCCAACGGCGTGATTGACAATGGCGACGGCACATACCGCAAAAACGACATTGCCGTAAACCCAGAAGACTACTGGAAGCACATCGCAACCAATGTTCAGAGCCAGTTTGTTTACGACAACTCTTATGTAAAGTGTCGTGAGATAACCTTTGGCTACACCTTCCCTGAAAACATGCTGGGCAAGTATGTAAAAGGGCTGGCCGTATCGTTCGTGGCTCGTAACCCATTCATTATCTGGAAGAACATTCCTAATATCGACCCCGACTCAAGCTACAACACATCGGGACTCGGCTTAGAGTATGGTTCGCTGCCATCGCGTAAGAGCTATGGCTTGAATGTGAATGTAAAGTTCTAAAAAAACAAAAACGAATAGCAAAATGAACAATCTTATTAAAAAATATATTGGCAAGGGCAGCCTCATGATGGCGTTCGCCTTCATGACAACAGGTGTCGCACTGACCTCTTGCTCTGACGACACGCTGAGCAATATCAATACCGATAAGACAAAGGTGAGCAACCTCGACCCCAACGCTCAGCTAACAACTAGGGTGTCCAGTTCGTTGTACCAAATTTAGCTCACTTTCCTAAGCGTTTTGGTT
>ENA-ORMX01000263-ORMX01000263.1-human-gut-metagenome-genome-assembly--contig:-NODE-263-length-39674-cov-6.549888_pt1 | contig 39674 bp, 38 predicted proteins | sample MGYA00242108_ERZ509007 | MGnify/ENA primary metagenome ERZ509007 (study PRJEB26280, sample SAMEA2338745) | human gut metagenome | biome: human gut; feature: human-associated habitat; material: faeces...
AAAGAATGGAAATATGTGTGGATATCATGTTGGAGATGAAAAAGAAATTGAGTTAGCTGGATTTGGAAAACATAATGTAAGAATATCCAATATGAGTAAGTGTACAAATGGAGAAACAAGTGAAACAGCATGTGGATTTGTAGTAGAATTTGCTGATATAATAACAACACATGAATTTAAATGCGGAAGGAATGTAGGTGGATGGAAAGATTCAAAATTACGTACATATGTAAATGGAACAATATATAATGCTCTTCCAGGTGAATTACAAAATGTAATAACAACAACAAAAGTAATATCAGGACATGGAAATAGAACAGGAGAAATAGACTTTGAAACAACAGGAGAAACAAACTTTGAAACACAAGATAAGTTATATCTGTTAAGTGGACACGAAGTATATGAAGATGGAGAATATTATCAAATAAGTACAGATGACACAGCATATAGTAATACAAAACAATTAGATTATTATAAAAATCATGGAGTAACAACAAGCAATTATGCAGGAGCAAACAAACAATATAATGGATATAATTCAATTTGGTGGTTACGTTCGGCTTCTTATAGCTATGCCGACGACTTCCTTCTTGTTCTTGACTCTGGCCTTTGGGACACCGACGGTTCGTGCAACTCTGATGGGGTCTCTCCAGCTTTCCGAATTGCATAAACAATGCAGATATAGAAAACTGTAAAATTAGATAAAAGTAAGAAAAGATGGACAAACAATTGTGATAGGTTATTTAAAAAGTACTACTAATGATAAAGTTTTGATAATAATGATTTTATAATAAAAATATATATGCACGTGTGTATTTTTTATGAAAAAGTAAATTTTAATCATAATAAAGCAAAAAAATGTTAATTGCTTTCAAGAAAATAGTTGACAAGTGCATAAAATTTGGTATAATGAATATGTTTTAAAAAGGAAAGCGATGTATCCACATCCACCTGAGCTGCTAATATGGTGCTAGGTAAAAAGCTAAAAATAGAAAAAATTATTTGTTTATAATTATACTATAATTAGGTTTTTAAGTGGATACAAATGTATTCACTTTTTAATTTGAATTTGGAGGTGCTTATCATAGCAAATATGAACAAAAAGAATGATGATTTACTTATCAATGAAAGAATTAAGGTTCCAGAACTTATGGTAATTGGACCAAATGGAGAACAAATGGGAACTAAAAAACTTGCTGATGCTTTAACAATTGCAAATTTTGCAGGTTTAGATCTTGTTTTGATGAATCCTGGGAATGCTCGTCCAGTTGCTAAAATAATGGATTATAACAAATTCAAGTATGAAAAAAATAAAAAGGCAAAAGATGCTTTAAAGAAACAAAAAGAAGGTGCTAAAGAAACTAAAGAGTATCGTTTATCACCTAATATTGATGTTGGAGACTTTGAAACAAGAAAGAAAAGCGCTCAAAAGTATCTTGAAAAAGGTCATAAGATCAAAGTGTCTATTAGATTTAGAGGACGCGAAATGGCTCATACTGAAATCGGTAGAGAAGTAATGATGCGTTTTTATGAAGCGCTTAAAGACATAAGTGAAATTGAAAGTGAACCAAAACTTGAAGGTCGTAATATGACTATGATGTTAGCCCCAAAGAAAGAAATGTAGGAGGAAATTATGGCAAAACAAAAAACACATAAAGCAACTAGTAAAATATTGAAAAAATATAAAAATGGCTTAATTACTTATAAGAAGAGTAATGGAAACCATAAAACAGCTAAAGACACTTCTAAAGCTGTTAGACAAAGAAGAAATAAAGGACAATTAGCGAAAGGAATAGCTGACAGATTAAAAAATGTCATCTAGTAGGTGGAAATAATGACAAGAGTTAAAGGTGGATCTGTTGCTAAAAACAGACGTAGAAAAGTATTAAAAAGTGCAAAAGGATATTTTGGATCTAAACATAGATTATTCAAAACTGCACAAGAACAAACATTCCATAGTGGAGCTTATGCTTATAGAGATAGAAAACAAAATAAGAGAAACTTCAGAAAATTATGGATTACAAGAATCAATGCTGCATGCCGTATGAATGATATTAGTTATTCTAAATTCATTAATGGTTTATCAAAAGCAGGTATTGAAATCAATAGAAAGATGTTAAGTGAAGTTGCTATCGATAATCCAGCATTATTCACTTCATATGTTAATATTGCTAAAGATGCTTTAGCTGGTAAAACAGTTAAAACTGAAACTAAAAAAGCTACAACTAAAGAAGTAAAAGAAGTTAAATCTGAAGAAAAAACTGATTTATCTAAATTAACTGTAGCTGAATTAAAAGAAATGGCTAAAGAACAAAATATTGAAGGATATACTTCAATGAAAAAAGCTGAATTAGTTGCTGCTTTATCTAAATAGTCATTTTTGGATTATTATATGTAAAAAAATTGGTATTATTTACCAATTTTTTTATTAATTTATTGCAACTTTAATTATATTACTTTATAATTAATATAGAAAATTATAGTCAATTTTATATTCTCTTTATAATTTTAATGACAGGAGTGATTTAAATGCTAGGAGCTGGATTCATAACTCGTACGCTTGGTAGTATTTTTGTTGGTATGTTTGACGCTGTTGCTTATACACTAGTAAGTATGAGTTATCGTATATTTTTAGCTGTAAGCGAACTTGATTTATTTGGTGGTGGAACAGCTGGAGCTGCTTTATATGAAATGTTTACTAAAAAAATGTACTTAGTTTTGTCGGTTGTAATGCTTTTTATTTTTGCTTATGAACTAATTTTACTACTTATTAATCCTGATGGTGATGGAACGAAAAAAACAACTGGATTACTTAAAGATTTTGTTATTTCAATTGCCTTAGTAGTTGTTTTACCTGTTGTGTTTAAATATATGACAGTTTTTCAATTACATGTCATAAAAAACAACACCATTGGAGCTTTAGTTTTAGGTACTGCACCAACTTCGAGCAATACTGATGAAACTGCTTATGGTGACTCGATTGGAATGGTTGTTTTAATGGCTTTTTATCATCCACAAGGTGCTGGATATGACTCCTTCTTTGAAACAACTGGTGAGTTTAAGGGAATAGACCAAGCTGTGACAGATTGCGAAGCTGGAGGAGAAGCAAGCCACGATACTTGCCAATTATGGGCTGAAGCACTTGATAAATGGAATACGAAAATGCAAAACTCTGGACTTGCTTTTGCTGGACGTAACGATATTACAAACAATAATGACTTAATTAATACTTTAGGAGATTCCGATGGATCAGAATATATGTGGATATTATGTACTGGTTGTGGAATCCTAGTTGCTTGGTTCTTTATAAGCTATGCAATTGACTTAGGTACGCGTGCAGTTAAACTTGGTGTTTTAGAAATTATTTCACCAATACCGGTTATGTTTAATGCTATACCTAAAATGAAAAAGTCTTTTGAAACATGGAAAGGCGAGCTAATAAAAACTTACGTAGAACTTTTTGTTAGATTAGCAATTATTTTCTTTATAGTAAAATTATGTACACTGGTTCCGGAGTTTGTAGAAATAATATTCAAGGATTCAATGACTGGTGTAAAAGGAGATTTCTTAGTTAAAGCAATAACGATGGTTGTATTAATACTTGGTCTTCTTAAATTTGCTAAAGAAGCACCTGAATTATTTAAATCATTATTTGATAATGGTGGTGGATTATTCAAAGGGCTTAATTTTAAACCTGGTGTTAAGGGAAGAATTGAATCTAATGAATATGCAATGAAAGGAATGTCGGCTGTAACTGGTGCTGCATTAGGAACTGTCGGAAACTTTGCTCAACGATATAGACAAGCTCAATTTGACAAAGATGGAAATGAATTTAAAAACTCCCATAAAACATTTAGCGCATTAACAGCTTTAACAGCTGCACCTCGTGGTTTAATAACTGGTGCTAGATCGGGATTAAAAAACAGTTCTAGTACACTTAAAGGTTTAAAAGATACTGGATATTCTGCAATAGCTGATGCTCACACTTCAGAAGAAAATGCATTTAACAGAGACTTTAGAACTGCTATTAGACAAACCTACAGAGATAATCGTGACGACGGAAGAACAAATGCTGAAGATTCTATGCTATTAGATCATATTATAAATAACGGTGGAGAATATGTTAATAAGAAAAAAGCTTTTTTTGGCAATGTAGGTGGTGGACTAAATAATTTTGTTGATGAACTATCCGGAAAAAATCAAACATTCTCTAGTCGTGAGGTAGAAAATTTAAATAAAATATCTGGCAGTTTGTCTTCATTAGAAAATTATGTTAAGTCTGGATTTGACAAGGTAACAGATAGCATTATTAAAGCTAAAAATGATGCTTTAAAGAAAAAATATGATGAAGCGGCTAAAAATCCTGGAGTAGATTACTCTGATGAAATTAAGAAAATTAATGATACTTATTCAAAACTTATAAATCAAGCAAAAGCAACTTATCTTTCTAAAAATGCTAATCAAGTTGAGGTACTTGCTTCTAGTTATAAACAATTGGATAAAGATATTAGAAATGCTAATATTGATTCTAGAACTATGAGAGCTATTAATGAAAAAATATATGAAAAAGTTGGCGTTAGCAGTGTTAGTGAACTTGTAGCTAAGGCAAATATAGCTGCTGAAGCCAAGGACTATACACAATTCTTAAAAGCTATGGATACAATGAAAGATATTCATAAAATAGTCGATGATGCTAAGGCGGCAGATGCATTATTCAAGAAACAAGAAGAAAACAAGAAAAAAGATAAGAAATAGGGTGACTAGAAAATGCAAAATTCTATATTAGAACAACAAAAGGAAATTTGTGATTCAATAATTGATGGATATGAAACTATTATAGCAACTGATGCACCTGCTTTTGAAGCACTGGAAAAGGCTAAAAAAGATAGTTTAAGCAATTGTATAATGGAAAACATTCATGATTTTGAACGTTCTCAAAGATTGCAAAATGAAATTAAATTGTATTATTTAAGTAGGGAATATGCCTTATTCTTAAAATCTTTTGAAAAGAATTTATATTCAAAAAAAATACTTCATAAGGTAAAATTAGACATTACGTCTGGTAGAAAATATCAATACTTTGATACTTTAGGATTAGATGTAAACTCTAACTTTGAAGAAGATTTAAGAGCATTCTTTGCTAACTATAAGATAGCAGCAAAAAAAATAAAAGAACTTGAAAGTTTAATTGAACTTTCACAAAAGAATAGAGGGATTCATTTATGAAAAATACTTATTTGATTCCAGCCAATTCAAAAAGATCTATGTTAATATTTGGACTTTTTGCTCCAATAGATTTGATTATCTTTTCAGTTGGAGCTGGATTGACTGTTATATTGATGCTTTCTTTTCAAGCATCAACAATAAATGATGTATTTATGGTATTAACTCCTTTACTAATAAGTACAACTTTGGTGCTTCCTGTTCCTAACCATCGTAATGTGTGGACACTTGCATCAAATGTATATCATTTTTTATCAAATAGAAGAACGTATTTTTGGAGAGGTTGGTGTATGATAAATGGCGAAGAAAATAAAAATAGAACAAAGTAAATATACTGAAGATTGGTTACCTATTAAAGATATAAAAAATGGCATGATTGAGGTAGAAGGAAAAATTGGAGAAGGAACTCAGTTGGTCGTGGGTGTTAGGATAGAACCTAAAAACATATTTATATCCGAGCAATCTATTCAAGATCGAACAATCGCTGCATTAAGAAATTTTTATAACACGTTGGATTATGAGTTTTGGCTTGTTTGTTGTGATAGACCGGTTGATATAAATCTATATAGGTCTGAGCTTGAAATTATGTATAATGATGCTCAAAGTCAACAAATAAGAAAAATGATTCTTGAAGATATTCAAAAGTGTGAAAAATTTATTGGCCCTGAAATAAATGCAGTTGATACTGAATTCTACTTGTTATTCAAAGATAGTCCAAAAAATATGGAGCGTATTCAAAAACGTATTCATAATATTATTTCGGGACTTGCAACTGCAGGACTTAATTCAAGACAATTAACTGATGATGATGTAAGAGTATTGTTGGATAGTTTCTTTAATGATTCAAAAAGAGTAGAATATGGGACGGTGATGGCAAGTGTCTAAATTAACGATGAAAAGTGAAATTTCTCCAAAAGGATTGAATTTTAAAATTAATGAATTCATGATAAGTGATAAATATGCGACTATTTTAACTGTTTTAGAGTATCCAAAAGCAATTGGTCCAGGTTGGTTAAGCAATGTTACTTCTATTCCTGGAGTTAAACTATGTGTCAAACATCTTCCAATTGAACTATCAACAATGCAAAAAACTATAAACAAGGAAATTGCTGAATTAAAAGAAGCATATCAAAGAGAAAATGATCATACTTTAAAGGAAAGAATTCGTCTAGATTATGAGTCAATGGAAAATTTTGTTTCAATGCTTGCTGCTACTCAATCAAAGATATTTGATTTTCAAATGCATATCATGATTATGGCAGATACACAAGATGAACTTGATTCAAAAAAAATGCAAATAAAAAACTTCTTAACATCTTTAGGAATGCGTGCTATTCCGATGATGTTTGAACAAGAAAAAGTTTTAAAGTCTATGATTCCAATATTTCCTAAACAAGATGTTGAAAGTAGAATTGGTATACCTGTACCAGCACCAACTGTTGCAGCAATGTATCCTTTTGTATTTGATTCAATCAAGGATCCTGGTAAATCAACTTTATTTGGTATAGATTTTTCTGGTGGAGTTGTTTTATTTAATCAATTTTTATATCAAATTAGAAAAGAGTTTAATCGTAACAATGCTAATATGATTATTCTTGGAACAAGTGGTAGTGGTAAATCTACTGCTGGTAAATTGCTTTTAAGAAATCACATTAGAAATGGATATCAAATAGTTTGTATTGATCCTGAGGGTGAATTGAAAACTATAACTGAAGCTTGTGGAGGATCATTTGTCGATTTAGGAAAAGGTGGAAACTTTGGTTTAATTAATCCCCTTGAAGTGGTGGTTGATTCTGATAGAGAAGAATTAGAACAAGGACTTGGATATACTGTACTTACTCGTACATTACAATCTTTAAAAGCATTTATGAAATATTATAGTCCAAGTATTGAAGAAGACGTACTTGCAATGTTTTCAGAAGTTGTTCAAGATACATATAAACGTTTTGGAATAGACTTTGATACTAATTTTGCAGATTTTACTCCTGATAAGTATCCAACATTTGATGATGTTTATGCAACTATAAAAGGAAGATTACTTTCTATGCCAGAAGCAACTCGAGAACGAGATATAATGGAAAGACTTGAAATAAAAGTTAGACCATTTATTAATGAATTAAGATATTATTTTAATGGTCATACAACAATAAATGCAAATGAAGATTTCATTGTGTTTAATATAAAAGAAGTTATGAATGGAGACGTTAATATTCGTAATGCATTATTCTTTAACATATTGAAGTATGCTTGGGGTTTATGTTTGGATAAAAACAAAAATACAGTTATGATGGTTGATGAAGCTCATATTTTATTATCAGGTGATAATGAATTAGGTGCTGAATACTTAGCTCAAATGCAAAGACGTGCTAGAAAATACAATACTGGTACTATAATTATTACTCAACAACCAACTGACTTTGCTTCTGAAAAAATTATCAGTCATGGTAAAGCTATTTTTGATAATGCATCTTATTATTTGATAATGGGATTGAAAAAACAAGCAGTTGATGATCTTTCGAAATTGATAGATTTAAATGATAATGAAAAGGAGAGCATTAAGACATATACTCAAGGTGAGGCTTTGTTTGTGTGTGGATCTAGAAGAATGCGTATTAATGTAATTCTAACTCAAGATGAACTAGATTCCTTTGGTTCAGGCGGAGGTCTATAGTATTAGGCGGTGATATAATGGGAAAAGTGTTAGACATAATAAATATGTTATTCAAAAAAAGTAAATATGTTGTTGCTTTTTTTGCAATAACACTTTTTTCAGTTGTATTAATAAATAATGATGTTTATTCGGCATCTTTTAACTATAGTGATTTTGATTTTGATAAATATTTTGAAGAAAAGGGTAATTATTGGACTAGTGGTTGTAAAGAAAATGAAAAATGTATTGATGAGATTGTAAAAAAGCAAAGAAAATTTTATACTAAACTTTATAAATTACTAGCTAAATATGCGGAAAAAGGTATAATTGCTCAAGATAGTTATGTTGATAATATTATTCTTGAAACAGTGTTTATAAATATGAATCCAGGTTTGTTTACTGATGATGGTACTGAGTATAAAAATATGTGGGGAAGTAATGGAAGTCCATATAAGATTGATGAATCAGAAATGGATGATGTTGAGATAGATCCGGATGTTGATTATAGCAAAATATCTGAAGAATATGCTAATTACTACAGTGAAGAAAAGGATACTTTGAAACTATTGGTATCTAATTTATTCTCTTATACAACAAGATGTTATGGTGTATATGGTAGTCCAAGGATTGTTAGAAATGCTGATGGAACTACTAGTAAAATATGTGACAGTGGAAACTTAGAGGATATTCCTAGTAGTGGCCTTATCGGTGGAAAAGTTTCTAAATGTGTTGATAAAACTGTTAATAGCCTTGGTTTTTATAAATATTATATAAGTAAATTACAACATGATCATTTCATAGCAAAATATTTCACTTCACTTTCAATCCTTGGACACATTCCTGTTGATGAATATTATCAACAATGCATGGATATGAGTGGAAATTATCCAGCAGGAACAGTTTATGGATATATGGATAGTGGGGAACTTCCTAAACTTGATACAAATAAATATTTTGACTTCTTAAGTTATAACTCATATTTTGATGGAAAAAGTCATTTACAAGAATATTTTGAGGATAAGGTTTTAAAACCTGCTAAAGTTGATTGTATGACTAAAGATTTATGTGATAATTCTTTAGAAAAAGCTGGTTTGTATGATCAATATGAAGAAGAAATAATAAAATCTAGAAGAACCATAATAAAAGATATTATTTGGATATTAAACAATTATGGTATTAAAGTTGCTTATTCTGGAGTAGGTATTGAATATGGTGAAGGAGCATATGATTCCGATAATACTGGTTGGTGGTGGCCAATTGGAAGTGATACATATTATTCTAGCGAACCAATTCCTACTAAAATTACGAGTTATTTCGGAGTTCGTTCTTCTCCTACTGCTGGAGCTAGTACAAACCACCAAGGTTTGGATATTGCACCTACTGTTGAAGCATATCGTACAAGTGGTGGTGATAGGGATCTTCCAATTATTGCTACAAGAGATGGTACTGTAGTAATGGCAACTGAAAGTATAAGTGGATATGGAAAATATATAAAAATACAACATGATAATGGAATGTATTCCGGTTATGGTCATATTAAAACTATTTTAGTTACAAATGGTCAAGCGGTAAAACAAGGAGATATAATAGCTTATATGGGTAATGAAGGTCGATCAACTGGTAAACATTTACACTTTGAAATATTTACTGATAGCTCAACAAGAGTTGATCCTCTTAGCTATGTAAATCAACTTTCTCCAAGACCTGTTTCATCTTCAGGTAAATTTACTGCTGGTAGTGAAAACAAACAATCAGTTTGTTTAACTTTAAAAAATTCTGGTTATAGTGATGTTGGAATTGCGGCTTTACTTGGAAATATTCAAGCTGAAAGTTCATTTAATCCATCTGCTGATAATGGAAGTCACGGTGGTATTTGTCAATGGGGATACACAGGAAGATATTTGAATCTAAAGAGTTTTAGACCTTATGATTATACAACACTTGAAGGTCAGGTTTTATTTATGATTCATGAACTTGGATCGTCTTACTCCTCGTTAGATGAAAAACTTCGAAATGGTGTGGGTACAGCAAATGATCTTGGTGATGCTGTTTGTATGAAGTATGAAGCTCCAGGTAGAAAATATTGTAATGACCGTTATGAAAATCCTGAAAAAGTTTTATCATATGTTCAAAATGGATGTAATTAGAAAGGGGATAAAGTATGAAAGATTTGTTAAATCATAAAAATATTATGTATGTTTTGATAATCTTGGTTTTGTATACCGCTATTGCATTACTTTATAGTCGAGTAAAATATGTAAACGAAAAAATTATAGAGGTTAGTAATTATTCAAAATTTTATACTTTAGCTAATTCAGCAAATATGTATGTTTCTTATGTAGGAATAGAAGATTCAAAAAGTGTTTTAACTTTATTAAATGATGATTACGTTAAGGAACATGAACTAACCTTTAGTAATGTAATATCTAAGGTAAAAGATTTTGATACTTCAATGCCTTCTTTTAGAGTAACAAAAATGTTGGAACAAATAACTGGAAAATCAACAAAAAGATATTATTTAAAAGGAAATTTAGTAGATCTTTCAGAAGATGTTTATAATGTGTTAAAAGATTATTATTTGATTATTGATCTTGATGAGAATAATAACACATATCAAATAACTCCATATAATGGAGAAATATTTGTGGAGGGACAATATGAACAAAAGTGATAGATTGATAGATATTTTGTTTAAAATTGTTATTTCTATTGAAATAATAGTTCTTATAATTTTAATAATTGCTAATATTACTACTCCAAGAGGAAAATTAAAACAAAAAAGTTTTTATGAAAACAAAAAAATTAATGAATTAATTCCGGTAAGTCCAACAGATGAACTTGTAGCTAAAAAGTATTTTTCTGATTTTGTAAATTTAACGTTTTATAATCCAGAAATAGCTTATGAACACTTAGCTGATTATTATAAAAAGAAAGTGTATCCATCATATGATTATTTCAAAAAAAATATTATGAATGATGTTACTGATGGTTTTAAAACTGCAAGTGTTTCATCATATAAAGTAACTGAAAAATCAAAATATAGAGTAATTTATATAAAAGATTCTAGTAATCATGAATATTTGATACGCGAAGATGGAATAATGAATTATAAAATTTATTTAGATATTAATAATGTAGATATTTAAATTAGAAAGGAATGATATTATGAATCCAAAATTTAATCTTAATAATGTTGGAAATATAGAAGGGTCTAACGCGCTTAAACCTAATGTTGAAAATGTAGTTAGCCCAAATATAAATGAGTTAGAAGATAATGTCATTCCTTTTCCTAGTGATAAAAAGAGCGATAGCAAATTAGATGAAATCGTTCAAGGAATTCCTCAAGATAAAGAAAACAGCAATAACGCTAAAGTAGATTTAACAGGTAAACAAATAAGTGAAGATGGACAAGTAGAAGATTCGGCAACTAAAAAGACTTTAAAAGCAGTTGGTAGAGGAGCAGCTGCCTACTTCTCTGGTGGACAGTCACTAAAATATGATCAACAAATAACAAATAATAGGGCAAGTGATAAATTAATTGGAGTTGTTTCTGATGGACTTGATAAAGTTCCGGGAGTAAATGCTGTTACTGAGGGCTTAGATGAACTAAATATTGCTGATACGGCAAATGCTCTTATGGATACCGCTGGAAATGCAATGAATGGTGATGTTGCTGGTGCTGTTGAATCTGGAGCAAAAACAGTTAAAGAAACAAAAAAAACTGTAAAGAAGACTGAAAAGGCTTTAATTTCTAAAATATTGATGATAGCAACTCCGGTTTTAATTTTCTTTGTTATTCTTGTTGTTATATTGTCTCCAGAATTAGGAGGATTTGTGGATTTGACGGATAATGGGTCAACAAATAGTTCAAGTTCTTCAGGTACTTCCTCTTCTAGTTATGTTAAACCTGGACCAGCAAGTAATGGAAGTTATGTTAGCCCTTCTGCTGTTTCTAATATGAATATTCAAATTACTGAGGCTCAAATAGAATATTTAAAAACGAATATTCCAAGTTGGAGTAGTTTAAACAACTTTCAAAAAAACGCGATAATGGCAGCTTATTCAGTGATTGGTGTTGTTGATTATGTATGGGGAAGTAAACCAGCTTCTGCCGGTCTTGGCGGGATAAATGGTGGCCTTGATTGCTCTGGTTTTGTATCTTGGGTTATATGGACTGCAAGTGGAAATACTTTTAATCAAAGTACTGATGCACTTGCAAGTCAGCTTGGTTCAAATGGATTAACTGAGATAGATAAAGCCGATTTATTGCCAGGTGATATTGTAGTTATGCGTCGACCTAATAATACGGGTCATGCCTTGCTATATGCAGGTAATAATCAATACATTCATCTTGCCGGTAAAGGTCAAAAGGTTAAGATGAGTACTTATAGTTTTAAACCAGAAAATACAGTATATTATGCTAGATATACAAAATAGGAGTTCATATGAAGAAAAAATTGCTAATTTTTATAATATGTTTATTTAGTTTTCCAACTTTTTGTTTTGCTGAAAATAAAAAAGTAGAGTTTTTTGTTAAATTTGCTGCTGATGTTAATTCAGCTTCTATTGAAAATATTTATGTTTATTATACGGATAAATCTGAAAATGAATATTCTGTTACGTTAAAAAAAGAAAATAATTATGCTTATAGTTATAATCTATATGATGGAAGTGATATCAGTAGAGTAAAAGTTACTTTTGATCAAAATGATGTGGATGGAGAATCAAGTATTTTAAAAACAAATGATGGTTATAATATATATATTGACATAGTTAGTAAAGGCAATAGCCAAATAATAATTCAAAACGATGATAAAACAACGACAACAACTACTCAAGTTATTAGTACTCAGGCTACAACAACTGCTGCATTAGGAACCACACAAAATAACGAAACTAAAACAACTGTGACAACAAGCAGTAAGATTTATCAAGAAACCAAACAAAATAAGGTGATAAGAAGTATTTATATTATTATTGCTGCTATATTATGTTTTTTTGCTGCTATATTTGTTATAGTGGGAATAATAAAAATTGTAAACGCGAATAAATAATATAGAAAAATTATGTTATATATATTATAATGATTTATAGAGAAGGTAGGGTTAAATATGAAATTTAAAGTATCACCAAAAGATATGGTTATTTTTAGTGTTTTTTGTATTTTTTTACTTTACTTTAGTTCAATTGCGGTATTGAATGTATTTACATTGCTTAATGATGGTGAATTCTATGGATTAAATCCAATAGAGGGTTTTACTTCAAAATATATTATTGGGACATTACTAGTATTTTTTATTGTTTTGGCTACAATATTTTTCAGTGTTTCATCATCCATTTTTGAAAGAGGAAAAGGATTTGGACTTAGTTTTGGAGAAAAAGAAGAAAAAGGGTATTCACGTTGGTGTAAAGAAAAAGAAATGAAAAAAGCCTATAAAATATTTGAGGTAGGTGTAAAAGACGTTACTGCATCTGCTGGTGGAGTTGTGTTTATAAATAATGGTAAAAGAATGTGGGTAGATGATAGTGAAAACCATACATTAGTAATTGGAGTTACAGGTTCAGGTAAAACAACAGCAGTAGTTGACCCTTTGATTTATAGTTTGTGTAAGCATGGGGAATCAATGGTTATAACTGACCCAAAAGGTGAGATTTATAAAAATCATGCTGAGTTATTAAAGGCGCGTGGATATAAAATCGTTGTACTTAATTTCCGTGACCCAACAAGAGGTAATGCTTGGAATCCGTTAACTTTACCTTATAAGCTATATAAAGCCGGAAATATTGATAAAGCTGTTGAGTTAGTTGATGACGTTGCTTTAAATATTTTACAGGATAAAAAAGCACAAGATCCATTCTGGGAGAAAAGTGCATCAGACTATTTTTCTGGTTGTGCATTAGGATTGCTTGAAGATGCGAAAGAAGAAGAGGTAAACTTAAATTCCATAAGTTATATGACAACTATCGGTGAAGAAAAACTTCCTGGTAATTCGACATATATTAAAGAGTATTTTACTTTAAAAGGTGAATCATCAAGTCCATATGTATTTGCAAGTAACACGATTAATTCTCCAACGGACACAAGAGGTGGTATTCTTTCTGTATTCCGTCAAAAGATTCGTCTTTTTGCTTCTCGTGAACAATTATCGGAAATGCTTGCTTATTCAGATTTTAATATGCGAGATATTGGTCAAGAGAAGACAGCAGTATTTATGATTATACATGATGAAAAAACAACTTATCATGCTTTAGCAACAATTTTTATAAAACAATGTTATGAAACTTTAATTGATGTTGCTCAAGCAAATGGTGGAAAACTTCCTTATAGAACAAATTTTATATTGGATGAATTTGCTAATATGCCACCTTTGAAAGATGTTACAACAATGGTTACTGCTGCTCGTTCTAGAGCTATAAGATTTACATTTATTATTCAAAATTTTGCTCAATTAAATGAAGTTTATGGAAAAGAAGATGCGGAAACTATTCGTTCTAACTGTGGTAATTTGATGTATCTTTTAACAACTGAATTGGCTGCATTAGAAGAAATTTCTAAGTTATGTGGAGAAGTTAAATCTAAAAAAGATGATAAAACGGCTTCACAACCATTAGTTACCGTATCTGATTTACAAAAGTTGAAAATGAATGAAGTTATAATTTTAAGAAATCGTATGAATCCTTTTAGAACTAAACTAAAACAAGGATTTGATACTGACTGGGGAGATTCGGAATTTGGTAAAGCTGAGTTTCCAACTAGAGAAATAAAAGAAATAAAATTATTTGATGTAAAAGAATTCGTTAAAAAGAGAAAAAATATTAAAGATGATGGTAAAAGTGGTGCTTTTAATAACCCTTTTGGAAATCCGTTTGGTGGAGGAGATGCTCCAAAAATTCCAACATTTGAAGAGTTTATGGCTGCAAGAAATGCTAAAAAAGCTGAAGAAGAAAAAGCAAAAGCAGCAGCAGCTACTACAGCAACAAAACCAGCTGAATTGAAAACGGAAGATCCTGTTAAACCAAAACTTCCAACATTTGATGTTGATGAAATGGTTAAGCGAATAGATGCTAAACTAGCAGAACTTGAAGCTCAAGAAAAACAAGAAAACTCTATAGGAGGAAACACTCCTTCAATTAATGATAATAAGGAAGTGTTTAATCCATTTGCAGCACCTGTTCAAAATCCATTTGAAAAGAAAGAAGAAGTTATTTCAAATCCGTTTGAAAACTCAAATAAACCAACAACCGAAAAGAGTGAAGATGTTTCTGTAGTTAATTCGGTTGAAGAAATTCATTTGGATGATGAAACTAAAGATATAAAATCGATGGCTTCAGAACCTGTTAAATCATTTGATGAATTAATGAATGAAAATAAACAGCTAACGGGAATTATTGATCCAACAAAAGTAACAAAAATGGATAATAATGAAGTTAAGGCTCAAAAGAAAGAAGAACCATCAATAACTGTAGATACTTCGGCAAAAGTAATACCTGATGGTGATGTTTCAGATGATGCATTCTTTGATGATTTTTTTGAAGAATAGCAAGATGTAATATCTCGCTATTTTTATTTTGTTAATGTAAAAAGAGCCGTTTGGCTCTTTTATAATGTCTTTTATTTGAATAAATTTTTAAATAATGAGTTACCAAGTTTTCTTCCAAATGATGAAGCTGTGTTAGTAATAACTCTTTCTGTTGCTTTTTCCATTGTCGATTTTTTTGCTTTTGCTCTAGTTTTTTTTAATGGTTCTTCTTTTTCTTTCTTTAATTTTTCATTTAATATGTCTTTTGTTGAAGTGAGGTTAAGTTTTTCTTCATACTTTCCATACAACCAAGTTGATTTAATGTAGTTATCTCTTTCTATATCAGTGATTGTTCCTATCATACTTTGTGGTGGTACTATAATGTATTTATCGACTATAGTTGGTTCTCCATCTTCATTTTGAAGAGATATAAGAGCTTCTCCGGTTTTTAATGTGCTTATAACTTCAGCAGTGTTAAAGTTTGGATTTTTTCTAAATGAATCAGAAGCAGCTTTAATTGCTTTTTCATCAGTTGGAGTATAACTCCTTAAGACGTGTTGTATTCTATTTCCAAGTTGAGATAGGATTTCTGTTGGTATATCGCTTGGGCTTTGACTAATGAAATAAATTCCTACACCTTTTGAACGAATAAGTTTAACTATTTGAATTATTTGTTTTGTTAAGTATTCTGGAATTTCATTAAATATTAGATGAGATTCGTCAAAAAATAAAACAAGTTTTGGTTTTTCAGTATCTCCGATTTCTGGAAATTCATTATAAATTGTAGTTAATATCCATAGCATGATTGTTGCATATAAAGTTGGCTTTTGAAATAATGTTTGAGCATCAAATATGTTAATATTTCCAAAACCAGTGTTAACATCAAAGTGAATCAGATCTTTTATATTAAAAGCAGGAAGACCAAAGAAAAAATCCCCGCCTTCTTCTTGAAGAGATAAAATATTTCTTTGAATTGAACCAATACTTTGCAAAGTAACATTTCCATATGTAAGGGAATATTCTTTTCTTTTTTCTCCAATATACGTTAACATTGCTTTTAAATCGTTTAAATCTATTAAGTCAAATTCTTCATCTTTAGCTATTTTAAAAGCTATGGCTAGAACATATCCTTGAGTATCCGTTAAATTAAGCATTTTTGATAAAAGTTTAGAACCGATATCTTTAACTGTAGTTCGTACATTACATCCATTTTTTCCATATACGTCTAAAAATGTAACTGGAAATTTTTGAGTTTTAAAGTCTTCAATATTTAAAGTGTTAATTCTTGACTTTATATTATCATTAATTATTCCTTCTTTTATAGTTCCAGCCAAATCACCTTTAACATCACTTAAAAATACTGGAACTCCAGCTTCTGAAAAACCTTCTGCTAAAACTTTTAAAGTAATTGTTTTACCACTTCCACTTGCACCAGTAATAAGTCCATGTCTATTTGCTTTGTTTAAAAGTAAAGTTGCTTCATTTAATTCATTTTTTCCAATCAATATGTTTCCAAATTTATACATAAATAACCTCCAAATGCTTACAATAATTATAGCATAAGTAAGCTCTTAAACATATAATATACTATGAAAAGATTAAGATTAAATGATTATAAAGGAGATGGAATACTTATTGATTTGGATATAGAATATATTCCTTATCAAAAGTTAATCTATGAACCAGAAAAGTATTTAAGCAAGCATAAAAAATATTTTTTTAAATGTAAACATGGTGTTAAAAGTAAGGAAGTAGTGAGTGTTTTAGAACTTAAAGGTTATGATGTAACTCAATTGATTTAAATGTTGTTTTATTATATAATGGGTGTGTGATTAAAATGGATATAGTTTTGATGAGTGTAAACGAAATATTAACCAACTTAGATTCATGGATTGAAGTATTTTTATCCAATTTAGGTATATGGGGAGCATTGATAAGCTGTTTACTTATAACAGTTGAGTCAATTCTTCCTGTTTTGCCGTTGTGTGTATTTGTAACTTTAGTTTTTTATGCATTTGGTTCCTTTTTTGGCTTTTTTATAAGTTGGATATTTACTCTTTTAGGTTGTTTCTTGTCATTTTCTTTAATTAGAAGTGGATTTAGAAAATGGTTTGTTGATAAATTTTTAAATAAGAAGGAAAAGGGAAAACTGGATAAACTCATGGAATATGTTGATACTATGAGTACTTCATCTCTTGCTATGCTTGTTGCTATTCCTTTTACACCTGCATTTGCTGTAAATATAGCAGCAGGATTATCCAACATGAGTAGAAAAAAATATATGATAAGTATGATGATAGGAAAAGTATTTATGGTTTATTTCTGGGGTTATATTGGAACAACTCTAATAGAATGTTTAACTCATCCAGAATATTTACTTAAAATAGTTATAATGATGGGACTTGCATTTATTATAAGTAAAATTGTTAATAAATATTTAAATTTAGATTAAGAGGTGTATTATGGAATATGTAATAATTGGTTTATTAGTTGTTTTAATAGTTCTTGTTATAGTTAGTTTAATAATTTCTAAGAAGGATAAAACAAACGAAGTTAATTTAGTTGGTGAACTTGCGAACTTTAAAAATGATTTAACTAAAAATATGGGAGATTTTAAATATGATTTAGCTCGTGAGTTGATTAAAGATTTTTCTGAGTTGAATGAAAAGGTTGAAAATAAGCTTAATCACATTAATGATAAAGTAAATGAAAAGCTGGATGAGAACTTAGAAAAAACTAATAAAACGTTTACATCAGTTCTTGAACGTCTTTCTAAAATTGATGAAGCTCAAAAAAACATTGATGATTTATCAAAGGATATAATAAGTTTACAAAGTGTTTTAACTGACAAAAAGACACGTGGTACTTTTGGAGAAGTAAATTTAAATTATATATTGACTAATATATTTGGAGAAAAAAGAAGTGTTTATGATATTCAATATCATTTACCAAATGGATATATAAGTGATGCAGTTATTTTTGCACCATCTCCTTTAGGCACAATATGTATAGATTCTAAATTTCCTTTAGAAAACTATGAAAAGATGACAAATACTAGCAATTCTAAACAAGAAAGAGAACTTGCTTTTAAACAATTTAAGACTGATGTAAAAAAACATATTGATGATATATCTAATAAGTATATTATAAATGGTGTAACTTCTGATGAAGCTATAATGTTTTTACCGGCTGAAGCAATATTTGCTGAAATAAATGCATATCATTCTGATCTTTTAAACTATGCATACAATAAAAAAGTATGGATTTGTGGTCCAACAACATTAATGTCTACTTTATCTACGATTAGTATGATTTTAAAGAATATAGAAAGAGATAAGTATACAAAAGTAATTCATGAAGAGTTAAATAAATTGGGAATTGAATTTAAAAGATATAAAGAACGTTGGGATAAACTTTCTAAGAGTATTGATTCTGTTTCTAATGAAGTTAAAGACATTCATACTACTACAGATAAAATAAGTAAAAAGTTTGAATCGATTAGTAATGTTGATGATCATTTAATTGAATATAAAGAAAATGATGTCAACCAGTTGTAATTTATTGACATTGGTATGTAAAATATAATATTATTTAGTTGAGGAAGTGATAATATGGATCCATTTACTGCAACAGTTCTTGGAATGGTAGCAATTGCTGGTGGATTATTTGTTTTAAAAAATGTTCCATATTTTATTACAGCACATTATGAAAAAACAAGAAATGAACAACGTGCAAGACAAGATGAGTTAGAGCGTTCACCAGAATATCAAGAAGAGGCAGCAAAAAAACGTAATTTAGCAAACATGATTGATAAGAAAAAAAGAATTTCTTTTGTTGGTTTAAAAAATAAGAATAAAGTTTTTGAATTAAATTTACGTGAAGAGTTTCAATTTGATATTAATAAAGATGTTGTATTAAAAGGAACTTTGAGATGTTTTGATGAAAATCATAAAATGGTTGTAAGGCCTATATATCTATATCAACCTAGATTGTTTGCTTCAAAAGCAAATGGCTCTGGGGAAATTTGTATTGGACCTAAATTAAAAGATGGCAAATTAAATAAAAACTATATGTATATGACAAAAAGACCTGGAGAACAAGATGAGATATATTATGGATATGTTCCTAAAGCAGAAATTTCATCTGGTTTGGAATATGATTTTGATAAAGATAATCCATACAATGCGAATTATCGTATCTTTGATTATATTAATATAACTTTTGATTATGATAAAGATGGTAATGTTGTTCCTGTTGATTTATCTAAAAAAGAAGAGAGAGATGCTTTGCTTGCGTATATTAGAGAAAATCAAAATAGTTATGCGTTTTATGAATATTCGAAAATCGCATCTAAAAGTTTAGATGATGAATTAGAAAAAGAAAAAATGCAACGATATAGAGAAGATGCTGAGTATAAAAGTAGTCAAAGAGCAGCTGAGAAAAATCAAACTGATGCTAATAAAACTGATAAACAACCTGATAAGGAACAAGAAGAGTATCGTAAATATTACGATTATATGTATGGACATTATGGAACAAAAAGCTTTTATAACAAGTTTGATGACGTTCGAAGAGTAAATGCAGAACCACCATTTGCTCCACCTCATGATGAACCTCATGAACCTCATGGACCAAGAAGATAAAATTATCTTCTTTTTTTTGCTGTTTTGACAATATATTTAGATTGTTTAATATAAAATTAAATTGGTGATGATATGAAAGTGTATATTGATTTAATAATTTTAATAAATTTTATATATGATTTTCTAATATTAACTTCAACATCTGTTCTTTTAAAAAGAAATACTCCTTTAATAAAAATTTTTATAGGTTCTTTTATCGGTATCTTTAGTATATGTACATTGTTTATTTGTCTTAATAATATAGTTCTTTTATTTTTTAAATTTATCTTAAGTCTAATTATGATTATATTTACTTTTGGAAATAAAAACATTGTTGAAAATACTTTTTATTTTTATGTAATTACAATTATTATTGGAGGATGTCAATATATGTTAACTGGAAGTGCTTATAAAGTTAACATTGTTATGATGATTATAATATCTCCAATAATTTTAGGAATATATATATATGCAATGAGAAAGTATAAAGTTGATTTAAAAAAAATATATGATTGCATAATTATTGATAAAGATAATACATATAATTTAAAAGGTTTTATGGATACTGGAAATAATTTAATTGATCCTATAACAAATTTACCTGTAATTATGGTTAATAATAAAATTAATTTCAAGAGTCATAAAATATTTTATGTACCATATAAAGTAATAAATAATGAAGCAATTTTAAAATGTGTCAAGGTTGATAAGGTTTATATTAATTCTAAGGAAGTTAATGTTTTATTGGGATTAATTGATGAATCAGTGTTAAAAAATAGTATTGATATTATTTTGAATGAGAATATAAGAGGAGAGATAACATGTTAAAAAGTATTATAAATGGAATATTGAGGTTTTTAAAAAGAGGAGATTCTTGCTTATTTGTTGGAAGTACGGATATTTTGCCACCACCACTTAGTAAAGAAGAGGAATATGAACTTGCTCTTAGAAGCAGCGAGGGTGATAAAGTTGCTCGAGATAAACTTATAGAACATAATCTTCGTCTAGTTGTTTTTCTTGCTAAAAAGTATGAAAATACCGGTTATGATATAGAGGATTTGGTATCTATTGGTTCAATTGGGTTAATCAAAGGAATTAACACTTATAAAGCAGATAAGAATATTAAACTGGCTACATATGTATCTCGTTGTATATCGAATGAAATACTCATGTTTTTAAGAAAAAATAAGAAGAAAAAGGTAGAAGTTAGTTTGGAAGAAACCTTAAACTATGATGCTGAAGGAAATACTTTAGCTTTAGAAGATGTTTTAGGAACAGATGAAGATATAGTTTTAGAAAATGTTAGTAAAAAACAAGATGCAAAATATTTGGCTAGTGAACTTAATATGTTAAATGACCGAGAAAAACTTATTATGACATTAAGATATGGACTTAATAATACTAAAGAATATACTCAAAAAGAGGTTGCAACAATGTTAGGCATATCTCAAAGTTATATTTCAAGAATAGAAAAAAAAGTTATAAGAAGAATCAAAGAAACAATTAACTAAGTGTAAATAAATTATCAATCTTGTATGGTTATTATAATATAAAAAAGATTATATGTTAAAATTAGTAAGAGGTGTAGAATTGTGGAAAAAGTAGAGTTAAAAGATTCTTCTGAAAAAAGAGAAGTTAAAAAAAAGAAAAACAAGCGTCATCCGTTATTTTATAAGATATTTTCTTTTATATTTATTGTTTTAACAGTTGTGGCTTTTTCTTTTGCAATATATAATGATATATTTCCTTTAAATATTTTATTAATTTCAGGATTTTTTATTGTTTTTATTGTTTTATTTATAACATTTTTGTTAAATAGTAGATTAAGGATTTGGTTAAAGAGGGTATTACTTTTATTTACTATTTTAATAATGATTTTAGAAGTAATATTTTTGCAATATGGTGCAAATACGATTGAGTTTATAAAGAATATTAATGATAATGGTAAAAGAATTGATGAATATGGTATCTACGTTTTAAAAAGTAGTAAATATAATAGTTTAAAAGATTTAAGTGAGAAATCTTTTGGATATTTAGCAGCAGAAGATGAAAATAAAATAGGTCAAGTTCTTGATAAAATGGATAAAGAGATTGATTTTTCTTATCATAAAGTAGATGAACAAAATGAGTTGTTAAGTAAATTTAAAAACGGAACATATGATGCAATTATCATGCAAATTTCTAGAGAAGATATTTTGAAAGAAGAAGATAATGATGCTTATAATCAATTAAAAAAGATTGAGTCTTTTAAAATAGAGACAACTGTAAAAACCATTAAAAGTAATAAAGATATTACTAAAGACACATTCTTTATGTATATAAGTGGAATAGATACAAGTGGTTCAGTACAAAATAAAGCTCGAAGTGATGTTAACTTGATAATTGGTGTTAATCCAAGAACTAAAAATATATTAATGGTTTCTACTCCTAGAGATTATTATGTACGTCTTCATTCTAAAGGTCAAATGGATAAACTTACTCATTCAGGTATATATGGTGTAGAAGAATCTTTACATACTTTAGAGGATTTATATGATGAAAAAATTGATTATTATGCGAGAGTTAATTTTACCTCTTTTGTAAGTATTGTTAATTCTTTAAATAGAATTGAAGTTGATGTTCCTAAAAATTTCTGTGAACAAAATTCTAAAAGAGAATTTGGTGATAAATTAATTTGTTTACAAAAAGGAAAACAAAAACTTAATGGTGAACAAGCTTTAGCGCTTGCAAGACATAGACATACATTTGCAGCTGGTGATCGAGCAAGAGGAGAAAATCAAATGATGATTCTTGAAGCGATAATTAATAAAGCTATGAGTCCAAGTATTATTACAAAATATAATTCTTTGTTAAATTCTCTTGATAAAAAAGTGAGCACTAATATGACTAGTGATGAAATGATTAAATTTATAAAAAAACAAATGAATAGAACAAGTGGATGGAAATTTACTAAGTTAAGTGCAAATGGAACTGATTCTAGAGGGGCTTGCTATTCATCAGGATCTGCAATTGCTTATGTTATGGCTCCTGAGGAATCGACAGTTACAACAATTAAAAATGCGATGAATTCTTTAGTCGCTGGAGAAGATATAGTTACAGGATAATGCTTACTATGTCTTTTTTTTGTAAATAAATGTAAAATAGCAGTAAGTTGGTAAATTTTATAAATCCTAGATAATAAAATGTTGTAAAATTATAAAGTAGGAAGGGAAAAATTATGAAGAAAAAAAGTTTATTGATAGCAACCATTATTTTAATGAGTATTGGATTTGCAGCAATTTCAACAACATTGATAATAAACGGAAGTACAACTATTTCAGAAAATAATGATGATTTTGATGTTATATTTACAGCAGCAAGTAGAGATGGAGAAGATGTTTATAATTCTGTTGTTGATTCAACAAAGAAAACATTAACATTTGAAACAAAGGAGTTAAAGACTTTAAATCAAGTCAATTTGTTTGGATACAAAATAACAAACAATTCAAGCAATTATGATGCAGAAGTTAAGGTTGTTTGTGGACCAAAAGCCAATACAACTACTAAATATACAACTATTGAAAATGATTTAGATGGAAAAACAAATGTAATAAAAGCTAAGGAATCTATGACAGGAACTTTTGTAATTAAACTTATTAAAACAGCAACGAAAAATGCAACTGAGGAATATACTTGTACACTTCAAGTTAATGCTGTAGAAAGAAATTCTTTAGGAACTGATAATAATTCAACTATTACAAAAACAGGAACAAATATTGGAGATCAAATATGCTTAAATACTGAATGTTTCTATATCATTAATAATACTGGTGATAACTATACAATGCTTGCTAAATACAACCTATATGTTGGTGGTCGTTATGACGGTGATTTAGAGGAATATGTACCTTATGGAAATGAACAAACAGGATTGCAAGATGCATCTATGACTGGACATAATGGTGTAGTTGCTTATTCTGAAAATGGTAATAGTTATGGAACTAGTAGTGCTAAAGACAATTATATTACAGGGTATATTGGAAAGCTCGAAAATTTAAAATATAATGGTGTTGATTTCAATCATGATACTGTTAGATTAATCACTAAAGATGAGCTTACATCTTTAGGCTGTTCAGTTGATGATGCAACATGTACTGGAAGCAAGTATTCTTGGGTATACTCAACATCTTATTGGACGATGACTCCATTTGAAAATGGTTCTGAAACAGTTTATACAGTTAGCTCAGATGGTGAATTATCTGCTGAAATTCCAACTACCAATTTTATGAGATTTGGTATAAGACCAGTAGTTGTTATTCCAAAATCAATTGTTAAGTAGGAAAGTATATCAACGTTATGGTTGATATATTTTTTTCACTATGGTAATATACATCAAACAATTGTTATAACATAGAAACTAAAAATTATTCTTATAAATTTAACTATTTTTCTTGACTTGGCAGTCAACTGCTCTGTTAATATTTAAATTGGGAGGAGGAGTTGGAATTAAGGGAGTTGATAAAAATGTATAAAATAGGTGAGTTTTCAAAAATTGTTGATATTCCGGTTAGAACTTTGAGATATTATGCTGAGTATGGTGTTTTAGTTCCAAGTGAAACTGATAAATACACTGGTTATAAATACTATAGTGATGCAAATGTTGAAGAAGCAAAGCTTATTAAACTACTTAAGTCTTTGGATTTTTCACTGGATGAAATTATTGATTGTAAAGATGATATTAATGCTGATGTCTTAGAAAAGAAAAAATCCGAGATAAAAGAAAAAATCAAATTGCTAAAATTGAAATATCAAAAGTTATCGTTTATGCAGGACGAACTTGAAGTAAATGAAAAAGAAACAAATGGTAAAGTGTTAAGAAGAGAGGAAAAAAATGATGATAGATAAAATATATAATTTTAATAGAAATTTAATAGTGGACGGAAAGCTTTCGGCTGGAAAAACTACTAATGTTATGTTTCCTTTAGTGGAAAAAATGATTGATAATTCTGAAAGTCTATTTATTTTAGATTCTAAAGAGGAATATTTAAATAAATATTATAATACTCTAAAATCAAATAACTATAATGTTATTACTATAAATTTAAGAAATATGGATAAAAGTGAGGGATGGAATCCATTAGAATATCCTTATCAACTTTATAAATGTGGGGATAAAGATGGGGCAATAGAACATATAGAAAGATTGGCAAAAACAATATATTATAAATCTTTTAATGAAGATCCATTTTGGTCAATGACAGCAGGAGATTTATTTAAAGGTTTAGTTCTTTCTTTATTTGAAGATGGAAAAGAAAATGAAATCAATTTAACTAGTATTAATTCAATGTTAGATAAAGGTATGAATAAATTTGGAGCAAAAGATTATTTAACAGAATATTTTAATGATAAAAATCCTGATTCAAAAGCATATACTTTTGCTTCTACAACTGTTTTAGCGCCAAATGATACTAAAGGAGGAATTTTATCAGTTGCAAAACAACGATTAAGATTATTTATCGGAAGAGAAAAATTAAATGTATTAACTAATAAAACAACATTTGATTTTAACAATGTACTTGAAAAAAAGACAGCAATATTCTTTATAGTGAAAGATGAAGAAACATCACTTTCTAGATATGCAACAATGTTTATTAATCAATTATATGCAATTTTGGTAAGTAAAAGGTTGATAAACAAATTTAATTTCATTTTAGATAACTTTGATCTGATAAAAGAATGTGACGATTTAATTGATATGTTAAGTTCTTGCATTTCTAGAAAGATGAAAGTATGTATTTGCACAAGGGATCTTGATGCATTACTTGAAAAAACTGATAAGTACTTGCTTAAATTAAGCGATGTTATTAAAGTTGATGATAGTGGTATTAAACTGATTAGCGACAATGGTTATGAAACTATTAAAGATAATATTGATGAAGTAGAAGTACCAACTTATTTTTCTGAATATCCAAAATTGGAAGAATCCAAAGTTAATATTTTTGATTTACAAAGATTTGTTATCAATAATAATATAAAAAAGTTTAATTTGGATTTAGATACAAATGATTTTATTTCTACAGAAGACTTAATTAAAAGTATAGATAAAAAAATTGCTGAATTAGATGCTGAAAACAAATAGCCAAAATTTATGTCAACCAAAAAAGGTTGACATGTTTTTTTACTTGTGATAATATACTTATAGAAAAAGGAGGCATAAAAGATGGCTGTTAAATTAAGATTAAAAAGAATGGGATCTAAACAAAAACCTTTTTATAGAGTTGTAGCTGCTGATTCAAGAAGCCCAAGAGATGGTAGATTTATCGAAACTGTTGGAACTTATGATCCAGTTAAAAAAGAAGAAAGCATCACGATTGATGAAGAAAAAGCTCTTAAATGGTTAAATAATGGAGCTCAACCAACTGATACTGTTAAAAATCTATTAACTAAAAAAGGAATCTGGGCTAAATACAAAAATACTAAAAAAGAAGGTAAATAATTTATGCATAGTGAATTAGTTGCTTTTACTGAAAATTTAGTTGGGTCTTTAGTTAAAGAACCAGACTTAGTTAAAGTTCAAGAATTTTTAGGAGATGAAGATATTATTCAACTTGAAATTATTGTACCTGAAAGTGATATGGGAGTTGTTATTGGTCGAGGTGGAAAAATGGCTTCAGCTATTCGTACACTTATTCAAGCTGCTGCATATAATATGGGAATTAATCGCGTTAGAATTAATATTGATTCATTTTAATGTAAACACATGGTTATGTTTTGATAATCGTGTGTTTTTTCTTGCTATATTTTAAACTTAATTGATATAATTAAGGAGTATAGGAAAGGATATGGATATGAAATACGTATATTTATTTACTGAAGGTAATGCTGATATGCGAAACTTACTTGGTGGTAAAGGTGCTAACTTAGCTGAAATGACTAATATAGGTTTACCTGTTCCTCAAGGTTTCACAATCACAACCGAAGCATGTACTCAATATTATGAGGATGGAAAAGAAATTAATGATGAAATTCAAGCTCAAATAAATGAGTATATTGCAAAAATGGAAGAGATAACAGGAAAGAAATTCGGAGATTTAGAAAATCCGTTGCTTGTTTCTGTTAGATCTGGAGCGAGAGCTTCAATGCCAGGTATGATGGATACTATTCTTAATTTAGGTTTAAATGAAGATGTTGTTAATGTACTTGCAGAAAAATCTGGAAACCCTCGTTGGGCATGGGATTGCTACAGAAGATTTATTCAAATGTATTCTGATGTAGTTATGGAAGTAGGAAAGAAATACTTTGAAGAATTAATTGATCAAATGAAAGAAAAGAAAGGTGTTAAATTAGACGTAGAACTTACTGCTGAAGATTTACATGAACTTGCTGATCAATTTAAAGCTGAATATAAATCAAAAATTGGTGAAGATTTCCCAAGTGATCCTAAAGTTCAATTAATGGGAGCAATTAAAGCTGTATTCCGTTCATGGGATAATCCAAGAGCAAATGTTTATAGAAGAGATAATGACATTCCTTATTCATGGGGAACTGCTGTAAATGTTCAATCTATGGCATTTGGTAATATGGGTGATGATTGTGGTACAGGTGTTGCATTTACTCGTGACCCAGCTACTGGGGAAAAAGGTTTATTTGGTGAATTCTTAACAAATGCACAAGGTGAAGATGTTGTTGCTGGTGTTAGAACTCCAATGCATATTTCTGAAATGGAAGAAAAATTCCCAGAAGCATTTAAACAATTTAAAGAAGTTTGTGCAACTCTTGAAAGTCATTATAGAGACATGCAAGATATGGAATTTACTGTTGAACATGGTAAACTTTATATGTTACAAACTAGAAATGGTAAACGTACAGCTAAAGCTGCCTTAAAAATCGCTTGTGATTTAGTTGATGAAGGAATGCGTACTGAAGAAGAGGCTGTTGCAATGATAGATCCTCGTAACTTAGATACATTATTACATCCACAATTTGATACTGATGCATTAAAGAAAGCAACTCCAATTGGTAAAGGATTAGGTGCATCTCCTGGTGCTGCATGCGGAAAAATTGTCTTTACTGCTGAAGATGCTGAAAGAGAAGGTATCGGTGGAAAAGGAGAAAAAGTTGTACTTGTTAGACTTGAAACTTCTCCAGAGGATATTACTGGTATGAAAGCAAGTCAAGGAATTTTAACAGTTCGTGGTGGTATGACTAGCCATGCTGCAGTTGTTGCTCGTGGTATGGGAACTTGCTGTGTTTCTGGTTGTGGAGATATCGCGATGGACGAAGAAAACAAAAAATTTACTCTTGCTGGAAAAACATTCTATGAAGGAGATTATATCTCAATTGATGGTACTACTGGATGCATTTATGATGGAATCATTCCAACAGTTGATGCTACAATCGTAGGTGAATTTGAAAGAGTTATGTCTTGGGCAGATAAATTTAGAAGACTTCGTGTTAGAACTAATGCTGATACTCCAAGAGATGCTAAAAAAGCACATGAACTTGGTGCTGAAGGTATTGGACTTTGCCGTACTGAGCATATGTTCTTCGAAGAAGATAGAATTGCTGCATTTAGGGAAATGATTTGTGCTGATACTTTAGAAGAAAGAGAAGCTGCACTTGATAAAATTTTACCTTATCAACAAAGTGACTTTGAAGCTTTATATGAAGCTCTAGAAGGTGATTCAGTAGTAATCCGTTACTTAGATCCACCTTTACATGAATTCGTTCCAACTGAAGAAGCAGATATTAAAAAACTTGCTGATGCTCAAGGTAAATCAGTTGAAAGAATTAAAGAAATTATTGCATCTTTACATGAATTTAATCCAATGATGGGACATCGTGGATGTAGACTTGCAGTAACATATCCTGAAATTGCAAAAATGCAAACTAAAGCAGTTATAAGAGCTGCAATAAATACTAAGAAAAAACATGCTGACTGGAATGTTGTTCCTGAAATAATGATTCCATTAGTTGGTGAAGTTAAAGAGTTAAAATATGTTAAAGATGTAGTTACTCAAACTGCTGATGAAGAAATAGCAGCAGCTGGTATTGAACTTGAATACAAAGTTGGTACTATGATTGAAATTCCAAGAGCTGCATTAACTGCAGATGAAATTGCTGAACAAGCTGAATTCTTCTCATTTGGAACAAACGATTTAACTCAAATGACATTTGGATTCTCAAGAGATGATGCTGGTAAATTCTTACCTTCATATTATGACAAAAAGATTTATGAAGAAGATCCATTTAAAACACTTGATCAAAAAGGTGTTGGAAAACTAATTGAAACAGCTGTTAAATTAGGAAAATCTACAAGACCTGATATTCATTTAGGAGTATGTGGAGAAACTGGTGGAGATCCTAAATCAATAGAATTCTATCATAATGTTGGACTTGATTATGTTTCATGTTCACCATTTAGAGTTCCAGTAGCACGTCTTGCTGCTGCACAAGCTGCTATCAAAGCCAACCAAAAATAGAGTGAGAACACACTCCAATAAATAAAAAATCAAAGAACCAAAAGGTTCTTTTTTCGTTGGAATAAAAGAAAAAAAACGGAGGAGGAAAATATATTTATAGAATAAAAATTAGTTGGGTAGCGTGATACTAAAGTATTATAATTTTAAGCCAAAAAGTAGCAATAAGGTTAGGACTACTTTTTTTGTTGGTGAAAAAGTAAAATGAAATGGAGGTAGATAGAATATTTTACATTAAACCTAATTTAAAGAATATGTCTCAAGGAGCCAGACTTGAGTACATTAGGGAAGTCAAGCATATGACTAAAGAAGATGTGGCAGCTTATTTTGGATTTGGAGGTAGAGAACCAAATAAAACAATTCGTGAGTATGAAAATAATACCACTAGTCCAAGTCCAAGTAGATTAGAGGAATTAGCAGAACTATTTGAAGTAAGTGTAGATGCAATTAGAAAATATGATTTCACTAATCCGATAGATGAGATTTATTATCAAATGTGGCTAGAAGAAGAGTTTCCATATTATCAATTTAATATTGAAATGGATTCTTTTTCTGGTAAATCATAAAACATGAATGTTTATAATGGAATTCAAGAATGGAAGAAAATGAGAGAAAGGAGAGAAAACTATGATGTATCTGATGATGAATATCTTGAATGGAAATTGAATTTTAAAATAGTAAATATAATAAAATAATTATTTTGGCCAAAATTTGGCCAAAATTCATTTTTTTATGTTAAAATGAATATAGGGGATTATTAGGAGAGTGAATTATGATAAGAAATTTTAATGAGGATTCTAGGGTAAAAATACCTGCATTAGTTCATCTTACAAGACTAGGTTATGAATATTTGTCAATTAAGGATGATAGTATAAAAAATAGTATTGACCCTTCTACAAATATTTTTAAACACATATTTAGAGAATCAATTAATTATATTAACAATACTGATTTTGATGATAAAAAAATTGATGATTTGATATTTGAATTATCTGTAAAATTAAAACAAGATGACTTAGGTAGGTCATTCTATGAATTACTAATAAATGGCTATAATGGTATTAGATTAATAGATTTTGATGATATTAATAAGAATAAAATGAGTATAGTCACTGAGTTAACCTATAGAAATGGTGATGATGAGTTTCGCCCTGATATTATAGTATTAATTAATGGTATGCCACTATCTTTTATAGAGGTAAAAAAACCAAATAATATAGACGGTATTTTAGCGGAAAGAAATAGAATAAATACACGGTTTAAAAATAAAAAATTCAGAAAATTTGCGAATATAACACAACTTTTGGTTTTTTCGAATAATCAACCATATAATGATGATTCCACAGCTCCTATTTCTGGAGCATTCTATGGTACACCAAGTTATGATGATGTATTTTTTAACTTGTTTAGAGAAGAACAAAAAGAAATATATAATGATATTTTAAATAAGGATTCGATAGTTGAGGACACTATTTTAAAAGATAATAATTATGTATCTATAAAGGGGACCGCAGAATATAATACAAATTTATCTCCAACAACGCCAACAAATAGTATCTTAACATCATTGTTTCATAAAAATAGATTTTTCAAACTTTTAAAATATGGAATTGCATATGTTGAAAAGGTTAATAAGGATGGAGTTACAATTCTTCAAAAACATATTATGAGATACCAACAATTATTTGCAACATTAGCCATTGAAGAAAAAATAAATGAAGGAATATCAAAAGGGGTTATATGGCATACACAAGGTTCTGGTAAAACTGCATTAGCTTATTATAATGTTAAATATTTAACAGATTATTTTCAAAAACAAAATAAAGTTGCCAAATTTTACTTTATAGTTGACAGACTAAGTTTGTTAGATCAAGCTTGTGATGAATTTAATGCACGAGGGTTATACACTTCACACGTTAACTCGAAAGATGAATTTGCAAAGAGTATTAAAGAGATAAGTGCAGTTTCTAAAACTGGGCAAATAAATATTAATGTTGTAAATATTCAAAAATTTAGTGAAGAATCCTTCACAAAGGAAACTGATTATAATGTTAATGTTCAAAGGATTTATTTTCTTGATGAAGCCCATAGATCATATAATCCTCAGGGGTCATTCCTTGCAAACTTATTGGCTTCTGATACAAATGCTATAAAAATAGCATTAACCGGAACGCCTATAGTTAGTGAAAAATTTAAAACAAAAGATATATTTGGAGAATATATTCATACATATTACTATAATAAATCGATAGAAGATGGTTATACATTAAAATTGATTAGAGAAGGTATAGAAACATCATATAGAACAAAATTAAATGAAACATTTGAAGACATAAAGAAGAATAATCCTGGAATAAAAGAGGGAGATATTTTTGCCATGCCTCAATTTGCAAGAGATATTACTGAATATATTGTAAAGGATTTTCTTAACTCAAGACTTATTTATAAAGATGGCGAGAATATTGGCGGAATGATTGTTTGCGATTCATCTCAACAGGCTCGAAATATTTTTAAGGAACTTAATAATTATTCCCAACTAACTAAAGCGTTAATACTTCATGATGAAGATGATACAGAGTATAGAAAACAAGAAGTTGAAGACTTTAAGTCTGGAAAAATTGATATATTAGTTGTGTATAAAATGCTTTTAACTGGTTTTGATTCACCAAGATTGAAAAAAATATATCTTAATAGAATTATAAAGGCACATAATTTATTACAAACTTTAACTAGAGTAAACAGACCATATAAATCTTTTAGATTTGGATATGTAGTTGATTTTGCTGATATCAAAGATGAATTTGATAAAACAAATGAGGTGTATTTTAAAGAACTTCAAGCTGAACTAGGTGAAGACTTTGAACATTATAAAAGTATATTTTTATCTCAAGAAGAAATTGAAGATGCATTGGAAGATATAAATAAAAGATTAGTTCAATTTGATACTGATAATTTAGAAATATTTACAAGTGAAATAAATGAATTAAGCAAGAAAGAATTATTTGATATAAAAAATCTTATTACTAAATATAAAGAGTTATTTAATGTTGTTCGTTCGTTTAATTTTAGTGATCAATATAGTAAAATGACAAAAACATTGCCTATTGATCGTGTTAACAAAATGATTCGCGAAGTTGATAGAAGAATTAAAACAATTAATTTAACTCAAAATGCCGATGAAGAAAATATTAATATTTTGAATGTTGTATTTCAGGATATAGAATTTAATTTTAAAAAAATATCATCTGAAGAGTTAAATGTTTCAGATTCATATAAAAAAGTATTAGATGAAGTTAGAGAAGAGTTTGTTAGCAATATTGATAAAGATGATATGGAATATATTGATCTATACAATAGCTTTAAAAATTATATAATTAGTTCAAACATAGAAGATATATCAGCTAGTGAAATGAAAAAGAATATAGAAGAATTAAATAAATTAAAGGATAAAATACATTCGTTAAATGCAAAAAATACTAGATATTTAAACAAATATTTAGATGATGAAAAATATGTTAAAATTCATAAAAGAGTTTTAGACAAGATTAGTGATTTTAACGAAATAAAATTATTTAAAATATTATTGAGTTTGAAGGAAGTAATTGATAATACTATATTACAACAAGAACAAATAATTAATAATGAAAGTTATTTTAAATCTACTGTTATGCAAGATGTAGTTGAAGTTTTTGATGAATCCGGAGAAAAATATCAAATATCTACAGTCGATTATTTTGCTGATTTAATAGTAGAAATGTATTTGTTAGAAAGGAGATTTTCTTTAAATGACTAATGAATTAAGTTTAATTAATAAAACAGAAAAAATGATAGATGAAATTAAAAGCTTATGTGCAGAATATGGTTTAAGTGGTACACCTGGTGAGTATAAGATAATTATTGAAATGTTTTTATATAAGTATTTAAATGATAAGTTTTTGTTTGTTGTTAGAGAAAAATCAAAAGATTTAAGTAATACAGATTCTTTAAGCGATGTTGAAGAGTATTTAAATAGAATAGATAACATGGAATATTCAAAATTACTTATAAAACTTGGACCAAATGTTGCAAAGTTTAGAAAAGAGTATTTAGCTAGTTATTTATTTAATAATCAAAATTGTAAGTTACCGGAATTTTATGAATTGTTTGATAACGCGTTAGAAGGTATTTCTAATGATAATATAGATATTTTTTCAGTTAAAAATGGTTCTAATGATACTATTAAACTATTTGAAAAGTTGTCACAACTAGTTCCTGAATCAAATCAAAAGAATAACTTCTTTAAAGCTATTATTTCACAATTAGTTGAATTTAGTTTTGAATCTGCATTTTATGAAGATTATGATTTCTTTTCAACTATATTTGAATATATGATAAAGGATTATAATAAAGATTCTGGAAAATATGCAGAGTATTATACACCAAATTCTATTGCAAGAATTATTTCTAGAATACTTGTGCCAAATGGTGACCAAAATGTTATTGTTTACGATCCTGCTGCAGGTTCTGGAACTTTAATATTAGCATTAGCTCATCAAATTGGTGAAAATAAATGCACAATTTATACACAGGATATTTCACAAAAATCTAGTGAATTATTAAGATTAAATCTTATTCTCAATAATTTAGTTCATTCACTTGATAATGTTATACAAGGGAACACATTATTAAAACCATATTTTATGAACGATAAAAAAGATGAATTAATGAAGTTTGACTATATAATTTCAAATCCACCTTTTAATGTGGATTTTAGCAAATATAGAGATCAATTATTAGATACTAAATATAAAAGTAGATTTTTTGCTGGTATACCAACAATACCGGATAAAGATAAAAAAAGCATGCTAATTTATCTTCCGTTTATACAACATATTATTTATTCTATGAAGGATAACGGAAAGGCTGCAATTGTGGTTCCAACTCCTTTTTTAACTAAAAGCAAATCGATTGAGAAAAAAATTAGAAAAAAATTAATCGATGATAAAATGTTAAAAGGTGTTATATCAATGCCATTAAATGTATTTGCGACGACAGGTACTAATGTGTCTGTTCTATTACTTGAAAAAGGAAATACTGATAATAATGTTTTCTTTATAGATGCTACTCAATTAGGAACTAAGAGTTCAACAGATTCTGGTACACAAAAAACTATATTAATGTCTAAAGATCAAGACAAAATTGTAGATACGTATAATGGTAAAATTGAAGAAGATAATTTTTCAACAATTGCTAGTTATGAAAAGATTATTGGTGAAGACTATAGATTATCTCCAAGTTCTTATTTTAATCATGAATTGGATTACAAAAAATATGATGCGACAGAATATATAGATTCAATAAAAAATACTTGCAAAAAATTAAAGCTTTATTATTCAAATGAAATAGAAAAGATTTTAAGTAATTTATTTAATTATTGGTTTGTTCAATTTGAATTTCCTACCGAAAATGGTAGGTATAAATCATCAGGCGGTAAGATGGTATATAATGAAAAATTAAATATTGATATTCCTGAAGGATGGAAAGTAGAAATAATTAATAAAGTATGTGATGTTGTTGATTGTCTTCATAGCAAAAAACCTAACTATTGTTACGAAAATGAAAATTATTATTTGTTACAATCTGAAAATTTAGAATTATCGGGTAGAATATCAGCAGAGAAAAAATACTATATATCAAAAGAAGATTATGATGTTTGGTCTCGAAAGATAGAAATACATGAAAATGATTTTATTATTGCAAATGCCGGAAGATCTGGCGCAATGGGAATGGTGCCAAAAAATGTTAAGTGTGCGATTGGTAGAAATATGACAGCTGTAAGATGTAATACTATTTCTCCATATTATTTTAGACAATTTCTATATAGTCCATATATGAATAAGTTTGTAGCATCAAATTTAGATGAAGGCTCTTTTTTCAAAAGCTTTAATGTAAAATCTATAAAAAAGATTTACGTTTTAGTTCCAGATGATAAAGTTATGAAAAAATATCTAGAAATTGTTGAACCATTGATAAAACAAATATTAAATGGTATAGACATTCCAAAAGAGATATTTGATATTAATAATATTTAATATTAGAAAGAAGTAGAAATACTTCTTTTTCTTTTGCTTTAATCGCAACCTAAACATATTTATATAAAAATGATAATTTCTTTGTAGAGGTGATTTAATGAAAAGGAAAGTAGCAATATATGCTAGAGTTTCAACTGAACATGAAGCCCAATTATCTGCTTTAGATAATCAAGTTAAATACTATGATGATATTCTAAAGAAAAATCCTGATTAGATCTTATATGATAGATATATAGATGAAGGTATAACAGGAACATCAACAAAGAAAAGAAAAAACTTTATGAGAATGATGGAGGATGCAAAAGCAGGAAGGTTTGATTTAATAGTTACTCGTGAGGTATCAAGATTTGCAAGAAATACCGTTGATACATTACAAGAAACTAGAAAGTTAAAAAATATTGGAGTAGAAGTATATTTTATTGAAGATAATATTTGGACATTTAATGATGAAGATGGAGAATTAAAACTTACTATCATGGCAACACTTGCTCAAAATGAAAGTAAGGAAACATCACAAAGAGTTAAAGCTGGTCAGATGATATCATTTCAAAATGGAGTATTTTATGGATCAGATAATATTCTAGGTTACAATAAAGTTGGTCAAAACTTAGAAGTAAATGAAGAACAAGCTGAAATTGTAAGATATATTTACTCTGAATATTTAAATGGAAAAGGTACAGAAAAATTGCAAATGAATTAACTAAAAAAGGTGTTCCAACTTCTACAGGTTTAACAACATGGAGTGCATCATATATTTCAAGAGTTTTGAGAAATCTATTTTATTGCGGAACTATAGTTTATAGGAAATAATATATACCAGATTATTTAGAGCAGAAAGCTAAAATAAACTATGGTGAAGTAGAAAAAGTGGTAGTTGAAGGAAGACATGAACCACTTATATCAAAAGAATATTTTCAAAAAGTTCAACAAATAATGGACAGTCATTCTAGACCAATCAAACTTGGAAGAAAACAAGCATCAAGCATTGGGTTATCTTAAAAATTTATGGAGTAAGAAACTATTATGTGAATGTGGTTCAAATTTTAATAGAAAGATTTATCACAAAAATAAAGATGGAACAACATATTGTTATATATGTTATAACAAAAAGATGCATCCTAAGACTAGATTTAAAACCACTTGTGATGTAAAAGAAGTTCAAAAATGGAAGCTAGAATATATGGCAGGAACTATATTTAGAAATCTTACAAGAAATACAGAAGATAGAAAAGAATTATTTGATAGATTAATGAAAGGAGTGGAGATAGATGAACATCCGGAGATAAAAATAAAAAAAGAATTGATAAGTTGAATCAATTAGTTGAAAACGAGTCATCTAAGCTAGATAGATTAATAGATAATTATCTAGATGAAATTATAGATGTAACGATGTATGATATGTTTCAAAAGAAATTATCCAGTAGAATAGAAAGATATAAGATAGAAATAAATGAATTAGAAAAGAAATTTAATTCATTAGAACCATTAGAAGTTAGAATTGAGAATGTTAAAAAGAGTATTAGAAGATTACTTGATATTAACTATAATGGTGTTAATGAAAAAGTAATAGAAGAATTTGTAGAAAAGATAATAGTTCATAACGACTATTTTGAATGGAAGTTAAATTTTATGAATGAAACTATTAAACTAGAAATTATAGGAAAAAGTAAGTCTAATTGTTTGATTTCTGAATATATCAACTAAGTGATATAATAATTATTGAGGTGTTACTATGAGAAGATTAACATATGACCAATTATTAACTGTATGCAATGAATTTATTAAAGGAAGAGGTTTTCCCTGCCATTTAGATGTTGAACAAGAAGTATTTAATTATTTAAAAAAATACAATTATATATTAGAAAATAATGGTTATGGATTTACTTTAAATAACACTTTTTATAAAAACTATAGAAAAGAAATTGAATCATTAAATTTAACAAAATTTCAAAAAGAGTTAATAAAGGATTATGTGCCGCTAAGACCGATATATTTTGATGGGGAATTGATGCACTTGTTTTTAAATAATCCAAAATTTCATTTTTCTTGGAATGGTTATATGGGGTACTTATGTTCTGCAGATGATTCAAAACTTGATATTTATATAAAAAACGTTTGTCTTAGTCATGATTTATTAGAAGATAAAATAATAGTTGGTATTTTTTTAGTAGATTTAATTGATTTAAGTTATAAATCACAGATTATATTTGAACCTTTTATGTTAGAAGAAGTAGATGATAGATATGAGTTTCATCGATATAATATCAAAAATCTAATAATGGGTGAATGGTTAGATTCTGATGAGGAAGATATATATAGTGTATTATTGGAAGGAATTAGAATAACTAATTACATATTCGAAAAAAAGTATGGATTTAAACTATATCGAAATGAATATGAAATTGGCGAATTACAATTTTTTCTTCCATTGTTTTATCCAACAAAAATAAATAGATTTAATTTTTGCATGGAAGTGTACAAACTTTTTTTGGATAATATAGATGCAAAATCTCTAAAAGAAAAATTAATATCGTATTATGATAATCTTCCAAATAAAAAAGATATTGATGAAGAAAAATTGAAAGAAGGTAAATATGGATTTTTTACTATATTTAAATTTTATTTTGGCCAATATAAAGAATTTAGAAAAATATCGTATGATAAACTTGATAAAATAAGAAACCTAAGAACTGAACCTGCACATAAAATATATACTAATGATTTTGATTATAAATATTGTAAGGAACAAGATGAAATACTAATTAATCTATATAGAATAATCAATAATATTATAAAAGTAGAAGATCCTGATTATAGCTATTTAAAAGAGTATAAAAATGGAGATTATGTTTCTTTTTATGGAAAAAGAGGAGCAATTTATCAAAGAAATGGTTTTAATGGGAAACCATATGAATATTATGATGGATATTTAAGATTGAATAATGATAAGTTTCAAGTTAGGGATGCTGAAATACTAATAGCTGGTAATAGTGAAAAAGAAATAGAGCAAATATTAGAAAATCATTTAAAGAAATATTCCAAATTAAAAGAAGAAGATATAAAATATATAATTAATATTTTGATACAAAGTGATATATGTAAACCAACGGGTAGAGAATTAAGATCCTTCTTTTACGGAAATGCATATATAAAGAAATTCTATGGTGAATGCAAAAATTACAAGAAAACAGGTAAGGAAATGTATAATGATTTCTTGAAAGAAGAATATAAGTATTATTTAATATTTGCTGATTCAAGTGAATTGTGTTGGAATATTGAAAAAACATTAGAAATAATCAAAAAAGATAAAGAAGATTTATTTGGAAGCGGGTTATTATTATACTTGTTGACAAATAACTTTTCTCAAGATGATTCAAATATATTTATTAAACAAAAAGATAATATATTATTTTCAAACAATGTTTGGGATTAATAATTAGTCATTTTAGTCAAAAATAGAATGACATATCGTTCCAATAAGTTTTCCAATTGATTACGGTTTACAAGCCGCTATTAAAGAAAAAAGTAATAATTAGTAGAATACAATAGACTAAGCGCTTTCTCAAAACTTAGTCTTTTTGTTTTTCAATAAAAGGAGAAAATATGTTAGAAGATTATATAAAAGAAATACAACCTTATGTTATTAGTATGTTTAAACTTGATTTAAGTGGTCATGATATAAATCATTTAATTAGAACAATGAATAGTGCATTATATATTCAGGAAAGAGAATGTGGTGATAGAGTTATTATAGGGATTGCTGCTTTTTTACATGATATACATAGAGTAATGGAAAAAGAGATGGGTCATTTTGTTTCACCAAAAGATTCAATTCCTAAAATAAAAGAAATATTGTCTAATATTAATTTAGATGAAGAACAAGTTGATGAGATATGTTTTTGCATTGAAAATCATGAAAATTATAATTGTTATTCAGTTATTCACCATTTTTATCGTAAATTATTTAAACTTGGTGATAATATGAACACTAAAACAGCTAAAAAACTTGCTACTAAAAGAATAGATTTTATGAAAAATTTTACTGAAGAATTTTTAAATGAATGGAATTCAAAAATTTAATAATAAAAATATCTTAATATTTATGATAAAATATAATTACTCATTAAAAA